>Ga0182737_1001061_pt1 | contig 29749 bp, 21 predicted proteins | sample eDN5th30CBELigOP_FD_128878 | JGI IMG/M metagenome (GOLD analysis project Ga0182737, IMG submission 128878) | Enriched Organic Plus compost microbial communities from Emeryville, California, USA - eDNA 5th pass 30_C BE-Lig OP (version 2) (version 2) ... | reverse complement strand
TTCATGTCAAGGCACATCGAGCAACCCGCGCCGCGCCACTCGAAGCCGGCCTCCTCGAAGATCCGGTCCAGGCCTTCCTCCTCGGCCTGCGCCTTGACCAGCGCCGAGCCGGGCACGACCATGGCCCGCACGCTGTCGGCCACCTTCCGGCCCTTGATGGCCGCCGCGGCCTCGCGCAGGTCCGAGATCCGGGAGTTGGTGCAAGAACCGATGAAGACCCGTTCCGGGCGAATCTCCTCCATCGGCGTACCCGCCTCCAGGCCCATGTACTGGAGGGCGCGCTCGGCGGCCTCCTTGTCGGCCGGCGAGTCCATCCTGGCCGGGTCCGGCACGGTGTCGGTGACCTGTATCACCATCCCGGGAGTCGTCCCCCAGGTGACCATCGGCGAGATCTCGCTCGCGTCGATCTCGACCTCGGTGTCGAAGGTCGCGCCCTCGTCGGTGGGCAGCTGCTTCCAGCGCTCGACCGCGGCATCGAAGTCCCCGGGGACGCCCGCCTTGCCGCGCATGTACTCGAAGGTGGTCTCGTCCGGCGCGATCATGCCGGCCTTGCCGCCACCCTCGATCGTCATGTTGCAGACGGTCATCCGCTGCTCCATGGTCAGCGCCTCGATCGCCTCGCCGGCGTACTCGACCACGTAGCCGGTCATGCCGGAGGTGCCGAGCTTGCCGATCGTGGCGAGAATCAGGTCCTTGGAGGTGACGCCCTCGCCGAGGGTGCCGGAGTAATTGATCCGCATGGTCTTGGGCTTGTTCTGGACCAGGGTCTGGGTCGCCATGACGTGCTCGACCTCGGAGGTGCCGATCCCGAACGCCAAGGCGCCGAACGCGCCGTGGGTCGAGGTGTGCGAGTCGCCGCACACGATGGTCATGCCGGGCTGCGTGAGCCCCAACTCGGGGCCGATGACGTGGACGATGCCCTGCGTTTCGGAACCGAGGCTGTAGACCGGCACGCCGAAGTCGGCGGCGTTCTTCTCCAGCGTCTCGACCTGCTTGCGCGAGAGCGCGTCCTTGATGAGCGCGGCGGCCGGAGTGCCGTCGGTCGGCACGTTGTGGTCCGCGGTGGCCACGGTCTTGTCCGGGCGGCGGAGCTTGCGGCCGCTCATCCGGAGGCCCTCGAAGGCCTGCGGCGAGGTCACCTCGTGGACGAGGTGGAGATCGATGTAGAGCAGGTTCTCCTTGACCTCGTGGGCCTCCCAGATCTTGTCGAACATGGTCTTTGGCATCTGATCTCCTTCCTGTCAGCCGCGGCGCAGGCCGGCGGCGATCACTGCGACGAACTCCACCGGCCCGTCGCTCTCGTTCTCGAAATGGTGCGGGAGATCGGCGTCGAAAGTGACGCTGTCCCCCTCCTTCAGGTGATGGCGCTCGCCCTCGAAGACGAGAACGACCTCGCCCGACAAGACGACCGCGGTCTCGCGGCTGCCGGGCTCATGCATGGGAGCGTCGCCCGCTCCGCCGGTGCTGGCGCCCGGGTCCAGGCTGTGGGTGGACACGTCCGCCCGCTGCCCGGGCAGCGGCGGCGTCAACTCTTCGATCCGATGCCCGCCCCGCTGGCGGACCCGGTGATCGCCGGAACGGCTCACGACCACGTGCTGCACCTCGTCCAGCCTCAGGAGCTGGGACAGGCTCAGGTCGAGTCCGGCGGCGATCTTCTCGGCAACGGCCAGGGTCGGGCTGGTCCCGCCCCGCTCGACCTGCGAGAGCATCGTCGGGCTGACCCCGCTCCGCTCGGACAGGTCTCGCAGCGAGAGGCCCATCGCCTCGCGCAACGCCTTGACCCTCGCGCCGACGGCGTTGTCGCCCACGGCGCTGCGGGTTTCTGGCTTGGTGGCGGTCGCCTGTGACATAGGGTGTACGTTATCACGCACAAGTGTTTTGTCAACTGCGCGGATACGCGATGGGCCACCACGTCCGCGCGACGAAGGCGACCCGGTTCCCCGGTCCCATCCGCCCACGTAAGCGTTTCCTAACGAGTGAGGCCGGTCACAGACACGCCCGGGCTGAGTCCGTAACCTGGTGTTGCAGGGTCTTCCTGCCACGTGAACCGCAACATAAGTGAGAAGTGATACCCATGATGGGCAAAGCTATCTTCAGCCTGCTCAGCGCTCAGAACGCTCCGGCCGACCACCTCAAGCCGAAGCAGCCCCGGGACGACCGGCGGTAAGAGCGACCAGTAGGGGGCCCGCCCCCCGAAGCTTCGAAAGCCCCGCCGAAAGGCGGGGCTTTCTCTTTTCGACCGGGAACTAGGGCGCGTGGTCCTTGACCGCGTCGGCCGTGACCTCCTCGGCCTCCGCGATCGCGGCCCCGTCCAGCAGGTTGCTGAGCGCCCGCACGTAGGCGCGGCCCGATGCCTCGAGGATGTCGGTCGAGACGCCCTGGCCGGAGGCGGTCCGGCCGTCGGCACGGAGCACGACGGTCACCTGACCCAGCGCGTCCTCGCCCCCGGTCACGGCGCCGACGTGGTACTCCCGCAGCTCGGCCTCGGAACCGGTCGCGTCGAGGATCGCGCTGAAGATCGCCTCGACCGGGCCGTCGCCGCTGCTCTCGCCGGACGCGACGTCCCCGGCCGGCAGCTTGACCTTGACCTTCGCGAGCGGCTCGCGGTCGCTGGAAGCCTGGACCTCGAACCAGTCCAGCTCGTGGGACTGCGGCCGTTCGCGCATCTCGTCGGAGACGATGGCCTCCAGGTCGAGCGCGGTCACCTGCTTCTTCTTGTCGGCCACGTCCTTGAAGCGCTTGAAGGCCTGGTTCAGGGCGTTGCCGTCCACGGCGAACCCTAGCTGCTCCAGCGCGTCCTTCAGCGCGTGGCGCCCGGAGTGCTTGCCCAGCACGATCTGATTCGAGTCGAACCCGATCTCGGTCGCGTCCATGATCTCGAACGTCTCGCGTTCCTTGAGGACGCCGTCCTGGTGGATGCCGGACTCGTGGGCGAAGGCGTTCCTGCCCACCACCGCCTTGTTGGGCTGGACGACGTACCCGGTGAGGCGGGAGACCATGCGGCTGGCCCTCGCCAGCTCCCGGGTGTTGATGCCGGTGTGCAGGCCGTGGACGTCCTCCCGGACCTTGATCAGCATCGCGATCTCCTCGAGCGAGCAGTTGCCCGCCCGCTCGCCGATCCCGTTGATGGCGCACTCGACCTGCCTCGCCCCGGCCAACACGCCGGCATACGAGTTGGCGACCGCCATCCCCAGGTCGTCGTGGCAGTGGACCGACAGCCGCACGTCCTCGAGGGACGGCGCGAACCGGTACAGATCCTCGAAGTACCTGGCGTACTCGGCCGGCGTCGTGTAGCCGACCGTGTCCGGGATGTTGACGACCGTGGCGCCCTCCTCGACCGCGATCGCGCACACCTCGGCGGTGAACTCGACGTCGGCCCTGGTCGCGTCCATCGGTGAGAACTCGACGTCCTCGCAATAGGACTTGGCCTGAGCCACCGCCGCCCGGGCGCCCTTCTTCACGTCCTCCCTCGTGTTCCGCATCTGATGCTGGATGTGGATGTCCGAGGTGGAGATGAAGGTGTGGATGCGCGGCCGCTCGGAATCCCTGATCGCGTTCCAGGCGGCGTCGATGTCCGGGGCCTGGGCGCGGGCCAGGCCGCAGATCGTCGGGCCCTCGACCTCGCGCGCGATCCGCTGGACCGCCTCGAAGCCCCCCGGCGAGGCGATCGGGAAGCCGGCCTCGATCACGTCGACGCCGAGGCGCGCGAGCTGCTGCGCGATCTCGATCTTCTCGGACGCGTTGAGCGAGATCCCCGGCGACTGCTCGCCGTCTCTCAGGGTGGTGTCGAAAATGTGGACGCGGTTTGCGTCTGTGCCCTCGGTGGACATGTGCTTCTCCTTCTACTCGGTACTGGTCACTTCTTTCAGCTCGCGGCTGTCGCGCCGCCCGGCGATCAATCCCCCCAGAGGGGGAGAAGGAGAAGTAGGGCCGTGCTGTAGAAGCGGTGTTCCATACCGTCGCTCAAGCGTAGCGCACCCTCCCGGCGCCGATCAAGCGCGGGCCTCCGTGCCCGCCCGGGGTGGGTCCCCTCAGAGCTCGATCGCGTAGCCGGCCGAGAACCCCTCGAGGGACTTGATCGTCTCGATCGTGTCGCCGGCGACCGGGGCGTCGCTGGTCACGACCATCACGGCGTTGTCGCTGTCCGCCTCGGCGCCGACGGCCGCCGAGCCGATGTTGACGCCGGCCTCACCGAACAGCGAACCGACGCGGCCGATCATCCCCGGCTGGTCCGCGTAGCGGAACACGGCCATGTGCTCCGCGAACGGCAGGTAGAAGCTCTGGTCCCAGAGCGAGACGAGGTAGGGCACGCTCTTCGGGCCGACCGTGGTCCCCCCCACCGTCACCACGTCCGCTCCGGACTGGATCGTGACCCGGATGAGGTCGGTGAACTCGTCGGTGCTGGAGTCCTTGATCTCGATCACCTCGATGCCCCGCTCCTCCGCCATCTGGGGAGCGTTGACGAGATTGACCGCCTCCTCGGTGTGCCCGGCGAGGAGGCCGGCCTGGACGGCGATCCCGAGCAGGCGGGTGTCGTTCTCGGCGATCCCGCCACGGAACTCGACCTCGACCCGGTCGATGGAGCCGGGAGTCAGGCCGACGGCGAGCTTGCCGAGGGTCTGGCAGAGGGGCACGTACGGGGCGAGCGCCTCCATCACGGCGGGGCTGACCGCCGGGATGTTGACGGCGTTGGTGACCACGCCTCCGGTGAGGGCGGCGGTGACCTGCTGGGCGGTGTCGGTCCCGGCCCGGTCCTGGGCCTCCGCGGTGGAGGCGCCGAGATGCGGGGTGACGACCACGTCGCCGCGGGCGAAGATCGGGTGCTCGGTGAACGGTTCCTCCGGGAACACGTCGAGGGCCGCCCCGGCCACCTGACCCGAGTCGAGACCGGCGATCAGCGCGTCGAGGTTGACGAGCTCGCCGCGGGCGCAGTTCACGATCCGCATCCCGGGCTTGAACTTCGCGATCGCCTCGGCGTCGATCCAGTCGACCGTCTCCGGGGTCTTCGGCAGGTGGATCGTGATCAGGTCGGCACGCCGGTAGATCTCGTCCGGGGAATCGACGCCCTCGACCCCGAGGTCCTTGAACCGCTCCGAGGAGACGAACTTGTCGTAGGCGAGAACCTCCATGTCGAAGCCCTGCGCCATCTTGGCAACGAGCTGCCCGATCCGGCCGAACCCGATCACGCCGAGCGTCTTGCCGTACAGCTCGGCGCCCTTGTACTTGGCGCGGTCCCAGCGGCCGTCGACGAGGGCCGAGTGGGCCTGGGGCACGTTGCGGAAGAGGGCGAGCGCCAGCGCCATGGTGTGTTCGGCGGCGGCCACCGAGTTCGACTCGGGAGCGTTGGCGACGATGATCCCCCGCTTGGTGGCGGCCGGTATGTCGACGTTGTCGACCCCGGTTCCCGCGCGGCCGATCACCTTCATGTTGTCGGCCTTCCCGATCAGCTCCGGGGTCAGCTTCGTGGCCGACCGGATCAGGATCGCGTCGAACTCGCCGATCCGCTCGGCGAGCTCGGCGTCGTCCATGTCGACGCCGATCTCGACGTCGAAGTTCTCCCTGAGCTGGTCGACGCCGGTGTCGGCGATCTTCTCCTTGACGAGTACCTTCGGCCTGTCGCTCAAAATCTTCCTCCTGGTTGGCCGGTTCGGTCGAGCCGGCTTCGATCAAGTTCGTTCACGCGGTGACCCCGGCGTTCTCGACGACCCAGTCGACGCAGGCGGTGAAGGCCTGGACGTCCGTGGGGTCGACCGCGGGGAACATCCCGACCCGCAGCTGGTTTCGGCCCAGCTTGCGGTATGGCTCGACGTCCACGACCCCGTTGGCCCGCAGGATCGCGGCGACAGCCGCCGCGTCGATCGAGTCTTCGAAGTCGATGGTCCCGACCACCAGCGAGCGGTTCGCCGCCTCGGTCACGAACGGCGAGGCGAAATCGCTGGCCTCGGCCCACCCGTAGAGGTGGCCGGACGAGGCCCGGGTCCGCTCGACGCAGAACTCCAGGCCACCGCCCGCGAGCATCCAGTCGAGCTGCTCGGCCAGCAGGATCAGGGTCGCGACGGCGGGCGTGTTGTAGGTCTGGTCCTTGCGGGAGTTGTCGAGGGCCGTCTTGAGGGAGAGGAACGGCGGCTGCCACCGGCCGGACGCTCCGTCGAGCTCCTCGATGCGGGCGGCCGCGGCCGGGCTCAGGGCGGCGAGCCAGAGGCCGCCGTCACCGCCGAAGGCCTTCTGCGGTGCGAAGTAGTAGGCGTCGGCCTGGGCCAGGTCCACCGGGAGCCCACCCGCGCCGGAGGTCGCGTCGATCAGCACCAGGGCGTCTTCGGCGCCCTCGGGGCGTTCCACGGGGACCATGACGCCGGTCGAGGTCTCGTTGTGGGCCCAGGCGATCACGTCGACGCCCGCGCGGGCCTCGGGCGCCGGGGCGCTCCCCGGCTCGGCCTCGATCAGGACCGGCTCCGAGAGGAACGGGGCGCCGGCGGTGACCTGCGAGAACTTGCGGGAGAATTCGCCGTAGGCCAGGTGAAGGGCCCGGTCCCGGACGAGCCAGGCGGCGGCCGCGTCCCAGAAGGCCGTGGCGCCCCCGTTGCCCAGCGCGATCTCGTAGCCGTCGGGGAGGGAGAAGAGCTCCCCCAGCCCGGTGCGCACGCGCCCGACCAGGTCCTTGACCGGCTTCTGGCGGTGCGACGTCCCCATCACGTCGGACCGATCCGCCAGCGATCGCAGCGCCTCGGGCCGAACCTTCGAGGGACCGCAACCGAATCGGCCGTCGGCGGGCTTCAGGTCATCCGGAATCTTGGGGAAATCGCTCATCGCGAATGAGGATATTGATCCGTGGCGGTCGACCACCCGGCGGGGGTCGGCCGGGCTCTGGACGGGGTCCGCGGGCCCCGATAGGGTGGATCTGCGGTCGTGGCCACTACCGAAGGAGAGATCTTGTACCCCGTCGCTTACGAGGCCGACTATCTGCGGGAGCGAAACCGGCTCACCGCCTTGTTTCGGCTGATCGTCGTCATCCCCTGGCTGATCGTCGCCATCGTCTACTACGTGGCGCAAACCGTGGTGGTGGTGGTCGCCTGGTTCGCGATCCTGATCCTGGGCCGGTTCCCCGAAGGGATGTACGGCTTCGTCGGAGGGGTGCTCCGGTACGTCGAACGGGTCAGCGGCTTCGCGAACCTGCAGACGGACGAGTGGCCGCCATTCGGGATCGCCGAGGATCCGAGCTACCCGATCCGGGTCAACATCCATCCCCCGGCCGCGCGCCAGAGCCGGCTGAAGACCCTGTTCCGCCTCGTCCTGGCGATCCCGCTCCTCGTGCTGTCGCACGTGATGAACCTCGCCCTGACCGGGGTCGCGGCGATCTCCTGGCTGACGATCGTGTTCCGGGGCTACCAGCCCGCGGCGATCCACAACGCGTTGGCCTACCTGATGGGTTGGAACACGCGCGCGAGCGCATACCTGCTCCTGATGCGGGACGAGTATCCCCCGGTCGGCGACGAGACCCCGGTCGAGATCGATCCGCCCGCCGGTGCCCTCGATCCGGCGCCCGGTGGCCACATCGATCCGGTCGCGGGCGAGCAGGAGCCGCCCCCGGCCCTCTAGCCGGCCTGCGGCGAGCGGCGACGGCCCCGGGACCGGCGCCGGGGGCCGTCAGGCTCGGGCGATGCGCTCGACCAGTGGCCGTGCCTCGTCGGCCTGGGGGCCGCCGGTCAGCGCGAGCTCGGTGCCACCGTCGGTCAGTGGCGAGAACGAGACCTCGACGGTCCCCGGCCGGCGCCAGTAGAGGAGGCCCGCTCCGACGCCCCAGAGCACCAGGGACAAGGGCCAGACGGACGGGTCCCCGATTAGCATCAACCCACCGAACGCCGCCATCACGACGACGGCGATGAGGAGCGCCTGAGGGCGCTCCCTGCGCCAGGAGAGGCCCTGGGGCCCGTCGACGACCAGACGGAAGCCCTTTCGGGCCAGCACCTGACCGAGCTGGCCCGAGAGCTCCGATCGCAGCCGTTCCGGTGGGAGCGGCGAAACCAACTAGATCTTCTGGACTACCGCGTTCCCGTACTCGTCGACGCTGACCATCGACCGCTTCTCGCCGCCGAAGATCGCCATCGCGATCCACACGATGCCCCAGAGGCCGACCGTGACCAGGGTGAGGATGAGGTGCAGGACGTGGTTGACGGGCTTGCCGCTCACGAGCACGGCCTGGAAGTCGCTCTGCGACTCGACCCGGGCGCCCTGCGCGACCTGGTTGGAGATGGTGCGCGCGAGCAGCTCCTTGCGCTCCTCCGCGTCCTTCTTGACGACACCCGAATCCGGAGTGGACGAAACTTGACCTTCCATGTGTTCTCCCTAAGACGTGACCTGAATGAGTACCGGCCCAGCATAGGCCACCCCGGGCTTCCTTGCCCAACCGGACGACGCGAGAAAGGGTCGGCTCGCGTGCCGCCCGACGGGCGGGCGGCACGCGGCAGGACCGATCAATGCGCCTAGAACTCGGTGTCGATCCAGGGCATCATCTTGCGGAGCTCGGCGCCGACGATCTCGACCTCGTGGTCCTTGCCCTCCTGGCGCATCCGGTCGAAGTTCTCGTTGCCGGCCTTGCTCTCGGCGATGAACTCCTTCGCGAACTCGCCCGACTGGATCTCGCCGAGGATCTCCTTCATCGCGGCGCGGGACTCGTCCCCGATCACGCGCTTGCCGCGGGTCAGGTCGCCGTACTCGGCCGTGTTCGAGATCGAGTAGCGCATGCCCTGGATGCCCTTCTCGTACATGAGGTCGACGATCAGCTTCAGCTCGTGGAGGCACTCGAAGTAGGCGAGCCTCGGGTCGTACCCGGCCTCGACCAGCGTGTCGAACCCGGCCCGGACCAGCTCCGTCGCGCCGCCGCAGAGCACGGCCTGCTCGCCGAACAGGTCGGTCTCGCACTCGTCCTTGAAGGTCGTCTCGATGACGCCCGCGCGTCCGCCGCCGATCCCGATCGCGTAAGCGAGCACGAGGTCGTGGGCGTTGCCGGTGGCGTCCTGCTGGACCGCCATCAGGCAGGGGACGCCCGACCCCTCCTCGTACTGCCGGCGCACCATGTGGCCGGGGCCCTTGGGGGCGACCATGCCGACGTCGACGCCGGCCGGGGGCACGATCTGGTCGAAGTGGATGGCGAAGCCGTGGGCGAACATCAGGAGGTTGCCGTCGGCGATCCCGTCCTTGATCTCGTCCTCCCAGATCTCCGCCTGCTTCTCGTCCGGCAGGAGGATCATCACCACGTCGCCCTTGCTGGCGGCGTCGGCGACCGAGAGCACCTCGAGGCCGGCGGCCGCGGCCTGCTCGCGGCTGGCCGAACCCTCGCGGAGGCCGACGACCACGTCCACCCCGGAATCCTTGAGGTTCAGGGCGTGCGCGTGGCCCTGGGAGCCGAAGCCGAGGATCGCGACGGTCTTGCCCTCGAGCTTCGAGAGATCGCCGTCCTTGTCGTAGAAGATGTCTTGGGTGCTCATGGCACCTGATCCTAAGTGTTACTTGAGCAGGGCCGCCCTGTGGAGCTTGCCGGAGGGGGTCTTGGGCAGCTCGTCGAGCACCTCGACCCGCTTCGGGATCTTGTACGGCGCGAGCTTTCCCTCGCAATGCCGACGAAGCTCCTCGAGCCCGATCTCCCGGCCGTCGCGGACCACGACGACCGCGGTGACTGCCTGCTGCCATTCCGGGTCGGGCCGGCCGATCACCGCCGCCTCGACGACCTCCGGGTGCTGGACGATGACGTCTTCGACCTCGCCCGGGATCACGTTCTCTCCTCCGGTGATGATCATCTCGTCCGTCCGGCCCTGCACGTAGAGGAAGCCGTCCTCGTCGATCCAGCCGACGTCGCCGGTGTGGAGCCATCCGTCCGCGTCCAGCGCGCCGGCGGACACGGTCGGGCCCTGCACGAGGATCTCGCCTCCCTGGATCCGGAGGTGCGAGGTGAGGAGGGGTCGGCCGACCGAGCCGACCTTGCGCCGGGCCTCGGCCACCTCGAGCGTCGTCACCTGAGAGCAGGTCTCCGTCAGGCCGTAGGTCTGGATCACGCGGGCGCCGCGGTCGAGCGCCTCGATGAGGGCGCTCTGGGGGACGGGGCCGCCGCCGACCAGGATCGCGCGCGGCGCGGAGAGATCGACGCCCTCGTCGAGCAGGCGCAGCAGCATCGTCGAAACGAGCGAGATAACCGTGACGCCGTCCCGCTGGATCGCCTCCTCCACGGCGGCCGGCTCGAACCGGTCGTGGAGCACCAACGCCGTGCCGTAGATCGCCGAGCGCATCACTATCGAGAGGCCGGAGATGTGGCTGGTCGGCAGCGCGCAGAGCCAGCGGTCGGCGGGATCGACCCCGATGTTGAAGGCGGAACCCATCGCGCTGAAGAGATGGTTGCCGTACGAGAGCGAGACGGTGTGGGGCACCCCGGTCGAGCCGCTGGTCAGGATCCGGCAGTGCGGGTCCGACATGTCGTGCTCCCCCAGCATCGGCATGTCGGCCTCGGTGCGGGTCAGCTTCTCGGGCTCGTCGAGGTCGACGGAGACCCCGCAGGACTCGATCGCCCGGGAGCGCTCCTCCGGCGAGAGCTTCGGGCTGATCGGCAGGAGCACCGCGCCGGTCTTCATCAGGGCGTGGATCAGGATGATCTTGTTGCGCCCCGGGCCCATGTTCATCGCCACGGTCGCGCCGCGGCGGACGCCCCAGGCCGAGAGCCGGCGGGCGGCGTGAACCGCTTCCTCCTCCAACTCCGCGTATGTCATCGACTCGCCGTCCGCGATGAGGGCAACGCGGTCGGGACAGCTCTGCGCTCTCTGGGCCAGCCAGTTGTCGAGTTTCAATTGACCTCGTTTATCGTGGGACTCCCCAATTCTTGCGATCCGCGAGCCGCTTTGGCTGCAACCCCACGAACGGAGTACCGGACTTGCCCGAAAGACACCGCAACGCGCCCCCGGAAGAAAGCCTCTACGAGCCGATCGAGTGGCTGCCGGCCGGAGATTACTCCGACATCCTGTACGAGAAGGCCGAGGGCATCGCCAAGATCACGATCAACAGGCCCGAGGTCCGCAACGCCTTCCGGCCGCAGTGCCTCGCCGAGCTGCGCGACGCGTTCGAGAAGGCCCGGGACGACACCGAGGTCGGCTCGATCATCTTCACGGGCGCCGGGACCGAGGCGTTCTGCTCCGGCGGCGACCAGCGGATCCGCGGCGACGACGGGTACATCGGCGACGACCACGTGGCCAAGCAGGGCGTCGGCCGGCTCGACGTGGGCGACCTCCACGTGCAGATCCGGAGGACGCCGAAGCCGGTCGTCGCGATGGTCGCCGGCTACGCGATCGGCGGCGGGCACATCCTTCATCTCGTTTGCGACATGACGATCGCGGCGGACAACGCCCAGTTCGGGCAGACCGGCCCCCGGGTGGGCTCGTTCGACGGCGGCTTCGGCGCGAGCCTCCTCGCCCGGAACGTCGGCGTGAAGAAGGCCAAGGAGATCTGGTTCCTCTGTCGGCACTACACGGCCGAGGAGGCGCTCGACATGGGCCTGGTCAACGCCGTGGTCCCGGTCGCGGACCTCGAGCGGGAGACGGTCGCCTGGTGCCGCGAGATGTCACACCTCTCCCCTCTCTCTCTGCGCCTGCTCAAGTCGAGCTTCAACGCCGAGGAGGATGGCCTGACGGGGCTCCAACAGCTCTCCCACGACGCCACCCTGCTCTTCTACATGTCCGAGGAGGGGCAGGAAGGCAGGAACGCGTTCCAGGAGGGCCGCAAGCCGGACTTCGACAAGTTTCCCCGGCGTCCGTGAGGATCTGGTTCAACGCGGCCCGGCCGCGCACCCTCCCCGCCGCGATCGCGCCGGTGCTCGTCGGCACCGCCGCGGCGGTGTTCGCGCACGGCGACCTGCCCCGCTGGGGCGGCTTCCTCGCCGCGCTCGTCGCGAGCATCCTCATCCAGATCGGGACCAACCTCGCCAACGACTACTCCGACGCGCGGCGCGGCGCCGACTCGGCCGATCGTCTGGGGCCGGTCCGGGTCACCTCCGCGGGGTTGATCACGCCGCGGCGGGTACTCACCGCGACCTGGATCGCGTTCGGGCTGGCCGCGCTGCTCGGGATATACCTCGCTTGGCTGGCGGGGTGGATCATCATCTTGGTGGGGATCGTTTCGATCGCCGCCGGGTTCCTGTACACGGGCGGACCGAAGCCGTACGGCTACGCCGGCCTCGGCGAGGTGTTCGTCTTCCTCTTCTTCGGCCTGGTCTCGGTGAACGGGTCCTACTACGTCCAGCTCGAGGAGCTGGCCTGGCTCCCGTTCGGGCTCTCCGTGGCGGTGGGCATGCTCTCCACCGCGATCCTCGTGGTGAACAACGTCAGGGACATCGACTCGGATCGGCGCGCCAACAAGAACACGCTCGCGGTCCGGATCGGGCGGGACCGCACGCGCCGGCTGTACGTCGTCCTGGTGCTCGGCGCGTTCTTCGTCCTGGCGCTCACGATCGTCCTGAACGACGGCCCGTGGCTCGCCCTCCTCGGCCTGGTCGCGCTGCCGCTCGCCCGCGACCCGATCGCCGCGGTGACCGGACGCACCGACGGGCCCTCCCTCAACAAGGCCCTGGCGGGCACCGGCGCGCTGCTCGGGATCGCCTCGCTGCTCACGGCGATCGGGTTGGTGCTCGGGGCCTGAGATGCCCGCCGAAGCGCTCAGCGTCGAGGTGATCCCCTTCGCGCTGAGCTTCCACCGTCCCTACGTCACGGCGACCGGCACGCTGGGTCGCAGGGAGTCGGTTCTGCTGCGGGTCCGTGACGAGAACGGGATCACCGCGCTCGGGGAGGGCGTTCCCATGAGCCTGCGGGGCGGCGACCCGCTCGCGGCCGTGGTGGGAGAGCTGGAGGCGTGGGCGGACGATCCTTCCCGGCCCCTCGCCTCGGCCCCCGCCCGCTGCGCGGTCGCCATCGCGCTCGCCGACCTCGAGGCGAAGCGCGCCGAGCTGCCCCTGTGGCGGTACCTCGATGCCTCCGCCGCGCCGCGCACCCTCGCTTGCAACGCGACCATCACCGCCGGCGGCCCCGCGGACGTCGTCCGCCAGTGCGAGGCATGGGCCGGCGATGGGTTCGAGGTCTTCAAGCTGAAGGCCGGCCCGGACGAGGCGCTCGACGTCGCGAGGGCGGTCCGGGACGCGCTCGGGCCCTCGGCGCGGATCCGGCTGGATGCGAACGGGACCTGGGCCGAGCGGGCCCCGTCGCTGCTCCGCGACCTCGAGCCGGTCGGGATCGAGCTGGTCGAGGAGCCGGTCACGGGCATCGCCGACCTCGCCCGCCTGTCCACCTCGACCGGGATCCCCCTGGTCGCGGACGAGTCCGTGAACGACGCCGCGCAGGCGGCCGACGCCGCGGGCGTGCGCGCGTGCGCCGCCGTCACGGTGAAGCTGACCAAGATAGGCGGCCTCGGCGTCGATCTCGGACGGCACCTGCCCACGTACCTCTCTAGCGCGCTCGACGGGCCCGTCGGGATCGCCGCGGCCGCGCACGCGGCGCAGACGCTCGACCCGGCCCTCCCCTGGCCCGGCATGGCCCACGGACTGGCCACGGAGCGGCTCTTCCGGGAGACGATCGCGGCCAACGGGCCGCTCGTTTCCGGGAACGCGCTCGACCCCCCGGCCGCGGGACACGGCCTGGGGGTCGAACTGGACGAGGAGGCGTTGACGCGCTGCCGGATCTAGCCCGGCGGCCCTCCTAGTACTGGGCCCAGAGGGGCGCCACGCCGCGCCTCGTCAGCTGCTTCTGGAATCGCGTGACCCAGGCGCGGTTGTGACCGTCCACGCTGCCGCGGTTGATCAAGACCAGGGTGAGGGTCCGACGGTTGCGGACGAACTTGGCCTTCCTCCTGATCTTCTTCGGTGCGGTCGCCCGGAAGCTCTTCCTGAGCTTCCTCGCGTCGCCACGACGGACCTTGACCCGCAGGTCCTTGTTCTTGTCGTGGAACGCCTTGACCGGACGGTTCTTGACCTTCGGCAGCTGCTTGGGCTTCAGCGCCTGGACCGCCGGGGCGCGTAGGGCGCCCGCCGGCGTGATGACCGGTCCCCGCGGGTACAGCACCCCGTTCAGGATCAGCCGCTCCGCCCCCTCCTGCCAGGAGCGGAAGGTCGGGTCGATCGAGAGCAGGGTGACCCGTCCCGCTCCGAAGCCCTGGTCCGTCGCGGCGGTCTTGCCGTTCAGGTTGTTCATGCCCGAGTTGGTCGCGTACGAGAACCTCAGGGTCGGGTTCGGGTAGGAGATCGCCTCGGTCGCGGGCTGGATCGCGCCGCCACCGGTCAAGGTGGTCGGGTTGAACGTAATCGCGCCGGAGACGCGGTACAGGAACCCGCCGTTGTCGAAGCCCCAGGCAAGCGGGCTCGAGGTGTCGAAGTCGACCTTGACCGGGACGCCGTCGGTGGTGCCGTTGGTCGTCGTGTTGACGTTGGTCATGCCGGCGTTGCGCGCGGCCGTGGCCCCGTTGGCGCCCCAGGCGAAGTACGCACCGCCGCCGTTGACGAAGGTCTGGAGCGCCGTCGCCCCCGCCCCCGCCGCGACCGAGACGCCCGGGTTCACCACGGCCGTGTAGCCGCCGGAGACCAGATCGCCCGCGGCCAGCTGCGTGTTGGTGACGAGATCGAACGGCAGCTCCATCTTGTCGCGCATGGTGAAGATGGCCTGGCAGACCGTCGTGCTGGCGCTGCAGATGCCGGCCGGCGGCACCGTGATCGAGGTGGTCCCCGTCAGCACCGCGAGCTTCGGGTTCTCGATCCGGTACCGGTTCGCGTTGGGCAGGCCGGTCAGGCCGCCGATCGGCGTCTGGTACTGGTCGCTAAACGACTCGAGGTCCACGGACCCGAGGGTCGAGGCGTCGATGAGCGCCGACCCGGTCGGGTACCGCTTGCCGGCGGCGACGAACGAGCTCTGCGTGCGGTAGACCCGCACCCCCTCGTCGGCCAGCTTGTAGAGCATGATCAGGGCCCGCGAGGAGTCCGTGTTGAACGCGTACCACGGGCGCGGCTCGGCCGGCGTGACCCCGCCGAGGTCGGGGGCCCCGACCAGGCTCATGTTCGTCCCGACCGGCAGCGGTTCCATCAGGTACCCGTTGCCGCTCATGCCCTTGAGCTGCGAGAACGACCAGCCCGTCACGTCGTAGAAGTACGGGAACGCGACGAACGGGTCCTCGCCGAGCAGCGCCTGGATCCAGTGCTTCATACCCTGGGCCATCGGGATGTAGAGGGTCCCGGCGGGCAGCGTGTCGCTGACCGTCCGCGGGGTCTGGCGGTTCGGGCCCAGGTCGGACAGGTCCACCACGTCCATGTCACCGAACGTGTGCAGGCCCGAGACCGGGGTGTCCTCGTTCAGCCGGTAGACCTTGACCCCGGCCCGCTGGAGGACTGAGAGCATCTTCGAGACGTCGCCGTCGTGGTTGTTCGGGCGGTAGAAGTACCCGAAGACCTTCTGATCGGGCACGTCCCAGGTCTTGACCCGGAGCGGGCTCACGATCTGGTTCTCCTCGAGCTCGCCGTTGGCGCCCTGCTCGATCGCCTCGTACCACTGTTCGACCCAGGCTCCGAGCAGCTTCGCCTTGAGCCGGGAGGTGGTGTTGAGGGTCTCGTCGAGGGACAGGTAGTGGTCGTATACCTGCTTCGAGTACGCGTTGGTGCGGCCCTTCTCGTAGGTCATGCCGGCCGCGCCGAGCAGGAGCGACGGCGCGGTGTCACCGTACTCGGGCGTGAACAGGTCGTACTGGCTGTAGTTGTTGTACGAGATGTCCTGATCGTTGAACCGCTTCTGCAGGGCCGGTCCGTAGATGAAGTTGATCGCGTTCATCGAGGCGTCGGAGATCTCGTGGTGGACCGGGTCCTCGTTCGGCGGGAAGAAGAAGCTGCCGCCGCCCTGCTGGTGCGCGTCCACGTAGACCACGCTCGGGTATTCGAGCGCCGCGCTCATCTTCAGGTAATTCTCGGCCTGCTCCTGGGTGTGCCAGTCGCGGTTGAGGTCGAAGAGCCACGCGTTGGTCCGCTGATAGACGTCGCGACCGTCCGGGTTCTGCACCGGCAACAGGAAGCTGGTCAGGTCGGTCAGCCGCTTGTAGTTGGCGCAGTCCCGCCGCGCGGCCAGCTCGTAGGCGAGCTTCAGCGTCGCCTCGCCCGACGACGCCTCGTCGCCGTGGACGTTCGAGGAGATCCACGCGAAGGCCGGCCGGGTGGTGACCGCCTTCTTGGCCTCGACCGGGTTTATCTCACCCTCGCGCACGGCGCGCCAGAAGGCAGCGTCGTCCTCGAGGTCCTCGATGTTCTCGGGCGAGCTGATGATCACGAACGGGATGTCCTTGCCCAACGCCGTCGTGCCCGCGGATCTCTCCACGATCAACTCCGGTGCATCGTCCGCGAGCTGCTGCAGGTACGGGTAGAGGATCGTCGTGTTCTTCTTGGCGGCGTTGTTGGTCGCGTTGCTGCCGCCGGTATGCGGAGCGAGCGTCCCACCGAAGAACTCCTCGGGCGTCGTGATCGAAGGGTCGTACGTGACCCCCGCGGTGCACTGGGCCGGGTCGTACTCGATCGCCTTCGCCTGGGCGGCGAAGGCCGCGCAGAGGCCGAGCGTGGCCAGCACGCCGGCGATCAGGACGGTGAGCGGTTTGCGCTTGATGGTCATGTTCGTGCTCCCTGGGATCTGCTCGTTGCCTGTCTCGAACCTGCTCAACCCGATCACCGGACCTTCCTGACTCGTGCGGACGCCGCGAGGGTGTCGTTACCGGGGAATCTGACCCGGATCACCACCCTCTTTCTTCCCTTGGCCTTCGGCGCCGCGACGAGCGCCTTGAAGGCGCAGCCCGCGAGCGTCAGCTGCTGGTTCGTGAGCGATCGCTTGCCGAGCCTGGCCACGAGATCGATCCGCGACGCGCCGCAGCCGTCGGCCTTCTTCACCCGGGGAGGCAGCACGAGGCGCCCGCGCACCACGATCCGTGCCTTGCGAGCGCCGGACCGCCTGGCCTTGACCAACAGGTTCTTCAGCTTGAACTTCGGCACCCTGGTCTGCCTGAGGTCCTGAGCGGTGCGGCCGAGGGAGTCGGTCACCACGGCGCGGATCGAGGTCCGTCCCACGTCCTCGCCGCGCGGGAGGATCTTGCAGCCGTAGGGAGCGGTCTTGTCCTCGCAGACCTTGCGCTTGCCGAGGTGGAATGCGACCTTGGTCACGCCGGCGGGGCCGTTCGCCACGGCCGAGACGGTCGTGCCCTTCTGGGCGATCCGCGAGGGCGGAGAGACGATCCTCACCGTCGGCTGGGCCGGCGGCGCACACTCCTTCGTGGTCACCCGGACGTTGGCCTCCGCGGTCTGATCGGCGGTGTCCCGTGCCACGACGCGGAGCGTGTAGCTGCCGTCGCAGACCTCGGGCGCGGTCCACGTGACCGAGTTGGCCGGCGGGGTCGCCGTGCCGATCGGTTTCTCGCCCTCGTAGAACGTCAGCTCCGCGACGCCCTGGTCGTCGTCGGCCGTGGCGGTCAACGTCACCGTGCCACCGGGCTCGACCGAGGTCGGGTCCGCGGCCAGGCTGACCGTGGGCGGCCCGTCCGGGCACTCGGTCGTCTTCACCGAGACGGTGTCCTCGGCGGCCTGGCCGCCCGAGTCGAGCACGCGGACCCTCAGCTCCGTGGTCGTCCCACACTGGTCCGGAGCGTTCCAGGTGGCCCCGGCCGTCCAGGGGTTGGCCGAACCGTCGTTGCTCCGCTGGGCGATCTGGCTCGCGCCGGCGAAGAACGTCGCCTCGGTCACGAGGTCGTCGTCCTCTGCGGTGGCGGTCAGCTCCACGGCCGCGCCGGGCGAGACCTCCTCGGCGTCCGTCGCCAGCTCGACAACGGGCGAGCAGTCGTCGGACGCGTAGCCCGCGGTGTCGCTCGTCTCGTGACCGGTGGTGTCCGTGGCGATGACCTCGAACTCGTAGTCAGCACCGCCGCCGCACGCATCGTCCGGCGTGTAGACCACGTTCGTGACCTGGTCGTTCGGCGGCGACTCGACCGACTCGATCAACTCGCCATCCACGTAGAAGTCGAGCTGGGCGATACCGAAGTCGTCGGTTGCGGTGGCGCTCAGCAGGATCGACCCGAGCGGGGGCGCCGGATTGGCCGTCGCGGTCAGCTCGACCTCGGGCGCGCAATCCTCGATGTCGATCGAGAGTTCGGCGAATGACTGCTGACCCTCGGAGTCGGTGACGAACGCCGTGAACTCGGCGGTGGACGGGGCGCCGCAGGTGGCGGGCGCCGTCCAGGTGACCGAGTCGGCGGGCGGGGTGACCGTGCCGATCGGGGTCGACCCCTCGAAGAACTCGATCCTGGTGACCCCGAAGTCGTCGCTTGCCGAGGCGGTGAGCGTCAGCTCCTGCCCGGGGAGCACCGAGTCACGATCCGACCCGAGACTCACCGTCGGCGGGGCGTCGGCGACCGGGGCCGGCGTCTCGGCGGTCGGCCACTTGCCGTCGGTGTCCGCCTCGTTGCCGGCGCGGTACGGAAGGAAATGGACGGCGGTGGAGCCGAACGTGGCGTCGGCCTCGCCGTTGACGGCGCTCGTGTACACCGGCTGAGGCGGGTTGCCGGAAGGCAGGGTCTGGGGGCTGACCGTCGGGCCGGTGTTCTCCGTGCCCGTCGCGTTGTTGATCCCCCAGAAGTTGTTCGGAGCCGACACGGGGACAGCCGTGTTGGCGGTCGTCCCGTCGGCCTCCACGTTGACGATGCCGTAGGCGTTGGTGTTCAGGTTGCTGGTGTTGACCACCGAGGCCGCCGCGTCGACGAAGCGGAGCCCGGCCGCGCCGGGCCGCGCCTCGGGCGTGTACGAGTTGGTCCCTGCCATCAGGTTCTGGAAGATGTCGTTGCCGGACGCCTCGAGGCTGGACCCCGAGGTGACCCGGATGCCGTCCTGTCCGAACAGCGTGCCGCTCGTGAGCAGGGCCTGCCCGCCCGAACCGTCGAGCGGCGGGCTGTTGAGGTTGCGTCCCACCACCGTCGAACGGATCACGTTCGCGACCTGGGGGTTCCCGGACGAACCGAGCGGGAACGAGTCGCCGGTGGCTCCGTCGACCAGGATGCCGCCCTTGTTGTAGCGGTCGAGGCGCGAGCCCTTCACCTCGAGCGGCACCGCGGCCGCCGCGGGGGCGGAAGTCGCGGCGGTCACCTTGGCGAGCCCCCAGCCCAGGTTGCCGTTGCGGTAGCCACCCGGCTGCGACTCGGCATTCGCCCGCTCCGAGGTCACCACGTTGGTCACGCGGCTGCTGTTGAACGAGCCGCCGGCGTCGAGGAACACGACTCCGGCCTCCGCGTAGACGCCGTGCTCGAACTCGCCGTCCGGGAAGCGCTCGGTCTCCGGGGTCGGGTTCGGGGGCAGCGGCAGGAAGGTCGGATCACCGCCGCCGGACACGGTCACGCCGGAGACGTTCACCGTGATCGGTTCGTCCGGCGCGCCGGCGATGGTGATTATGTTGCCCACCGGATCCCGCAGGACCGGGGTCTCCGCGGCGATCTGGCCGCCCTCCGGCGTCGCGCGGGTCGGTTCGATCGTCACCTTGTCGGCCCCCGCGCCCCTCAGGTCGATCGACTTGTCGATCGTCAACCCGTTCGAGCCCACGGTGCCCGGGCCCTCGCGGTAGGTGCCGGCGCAGACCACGACGGTGTCGCCCATCACGGCGGCGTCGATGGCCGGCTGGATCGAGGTGTAGGACGCGGCCGGACACTGCTCGCCGTCGTCGTCGACGTACAGGTTGGCCGCGGACGCGGCCTGCGCGCTCAAACCGATGACCGCGAAAAGGGTTGCGAGGAACGACAGCTTGAGAGCCGAGCTAAATGACACCTAGGTCCTCCCTGAAGGACGTGGACGTGAGACTGATTGGATGACGCGAGGGATTCTCATCGCCCCCGAGGCCGTTGGAGTTGTGCCCCGGGCTAAGGCTCGCGCCAGCCGCTTGTACTGGCGGTCAACCTAACGCATGCAATGGCGGAAGCCAAGTCGATCCCGGGATCGCCTTCCGGGCCGAAGCGTTCTAGGCTCTCGTCTCACTTGGATCCGACCAACACGAATACGGCCCTTTGCACCGCTTTTGCGGAAGAGATGGCCCGCTGCGGCACCCAGCTAGCGGTCGTCTCCCCGGGATCCCGGTCGACCCCGCTCGCCCTCGCGCTCTGGCGACAGGCCGGAATCGAGGTGGAGGTGGCGCTCGACGAGAGGTCGGCGTCCTTCTACGCGCTGGGCGCCGCCCAGGCCACCGGGCGCCCGACGGTGCTCGTGTGCACTTCCGGCACCGCGGCCGCGAACTACCACCCGGCGATCGCCGAGGCGGACCTCTCGGCGGTTCCGCTCGTCGTCCTGACGGCCGACCGCCCCCCCGAGCTCCGCGACATCGGCGCCGGGCAGACCATCGACCAGATCAAGCTCTTCGGCAACGCCGTCCGCTGGTTCTGCGAGGTCGGCAGCCACCGGGCCGACGACGCCGGCCTGCTGCACTTCCGTTCCGTCGCCTGCCGCGCGTTCGCGCTGGCGGCCGGGGATCCGCGCCCCGGCCCGGTGCACCTGAACTTCCCCCTGCGCGACCCGCTCGCGCCGATCCCCGAGGAGGGTGCCGTCACGGCGACGCGGCGCCTGGCTCTGGAAGGGCGGCCGAGCGGCCCCCTGACCGCGGTCGAGTCCCCGACCTGCGGCGCCGACCGCCCCACCGTGAGCCGCCTCCTTTCGATGATCCGGGCCGCCGAGAAGATCCTGGTCCTGGCCGGTCGCCAGACGGACCCCTCGACCAGGGAGCCGCTCGCCCGGCTCGCGAACGCCTGTCGGGCCCCGGTCCTGGCCGAGCCCACGTCCCAGTTCCGCCTCGGCCCCCACGACCGGGGCGCCGTGATCACCGCCTACGAACGCATCGCCCGCCGCCGGGACCCCGCGCTCGCCCCCGACCTCGTGGTGCGGCTCGGGGAGTTCCCCACCTCCAAGCAGCTCCGCCTCTGGCTCGCGGAGACCGACCCGGCGGAGATCGTGATCGACCCGGGATACGGCTGGCACGAGCCGGTTCGGACGGCCGACCTCATCGTCCGCTGCGATCCCTCCACGCTCCTGCACCAGATGGAGAACGCCTCCGAGGAGCGTCTCGAAGGTCCCGCGGGGAGCGGGTTCTGGAACGCCTGGACGAAGGCGGAGCGAGAGGAGCGGGTCAACGTCGAGGCCGCTTGGGAGGAGACGGACGGGCTCGCGGCCGGCGAGGTGCACGCGGCCCTGGCCGCGTTGCAGGCGGATGGCGACCTCGTCTACACCGCCTCCAGCCTCGCCATCCGCGATCAGGAGGAGTCGGTCCCCGCGCTGGAGCGCGACGTCTTGTTCCTCGCCAATCGTGGGGCGAACGGGATCGACGGATTGGTCGCGTCCGGGCTGGGCGCCGCCCGCGCGACTGGGCGGGCGAGCACGATCGTGACCGGCGACCTGGGCTTCTTCCACGACGTCGGCAGCCTCGCGCTCGCCTCCGGCCCGGGTGTGCGGGTCCGCATCGTGGTCCTGAACAACGAGGGCGGAGGCATCTTCGAACGCCTCCCCCAGCGGGACACGATGGAGCCCCACGAGTTCACCGAACTGATGAGGACGCCCGCGAACCTCTCGATCGAGGACGCCGCGAGGCTCTACGGGCTGCCCCACCGCCGCGTCGCCGCGATCGAGGAGCTGGAGCGGGCATTCCACGCCGATCGGGGCGTGAGCGTGATCGAGGTCCTGGTCGCCGGCTAGCTCAGGAGCGGCAGAAGGGCGCCGAGCTTGATCTCGGTCTCGGCCAGCTCCAACGCGGGGTCGGATCCGACCACCACTCCCACCCCGGCGTAAAGGTGGGCCTCGCGGTCCCGGATCAGCGCGCTCCGGAGCGCGACGCAGAACTCGCCGTCGCCGGAGCCGTCCATCCACCCGACCGGGCCGGCGTACCACCCGCGGTCCATCCGCTCAACGTCCGCCATCACCCGCCCCGCCTTCTTCCAGGGCTCTCCACCGACCGCCGGGGTCGGGTGGAGCAGACCGGCCAGCTCGATCGCCGTGCGCGGCTGGGAGAGCTGGGCGTAGACCGGGGTCCCCAGGTGCTGGATGTTGGCGACCTTGATGATCTCCGGCTCGTCCGCGGCCTCCACCCAGACGCTGATCCGGCTCAGCGCCTTGACGATGCGACGGACGACCACCGCCTGCTCCCCCCTGTCCTTGTCGCTCCCGAGCAGCTTCTGCGCGAGGTGGTCGTCGACGGCGGGATCGCTGCTGCGCCGGGTCGACCCGGCCAGCCCGACCGTCGCGACCCCGCGCCCGGCGCAGCGGACCAGCAGCTCGGGGCTGGCCCCGACGAACGCCGCCTCGCCGGTGCCGGCGCAGAAGTTGAAGCAGGAAGGAAAGCCGACTCGCAGCGCACCGAAGATCGCGGCGGGATCGTGCGAGGAGCCGGCGCGCACCACGACCTTGCGGGCGAGCACCACCTTCTCGATCTCGCCCGCGCGGATCCGCTCCACGGCGGCGGCGACCGAGCGCTCGTAATCCTCGGGGCTGCGCTCGCTCTCGATCGACGGGGCGACCGCCGGGTGGGGGTCGATCATCGGGAGCTCGGCGCCGACCAGGCCCGCGACCCTGGCGATCGCGCCCTCGAGGAGCTCGTCCGGGTCGCGCCCCGGGGAGGCGACGAGGTTGACCGTGAGGAACGTCCCCGCCTCCGAGGCCTGGATCGCGAGCTCCGGCAGCACCATCGACGCGGGCTCGAACGACGACCAGGCGGGATCGGGCTCGACGGTCGCGGGGGCACCGTCTTCGTCGAAGGCGAAGCCGCCCGTCCAGACCGGGCCGGTCGTGAATCCTCCCTCGCCCCGCAGGACCGCCTCGCCCGAGAGGTGAGCGCACTCGGCGGCCACCTCGACGAAGCGCCCGGAGCCACGGGCGGTCACCTGGTGGACCCGGCCCAGAGCCGCGAGCCGCACGCCCCGGTCGGGCTGCTCCCAGCAGAAGAACGGTTCCGACGCCCGGCGCGACGCGAACACGGTCGCGACGGGATCGTCGCAGGCAAAGGGCACGGTCACGGACACGACCGTCCGGTCCCGCCTGGCCGAGGCCTCGGCGAGCGCCTCGCGCAGCGATGACTCCAGGTTCGCCCGATCTGCGGGCGTCGGCATCAGTCGCCGCCGCGGGCGAGGGCGACTTCGCCCGTGCGGACCATCTCCAGCAGACCGTGCGGCCGCAGCATGCTCTCGAAGGCCTCGATCTTGTCGTGCGAACCCGTCACCTCGACGATCAGCGCGCGGCGCGACACGTCGACGATCTTCGCCCGGAAGATCTCGGCGAACTGGACGATCTCGGCCCGGTTCTCGACGGCGGCGGAGACCTTGAACAGGGCCAGCTCGCGGGCCACCGTCTCCTCCGGCTCCATGTCCCTGATCTTCAGGACGTTGACCAGCTTGTGCAGCTGCTTGGTCACCTGGTCGATCGGGTGAACCGCACCGTCGAGGGTCAGGGTGATCCGCGAGATGTCGGGATCCTCGGTCGGACCGACCGCGAGGGTGTCGATGTTGAAGCCGCGCCGGGAGAACAGGCCCGCCACCCTGGCGAGCACGCCGGGACGGTTCTCGACCAGGATCGAGAGCACGTGCTTGCGCCCCGAGAGGGGCGAGCGGCCCGCCTGGAGGTCTTCGAGCCTGACCATGTCCGTGGAAGCCATGCCTAACCCACCATGTCCCTTGCCGCGTTCCCTGCGGGAATCATCGGGTAGCAGTTCTCTCGCGGGCTCACCCTGACGTCGAGCAGCGCCGGCCCGTCGTGCTCCAGCGTGGCCACCATCATCTCCTCGAGGTCGGCGCTGTCCTCGCAGCGCAGGCCGCCGGCGCCGAACGCCTCGGCCAGCTTGACCCAATCGGGGCTCGGACCGTTCTCGACGCCGCTGTAGCGCTCCGACCAGAAGAGCTCCTGCCACTGCCGGACCATCCCCATGAAGCCGTTGTTCATCAGGAAGACCTTGACCGGCACGTCCTCGTTCACCGCGGTCGCCAGCTCCTGGATGTTCATGATCAGGCTGCCGTCGCCGGTGATGCACACCGTCTGCTCGTTCGGGCAGGCGACCTTGGCGCCGATCGCGGCCGGCAGGCCGAACCCCATCGTGCCGAGCCCGCCCGAGTTGATCCACTTGCGGGGCTGCCTGAAGCCGTAGTACTGGGCCGTCCACATCTGGTGCTGGCCCACGTCCGAGCAGACGATCGCGTCGCCGCCGGTGACCTTGTGCATCGTCTCGATCATGAACTGCGGCTTGATCTCGCCCTCGCTGCCGGGCTCGTAGGTCAGCGGGTACTCGCCCTGCCACGCCCGGATCCGGCTCCACCAGCCGTCGAGCCGCGAGCTGTCGGTCTGGAGCGCCTGGTACTCGCGGGTCAGCTTCGGCAGCACCAGCTTGGCGTCGCCGACGATCGGGATGTGGGCCGGGACGTTCTTCGAGATCTCGGCCGGGTCGATGTCGATGTGGATGAACTTCGCGCCGGGCGCGAACTCCGAGAGCTTGCCGGTGATCCGGTCGTCGAACCGGGCGCCGATCGCGATGATCAGGTCGGCCTCGTCCATCGCGTAGTTCGCGGTCCGGGTGCCGTGCATGCCGAGCATGCCGAGCCACTGGTCGCTGTCGCAGGGGAAGTCGCCCAGCCCCATCAGAGTCGAGGTGACCGGGAAGTCGTCGGCGGCGCAGAGCTCGCGGAGCTCGGCCCAGGCGTTGGCGTGGGTCACGCCGCCGCCCGAGTAGATCACCGGGCGCCTGGCGTTGGCCATCGCCTTCGCGGCGAGGCGGATCTGCTTCAGGTTGCCCTCGACGGTCGGCTTGTAGCCGGACAGGTCGACGGGCTCGGTGCGCGGCTGGTACTCGATCTCGGCCTTGGCGAGGTCCTGTGGGATGTCGATGACGACGGGCCCCGGCCGGCCGGTCGAAGCGATGTGGAAGGCCTCGTGGACGTACTCCGGGATCTGCTCCGGTTCCGTGACGAGCAGCGAGTGCTTGACGATCGGCATCGTGATGCCGACGATGTCGGCCTCCTGGAATCCGTCGGTGCCGATCAGGTCGGTACGGACCTGGCCGGTGACGAACACGGTCGGGACCGAGTCCATCATCGCGTCGGCGATCGCGGTGACGAGGTTAGTCGCGCCGGGCCCCGAGGTGCCGAAAGCGACCCCGACCCGGCCGGACGCGTGCGCGTAGCCCTCGGCGGCGTGGCCGGCGGCCTGCTCGTGACGGGCCTGTACGTGCCGCAGATCCGCGTCGACCAACGCGTCGTAGGTGGGCAGGTTCGCTCCACCGGGAATGCCGAAGATGTGGTCGACACCTTCGACTTCGAGGGACTTGAACAATGCGTCTGCGGCTCTCATCAGACCAACGATCCTAACGAATCGGCGGGGGTCGCCTCAGGCGTTCTGCGCGGCCGAGAGGGCGCCGCCTTCGAGCTCGCCCGGATTCCACTTCGTGCGGGGGGTGATCGCCCTCGGGATGACGCGGTCCTTGTGCTTCTCGATCGTCGAGAGCACCGACCGGACCAGCTCCTCGCCGAGCGGGTGCGGGTCCAGGCCGAGATCCAGGAGCTTCTGGTTCTTCGGGTTGTAGTAGTGGCTCTCGAGCTCGACCCGCGGGTTCGGGAAGCTCTCGATCGAGACCTCGTGGCCGACCTCGGCGGCGCAGCGCTGGACGAGTTCGGCCAGTTCGGAGACGGTGAAGTGCTCCGTGAACTGGTTGAACACGCGGAACTCACCCCGCTCGGCGGGGTTCAGCGTGGCGAGCTCGACGCAGCGGAGCGTGTCCCGGATGTTCAGGTAGCCGCGGGTCTGGCCGCCGGCCCCGTACACGGTCAGGGGGTGGCCGACCACCGCCTGGACGCAGAATCGGTTCAGCACGGTGCCGAAGGTCTCATCGTAGTCGAAGCGGGTGGCCAGCGCCGGGTCGAGCGCGGTCTCGTCGGTCTCGCAGCCGTACACGACCCCCTGGTTCAGGTCGGTGGCCCGCAGGCCCCAGACCCGGCTCGCGAAGTGGATGTTGGTCGAGTCGTGGACCTTCGAGCAGTGGTAGAGCGAGGCGGGCAGCTTCGGGAACGGCAGCGTGTCCTTGCGGCCGTTGTGCTCGATCTCGATGAAGCCCTCTTCGATGTCGATGTTGGGAGTGCCGTACTCGCCCATGGTGCCGAGCTTGATCAGGTGGGCATCCGGCACGTGCTCACGCATCGAGAAGAGCAGGTTGAGCGTTCCCACGACGTTGGTCTGCTGGGTCTCGACGGCGGTCTGGCGCGAACGCATCGAGTAGGGCGCCGAGGGCTGCTCGCCGTAGTGGATCACCGCCTCGGGAAGGAAGTCGGCGACGACCCGGTCGAGGAACTCGCCGTCCTCTATGCAGCCCACGCGGGCCTCGATCCGGCGCCCGGAGACCCGCTCCCACGCCTCGATCCTGTCCTCGAGGCTGGCGATCGGGATCAGCGAATCCGTCGACTGCTCCAGGTGCCACCGGCGGCGGGCGAAGTTGTCGACGATGGTCACGTCGTGGCCGCGGTCCGAGAAACGCATCGCCGTGGGCCACCCGAGATAACCGTCACCACCAAGAATCAGAATTCGCATAGCGGCCGAGATTACCGGAACGATCACACTCTAGGATTGCCTGAGTGCGCCTGCTAGCCGTCTTCCTGATCGCTCTGGCCGGGCTCCTCCTGAGGCTCGATGCGGCTTGGGATGGAGCCGAGGAGAACCTCCCCGATTCGGCCGCCTACGAGCGGATCGCGCGAGGGCTCCACGAGGAGGGTCGGTTCGCGCAGGTCGGCCCCGGGACGCCCGCCCATCCTCAGCCCGCGACGAATTACAGCCCCGGGCTCCCCCTGGCCGTCGCCGGACTCTTCGAACTCGCCGGCGACGATGACGTCCGGCTCGCCCGGATCCTCCTCGCGCTCATCACGTCGCTCTCGATCCCGCTGGCCTGGATGCTCGCCCGCCGCCTCGCGCCGCCCGGGGAAGCGGAGGCGGCGGGGCTGGTCGCCGCCGTCGTGGTCGCCTTCTACCCCTGCCTGATCGCGGACGCGGGGATGCTGCTCACCGAGTCCCTGGCGGGCACGCTGATCGTCGCCTCCCTCCTCCTGGTGCTCCGGGCCAGGGATCGGACGAACGAGGCGGACACCGGTCGCGGGGCGCTCGCACTCGCCTGGTTCCTCCCCGGCCTCACCCTCGGGCTCACCGCCATGGTCCGCCCGGAATACCTCCCGATCTCGCTGCTGCTCGTCGCCGTGATCGTCGCGCTCAACCGCCCGGCCGGCACGAGGCGGGCGCTCCTGGCCGCGGCAGCCACCGTCCTGGCGATCGCGCTCGTCGTCGCACCGTGGACGGCGCGCAACCTCGACGAGACCGGGCGCCTCCTGCCCCTTTCGACCGGCGGCGGCCAGACGCTCTTCACCGGCAGCTACCTGCCCTCCGCCGGCGATCCCCTCCAGGTCATGCCCCTCCTCCTGGAGCGGCACCCGTCCGTGGCGGCCGAGATCGAGGCGCAGAACCGCGCGAGCGGCGAGGGAGCCGACTCGATCACCCCCGAGCGGGTTCTCACCCTGCTCGCCGCCGACCGGATGCCCGGGGTACCGACGGACGTCGCGCTGACCCGGCTCGGCCGGCGGAACTACGAACGCGCGCTGAGGGAGGACCCGGCCGGCCTCGCCGAGTACCTGGCCGGGAAGGCGGCCCGCATCTGGTGGCGGGGCCGGACCGACCTGACCGGGACCCCCGCCGGCCGCGCGCTCCACATGACCCTGGTCGCGCTGGCCCTCGGCGGGCTCCTGTTGCTCGCCGCCCGCCGTCGCCCCGAGTTCTGGTTGATCCTCGCCCTCGCCGTCGGGGCGACCATCGTCGGCACCATCCTGGTCGCGTCGCCCCGCAGGACGCTGGTGCTGTGGCCCGTTATCGCGTCCCTCGGAGGGATCGGCGCCGCGGGTGCCCTCCGCCTTGCGCTCGACGCCTGGACGGGCCGACCGCGGCCCGTTCGCATAGCCTGACCGGCCCCATGCCCCAGCAGTTCACCGCCCAGTTCACCCGCTACGGACGCGGGGCGCTCTTTGCCCTCGCCGCGATCGTCCTCGCCGGATTCCTCGTGCGGGCCTGGGTCGTGGTGAACCCGCTCGACGAGCCGGGCGACGACGCGCTCGCCTACCGCGCGCTCGCGGAGGCGCTCTACGAGGACGGCACCTTCGGCTACGAGAAGGGCTCGACGAACGGTCCCGAGTTCAAGACGCCGAGCGACTGGTCGCCGGGGGCACCGCTGATCTACGCCGCTTCCTACTACGCGACGGGTGGCGTCCGCGACGGCGTCGCGAGGGGCGTGGAAGCGCTGCTCGGGACCGCGTCGATCCTGCTGGCGTTCCTGCTTACCGCCCGCCTGCTCGGCCCTCCCCGAGCGCCCGGGCCATCGGGGTCGAAGTTCTCGGTCGGTGAGGCCGAAGACCTCAACCCCGATGGCCCGAATCCGGGGTTCCCGGCGGGTACCGGCCATCGGCGGGCGGCCGGCCCGCTGTTCGCCGCCGCCCTCGTCGCGTTCTATCCGCCCTTCATCCACTCGACCGGGGCGCTGATGAGCGAGCCGCCGGCCATCTTCGTGCTGCCGCTCTCCCTCCTGCTCTTCCTGTGGGCGGACGGTCGGACGCGGGCGGAAGGGGCCGGAGCCTGGGCGCGCACGTGGCCCTGGATCCTCCCCGGGGTCGGGTTCGGCCTGCTCGCCCTGATCCGGCCCGAGTACCTCGCGGTATGTGCCGCGTTCGGGCTCCTCCTTCTGGTCCGCGCCTGGATCGCCGGCGGCATCGCCCGGGCCCTGGGCTCCGCGGCGATCTTCGCGCTTGCGGTTCTCGTGCCGATCGTCCCCTGGACCATCCACAACTACCACCAGCTGGACCGAGTCGTGCCGATCTCGACCGGCAGCGGCAAGGCGCTCTTCACGGGCACGTACTACCCCGGCGACGGCGAGTATCAGCGGGTCAAGGCGGAGCTGTACCTCCAACAGACCGGAAACCGCCTGGACCCCGGATCGAGCGAGCTGGAGGAGGTCGACCCGGTCCCGCTCTTCGACCGCGTGGCCGAGGAGTACAAGGTCGAGAACGGGCTGCCCGATCTCGACCGCGATGGCGCCCTCGGCCGGCTCGGCAGGGAGAACTTCGAGCGCTACCTCGGCGACGACCCCGTCGGTTACGCGGCGATGACGATCCGCAAGACGTGGCGGATGTGGAGCTCGGGGGTCGGCGAGGCGATGTCCTCGCCCCTCGGCCGGGTCCTCCAGGTGCTGCTCGTCCTCGGCGGGTTGGCCGGTCTGGTCCTGCTCGCCCTCCGGCGCCGCTGGGAGGCGATCGCCATCGCCCTGCCGGTCCTCACGGTCACCGCGGTCGCCTCGTTGACGCTCGCTCCGCCGCGCCGAAATGAGATCCTGATGACGCTCGTCCTCTCGTTGGCGGGCGTCGCGCTCGACGCGGCCCTGAACCGCACGACGGACCCGGACCCCGAGAACCCATGACCATCGCCTCGATATTCCCTGCCCAGCTGACCGCCCTCCGGGCCACCGGTCTCGTGATCGCCGTGCTGATCATCGCCTTCGCGATCGTCAGGCGGCGCGAGATGCGGAACGCGGACGTGATCCTGCTCCTGCTCGCGGGCCTGGGCCTGGCGATCGTCTCGGGGACCGAGATCACCGACCGTCTCCTCTCCGCCCTCTCCTTCAACCGGGGCAACGGCGGCCGGATC
>Ga0182737_1001058_pt1 | contig 29858 bp, 28 predicted proteins | sample eDN5th30CBELigOP_FD_128878 | JGI IMG/M metagenome (GOLD analysis project Ga0182737, IMG submission 128878) | Enriched Organic Plus compost microbial communities from Emeryville, California, USA - eDNA 5th pass 30_C BE-Lig OP (version 2) (version 2) ... | reverse complement strand
TGCTCTACATCCTCGCCGTCGGCAACGTCCGGGGCTTCGCCTTCACGCTGGGTCTCACGACGGTCATCGACGTGCTCATCGTGCTGCTCTTCACGCACCCGATCCTCCAGCTCATGGCCGAGAACCGCTTCTTCGCCGGCGGGCACCCGCTCAGCGGCCTCGACCCGCAGGCGCTCGGCGCCGTCTACCGCGGCCGCGCCGAGTTCCGCTTCAACGCCGAGAAGCGGCGCGCGGGGGCGAGCAAGGAGGCGGCGCGGCGGCAGACCATCGCGGAGCGCAAGGCCGCCGCGATGGCGAGCGCCGGGTCCAGGAACCGCGCGGACGGGGAGGACGACTGATGGCCGGCGCGTCGATGCTCACCCGCTTCGGGAACGACCTCTACACGGGCGCGAAGTCCTTCGACTTCGTGCGCCGTCGCTGGTGGTGGTACGGCATCGCCGCCGTGCTCCTCGTCATCGCCGTCGTCGTGCCGCTCGTCCGCGGCCTCGCGGGCGGGCCGGCGGTGCCGCTCGGCATCGAGTTCACGGGCGGCTCGCAGTTCCGCGTCTCCGGGGTGGTCGACGCCTCGCAGCGCCCCGCGGAGGACGCCGTGCACAGCGTCGCGCCCGAGGCGGCCGCGCACGTCACGGTGGTCGGCACCGACACGAAGTCGATCCAGGTGCAGACGGAGCGGCTCACCCCGGAGCAGACGGACGCGGTCACCGACGCGCTCGCCGCGGCCTACGACGTGCCCGTCACCGAGGTCTCCGCCACCTTCATCAGCGGCAGCTGGGGCGCGGACGTCTCGCGTCAGGGCATCATCGCGCTCATCGTCTTCGTCGTGCTCGCGGCGATCTTCATGGCCGTCTACTTCCGCACCTGGAAGATGTCGATCGCCGCGATCGTCTCGCTCGTCCACGACCTCGTCATCACGATCGGCGTCTACGCGGTCTTCGGCTTCGAGATCACGCCGTCCGCGGTCATCGGCTTCCTCACCATCCTCGGCTACTCGCTCTACGACACTGTCGTCGTCTTCGACAAGGTGCGCGAGAACACCAAGGAGGACGGGGAGGAGTCCGTCCGGACCTTCCCGGAGTCGGTCAACCTCGCGGTCAATCAGACCCTCGTCCGCTCGATCAACACGGGGGTCGTCGCCGTGCTCCCGGTCGCGGCGATCCTCTGGATCGGCGCCGTCGTGCTCGGCGCCGGCACGCTGCGGGACATCGCCCTCGCGCTCTTCATCGGCATCATCGTCGGCACCTACTCGACGATCTTCATCGCCGCCCCGCTCTACTCGCAGATGCGCGAGGGGGAGCCGAAGATCCGGCGGCACACCGAGCGGGTGCTTGCGCTGCGAGCGAAGGCGCGACCGGTCGAGGCGGACGCCGCCGTAGAATAGGGCTTTCCGCGGATTGAGGAGGCCCGCAGGGCCGTCTCGAAATCCACCCCGCAGGAGGGCAGCATGACGGAGACCGCCAACGCGTCGCTCCTCTCGCGCCTGCCCCGGATCTTCTCACGGGCGCCGCAGCAGTCCGGCGCCGTGGAGCGCCTGCTCAAGACGATCAAGCAGCGCCACCCGAAGGGCGACATCGCGCTCGTCGAGCGCGCGTACCAGACCGCCGAGCGGGCGCACAACGGCCAGCTGCGACGCAGCGGCGAGCCGTACATCACCCACCCGGTCGCGGTGACGCAGATCCTCGCGGACCTCGGGCTCGGGCCCAAGACGCTCGCGGCGGCGCTGCTGCACGACACCGTCGAGGACACCGACTACTCGCTCGAGCAGCTCCGCGCCGACTTCGGCGACGAGGTCGCGATGCTCGTCGACGGCGTCACGAAGCTGGACAAGGTCAAGTACGGCGACTCCGCGCAGGCGGAGACGGTGCGCAAGATGATCGTCGCCATGTCGAAGGACATCCGGGTGCTCGTCATCAAGCTCGCGGACCGGCTGCACAACGCGCGCACCTGGGGCTTCGTCCCCGCCGAGTCGGCGACGCGGAAGGCGAAGGAGACGCTCGAGATCTACGCGCCGCTCGCGCACCGGCTCGGCATGCAGACGGTGAAAGTGGAGCTCGAGGACCTGTCGTTCTCCGTCCTGCACCCGAAGCTCTACGTCGAGATCGAGAACCTGGTCCGTCAGCGCGACCCGAAGCGCGAGGAGTTCGTCGCCAAGGTCATCGACACCGTGAAGGACGATCTGCGGGTCGAGCGGATCAAGGGCGAGGTGCAGGGCCGTCCGAAGCAGTACTACTCGATCTACCAGAAGATGGTCGTCCGCGGCCGCGAGTTCGACGACATCTACGACCTCACCGGGATCCGGGTGCTCGTCCCGAGCGTCCGGGACTGCTACGCCGTCCTCGGCGCGATCCACGCCCGCTGGACGCCGATCCCCGGCCGCTTCAAGGACTACATCGCGACCCCGAAGTTCAACCTGTACCAGTCGCTGCACACGACCGTGATCGGACCCGAGGGCCGCGCGGTGGAGATCCAGATCCGCACCCACGAGATGCACCAGCGGGCCGAGTACGGCGTCGCGGCGCACTGGATGTACAAGGAGCGGATGTCCAGCGGCAAGGGCGAGGTCGTCGACCGCCCCTTCGACTCCGAGATGGCCTGGATCGCCCGCATCACCGACTGGTCGGAGGACACCGCCGACCCGACCGAGTGGCTCGAGGGACTGCGCTTCGAGATCGGGGCGAAGGAGGTCTACGTCTTCACGCCCCAGGGCAAGGTGATCGGCCTGCCCTCCGGCGCGACGCCCGTCGACTTCGCCTACGCGGTCCACACCGAGGTCGGCCATCGCACGATGGGCGCGAAGGTCAACGGGCGGCTCGTGCCGCTCAACTCGAAGCTCGTCTCGGGGGACACGATCGAGGTGCTCACCTCGAAGAACCCGGACGCCGGCCCGAGCCAGGACTGGCTCAACTTCGTCGCCTCGACCCGGGCGCGGAACAAGATCCGCACCTGGTTCACGAAGGAGCGCCGCGAGGAGGCGATCGAGCAGGGCAAGGAGGCGCTCGCGCAGGCGATGCGCAAGCGCAGCCTGCCGCTGCAGAAGCTCACCGCGCAGGACTCGCTCTTCGCCGTCGCCGGCCAGCTGAACCTGACGACCGTCTCGGGGCTGTACGCCGCGATCGGCGAGGGCCACGTCTCGACCCAGTCCGTCATCGAGAAGCTCCTCGCCGGCGTCACCGAGGCCCCCGACCACGAGGACGCCGAGGTCATCTCGCCGAGCCGGTCGCGCAGCGGCGCCGCCACCGGCAACGGCGTGCTCGTCCGCGGCGACGGCGACGTGCTCGTCAAGCTCGCGAAGTGCTGCACCCCGGTGCCCGGCGACGAGATCGTCGGCTTCATCACCCGCGGGGCCGGCGTGTCGGTGCACCGCTCCGACTGCAAGAACGTCGTCGCGCTGCGCGAGGAGCCCGAGCGGATGATCGACGTCGCCTGGGAGCCGCAGGCGAAGGGCCTCTTCCTCGTGCAGATCCAGGTCGAGGCGCTCGATCGCGGCGGTCTGCTCTCGGACATCACCCGGGTGCTCAGCGAGCACCACGTCAACATCCTGTCGGCGAGCGTGACGACCTCGAACGAGCGCATCGCCTACAGCCGCTACCTGTTCGAGATGGGCGACGCGACGCATCTCGACCGGGTGCTCAACGCGATCCGGCGCATCGACGCCGTCTACGACGTCTACCGGGTCACCAGCACCTGAAGCCGGGCGAGGGCCCGCGTCCGCCCGACGAGACGCGACCGGGTCCGCAGCTCGACCCGGAGGTCGACGAGGTCGATGGCGCAGAGCCGGGCGAGGACCTCGACGAGCCCGACCGCGCCGCCCTCGCCCGCGGCGTCCTCGGGCGAGCGGAGCAGGTCGATCGCGGTGCGCATGGGCGTCGTCACGGGCACGCCCCCGAGGCGGACGGCGTCCGATGCCCGCATCCGCAGCGTGCGCACCCGGACGCCCTCGGCCTCGGTGGGCGAGGCGTGCGCGACGGCCGCGGCGTGGGGGAGCACGACGGCGTAGGGGAGCGCCGGGGCGGCGCCGACGCCCCAGACCCAGGCGGCGGTGCGGCCGGCGATGATCCTGCCGTGCACCGCGAGCCCCGCGAGGGACGCCGCGCGAGCGGGCGGGTCGAGCGGCAGGTCGACCGGCCGGAACGCCTCGCCGACCGGGTAGAGCTCGCCGTCGAGCACGGCGGCCCGGAGCACGGGCGGCGGCAGCTCGTCGGCGCCGAGCAGGGGCGGCAGGGGCGGCGGCATGGTCCGAGGCTCGCAGAGCCGCCGCGGGCGCGGGCGCGCGAACGGCGATCTGTGGAGAACTCGCGACTGTGGAGGAGCGTTCAGCCGCGGACGGCGGCGAGCCAGGCCTTCTGCGTCTCGAGCGCCTGCCGGGCCGCCTCGATGGCCGTCCGGTCGCCGGAGCGCTCGGCCTCGGCGAGCTCGCCCTCCAGCCTCGCGATCGACTCCTCGAGCTGGCCCGCGAAGCCCTCCGAGCGCTCGACGCGCGAGGGGTCGGTTCGGTGCCAGTGCTCGTCGTCGAGCTTGCGGACGTGGTTCTCGACCTTGCGCAGCCGGTCCTCGATCGGCCGGACCTGATCGCGCGGCACCCGCCCCGCCTGCTCCCAGCGGCGCTGGATGTCCGTCAGGAGCTCGCGCGCCTGGCGCCGGTCCGTGATCCGCAGGATGCCCTCGGCCTCGGCCAGCAGCCCGAGCTTGACCTCGAGGTTCGCCGCGTACTGGGAGTCCTCGCGCGCCGTCGCCTCCGCCTTCGCCGCGTAGAGCACGTCGCCGGCCGCCTTGAAGCGCTCCCAGAGCGCGTCGTCCTGGGACTTGCGTCCGGCGCGGCCGGCCCGCTTCCACTCGTCGACGAGCGTCCGGTAGGCGGCGATCCCGTCCGTGCCCTTCGGCGCGAGCGCCTCCGCCTTGGCGATGAGCGCCTCCTTCGCGGAGCGGGCGTCCTTGTGCGCCGAGTCGAGCTGGTGGAAGTACGCGCGCCGGGCGGCGTCGACCGTCGAGCGCGCCGCGCTGAACCGCTTCCAGAGCGCATCGCTGGTGCCCTTCGGCAGCCGCGGGCCGTTCGCCTGGTGCTCCTGCCAGCGCTTGAACAGCGCGTCGAGCTCGGCGCCGACGGCCGTCCACTGCACCTTCGAGAGGTCGCGCGCCGCGATCGCCTCCGCCGCCTCCGCGATCGAGGTGCGCTCGGCGATCGCCGCCTCCACCTCGGCCTTGTGCGCCTCCGACTGCTCCTCGGCCTTCTCCGCGATCACGCCGCCGAGCGCGTCGACGCGCGCCGCGAGCGAGGCGAGGTCGCCGACGGCGTTCGCGCTCTCGATCGTCGTCGCGAGGTGCTTGGCCGCCTTCGCGACATCGCCCGCCGGCGCGCCGGCCCGGGCGCGCTGCTCGAGCAGGATCACCTGGCCCTCGAGCTCCGTGAACTTCCGCACGTAGTAGGCGAGCGCCTCCTCGGGCGTCGCGTCCGGGTACTCGCCGACCTGGCGTTCGCCGTCCCCGATCCTGACGTAGACCGCGCCCGTCTCGTCGACGCGGCCCCAGGTCGCCGGCGGGGCGGTCTGGTCGTTGGCGGTCACAGCGCTCCCTTGCTCGTCATGGCCCGACCAGCTTACGTGTCGGAGGCGGGGTGCCAGCGGGGCGTTACTCGATCGTGAACGCCGTGATCTGGACCGGCGAGACCGGCTGGCCGTCCTGCGCGCCGTCGACCGCGCCCTTCGAGGTGACGTCGGCGACGAGCGCCTCCAGGCCGCTCGTCACGCGGCCGACGACCGAGTAGCCGCCGGCGGCGTCGCTCGGGATCGTCGAGTCCGCGGTGACGATGAAGAACTGGTGGCCCATCGAGAAGCCGTCGCCGCCGACGCGGGCCATCGCGATCGTGCCGGCGGGGTAGGCATCGTCCGCCGGGGCGTTCTCGATCGGCCCGAAGGCGTAGTCCTGCTCGCTCGCCGTCGAGTCGGGGAGCGCCGTGCCGCACTGGAGCACCTGCATGGTGTCGTACGAGGTGACGCGGGGGCAGTACTTGCCGTCGTACCAGCCGGTCTGCGCCGCCTGGACGAACATGGCGGTCGCCTGCGGCGCGAGCACACCGTCGAGCTCGATCCCGAGGTCGACGCCGCCGACCGTCATCGAGCCGGTCCAGAGCCGGCCCTCGGCGAGCTCCGGGCCCGGCACGTCGCCCACCGGGGCGGCCGTCGCATCGGGCGTCGGGGCGTCGGTCGGCGAGTCCGTGGGATCGGGCGCGGGGGACTCGGTGCCGGTCGGCTCGGGCGCGGGCTGCCCCGGTCCCCAGGCCGAGTACGCCCAGACGCCGAAGATCGCGAGGGCGATGACCACGACCGCCGCGACGACCCCGATGACGTTGTCGCGGCGGCGGCGCGCGGTCTGGCGGGCGTGGAGGGCCTGCCGCGCCTCGTACTCGCGGACGATGCGGCGCTGCTCGCGCTCGGAGGGGTCGGGACGCCTGGCCACGGGCATCGAGCCTAGCGAACCCCGGCCCCGCCCCCCGCCGCCCGAACCTAGGGTTTCCGGCGGCGCTAGGAGAAATACCGCCCGATATCTCCTACCGCCGCCGGAAACCCTAGGGCGGAGGGGTGTCGGGGGCGCCGCCTAGGCTGGCGGCATGGACGCCGGCTCGGGACTGGGCGCCGCGATGGGCCGCGGCGCGACACCGCTCGCCGTCCGGATGCGCCCGCGCACCCTCGACGAGATCGTCGGCCAGCGCCATCTGCTCGGGCCGGGCTCGCCGCTGCGCGCGCTCGCCGCCGACGGGGGCGGCTCGCGCGGGGCCGCGTCCGTCATCCTCTGGGGGCCGCCGGGGACGGGCAAGACGACGATCGCGAAGGCGATCGCGGGGGAGTCCGAGCGGAAGTTCGTCGAGCTCTCCGCGGTGACCGCGGGCGTCAAGGACGTGCGGGAGGTGATGGAGCAGGCGCTCGCCGCGCGCGACCTCTACGGCCTGACCACCGTGCTCTTCCTCGACGAGATCCACCGCTTCACGAAGGCGCAGCAGGACGCGCTGCTGCCGGGCGTCGAGAACGGCTGGGTGATCCTCGTCGCCGCGACCACCGAGAACCCCTCGTTCTCCGTCATCTCGCCGCTGCTCTCGCGCTCGCTGCTGCTCACCCTCGAGCCGCTGTCGGACGACGATCTCGGCGAGCTGCTCGATCGGGCGATCGCCGACCCCCGCGGGCTCGACGGCGCGGTCGCGCTCGACGCCGCGGCGCGCGAGGCGATCATCCGGCTGTCCTCCGGCGACGCGCGCCGGGCGCTCACCGCGCTGGAGGCCGCCGCGGCCTCGGCGCAGGCCGAGGCGGACGCCGCCGATGCGGGCGAGCAGCCGCCGCTCGTCACCGCGGAGATCGTCGCCGCCGCCGTCGACCGCGCCCTGCTGCGCTACGACCGGCAGGGCGACGAGCACTACGACGTCATCTCGGCGTTCATCAAGTCGATCCGGGGCAGCGACGTCGACGCGGCGCTGCACTACCTCGCCCGCATGATCGAGGCCGGCGAGGACCCGCGCTTCATCGCGCGGCGCATCATCGTCTCCGCGGCCGAGGACGTCGGCATGGCGGATCCGCAGGCGCTGCAGATCGCGGTCGCGGCCGCGGACGCGGTCCAGCTCATCGGCATGCCCGAGGGCCGGATCCCGCTCGCCGAGGCGGTCGTCTACCTCGCGACCGCCCCGAAGTCGAACCGCTCGTACCTCGGCGTCGAGCGGGCCATCGCCGACGTGCGCGCCGGGCGGATCGGCCGGGTGCCGACGCACCTCCGGGACGCGCACTACCCGGGCGCGAAGCGGCTCGGCCACGGCAAGGGCTACGTCTACGCCCACGACGAGCCGCACTCGATCGCCACCCAGCGGTACCTTCCCGAGGAGCTCGAGGGCACCGAGTACTACGACCCGACCGGCAACGGCTTCGAGGCCCGCATCACCGAGCGCCTCGACCAGATCCGCCGGATCCTCCGCGGCGGGGACTGAGCCTCAGCGAGCAGCGCGGACTCCCCGGCCGGGGCCTCGGCATCGTCGTACGTGCACCTGCTCGCGAGCACCCTGCTGAGGCCCGGGGCCCGGCTCTGGACCCGCCGATCGACGGCTCTCGGCCGCAGCCCGCGAGCTCGGCGTGGCCTGGACCTGATCCCGCCGGGCGGACCTCGGGGCTGACACCGACTGCTACACTGGATCGGCTCGTTCCACGGCTCCGTCCATGACGGACCGCGCGAGCACGAGTCGAGCGGCAGCTCCCGGCACGTCGGCGTGTGACCGGATCCGAGCGCTCGAAGCGTACGCCAGCGAAGCCAGGATCCCCTGGCCGCGTCGAAATGGTCGGCAGGACCGCGTCCTGCCGTGCGAGAAAGCGAGCACACCCATGGGTGCCAGCAAGTCCCAGGACCGCCGCAAGGTCCGCCTGTCCCGCGCGCTCGGCGTCGCCCTCACCCCGAAGGCCGCCCGCATCATGGAGGCGCGTCCGTACGCCCCCGGGCAGCACGGCCGCACCCGTCGCAAGACGGACAGCGACTACGCCGTCCGGCTCCGCGAGAAGCAGCGGCTGCGCGAGCAGTACGGCATCCGCGAGAAGCAGCTGCGCATCCAGTACGAGGAGGCGAAGCGCACGGCCGGCCAGACCGGTGACAACATGGTCGAGCAGCTCGAGCAGCGCCTCGACGCGCTCGTGCTCCGCGCCGGCTTCGCCCGCACCACCGCGCAGGCGCGCCAGCTCGTCGTGCACCGCCACATCCTCGTCGACGGCCAGCTCGTCGACCGCCCGTCCTTCCGCGTGAAGCCGGGCCAGCTCATCCACGTCAAGCCGCGCTCGGAGGCCATCGAGCCGTTCCAGGTCGCGGCGGCCGGCGGCCACGCCGACGTGCTGCCGCCCGTCCCGGGCTACCTCGAGGTCGAGCTCGACAAGCTGCAGGCCCGCCTGCTGCGCCGTCCGAAGCGCGCCGAGGTGCCCGTGACCTGCGAGGTCCAGCTCGTCGTCGAGTACTACGCGGCGCGCTGAGCACGCAAGCCCGTATCCGAACCCCCTCGAGCGCAAGTACGCTTGGGGGGTTCGGTCTTTTCAGGCAAAGGAATGACGATGGGCTTCTTCAAGGCACTCGGCTGGATCACGCTCGGCACCGCGGTCGGCTTCGTCGTCGCGCACCAGGTCTCGCGCACGGAGCGGGGCCAGCAGTTCTTCGCCGAGGTGGACGCGAAGGCGAAGGAATTCGGGAACGCCGTCATCGACGGGTACAAGGCCCGCGAGACGGAGCTGCGCGCGGCGGTCGCCGAGGCGGAGGAGGTCATCGCCGATCTCGCGAAGCGCGCGAAGAAGTCCTGAGCCGTTCGCCTGTCGCGGTGAGCCCGGCAGGCTCAATCACCGGAGTTTTCTGTGCGCACCGCTGACATCCGCGATCGCTGGCTGACCTTCTTCGGCGAACGCGGCCACACGGTCGTGCCCTCGGCGTCGCTCGTGAGCGACGATCCGACGGTCATGTTCACGATCGCGGGCATGGTCCCGTTCATCCCGTATCTGACGGGCGTCGTGCCCGCGCCCTACCCGCGCGCGACGAGCGTGCAGAAGTGCATTCGGACGAACGACATCGAGGAGGTCGGCAAGACCGCCCGCCACGGCACGTTCTTCCAGATGAACGGCAACTTCTCCTTCGGCGACTACTTCAAGGAGGGGGCGATCGAGTACGCCTGGGAGCTCCTGACGACGCCGGAGGGCGCCGGGGGCCTCGGCTTCGCCGAGCGCGACCTCTGGGTGACGGTCTACGAGGACGACGACGAGGCGATCGACCTCTGGAAGCGGATCGCCGGCCTGCCGGACCACCGCATCCAGCGGATGGGCAAGGAGGACAACTACTGGTCGACCGGCCAGCCCGGCCCGGCCGGTCCGTGCTCCGAGATCTACTTCGACCGCGGGCCCGCCTACGGCCCGGACGGCGGCCCCGCCGTCGACGACACCAGGTACACCGAGATCTGGAACCTCGTCTTCATGCAGTACGCGATCGACAACGTGCGCTCGAAGACGGACTTCGACATCCTCGGCGAGCTGCCGCGCAAGAACATCGACACCGGCATGGGCCTGGAGCGCGTCGCGTTCATCAAGCAGGGCGTCGAGAACATGTACGAGATCGACCAGGTGCGACCGGTGCTCGACCGGGCCTCGGAGCTGAGCGGCCGGCGCTACGGCGCCGACCACGAGGACGACGTGCGCTTCCGGGTCATCGCCGACCACGTCCGCAGCGGCCTCATGCTCATGGCCGACGGCGTGGTGCCCGGCAACGAGGGCGGCGGCTACATCCTCCGCCGGCTGCTGCGGCGCTCGATCCGCTCGATGCGGCTGCTCGGCGTCGAGGAGCCGACGTTCCGCGAGCTGTTCGCCGCCTCCCGCGACGCCATGAAGGCCGCCTACCCGGAGGTGGCGACGGAGTACTCGCGGATCGAGCGGCTCGCCCTCGCCGAGGAGGAGGCGTTCCTGAGGACGCTCGCGGCGGGGACGACGATCCTCGACACGGCGATCGCGAGGACCAGGTCGGCGGGCGCGGCGCAGCTGCCGAGCGACACGGCGTTCCAGCTCCACGACACCTACGGCTTCCCGATCGACCTGACCCTCGAGATCGCGGAGGAGGCGGGGCTCGCGATCGACCGGGCGGGCTTCGACGCGCTCATGGACCGCCAGCGGCAGGCCGCGAAGGCCGACGCGAAGGCGAAGCGCCGGCAGCTCGCCGACACCTCCGTGTATCGCGCGTTCCGCGCCCAGGGCGAGACGGCGTTCCTCGGCTACGAGCAGCTCGCCGCCGAGTCGAGCGTGCTCGGCATCATCCGCGACGGCGAGTCGGTGCCGTCCGCCTCGGCGGGGGAGACCGTGGAGGTCATCCTCGCCGAGACCTCGCTCTACGCGGAGTCCGGCGGTCAGGACGCCGACGCCGGCGCGATCGTCGGCCCCGGCTACGAGCTCGAGGTGATCGACGTCCAGAAGCCGGTGCCGGGGCTCATCGCGCACACCGTCCTGGTCCGGGTCGGCGAGGTCGGCGTGGGCGCTGCGGCGACGACGTTCGTCGACGAGACCTATCGCCGCGGCGCCAACCGCGCGCACTCGGCGACCCACCTGGTGCACGCGGCACTCCGGCAGATCCTCGGGCACGACGCGCACCAGGCCGGCTCGTACAACAAGGCCGGCTACCTCCGCCTCGACTTCAGCTGGACGCAGGCGCTCTCGCCGGAGACCCGCTCGGAGATCGAGGACGTCGCGAACCGCGCCATCCACGACGACCTCGAGGTGACGACGCGCATCCTGCCGCTCGAGCAGGCCCGCGCGGAGGGCGCGATGGCGCTCTTCGGCGAGAAGTACGGCGACACCGTGCGCGTCGTGCGCATCGGCGAGGGCGACTGGTCGCTCGAGCTGTGCGCCGGCACGCACGTCGCGCGCTCCTCCGACGTCGGGCTCATCGACCTGGTCGGCGAGTCCTCGGTGGGCTCCAGCGCGCGACGCGTCGAGGCCCTCGTCGGGGCGGACGCCCTCGCCTCGTTCAAGGCCGAGCGCGAGATCGTCAGCCGGCTGACGAGCGAGCTCAAGACGCCCCGGGACCAGCTCCTGGAGCGGATCGCCACCCTCGGCGAGCAGCTGAGGGCGGCGGAGAAGCGCATCGCGCAGTACGAGTCGCGGGCGCTCGCCGAGCGGGTGCCGGCGCTCGCCGCCGCGGTGGCGCCGGTCGGGGACCTCGTCCTCGTCGCGGAGCATGTGGGCGCGGTCGGCTCCGCGGACGACCTGCGGACGCTCGCGACGGCCGTCCGCGAGCGGCTCGCGGCGCAGCCCGCGGTCGTCGCCGTCGCCGGCACGGCCGAGGGCAAGCCGGCGGTCATCGTCGCCACGACGCCGTCCGCGCGGGAGGCCGGGGCGAAGGCCGGCGCGCTCGCGAAGCTCGCCGCCGGCGTGCTCGGCGGCGGCGGCGGCGGCCGCGACGACCTGGCGCAGGGCGGGGGCGCGGACGCCTCGGCGATCCCCGCGGCGCTCGAGGCGATCACCTCGGCGCTCCGGAGCGCATGAGGACCGGCGTCCGCCTGGGCGTCGACGTCGGGACGGTGCGGATCGGCGTCGCGCGGAGTGACGCGCACGGGATCCTCGCCTCGCCGCTCGAGACCGTCCCGCGCGGCGACGGCGACCTCGACCGCGTCGTCGCGCTCGCGCGCGAGCACGAGGTGATCGAGCTCTACGTCGGCCGGCCGACGGCGCTCTCGGGGCGCGTCACCGCCTCGACCGAGGACGCGATCGCGTTCGCGCGGGCGCTCTCGGCGCGGCTCCCCGGCCTCGTCCGGCTCGTCGACGAGCGCCTCACGACCGTCACCGCGGCGGAGCGGCTGCGCGCCTCGGGCCGCGACGCGCGCCGGGGACGCGCCGTGATCGACCAGGTCGCGGCGACTATCATCCTGGAACACGCCCTCGACTCGGAGCGGCATACTGGGGGACGCCCGGGCGCGGAGGTGCCCGGCGTGGACGACGGCTGAGACGCACTGGCGGGAGCAGAGCTGCATATGGAGAACGACCGAGGGCTCGACGACCTGTTCGGCGCGCTGGACGAGGGCGAGCCCGAGGGTTCGGCGGCGCCGGCCGAGGAGCGGTCCGGCCAGGCCGACTCGCCGGAGCCCGCGCCGGCCCCGGCCGTCGAGACCCCCGCCCCGGCCGGGTTCGACGTGCTGAACGCGGCGTTCTTCGAGGCCGCGACCGCGCCCGTCGAGCCGCTGCCCACCGATGCACAGCCGACCGATGCGCAGCCGGTCCAGGAGCCGCCGGCCGAGACGCCGCAACCGGATGCTCCGGCGCCCGCGGCCGAGACGCCGTCGATCTTCGCCCCGCCGATGACGCGGCGCGAGCTGCGGGAGCGTCAGCGCGCCCGGGAGGACGACACGGAGGCGACCGTCGCGGCCGCATCCGGCTACGGGGCCGGGGCGGCGGACACCACGACGTTCGGCGACGAGGCGGACGAGGAGACGGTCCTCGCCGAGGCGGAGCCGGTTCGGTCCGCCCCGCAGGTCTACGAGCCGCTCGCGACGCCGGAGTCGCTGCCCGAATCGCTGCCCGAGCCGCTCCCCGCGGTGCCGGTCGCGCCGGAGGCCCCCGCTCAGGAGCCCGTCGCCGCGCCCGATGCGGCGCCGGAGTCGCCCGCCGAGGCGCCGGTCGACACCCACCCGCCGACCGAGCCCTACGTCCCGGCCTTCGTGCCGGAGGCGCCCGGGACGACCGAGGAGCCCGCGCCCTCCGTCTCCGACGCCGCCCTCGCCGCGCTGGCGACCGCGCCCGCGGCGGCGCAGCCCGCGGCCGCGCCGGCCACGCCGGCCGCCTCGTCCGCTCCCCGCCAGCAGGCGGGGCGCGGCTTCCCGATCCGTCTCGAGCCGCCGATCGGCGACGGCGGGGGGCGCCGGCGCTCGCTGCGCTGGCTCGCCTGGTTCCTCCCGCTCGTCATCGTGCTCGGCGGGCTGACCGCCGGCGGCTGGTGGGCGTGGGCGAACCACGAGGACCAGATCCGCGAGCTGCTCGGCTGGGAGCTGCCGAACGACTACGAGGGCACCGGCAACGGCGAGGAGGTCGTCGTCACGATCCTCCCCGGCGACTTCGGCGACGACATCGCGATCACCCTCCACGAGCAGGGCGTCACGAGGTCCTTCGACGCGTTCCACGACCTGCTGCTCGAGCTCGCGGAGCAGGGCCAGGAGCCGTCGTTCCAGCCCGGCAACTATCGACTGCAGAAGGAGATGAGCGCGCAGGCCGCGCTCGACGCGCTGCAGGACCCGGCGAACCGGGTCGCGAACCAGGTGGTCATCCCCGAGGGGACGAACTACGTCGACACCTTCACGATCCTGTCCCAGCAGTCCGGCATCCCGGTCGAGGACTTCTGGGCCGCGAACGCGGACCTCGCGCAGTTCGGGCTGCCGGCGGAGGCGGTGAGCCTCGAGGGCTACCTGTTCCCCGCGCAGTACGACCTGGACGGCTCCGAGACGGCGGTCTCGCTCGTCCAGCGGCTCGTCGACGAGACCTTCGCGCGGCTCGACGCGCTCGGCGTCGCGCCGGAGAGCCGGAACTCGTTCCTGACGCTCGCCTCGATCGTGCAGAAGGAGTCGGGCCCGAACCCGGAGGATCCGCCGAAGATCGCCCGGGTCTTCCAGAACCGGCTCGATCAGGGCATGCTCCTCGAGTCGGACGCGACGACGACGTACGGCACCTGCGTCTGGGGCCCGCTGAACGGGCGGACCGCCCCCGACACCTGCGGCACCGTCTGGCTGAACCAGGCCGACATCGACGACACCACGAACCCCTACAACACGCGCGCGCTCGGCGGCCTGCCGCCCGGGCCGATCGCGATGCCGGGCCAGGCCGCGCTCGACGCCGTCGCGCAGCCGGCCGAGGGATCCTGGCTGTTCTTCGTCGCCGTCAACCTGCAGACCGGCGAGACCGCGTTCTCCGACACCGTCGAGGAGCACAACGCCGCGGTCGACCGGCTCTACGAGTGGTGCGAGGCGAGCGACGAGAACGCGGCGTACTGCGCCTGAGCGAGCCGACGATGACCGCCGACCCGGATCGCACGCGACTCGCCGTCCTCGGCAGCCCGATCGCGCACTCGCGCTCGCCGCGCCTGCACGGGGCGGCGTACGCGGCCCTCGGCCTGCCCTGGACCTACGAGCGGCACGAGGTCGCCGAGGGCGGGCTCGCCGGCTTCCTCGGCGGGCTCGACGCGAGCTGGCGGGGCCTCTCGCTCACGATGCCGCTCAAGCGCGAGGCGCTGCGGCTGGTGTCCTGGGCCTCGCCCGTCGCGGTCCTCACGGGCGCCGTCAACACGCTCGCGCTGACGGAGGGGCGGGTCCGGGGCTGGAACACCGACGTCCGCGGCATCGTCGCGGCGCTGCGCACGAACGGCGTCCCGGCGCCGCGCAGCCCGTGGATCCTCGGCGCGGGCGCGACGGCGACCTCGGCGATCGCGGCGCTCGGACGGCTCGGCGCGGCCCGCGCCTTCGTCGCCGCCCGCCGGCCCGCGCAGGCCGAGGGACTCGTCGGCCGGGCGGCGAAGCTCGGCGTCGAGGTCACGGTCGTGCCCTGGGAGCGCGCGACCAAGGTCCAGGGCGCCGATCTCGTCGTCAACACCATCCCGGGCTGGAGCCCGACCGCGGGCACCGCCTTCCGGGATCCGGTGCGGGCGCGGGTGCCGCTGCTCGAGATCGTCTACGACCCGTGGCCGAGCCCGCTCGCCGAGGCGTGGCTCGAGATCGACGGCCAGGTCGTCTCGGGCCTCGACATGCTGCTCCACCAGGCCGTCGCGCAGGTGCGGGTGTTCCTCACCGGCGACGAGGACGCACCGCTGCCGGCCGAGCCGCGCGTCGTCGCGGCCATGCGGCAGGCCCTGCTCGCTGCTTGAGGAGCCGCCTCCGCGGCGTCTCGAAACCCTTGGGTTGAGGAGCCGCTTCTGCGGCGTCTCGAAACCACCCGACATGAAAGACTGGAGCCATGCTGCGCTGGTTGACCGCGGGGGAGTCGCACGGCCCCGAGCTCGTCGCCGTCCTGGAGGGCATGCCCGCCGGCGTCCCGGTCCTCCCGGAGGACATCCAGGCGGACCTGCAGCGCCGCAAGCTCGGCTACGGGCGCGGGGCGCGGCAGAGCTTCGAGCAGGACGAGCTGACGATCAGCAGCGGCATCCGCTTCGGCCTGACCATGGGCTCGCCGGTGAGCCTGCGCATCGGCAACACCGAGTGGCCGCGGTGGGTCGACGTGATGAGCCCCACCCCCGTCGACCCCGAGACGCTCCCGAAGGGCCGCGGCGCCCCGCTCACCCGCCCGCGCCCCGGCCACGCCGACCTCGTCGGCATGCAGAAGTTCGACTTCCCGGAGGCGCGGAACGTGCTCGAGCGCGCCTCCGCGCGCGAGACCGCCGCGCGGGTCGCGCTCGGGGCGATCGCGCGCGCGTTCCTGCGCGAGCTCGGCGTCGAGCTGGTGAGCCACACGCTGAGCATCGAGACCGTGCGGGTGCCCGACGACGTCGAGCTCCCGACGCCGGCCGACGTCGCCCGGCTCGACGCCGACCCGCTGCGCTGCGCCGACCCGGAGACCTCCGCGGCGATGGTCGCCCGCATCGACCGGGCCCACGACGAGGGCGACACGCTCGGCGGCATCGTCGAGGTGCTCGCCTACGGGCTCCCGCCCGGGCTCGGCTCCTACGCCCAGTGGGACCGGAAGCTCGACGCGCAGCTCGCGGCGGCGCTCATGAGCATCCAGGCGATCAAGGGCGTCGAGATCGGCGACGGCTTCGAGACGAGCCGACGGCCCGGCTCGGCGGCGCACGACGAGATGGTGCGCACCGAGCAGGGCATCCAGCGGCTGAGCGACCGGGCCGGCGGCACCGAGGGCGGCATGACGACCGGCACGGTGCTCCGCGTCCGGGCTGCGATGAAGCCGATCTCCACCGTGCCCCGCGCGCTGCGCACCGTCGACGTCGCGACGGGCGAGGCCGCCCAGGCGCACCACCAGCGCTCCGACGTCTGCGCGGTGCCGGCCGCCGGCGTCGTCGCGGAGGCGATGGTCGCGCTCGTGCTCGCGAACGCCGTCCTCGAGAAGTTCGGCGGGGACTCCGTCGGCGAGACCCGCCGCAACCTCGCCTCGTACCTCGCGGCGATCCCCGAGCCGCTGCAGACCCTCGGCACCGGGCGATGACCGCGCGGCTCGTCCTGATCGGCGCGCCCGGCGCGGGGAAGACCCGCACCGGCAAGCGCGTCGCCGCCGCGCTCGGCGTCCCGCACGTCGACACCGACAAGCTCTTCGTGCGCCGCCACGGCTCGATCGCCGAGTTCTTCGAGTCCTACGGCGAGCCGGAGTTCCGCCGGATCGAGCGCGAGCTCGTCGCCGAGGCGCTCGGCGAGGACGCCGTCGTCTCGCTCGGCGGCGGCGCCGTCCTCGACCCGGACACCCAGGCGCGGCTCGAGGGGCTGCCGGTCGTCCAGCTCACGAGCACCGCGGACGCCATCCGGGAGCGCATCGCGCAGGAGCCCGAGGAGGCCGCGAAGCGTCCGCTGCTCGCCGGCGGCGGCGTCGAGGCGTGGGAGGCGCTCGTCGAGGCGCGCCGCCCGATCTACGACCGCCTCGCGACCGTCACCATCGACACCTCGCACCGCCCGATGGACGGCGTCGCCGCGGAGGTCGTGGCCTGGATCGGATCCCGATGACCGAGCCGACGCTCATCCCCGTCGCCGGCGCACCGGGCTACGAGATCCTCGTCGGCCGCGGGCTGCTCGGCCGGGTCGCCGCGGCGCTCGGCCCGAAGGTCGCGAAGGCGCTCATCGTCCACCCGCCGACGCTCGGCGGCCGCGCCGAGGAGCTGCGCGCCGGTCTCGCCGAGGCGGGCGTCGAGGCGCTCACCCTCGAGGTGCCGGACGCGGAGGCGGCGAAGCGCGTCGAGGTCGCCGCGTTCTGCTGGCAGGTCATGGGCCAGAGCGACTTCACCCGCACGGACGCGGTCGTCGGCCTCGGCGGCGGCGCGGTCACGGACCTCGCCGGCTTCGTGGCGGCGACCTGGCTGCGCGGCGTGCGGGTCGTCCAGGTGCCGACGACGGTGCTCGGCATGGTCGACGCGGCGGTGGGCGGCAAGACCGGCATCAACACCGCGGAGGGCAAGAATCTCGTCGGCGCGTTCTGGGCGCCGGCGGCGGTGCTCTGCGACCTCGACCTGCTCGACACGCTGCCGCGCAACGAGCTCCTCGCGGGCTACGCCGAGGTGGTGAAGGCCGGGTTCATCCAGGACCCGCGCATCCTCGAGCTCGTCGAGGCCGACGTCGAGGCGGCGACCGATCCGGCGAGCCCGGCGTTCCGCGAGGCGATCGAGCGCGCGATCGCGGTCAAGGCCCGCGTCGTCGGCGAGGACTTCACCGAGCAGGGGCTCCGCGAGATCCTCAACTACGGGCACACGCTCGGCCACGCGATCGAGCACGCCGAGCGCTACACCTGGAGGCACGGCGCGGCGATCTCGATCGGCATGGTGTTCGCCGCGGAGCTCTCGCGACTCACCCGGGGGCTCTCCGACGAGGCCGTCGACCGGCATCGCGCCATCCTCGAGTCGCTCACCCTGCCGACGACCTATCGCGGCGACCAGTGGCACAAGCTCCTCGGCACCATGCAGCGCGACAAGAAGGCGCGCGGCGGCATGCTCCGCTTCGTCGGCCTCGACGACATCGCCCGACCCGTCGTGATCGAGGGACCCGAGGACCCGCTCATCTTCGCGGCGTACCAGGAGATCGCGGAGTAGCGCATCCGGAGGATCAGCCGGATCGAGCGAAGACGTTCGGAGGGCTGGTCGCGTGCACTGCACCGCTCGGTGCCGTCCAGCTCAGCGCACCGTCGGGGCGCGGCTCGACCCGCCAGCTCGTCTGGTGCTTCAGCGTGTGGTGGCCCCGGCACAGGTGCGCGAGATTGTCCGCCCCGGTCTCGCCGCCGTGCTGCCACGCGAGCACATGGTCCACGTCGCAGCCACGCGCGAGCCGCCCGCAGCCCGGGAACCGGCAGTGCTCGTCGCGCAGTCGGAGCCACATCCGCAACTCGTTCGTGACCCGATATCGCTCCCGGCTCAGGTCGAGTCGCACCCCACGATGCGGATCGACGAGGAGCCGGTACAGGCTCGTCGCATCGCCGACGAGTCGGCGGGCGACCACGGGGTCGATCGGCACCACACCGTCGAGCATGGCTGGCTCGGCGGCCGACGGCAGCCCGTCGGGACGCGGGAGCAACGCCTGCACCGGCACCGTGACGACGACCTCGGGCCGGATACCCGCGAATCGCCCGAAGTCGCGACCCTCGGCGCTCCGTCGGCCGCGCGGCGCATCCGGCGGGCCGCCGTCACCGTCGACGCGCACGCGGTCGCCGACGAGGAAATCCACGAGCAGATCCGCCCGGCGCTGCTCGAGCGTCCGGGCTCCCACGACGCCCTCCGCGGCATCGAGGCCCACGGCCGCGCGTGCGACGGCGGTGAGTCGATGCATGATGGCGTGCGCCTCGACCGAGGGCAGGAGCGCGTGGATCCAGGTGAGACCGTCGGGTAGATCCTCGAGGGCAAGGTGCCGCTCGGCGCGCGCCGACTCGTGTCGGACCTCTGCCGCGACCGGGTGCAGGCGCTCCCGGAGCGCCCCCAGCCGACCGCGCAGCCGCGCCGGCGGGGTGCGGCGCGCCAGCTCGACGGCGCCCGCATCGAAGGCCGCCAGTCGCGCGTGCGCCGCGTCCCCGTCGCGGTCGCCGGCGAGCGCCCGCCGCAGCTCGACGGCGAGCACGCCGCCCTCGAGCGCGACGGTCCTCGCGGCCGCCCACGAGATCGTGCCGCTCGCGGACGCCTCGAGCACCGCCGGGAGGTCGCGGACCAGCGTCTCGGCCTCCGAGAGCAGCCGATCGGCGCTCCGCTCTCCGATCCGCAGCGCGAGGGCGACCTCGGCTCGCGCCGACCGCCGGGCGAACTCCTCGCGCCGCGACCGCGAGGCCTCGCCGAGGGCCGCCTGCGCTGCTCGCGCGCGACCGATCACGGCGACCAGCTCACGGGCACGCCGGGCATGCAGCGCATCGATCTCGCGCTGCGTCCCCGACAGCGCGGCGAGCGCGGTCTCGAGGGCGCGATCCGCGTGATCGATCGCCGCTGCATCGGGAGGTGCCGAGGTCATACCTCCAGCCAAGTCCGGACCTCCGACGCCGAGGCGGGCACTCGCGGAGATCTGGGGAACGCCATGCGCGGTGGTGGAATGTGGGGGAGGAGCGGCTCCGTCGGATCGCGGTGCCCGCGCGGAGACCGGCGCGCGGCTCAGTAGGCTCGACGCGTGACCGGTCCGCGCATCCTCGTCCTCAACGGCCCCAACCTCGGCCTCCTCGGCGCCCGCGAGCCGGAGATCTACGGCCGTCAGAGCCTGGACGACCTCCGGCGGCTGCTCGCCGACCTCGCGGGGGAGCGCGCCGAGATCGAGGTCCGGCAGACGGACGACGAGGCGACGCTGATCGGCTGGCTCCACGAGGCGTTCGAGACGCGGACGCCCGTGATCCTGAACCCCGCCGCGTTCACCCACTACAGCTACGCGCTGCGCGACGCCGTCGCGATCGTGACGAGCGCCGGCGTCCCGCTCATCGAGGTGCACATCTCGAACCCGTACTCGCGCGAGCGGTTCCGCCACACCAGCACCGTCTCGGGCGTCGCGACGGGCGTCATCGCGGGCTTCGGCTTCGGCTCCTACGGCCTCGCGGTCGAGGCGGTGCTCGCCCAGTAGAATCGTCCGGGCTTCGAGACGCGCCGGCAAGGCTCCTCGACCCGCGATCACCAGGAGAGAAGCGCATGGCCACGACGAACGACATCAAGAAGGGCTCCGTCCTCGACCTCGACGGCCAGCTCTGGAACGTCACCGACTTCCAGCACGTCAAGCCCGGCAAGGGCGGCGCGTTCGTCCGCACGACGCTGAAGAACGTCGTGACCGGCAAGGTCGTCGACCGCACCTTCAACGCCGGCACCAAGGTCGACTTCGCGACCGTCGACCGGCGGGACTTCCAGTACCTGTACCAGGACGGCGACGGCTACGTCTTCATGGACCTCGCGGACTACGACCAGATCACCGTCCCGGCGGGCGTCGTCGGGGACGCGGCGAACTTCATGCTCGAGAACCAGACGGTCATGATCGCGGTCAACGAGGGCAACCCGCTGTACGTCGAGCTCCCGGCGAGCGTCGTGCTCACCGTCACGCACACCGACCCCGGGCTGCAGGGCGACCGCTCGAGCGCGGGCACCAAGCCGGCGACGCTCGAGACGGGATACGAGATCCAGGTGCCGCTCTACCTGGAGTCGAACACCAAGGTCAAGGTCGACACCCGCGACGGGTCGTTCCTCGGCCGCGTCAATGACTGACGTGCGAGGCCGGCGATGAGCGCCCGCACCAAGGCGCGCAAGCGCGCCCTCGACCTGCTCTACTCGGCGGACATCCGCGGCCTCGACCTGCGCGACGCGCTCGACGCCGAGGCGGAGCGGACGGCGGGCGAGCCCGACCGCGCGGCCTCCTGGGGCTACGCCGCCGAGATGGTCGAGGGCGTCATCGCGAGGGGCGAGGAGATCGACGAGCTCATCGCGACGGTCGCCCGCGACTGGCCGCTCGACCGGATGCCGGCGGTCGACCGCGCGCTGCTGCGGCTGGCGACCTGGGAGATCGCGTTCAACCCGGAGGTGCCCTCCGCCGTCGCGATCAGCGAGGCGGTCGACCAGGCCCAGGCGCTGTCGACGGACGACTCGGCGCGCTTCGTCAACGGCGTCCTCGGGCGCATCGCCGCCTCGCTGTGAGGCGCCTCCTCGTCCTCGATCTCGACGGGACGCTCTGCCTCGGCGACGCGCCGATGCGCCGGGTCGCCCACCACGCCTTCGCGCACCTCTCGGAGCCGGACCGGCGCGGCGCGGAGGCGGCGCTCGAGCGCTTCATGGCGGGCGAGCACCAGCTGCTGCCGACGGCGCGCGACGGCTACGACGCGGTCGCCATCCTGGCGATGGACGCGGGCGTCGGCGCGGACGAGCTGCACGAGGCGTTCATGACGACGCGCACGCCCCGCGAGATCGACCTGTGGCTCCAGCACGTCGAGGCGCCGCGGGCGCTCGTGACGGCACTCACCGAGCTGTCCGGCGTCGAGCGGGTGCTCGTGACGAACTCGCCGCAGCACGGCATCGAGCGCGTCGTGGAGCACCTGGGGCTCGCGCGGGCGCTCGACGAGGTGATCACGAGCGCGCGGAAGCCGAACGGCATGCCCGCGATCCTCGACCGGCTCGGGGTGCCGGCCACGACGGCGCGCCGCGAGCTCGCCGCGATGGGGGATCGCTGGGTCAACGACCTCGTCGAGGTCCACGAGCGCGGCGGCACCACCTTCCACATCGCGCACGACGGCTGGGCGGACGGCACGCCGACGCATCGCGCGGCGCATCCGGACGAGCTCGTCGCGGCGGTCGTGGACTGGGCGTCCTGACCGTCACCGTTCCGTTTCGATTGTGTGAACGATTGCGAAATTGCGGCGCCGGAGCACCCGGGCTCGTTCACCTCGTCGTAGCGTGGTGACGCACCCCAAGGTGAACGGCAACCAGGAGGATCCCCAGTGAAGAAGCCCATCGTCGCGCTCGCGGCGCTCGCCGCCGCAGGCATCGCCCTCGCCGGCTGCTCGTCGGCCGCGCCCGGTCCGGACGAATCGCCCGCCGCCCCCGAGCGGCTCGTGCTGCTCATGACCCCGTCGGACGAGAAGGCTGCCCTCGAGGAGCAGGGCGCCATCATCGGCGAGCTGCTGTCCGAGGAGCTCGGCATCCCCGTCGAGGTCTCCGTCCCGGACGACTACGCGGCGGTCGTCACGGCGCTCGGCACCGGCCAGGCCGACATCGCGTTCACCGCCCCGGCGCTGACCGTGCAGACCATGGACGAGGGCGTCGCGACGCCCGTGCTGCAGGTCACCCGCGACGGCTCGCGCAGCTACGTCACGCAGTGGATGACGAACGACCCGGAGCGCTTCTGCCTCACGGACGTCGTCGAGCAGGACGGCTTCAAGTTCTGCAACGGCGTCGACGAGGCCGAGTACGGCGACGAGGTCGGCTACGATGCGCTCGCCGAGATCTCGCCGGACGACCCGATCTCCTTCGTCGACGCGGGCAGCGCCTCCGGCTACCAGTTCCCGGTCACCCAGCTGCAGATCCTCGGCGTCATCGACAGCCCCGAGGCGCTCTCGGCGGCGACCTTCGCCGGCGGCCACCCGCAGTCGGTGCTCGCGGTCGCGCGCGGCGAGGCGGTCGTCGGCACGAGCTACGACGACGCCCGGGTCACCGCGATCGAGGAGGAGCCCGCCGTCGCCGACGTCGTGGTCTTCGCCTGGTCGACGCCGATCCCGAACGACGGCGTCGTCGTCTCGACGCTGCTCTCGGACGAGTGGGTCGAGAAGATCAAGGCGGCGCTCCTGACGCTGCCGGACAGCGAGGCCGGCGCGGCGGCGCTCTTCGACTCCTACGAGGTCGACGGCTTCGCCGACGCGGACCTCGAGGCGCTCGACGTCGTCCGACAGGTCGGCGAGAACTTCAGCTGATCCGCACGAGAATCATCAGGTGATCCGCTTCGACGCCGTCGAGGTCCGCTACCCGAACGGGACGGTGGGCCTCGACGGCGTCACCTTCGACATCGCCGACGGCGAGTTCGTCGTCGTCGTGGGCCTCTCCGGGGCCGGCAAGTCGACGCTCATCCGCGCCGTCAACGGGCTCGTCCCGATCACCGGCGGCTCGCTCGTCGTCGGCGGCACCGAGCTCCGCGGCGCGCCACGCCGCCGGCTGCGCGAGCTGCGCGCCCGGGTCGGCATGATCTTCCAGTCCTTCAACCTCGTGGCCCGCACGACGGTCATGCAGAACGTGCTCATCGGACGGCTGAGCCGCACCGGCTTCTGGCGCACCCTCTTCGGCGTCGCGAAGGCCGAGGACGTGGAGCGCGCCTTCCGGGCGCTCGAGCGCGTCGGCATCGTCGACAAGGCGTACACGCGCGCCTCCCAGCTCTCCGGCGGCCAGCAGCAGCGGGTCGCGATCGCCCGCGTGCTCGCCCAGGAGCCGGAGGTGATCCTCGCCGACGAGCCGGTCGCCTCGCTGGACCCGCCGACGGCGAACCTCGTCATGCGCGACCTGCAGCGGATCAACCGCGAGCTCGGCATCACCACGATCGTCAACCTCCACTTCATCGACCTCGCCCGCGCGTACGCGGACCGGGTGATCGGCATGCGCGCGGGCCGGGTCGTCTTCGACGGGCCCGTCGCCGAGGCGAGCGACGAGGTGTTCGAGCGGATCTACGGCCGCTCGCTGCGCGCGGAGGACGTCCTGCCGGGCGGCGACGAGTGACGACGGTCGCCGGCCGTCCGAGGAAGCCGCGGACCGCGTGGAAGGTCTGGGCGTGGCTCGCCGTCGTCGCGGGCCTGACGGTCCTCGCCGGCTGGTCGATCGACTTCACGCTGAGCCCGAGCATCCGCAACGTCGACTACTGGCTCCGGACCATCCTCGCCTTCATCACCCCGAACTGGTCCTACTTCCCGCGCATCGTCGAGCCGCTCTGGGTGACGTTCTCGATCTCGCTCGTCGCCGCCGCGTTCGCGGCGCTCTTCGCGATTGTCGTCGCGATGCTCGCCTCGCGGGTGACGATGCGGATCGAGTGGGTCTACCGGCTGAGCAGGTGGGTGCTCGCGGTCTGGCGCTCGCTGCCCGACGTGGTCTGGGCGATGCTCTTCGTCGCGATGGTCGGCTCCGGGCCCTTCGCGGGCACGCTCGCGATGATCGCGTTCGGCTTCGGCATCGTCGTGAAGCTCACCGCGGAGACGATCGACGCGGTCGACCGCGGGCCGCTGGACGCGGTCGACGCCTCGGGCGGCACGGGCTTCCAGCGCGCGAGGGTCGCCGTCGTGCCCGCGATCCTGCCGAACTTCGCCTCCTATGCGCTCTACAACTTCGAGAGCACCGTCCGCGCCTCCGTCGTGCTCGGCTACGTCGGCGCCGGCGGCGTCGGCACGGCCCTCGCCGTCCAGTCGAAGGCGGGCAACTACGAGAACGTCGCGATGATCGTCCTCGCGACGCTCGTGCTCGTCATCGTCATCGACGCCCTGTCGTGGCTGCTGCGAAGGTGGCTGAGCCGATGACCGCCGCCGGCCTCGTCCGGCCGCGCCGCCCGCGGCGACGGTGGCTCCTCGCGATCGAGGTCGCGGTCGTCGTGCTGCTCGTCGTCGCGATGTGGGGGATCGCCCCGAACTGGGAGCGCCTGGCCCAGGCGCCGGAGTCGCTCGTGCGCTACGGCTGGCTCATGATCAGCGGGCTGTTCCACAACCCCTTCGAGGCGCCCTGGTCGGCGCACTGGCTCGCGGCGATCGGCCAGATGCTCGCCTCCGTCGCGATGGCGTGGATCGGCACGCTCATCGCCGCGGCGCTCTCGCTCCCGCTCGCGTTCCTCGCCGCCTCGAACGTCGCCCCGCGCTGGGTCGTCATCCCGCTGCGGCAGGTGCTCAACCTGCTCCGCTCGATCCCCGACGTGCTGTTCGCGATCGTCATCTTCATGCCGCTGTACGGGCTCGGACCGCTCGCCGGCGCGCTCGCGCTCGGCATCGGCTCCGTCGGGTCGCTCGGCAAGCTCAGCTACGAGGTCATCGAGGGCATGGCCCCGCAGACGATCGAGGCGGTCCGGGCGACCGGCGCGCGCCCCTTCCAGGTGGTGCGCTGGGGAGTGCTGCCGCAGGTGATGCCGGAGATCGTCGCGTTCTGGCTGTACCGCTTCGAGATCAACATCCGCGCGGGCGCGATCCTCGGGGCGATCGGCGCGGGCGGCATCGGATCGCTGCTGAAGAGCCACTTCCAGGACCGGAACTGGGATCAGATCGGCATCGGCCTCGCGGTCGTCGTCATCATCACGGTCATCGTCGACTCGATCTCGGCCGCCACCCGGCACCGGATCATCGCGGGCGGCAGGGTGCGGCCCGACCCGGTCGCGCAGCTGAGCTGAGGGACGCACGGCGCCGGGCGCGCGCACGCCTATACTCGTACGGAACAAGGCGACCTTTAACCCCGTCCCGTGAGGCGGAGAAGGGAGTCCGGATGGCTCCGCGCACCCTGCTGCAGGCCGAGGACATCAGGCGAGCGCTCACCCGCATCGCGTACGAGATCGTCGAGTCGAACAAGGACGACGCCGACCTCGTGCTCCTCGGCATCCCGACCCGCGGCGTGCATCTCGCGCGGCGGCTCGCCGCGAACCTCGCCGGGATCGGCGCCAGCGTCGAGGCCGGCGCGCTCGACGTGACGATGTACCGCGACGACCTCCGCGGCCGGCCGACGCGCCGCCCGAGCCCGACGGAGATCCCCGCGGGCGGGATCGACGGGAAGACCGTCGTGCTCGTCGACGACGTGCTGATGAGCGGACGCACCATCCGGGCGGCGCTCGACGCCCTCGGCGACCTCGGCCGCCCGCGCATCGTGCGCCTCGCCGTGCTCGTCGACCGCGGGCACCGCGAGCTGCCGATCCGCCCCGACTTCGTCGGCAAGAACGTCCCGACCGCGACGAGCGAGCGCATCAACGTCCGCCTCGAGGAGATCGACGCCTTCGAAGAGGTGACCATCCAGTGAGGCACCTGCTCTCCACCGCCGAGCTGACGAGGGACGAGGCGCTGACCATCCTCGACACGGCGGAGGACATGGCGGACGTCTCGGACCGGGAGGTCAAGAAGCTCCCCACCCTGCGCGGCCGCACCGTCGTCAACCTGTTCTTCGAGGACTCGACGCGCACGCGCATCTCCTTCGAGGTCGCCGCCAAGCGCCTCTCGGCGGACGTCATCAACTTCTCGGCCAAGGGCTCGAGCGTGAGCAAGGGCGAGAGCCTCAAGGACACCGCCCAGACCCTGCAGGCGATGGGCGCCGACGGCGTCGTCATCCGGCACGGCGCCTCCGGCGCGCCGCACACGCTCGCCCACGCGGGCTGGATCGACGCCGGCGTCGTGAACGCGGGCGACGGCACCCACGAGCACCCGACGCAGGCGCTGCTCGACGCGTTCACCATCCGCCGCCGGCTGCACGGCGCCGCGAGCCGCGGCCGCGACCTCGACGGCGTCGCCGTCACGATCGTCGGCGACATCCTGCACAGCCGCGTCGCCCGCTCGAACATCTGGCTGCTCACGCTGCTCGGCGCGCGCGTCCGGCTCGTCGCGCCGGCCACGCTGCTGCCCGTCGGCATCGCCGGCTGGCCCGTCGAGACCGGCTACGACCTCGACGCGGCCGTCGACGCCGGCCCGGAGGTGCTCATGATGCTCCGCGTGCAGGGGGAGCGGATGGGGGACGCGTTCTTCCCGGGGGAGCGCGAGTACGCGCGCGAGTGGGGACTGCACCCTGAGCGCCTCGCCCGGCTGCCCGCGACTACCATGGTCATGCATCCCGGACCGATGAACCGGGGCCTCGAGATCTCCGCGGCGGCGGCCGACTCGCCGGCTTCGACCGTGCTCGACCAGGTGGCGAACGGCGTCTCCGTGCGGATGGCCGTGCTCTACCACCTGCTGGCCGGCGATTCGAGGGGCAGCGCGCTGCGAGGCGAGGAGGAACCATGAACGTCCTGATCCAGGGCGCGACCCTTCCCGACGGCCGCCGCGCCGATCTGGCGATCGCCGACGGCGTCTTCGTCGAGCCGGCCGAGCTCGGCGCACCGGAGCGGACCGTCGACGCCGCCGGGCTCATCGCGCTGCCGGGGCTCGTCGACCTGCACACGCATCTGCGCGAGCCGGGCTTCGAGCAGTCCGAGACGGTGCTCACGGGGACGCGCGCCGCCGCCTCGGGCGGCTACACCGCGGTGTTCGCGATGGCGAACACCGACCCGGTCCAGGACACCGCGGGCGTCGTCGAGCAGGTCCAGGCGCTGGGGGAGCGCGCCGGCTATGCGACCGTCCGCCCGATCGGGGCGGTCACGGTGGGGCTCCGCGGCGAGCGGCTCGCCGAGATCGGCGCGATGGCCGCCTCCCGCGCGCGAGTCCGGGTGTTCTCCGACGACGGCATGTGCGTCCACGACCCGCTGCTCATGCGCCGCGCGCTCGAGTACGTGAAGTCCTTCGGCGGCGTGGTCGCGCAGCACGCGCAGGATCCCCGGCTGACGGCCGGCGCGCAGATGAACGAGGGCGAGCTCTCCGCGCGCCTCGGTCTCGCGGGCTGGCCCGCCGTCGCCGAGGAGTCGATCATCGCCCGCGACGTGCTGCTCGCCGAGCACGTCGGCGCGCGGCTGCACGTCTGCCACGTGTCGACCGCGGGCGCCGTCGAGGTGATCCGCTGGGCGAAGGCGCGCGGCATCGCGGTGACCGCCGAGGCGACGCCGCACCACCTCCTCCTCACCGAGCACGAGGCCGAGGGCTACGACCCGCGCTACAAGGTCAATCCGCCGCTGCGCGCCGCCGAGGACGTCGAGGCGCTCCGCGCCGGCCTCGCCGACGGCACGATCGACATCGTCGCCACGGACCACGCGCCGCACCCCGCCGAGGCGAAGGAGTGCGCCTGGCCGGAGGCCGCGAACGGCATGGTGGGACTCGAGAGCGCCCTCTCCGTCGTCCAGGCGGCGATGGTCGAGACGGGGCTGCTCGACTGGGCCGATGTCGCGCGCGTGATGTCCCGCACGCCCGCCCGCATCGGCGGGCTGCGCGGCTACGGCGAGGCGTTCGCGATCGGCGCCCCCGCCCATCTCGCGCTCGCCGACCCGGCCGCGCGCACCACGTTCTCGCCCGCCTCGCTGCACGGGCGCAGCGGGAACTCGCCGTACCTCGGGCGCGAGCTGCCGGGACGCGTCGTGCACGTCTTCCACGGCGGCGTGCCGACCGTCGCCGACGGCGAGCTGCGCCCCGCGCCGGGCGATCGGGAGTCTTCGGAGGGAGCGGCATGATCCAGTTCTGGTCCGCCGTCAGCGTGATCGTCATCGTCGTGCCGGCCGCCGTGCTGGCGATCTGGGGCTGGCGGCGCCGGGCGCGCCGGCAGCAGGCGATCGCCGAGCCGCCCGCGGTGCCCGCGGGCCTCGAGGTGCGCAGCGCCCACCGCGGCAAGTACGTCGCCACGACCGCGGCCGGCGACCCGCTCGACCGGATCTCGGTGTGCGGGCTCGCGTTCCGCGGCTTCGCGACCGCGATCGTCACCGCCGAGGGCCTCATCGTCGCGCGCGACGGCGAGCGGGACCTCTGGATCGCCCGCGACGCCCTCGTCGGCGTCGACCGCGCCACCTGGACGGTGGACCGGGTCGTCGAGCCGAACGGGCTGCACCTGGTGCGCTGGCGGCTCGGCGATCGCGAGGTCGACAGCTATCTGCGGCTCGACGAGCCGGGGCCCTTCGATCGAGCCATCGAGTCGCTGGTCGAGGAGGCCGAAGGCCGTCTCGAGACCAGCCCCCCGAGCGACGTGGTCTCGACAGGCTCGACCAGCGGGGCGGAGGAGTCGTGAGGCGCGCACCCGCCGTGCTCGTCCTCGAGGACGGCACCCGCTACGAGGGCGAGGCCTACGGCGCCGTCGGCACCACGATCGGCGAGGTGGTCTTCGCGACCGGCATGACCGGCTACCAGGAGACGCTGACCGACCCCTCGTACGCCGGTCAGATCGTCGTCATGACGGCCCCGCACATCGGGAACACGGGCGTCAACGACGAGGACCCCGAGTCGCGCCGGATCTGGGTCGAGGGCTATGCGGTCCGCGACCCGAGCCGCGTGGTGAGCAACTGGCGCGCGAGCCGCTCGCTCGACGAGGAGCTCGCCGCGAACGGCGTCGTCGGCATCGCCGGCATCGACACCCGCGCGATCACCCGGCACCTGCGCGACGCGGGCGCGATGCGCGGCGCGATCTTCTCCGGCGAGGACGCGGCGCGCCCCGGGGCCGAGCAGCTCGAGGCGGTCCGCTCGAGCCCCGAGATGAGCGGGCAGCACCTCGCCGTGCAGGTCACCACGCCGGCCGCGGCGGTCACGCCGGCCGTCGGGGAGCGGATCGGGAACCTCGCGATCGTCGACCTCGGCGTCAAGCAGTCGACGGTCGACAACATGGCGGCGCGCGGCTTCGAGGTCCACGTGCTGCCGATGACCTCGACCTTCGAGGACATCCGCGCCATCGACCCGGTCGCGGTGTTCTACTCGAACGGTCCCGGCGACCCCGCCGCCTCCGAGGCGGAGGTGGCGGTGCTGCGCGAGGTGCTCGACGCCGGCCTGCCGTTCTTCGGCATCTGCTTCGGCAACCAGCTCTTCGGCCGCGCGCTCGGCCTCGGCACCTACAAGCTGCCCTTCGGCCACCGCGGCATCAACCAGCCCGTGCTCGACAAGGCGACCGGCCGGGTCGAGATCACCGCGCACAACCACGGCTTCGCGGTGGAC
>Ga0182737_1001052_pt1 | contig 30046 bp, 26 predicted proteins | sample eDN5th30CBELigOP_FD_128878 | JGI IMG/M metagenome (GOLD analysis project Ga0182737, IMG submission 128878) | Enriched Organic Plus compost microbial communities from Emeryville, California, USA - eDNA 5th pass 30_C BE-Lig OP (version 2) (version 2) ... | reverse complement strand
GCATCCAGGCCCACCACGTCTTCACGCTCACGGGTCATGGTTTTCCACCAGGCATCGCGCAGGTTCCTTTTCAATTCTGCTCCCAGTGGGCCGTAGTCCCAAAAACCGCCGATGCCACCATAGATCTCGCTGGACTGGTAGATGAAGCCGCGGCGCTTGCACAGGCTCACGAGCTTTTCCATGGAGGCGGTATCTTTCTTGTCGGCTGACATAATAAGGGTACGGTTTAGATTTAAGGGGTTCACAACAAGCCACGAAAACCCGAATACGCAAGGACAGGCGTCCGCCCGCCTTTGTCAGATGGGAAAAACCTTCGCATTCAGCTCCTGGCGCTCCATAGTGAGGGGATGTTTTACTCGCGTTTGCTCCTCCCATGCGCCGTTCTCCTGACTTCCGGGCTGATTGTTGCCCAGGGCAATGAAGCGTCGCGGCCCGTGACCGTGACAGAAGCGGTTCGTGACCATGCGGTTCAGATCGTGGAACTCACCGGCTCCGTTACCGCCAAGCGCCAGTCACGTCTATCCTCCAGGACCAGCGGCCTGATCCGTAAACTGCATGTGGATGCAGGAGATCAGGTGAAGCAGGGAGATCTGCTTATGGAACTGGATCCTGACCTCGCGGCCCTGGCAAAAGACCGGGTAAAGGCAGAACTGGACCAGGCTAAAGCAGAACTGGCGGAAGCCGAACGCCAGGTGGAGGAAGTTAAAGAACTGGCCAAGCTGGGCGGATTCTCCAAATCAGAGGCAGAAACCCGCGAAGCCACCGCCCGGGTTCGGGCCGCAGCAGTAAAGCAAAAAGAAGTGCAATTGCGCGAGCAAACCGAAATGGTGATGCGGCATCAATTGATCGCACCATTTACCGGCGTGATCAGCCGTAAGCTGGCAGAGGAAGGGGAATGGGTGCAGACCGGCGTGCCGGTACTGGAATTGGTAGAAACGGACAGGCTACAGCTTGATGTTCAGGCGCCACAGGAAATGTATGGCAGACTGAAGGAGGCGGCAGAGATCAAAGTGGTGCTGGACACTCGCCCCCCCACCGAACTATCTGCTAAAATCACCGCCCGCGTTCCGGTGAAAGATCCAGTCTCACGGACTTTCCTGCTGCGGCTGGAGATGGAAGACAGCAAAGGAATCGGCGCCGTCGGCATGTCTGGTCGCGCGGTGTTTCAATTGCGCAGCGATGAAATGACCCTTCTGGTGCCTAGAGACAGCGTGGTCAGATCTCCCGATGGCTCTGTCAAGGTGTGGATCGTTGAGCAGGATGGCGATACTGCCATCGCCAGATCCCAGACCGTGAAGCTGGGGGACTCTCTTAACCGCATGGTCAGCATTTTGGAAGGGCTAAAGGAAAAAGCGATGGTGGTTTTACGTGGCAATGAAAGCCTGCGTGAAGGCCAGCCTGTCACCGTGGTGAAAGAATAAAGAATTTAATTTCCATGGAAGGTTAATGCCGCCTACTGTGATGAACTCCCTGTTCCGAAAACGGCGACTCAGGCTAGGGCAGTGCATGGGATTTTTTGCCGTGGTTTTCTCGCTGGCCGGAGGCACAAGCTGCCATGAAAAAAAGGCGCTGCCAACGCCGCCACTAGACGCAGCCTTCATCCGTTTGTCGCCTACGGAGGCGGCATCATTGCCGCTGGCGGTTCGTTTTGAAATGCCAATTGGAGGCGAGCAGGGGGCGCTGGTTTATAATGCGCAACCGTTCCGCACCACGCGCCATCTTGGCGATGATTGGAACGGCATTGGCGGCTGGAATTCTGATTTGGGCGATCCTATCTATGCCAGTGGCACGGGCAAGGTCGTTTTCGCCGGAGTGCCCAGCGCCGGATGGGGAAACATGGTGATCCTCGCCCATCGGGTCACTGATTTGCAAAATCCCATCGGCTGGGAAATTTATCAGACCCTTTACGCTCACATGGACACCATTGCAGTTCAATCCGGCGACATCGTCGCACGGGGGCAGCGCATCGGTACCGTGGGCACGGCTTCTGGGCGTTATCTGGCGCACCTGCATTTTGAAGTACGCAAAAGCTGGTCAGTCAATCCTGGCGTCGGTTATGCGGATGCCCCCTTGGATCGCGTGCCTCCTGACGCCTTTATCCGGGCGCATGGCGGGCTTGCGGAACAGATTCCTCCGCCCGCGCCGCTGCTGGTTGGCGAACAATAAATAAACCTTCACTCTCCTTTTTATTATGAGCAAGAAAGTCCTCTGTCTGTTGGCCCATGGGTTTGAAGAGATCGAAGCTGTAAGCCCCATAGACATACTGCGCCGCGCCGGGGCAGAGGTTGTGATTGCTTCCATTGAAGACACGACCACCCTGGAAGGCCGCAGCGGCATACGTCTCCTCGCAGATGCCCTGCTGGACGAGGTGAAAAACCAGTCTTTCGATCTGCTCCTGATCCCCGGTGGCCCAGGAGTAAAAGCCTTAAGAAAAGATGGCCGTGCTGCTGAGCTGGCGCGAAAATTTGATGCAGCCAAAAAACCTGTCGCTGCCATTTGCGCTGCCCCCACCGTTTTGCTGGATGCTGGACTGCTTCGCAATCGCCGCTACACCTCGCACTTCAGCGTCAGCGACGAACTTCCAGACTCTCTCTCTGAAGAGCTGGTGGTAATTGACGATCACATCATCACCTCCCGCGGCGCTGGCACAGCCATCGAATTCGGCCTGGCCCTGGTCAACATGCTCTTTGGCGAAGCAAAACGCCAGGAAATCGCCGTGGCGATCATGCATTGAATGAAACAGGCGTCGGCTCCTCTATGGAGCGGCCATTTTGGCCGTTTCGTCCTTATCCTTCTGTAACTCCAGAACAAAGATCAGCTGGCCATCTCTCCATTTTGGCCCGCCTATGAACAGGGGGCTGCTGGGGCGCAGCACGGTGTCAGTTTTCACCAGCACCTGCTGGCCCTGCCAGAATTGCAGGTGCAGGTTTAATCCTCCATCCAGCGTGCTGCCTTTGGAATCCATCTTCAGAAACACGTCACGAGATGGCACCACCCAGGACTCATATTCACGAAACACCACCTGGGTGTGCTGACCTATCACCACAAACCGTTCATACGGAAATGCCTTGGCCAGGCGCTTGCTTAGATCAGGAAACTCCACTGGATCAGTCGCCTTCGGCTTGTCAGGCTTTGCGGCGCTCGCATACACCAGTGCGCCCCATACACTGCCATCTCGGGCGGCGGGCTTCAGGGCAGCAGCAGGGGAACTTGTCTCATTGGCCGACGCCGTAGGCTGTTGGGCTTGAGCAGCCGCCGGTGGGACAGTAGCTTGTGTCGCAGGTGGCACAGCGTCCTTGTTGCCGTCTTCTGCCACTGCTGTTTCTTGGGCATTCAAACAAATCCCGCCAAGAATGAAGACACCAGTCATCATGGCAAGAGTCGTGAAGGGGAAACGGAGAGGCATGGAAGGTGTGTAAAGTTAAACAAAAGCAAGAACACTAAAAGTTCTGCCCTTCTCCGTAATGAGAGAAAAGCAGAACTCATCAAGCCATCAGCGGCTGGCCACTACTGGCTGATCCCAGCCATTTTTGGTCATCACCAGCAGGGCATTTCCCTGTTCATTGAACAACGTGGTGGTGCCCTGCTGGGGCTCCATTTCGCTGTGGTGAACATTGATGCCAGCAATCTCGTGATCCGCAGGAATACTCTCCAAGCCGTTCAACATCAACACCGTCGCATCGGCGTCAGCATTGTGATAGGCATTAGCCTGAATGTTGGGATTCGGGGCGTACAAACTTAGCACTTGCGTGGAGGGGCGCTCCTGGCGCAGAACCACGAAGGCGACCGCCACCGCAGCAGCGGCGCTGGCCAGGGCCCATGGCGTACGCAACCAGCTAAACCAGCCAGAGGCGCTTGCCGCAGGGGCATGGGCGCGTTCATCCGCACGCTGGACTTCAGCAATGCGCTCCTGGATCTGGGAATTGAAAAAGTCGGCGTGCGGAACTTCGCGTTCGAAGCTCACGTGTTCGCGAATCGAGGCACTGATCGCGCGCAGGGTTTCTGCCTCCTCGCGCAGGGCGGGATCGGCGGCCATCATGGCCTCGAACCGGGCAGATTCCTGCTCGCTCAGCTCTCCATCGAGCCAGCGGGCTAGAAGTTGATCATCAGGCGTTTTCATAGGTGTCTTTTAACAGTTCTTGCAGTTTTTTACGGGCGTAAAATAGTCGGCTCATCACAGTGCCCACACTGGATTCCATCATCTCTGCGATCTCTTCGTAGCTGTGGCCTTCCACCTCGCGCAGAAGAATGGCAGTGCGATGATCCGGTGATAGTTGGGCGATGGCTTGGTGGATACGCTTGCCGATTTCCTGATTCGTCAGAGCGTCATCGGGTTGCGGATCCTGTTTTGGGACGGCTTCGGCACCCGCGGCAATCGGGGCGCCTATTTCGTCGTTAAATTCGCCTTCACCCTGAATGCGGCGTTTGCGCAGCCAGTCGTAGGCGACGTTATGGGTGATGCGGTAAATCCACGTGTAAAATGCTGAATCTCCCTTGAACGAACCAAGCGCCCGCCAGGCCTTGATAAAGGCATTCTGGGCCAGATCCCAGGCGTCTTGTTCATTATGGACGAGATGGTAGCACATACCGTAAACCTTTCCGCGATAGCGGGTTACCAGCAGGTCAAACGCTTGCGCGTTGCCCTGCTGCGCTTGTCGAACAAGGTCATTATCCGACAACTCAGCGTCAGTGGGGCTGCTTGTAGGATGTGACATGGTTCGAGGCAAAAAGTAGGACGTGGGCCGGGTCAGGCATATTCAATCAAAATTGCGCCAGACACAAGAATGTTTAAAAAATCAACACTGTGACCGTCTAAAATTGTCGCAGAACTGTTAAATTTGTATCAATCATGTTGACCTCTCCCTCATGGAAAACCCTGACGCTCAACACGAAAGCGCCTCCGGGTTAAGCTGGCGGCAGAAATGCACCATCCTCACGGTGGTTTTTGCAATTTTAGGCGCGGCAGAGCTCTATATCGCTACAAAGATTGCATTTCAATACCGCAGATTCTTTGAAGATACGCTTGGAACCCTGGAGAGACTGCCAACTTTAGGAAAAGCAGCGCTGAATCTGGCTCATTTCCAACAGAGTGTGAGTTCGTATCTGCAGGCTGGCGCAATAGTTCTGGTTCTTGCCCTGTGGATCAGCCGTGGGAACCGCGTGATGGTGGTCAGCGTCTTCATCGCCTGTGTGATTCTGCTTTTACTCCTGCTGATCATCATTCCGGGCATTTATATTCCCTTCAGGCAGATTCAGGACAGCATCTAGTTCGCTGCTCGGTCTGGTCCGGCTGGGAATACTGGCTACTGCAGGCGGCAAATATTCTTGATTTGCCATCCCCGGCTTTCTGATTACAGTTCCCGCCCCCTCTGCGCCGCCGCCTTGTCGTCATCGCGTGGCGGCCTGTCATTTTTTACTTTTTGCACCGTCCTATCTCCGTCCGTAATCATGAACATCACGCTAGAAACCCAGCCGAACTGCCGCGCCGTTCTTCACTTTGAGATTCCTGCCAGCGCCGTACAGCAAGAACGCGAATCTGTTACCAGCAACTACGTACGCTACGCCAAACTGCCAGGTTTCCGTCCCGGCAAGGCTCCGAAATCTGTGGTGGAAAAAAAATATCAGCCTCAGATTCGCGAGGAACTGGAGCAGGCGCTCGTTCGTCTTGGCTATCAGGAAGCCAGCAAACGCGAAGACGTGGAAATCCTCAACGTGGTGAATGTAAAAGAGCAGGTGCTGCATGATGATCAGTCTTTCACCTTCGCCCTTGAGGTGAACACCGTGCCCAAGTTTGAGCTGCCAGAGTACAAAGGCATCGCAGTCAAACTTCCTCGCGTTGAAGTGACAGAAGAAGACGTGGATCACGAACTGCTGCATCTGCGTGAGCGCTTCCAGACCTTTAATGATGTCGAACGTCCCGCCGCTTTGGGAGACTTTGTGGTAGTTCACGCAGAAGGCCATGTTGACGGCCAGCCTATCGGTGACACCCATCCTGACGCTCCGGCTTTCCTCAAGAAAATGGATGGCAACTGGCTGGAACTTAGCGCTGAAGAAAACTTCCTTCCGGGCTTCTTTGCAGGTCTTGTAGGCATCAACAAAGATGAAGAACGCGATGTCACCGTGACTGCACCAGAGGATTTTCCAGTGGAAGAACTGCGCGGTAAAGCGCTGGTGTACAAAGTTAAGTGCTCCGCCGTTAAAGAGAAGGAACTGCCAGCATTGGACGAAGAGTTTGCCAAAAAGATCAACGCTGAGTGGGATCTGGAGCGTCTTCGCAATGAAGTGAAAACCTCCATTGAACGCCGCCGTGAACAGGCCCGCGAAGAGTCCAAAGCCAACCAGGTTATTTCCTTCCTGTCTGAAAAACTGGAGTTCGAGATCCCTCAGGATGCGGTGAATCGCGAAGCCCAGCGCCGCACCAATGAGATCGCCAACAATGCCCTTCGTCAGGGCATGGATCAGCAGGCCATCATGGCGGCCCAGGAGCAGATCGTAAATGCTGCCACCCAGCAGGCCCGCCAGAACGTAAAGGTGGACTTTATCCTGTCGGAGATCGCCAAGCGTGAAAACGTCACCGTCTCTGAAGAGCAGTTGCGCCGCGCCCTGGCCCAGATCTCCGTTCAGGAAAACATCGCCCCCAAAAAACTTCTGAATGATGCACGTAAAAACGGCATGATTGACCGTCTGCGCTCTGATCTATTGATCCAGAACACCGTGCAACTCCTCAAAGATCAGGCGATCGTAGAAGAAACCGAGCCTGAGAAAGAAGACTGCGGTCACCAGCACTAAGACCAGTTACACCAGTTATTAATGAAAAAGCGTGGATGCCCTCCGCGCTTTTTTGTTGGTCGGTCGCATTCTGAGATAATGGGGTTGAGAGGGCCGGATTTACATTCTTTTTACAACTCAAACATTCCCACAAGCCATTTAGCAGGAGATACTCATTTCGCTTCGCGGCGAAACCTTTTTAGATCCCCAAAACCATGACATACAATCCCCGGTCAACTGGACTCTAGAGCTGGTTGGCCGGGTGTCTGTTTTACTCAATCACCAGCTCCACCGGGCAGTGGTCAGAGCCAAAAATGTCCTGACGAATTCCTGCCGACTTCAGGCGGGGTTTCAGTGCTTCTGAAGCGAGCCAGTAGTCTATCCTCCATCCGACGTTCTTGCCGCGTGCGCCTGCGCGGTAGCTCCACCAGGAGTACTGCTGCGGACGTTCATCAAAGTGCCTGAAAGTATCAATGAATCCGCTCTCCAGCAGGGTGGTAAAGCTGGCGCGTTCTTCGTTACTGAACCCTGGATTAAACCGGTTCTCCCTGGGGCGGGCGATGTCGATTTCCTTGTGCGCGACATTAAAATCTCCACAGGCCAGCACGGGCTTGGTTTGTTCAAGCTTCTTCAGGTGCAGGCGAAAGGCTTCATCCCACTTCAAACGATAAGCCAGCCGGGCCAGTTCAGGCTGAGCATTGGGAGTGTACACATTCACCAGGTGAAAATCCGGAAATTCTACGCAGATCACGCGGCCTTCATTGTCATGTTCTACCAGCCCCATGCCCAGTGCATGTCCTGCATACGCGCTACGAGTCAGCACGGCAGTGCCGCTGTAGCCCTTTTTAACGGCGGGATTCCACAGCACCTGATACCCCTCCAGCCAGGTCAGGTCGGCCTGGTGCTGTTCTGCCTTTACCTCCTGCAGGCAGATGACATCAGCATCTGAGCTGTTCAAATAGTCGCGCAGACCTTTATCCATGCAGGCGCGGATGCCATTGACGTTCCAGGAGACAAGTTTCATCGGCTGTGGATGTGGCAGGCACAGCCGCTCGCGTCAACTGTGGATTTGATGCTTTGCAAGCCGCGCAGAGTGAATCGCGTATAACTCTCGTCCGGCCCCTGTAATTTTTACGAATGCAATCCCCAATGGCTGCGTCTAAACTGTCGCAAGCATGAGTTCCCGTTTTCCCATGACAACCAATCCCGGCACTGGCGGCTGGCGTGTGAGGGGAAAGGTGTTTTTTGACAATGAGAATACAAAACTGCGCCTCAATGGCGTGACGTACGGGCCATTTGCTCCAACAGAGGCTGGTCCGTGGCCTGATCCCAGCCAGCTACAGGCAGATATGATGCAGATTCGCCGCCTGGGCTTTGATTGCATTCGTGTCTATGAATCACCTTCAGATTTTCTGGTGGAAGCTTGCCGCCAGCAGGGGCTGGGCATTGTGGCAGGCATCCCCTGGACGCAACATGTGGATTTCATCAGTCAGCCTCAGATTGCCAGGGAGGCTGGCCAGCAAGTCCGCAGAGCTTCCCGCCGCTGGGCCCATGAGCCGGTCATAAGCGCCTTCCTGGTCGGCAATGAAATAGAAAAAACGCTGGTGCGTTGGATGGGGCCTGAGCAGGTCAGAGAGGTTATTGAAGACCTCATCTCCATTGTGCAGCAGGAGGCTCCGGGAAAACTGGTTTCCTATGCCAGCTATCCCTCCACCGAGTACCTGATCCCCAGAAATGCTGATTTTGTCTCGTTTAATGTTTTCCTGGAAAAAAGTGAGACCCTGGCGGTTTACCTGCAACGGCTGCAAAATCTGGCGGGCACACGTCCTCTTGTGATCAGTGAGTTCGGCCTGGACAGTCATCAGCATGGCGAAGCCGCCCAGGCTCAGGTGCGCCACTGGTTTGAGGAAGAAGCCTGGCGCGCAGGTGTAGCCGGGCGGTTCTGGTTCTCATTTACAGATGAATGGCATCGCGGCGGTGAGGAGGTGACCGGTTGGGATTTTGGGCTGGTCACCCGTGAGCGTCGCGAAAAAGAGGCCTGTCGCATAACTCCGCCACAGCCAGTCTTCGGGCAGTCCCGCATTTCCGTCGTAGTATGCACGCACAACGGCTCTGCAACATTACGAGAGTGCCTGGACGGCTTACAGCGCCAGAATCAGCCTCCACATGAGGTGATTATCGTGGATGATGGTTCCACGGACGCAACGGCTGAGATCGCCAGCGGGTTCCCGCAATTCCGCTATGTAAAACAGCATCATGCCGGGTTAAGCGCCGCCCGTAATCTGGGCATGAAGCTGGCTACAGGGGAGGTCATTGCCTACACTGATGATGATTGCATCCCTGATGAGGACTGGGTGCGTCATTTGAGCCTGACTTTTGACAATACTGCATGGACAGCCGCTGGCGGGCCGAACCTCTCACCGCCCCCAAGGAATGTGACAGAGGCATGCGTCGCCGCCGCTCCAGGCGCGCCATCAGAAGTGCTGTTTAATGACATGGAGGCAGAGCACCTGCCCGGCTGTAACCTGGCCATCCGTAAAGCTGCACTGGAGGCCATCGGCGGTTTTCGTGAGGAGTTTGTCACCGCAGGGGATGACGTGGATGTCTGCTGGAGGCTGCATGAGGCCGGTGGGCGGTTACGCTTTGTCCCCGCCGCCTTTGTCTGGCATCACCGCCGTTTCACCGTCAAAGCATACATGCGCCAGCAGGCGGGGTACGGGCGTTCTGAAGCGATGCTCATGCGCCGCTACCCGCAAAAGTTTGCCTGGCTCGGCGGCGCACGCTGGCGTGGCAGCATTTACGGGGATGGCGCTGGCGATCTGGGAAATCTTGATCGGCAGAAAATCTACTTTGGGCCTTATGGCCTGGCTCCGTTCCAATGTGTGTATGCGGGATGGGAAACCGGTTTCTGGACCTGGTGGCGTGGTCTTCCATGGTTGTTCGGGCTTATGCTTTCCATTCTTCTCGGGTGGTCGTATGGGTGTGGCGCCTTGCTGGCGCTCGGCATCATTGCAGCGCAGCGTAGGGCAGGCCGTTTTGATGACGGCATCAAGCAGCCAACACTCTGGCAGCGCTCGCTTTTGTGGTTTCTATGCCTGGCCCAGCCCATAGTCCGTGACTGGGCCAGGTTAAAGACCGTGATCAAACTTAAAGCCTGGCCACGGGGCAAATGGCAATGGCCGAAAGTGTCATGGCCATGGCATGCTTTCAGGGCTGATAAACGCCCTCCCGTACTTTCTGGCGCCAGATTGTACGAATTCTGGAGTGACCAGGGCGTGGATCGCGAATCGTTGCTGTCCCAACTGATCCGCAAAGCATCCCAGTTTGACCTTCTGATCACGCCGACAGATAATGAAAGTTACTGGGACATGAAGGTCACCCACGTGGGAAAACACTGGTGGTTGTCCTCAGTTACTGAGTATCACGAAAGCCAGCGCAGATTGACCCGCATTGCTTTGAGAGCAGAGGGATGGTTGGGCAACGATGTTTCCCCGCTTGAAGAGTGGCTGGCGCAATCTGCCAGAGATTGCGGAATGTCATTGCCACACGGCCTGCATAGTACAGTTGTGGGGTCAAAGTCTGAAATGTCAGCATTGCAGCCACGGTGAATTAAGCCAAAGTCGAAAGCATGTCTGCTGCTCGATACCTGCTCCTCATTGCTTCCCTGCTGCTCGTTTCCTGTGGTGAACCCAAGGTGGCTGAGTATGATGCTCTGCAATATGAAAGTAAAGGCGCCCTGGCTTTCTTCAAAGACCCCGACACAGGCAAAGGCTTTACCGGTGTCGCTCAACAAAAAAACAAGCAGGGAGTTCTCACTGCGGAGTTTCCCATGAAAAAGGGCCTGTTCCACGGCAAGGTAAAAGAATGGTATGCTGACGGCAAGCCCAAGTCAGAGACGGAGTTCAAGCAGGGCGAGCGCGATGGACACAACATCGAATGGACGGCTGATGGCAAAGTGTACAACGAGCGCATCTATGCCCGCGACAAGATCGTGAAGGAAATGAAGCCACAATAACTCAGCCATCCCGGCTCCAGGTGCCATTCTACTTCCCCTCGGCGATCTGCTTTCTCAGCATGGCAAAATAATCCAGTGCATCATCCACGTTCACGTCTTCTTTCATGAAGGCCGCGTGGTCAAACTGCTCAAGGTACTGGCGATCCAGCTCCCGCAGGAAGCTGCTGGGCATGCAGGTCTGTTTTTGCCCCCATTTCATGCGGTAGCGCACATGGCTCAGGGTAAGCTTGCGTTTGGCACGTGTGATTCCCACATAGAAAAGCCGCCGCTCTTCATCCTTGCGGTTCTCATCAATGGATCGCTTGTGTGGCAAAATGCCTTCCTCAAGTCCAGGCAGATAAACCACAGGAAACTCCAGTCCCTTGGCCGCGTGCATGGTGATCAGGCACACGCCGCTTTTCTTCTCAATGTCGTCCTTGTCCTCACGATCATCATTCAGGCTCACTTCATCAAGAAACGCCTGCAGACCATCGCCACGCCGCCTTGCATCAAAGCTGTGCAGTGAATCAATCGTTTGCTTCATGCCATTCTCAGCCACCGCAGAATCATCGGGCTCCTTGGCTCCCTTGCGCAGATGCTCCAGGTATTCAATCTCATGCAGCAGCCGCTCTGTCATCACGCCATAAGCAGACGATGGTGTCCGGGCGATGTCGCCGTAGCGATCCATCAGTTCCATGAACGTCAGCAGCGGAGTCCTGGTGCGATCTGATAACAGCGCCTGAAACTCAGGGTCTTTAAGCGCTGCATAAATGCTGCATTTGTTATCAATGGAGTGCTGCCTGGCAAGTTGTGCAGTGCTGTTGCCTATACCACGTGTCGGCGTGTTAAGGATGCGCAGCAGACTGGTATCTTCACCAGGATTCACCAGCACGGTGAGGTAGGCGATGATGTCCTTCACCTCCTTGCGATCAAAAAAACTGCGGGCTCCAATGATGCGATAAGGAATACGCCGTTTACGAAATTCACCTTCCAGCACGCGGCTTTGTTCATTGGTGCGGAACAGCACCGCCATGTCATCCCAGGTGTCTCCTCGTCCCTGTAATTCTACGATCTCATCAGCGATCTGCTGCGCTTCTTCTTTTTCATCCTCAGTGACCACCAGCCTGACCGGCTCATGGCCCGGATTGCGGCTCCACAGGTTTTTTACACGACGCCCGGCATTGTGTTTGATCAGGCTGTTTGCTGTATGGAGGATCGGTGTGGTGCTGCGGTAGTTTTCTTCCAGCTTGATCACCGTGGCGCCGGGAAAAAATGTCTCATATTCATTGATGTTGGTAATGTCAGCACCGCGCCAGCCATAGATACTCTGGTCATCATCACCCACCACACAGATGTTATGCGGCGGCCCAACCAGGGCGCGAAGCAGGCGCATCTGCAGCGTGTTGGTGTCCTGAAATTCATCCACCATCACATAGCGATATTTCTGGCGGACCTCCTCACGTACGTCATCATTGTTTTCAAGAATCTGCACGGCATAGAGCAGCAGATCATCAAAATCCATGGCGTTCAGGGTACGCAACTCATCGCCATACAACTGCATCACAGCAGCATTCAAATCCCGCTCGGGATCACCCAGGCTGACGCCGTGGTTTTTTGCGGTGCTGATGCGCATCTGCGCGACTGACGGGTCAAGTGTCTCCTCCTTGGTCAACAGCCGCCCCAGCACTTTTTTGATGACGCTTTGCTGCTCCGTCTGGCTGTAGATGACAAAATTGGTCTTGTAGCCAATACGCTCTGCATAAACGCGCAGCAGACGCATACAGAAGGCATGGAAGGTTCCCACCGTAATCAGGCGGCTCTTGTCTCGTCCCAGCATCTCGCTGACACGTTCACGCATCTCGTTCGCGGCTTTGTTGGTGAAGGTCACCGCCAGGATGTTTGCGGGGGAAATGCCTTCATCCACCATGTAGGCAATACGCATGGTGATCACACGAGTCTTGCCCGTGCCAGCGCCAGCCAGGATCAACACCGGACCATGGATGGCCTTGACCGCTTCACGTTGCTGGAGGTTGAGGAGGGAGTAATCGAAAGCCATGGAGGGCGACCAATGATGGCCGGACTTGCCGCTCTCTCAAGTGTGAAATGCAGGCAAATTCAATTCTCTTTGGTGGTCAGTTCCAGTTCAGCATTCAACTTTCCTTTCAGTTCAAGGCGATAGGGCTGCTTTTGTAAAAATAACTGTTGGCGTCTTTTCATTTTCGAGAGTTGGGGCGCATTCCTCCCCGCCAGATCAAGCGCATTCTGAATGTATTTTTCAGCCTCCTCAAAATTACCATTTTCAGCATGAGCAATGGCCAGTGCATCCAGGCTGCGATACTCCTTGTATTCCGTTTTTTTAGCGGTTTCCACAGCCAAAGAAAGTGCTCTGGATTTATCGCGGATTGTTTCGTCAGGGGCTGCGCTCAAAAGCACCGTGAGGAGATTGCGCGCTTCAAGGTGACTGTCATTTGTATTCACTGCAAGGTTCAGATCATCAAGGGCTGGCTTCCATTTTTCGTGGCCCATCCAAACCATGGCACGTTGAATCAAGGGCCCTACCTCTCCATCTTTAATGGTGAGGTCAATGGCCTTTTGATAATCCTTCATTGCTGCATCCAGATTATTGTTTTGAGTATAGATTAAAGCACGACAGGTCAGCACTTCAATATCATCCGGGGTCTTCGCCAGGATAATGTGAATGTCCTTCAGAGCCTCAGGAAAACTTCCAGATGAGATATAAGCCATTGCCCGCATCTTGCGGGTCTTTAAATCACTCTTGTTAAGTTCCAGGATTTTGCTGAATGGGGTTGTTGACTCCTTGGCCTTTTTTGTAGCCAGTAATCCAATTCCGAAGTTGCGTTGATAAGTCTCATTATTGGGCACACGTTTTGCGGCTTCGCCATAAAATCCCACCGCCTCAGTCAGCTTGCCTTGTTGGTTTAATGTCACACCATGTTCATTGTAGGCATCAGCGTAATCAGGATTTGCAGTAATCGCTTTTTGTGTCCAGGTAAGTGATAATGTTGGCAGGTTTTTCTCACGGTAGATAACCGCGAGAGCAGTCATCGCCTCCGCATTTTCTGGCGATAACATCAGTACCTTTTCATAGTTTTCGACGGCGCTGACTTGATCCCTCATGGCTTTATAGGTATCAGCGCGATACAGGTAAGATTCAGCTTTCTCTGGGTTCAGATTGATGGACTCCGCATGATCCTTGATGGCCTGGGGATAATCACCTTTTTCACGATATGCCTTCGCCCGTGTGTTCCAGCAGGAAACATTAGCAGGCATAAGTTTTAAAGACTCATTGCAATCGGCAATGGCCATGTCCCATTGCTTTTGATCTGTACGCAATACAGCTCGATTGCTGAAAATAACAGCGCGCACCTTGTCCGGCAAGGGTTGTAGAAGCAATTCCTTGTATCCTTTTAACGCCTCATCATAAACCTTCGCCTTCTGGAAGTCTGCGCTCTGCGCCAACTTCCGCAATACCTCAATGGGAAGCTGGTTCTCCGAAGGCTCCTGTGATTGAAGTGAAGTTATACCCAGTAATCCTAAGCAAAATAAAACGGGCATCTTTTTCATGGGAAGTTTGGTGTTTAATTTTCACTCTCATGGAAAAACTTGTCAAAGGCAGGCGTCACAAAGCGGCATCCATATAGACGACTTTTTTCTTCAGATAACTTTGGGCCTGATTTTCCAGGATCGTACGATTGTTCTTGTCAAGGTTTGGCAATGCCATGGCGCGATCTAGCACACGTAGCGCTTCATCGAAATCCCCTGATTCAGCATGGCCTCCTGCAAGTTGATAAAAATGCTCCCATGAGCTCCATTTATCCAGTTCACCAGCCCGGGTTGCTGCTTTCACAGCTTCAGCACCATTTCGAATGCTGATATCTGGCGCCATTCCTAGTATGGTGGCTTTCAACCCCCAGAGCTGGTTGTTTGTGTCATCAAGCATTAGCGAAGCTTCGATGTCTTTGAGCGCTTCTCCCCAGTTCTTCATGTTATAATGGCACAACGCTCTGAAGCTCCAGGCCTTAGCATTATCTCCAGCCAGCTTGATGGCAGATCCAAGATCTTTTATGGCTTCATCAATGCGTCCTGTTCGCCGATAAAGTTCAGCACGGTTGATATATGCTGTCGCATACACATCATTCAGTTCGATGGCATGATTGTAGTCCTGCTCCGCTTTCTTCCACTCACGCATGTCAGCGTAAGTGTGTCCGCGATCATGGTAGGCTCTAAAATAATCAGGCTTAAGTTTGATGACCGTATTGAAGTCCTCGATTGCTTTCGTTGCCTCACCTTTCGATTTGAAAGCCATCGCCCGGATTTGAAAATAGTCACCATCCTGAGGAGCAAGTTTTATAGCTTTGTCAGCAACTTCAATCGCTTTGTCCCATTGCTGCCTGGTGAAAAATATCTGCGCTTTATTGGCGTTTGCCAAAGCTTCTTCTTCAATATTAGGCTGACTTTTTAATGCCTGTTCCAGATACTCTAAAGCCCGGCTATCATCATTTTGATTGCGGGCTCTTGAAGCTGCCATCAACCACGCAACAGCCGTTTTCGCTTTTTCTGCCGCCTCCGCCGAAGCCTTCGCCACTGGCTGATAACGGTAAGGTCTGTTATCAATGAATAGCGCCCGTTGTTCCTGGAGATGTGTTGGATCTCCATTCTGCTGTTTGGTCAGAGATATGGCTTGATCAACATGCCTCAGCGCTATATCAAAATCTCCCAGTTCAGCATAAGCGATGGCAAGGGTTTTTATATTAGTGACGTTATTCCACCGGGTTAATTCGCATGCCGCGTTGGCCAGTTGAACCGCACGCTCACCATCGCGAATGGAGTCATCAGGATGACTGGCCAAAGTAAACGCCAGATGAGTTAAGCTGGTGACATCACCGGGGTCTTTCTTAATGGCCTGTTCATAATCTGGAATGGCTTCTTCCACCTGTGCCAGGTCCATGTGACATTGTGCGCGATTTGATAGGGCCTCAGCATAATTCGGATTTAATTGAATCGCTTTATCCAGATTTTTGATGGCGTTTTCCCAATCGCGAAGAGATTTGTAAAGCGCACCACGGTTGTTGTAGGTGACCGCATCCTTTGGGTTTAACTCCAGCGCCTTCGTGTAATCTTTCTCTGTATTGCCAAAATCATTGATGGCGAAATAGATTGACCCACGTTTGGCATAAAAGCTGGCCTGTCTGGGGTGCAGGCGAATAGCCTCACTCATGTCCTCTATCGCCAGTGCATATTCTTTGGTTCTGAAGTAAATGTCTGCTCGGGTTTCTCTATAAGTGCCCTCAGCAGGGCTTGCCTCAATAGCCCTGCTGAAATGTTTAATCGCTTCCTCTACCTGACCAAGCCCCAGATACGCTTGCCCCATGAAACGCCAGCTTTCAGGTTTTTGTGCATCTATTGCCTGCGCTTGTTTGAACAGCGATATCGCATTGCTCCATTCCCGTTTGCTGTTATAAGCGACTCCTGTGTTGACTAAAACTATGAACCTATACTTGTCAGTGAGATCCTGTTTCAGAGCCTCATTGTAACCATCAATCGCCTCGTCATAGTGTCCCTGCTGATGCGCCTGAAATGCCCTTTTCATCAGCACGCTGGCATCTTGAGCCAATACACTGGCACTTAGCAAGGTCAGCATTACGAAGGGGGGGAGCCATGCTTTGCTCATGACGCATTGTTTCAGGTTGGGGGCCATAACTCAATCCCCGACTTGTCTCATTTTGTATCACCCTTCAGAGTCAAACATGGCTATGTGAAAAACTAACCCACAGGTAATCCGCGTTCACGCCACTCATTTAGCACTTTTGGGTAAAGCAGGTGCTCGGCCTCATGAATGCGTTGCATCAGTGCTTCTGGAGTGTCTTCTGGCAGTATGGGAACGGCCTGTTGGGCCAGGATTTGTCCTGCATCCACTTCTTCATTCACCAGATGCACAGTACAGCCTGCTTCCTTCTCACCGGCCTCCATCGCCTGTTCCCAGGCTTTTAGCCCTTTGTATTTTGGCAGCAGCGAGGGGTGAATGTTTACAATGCGTCCTTTGAATGCGCTTAGCACCGGCTCTTTTAATAACCGCATAAAGCCAGCCAGCACCACCACTTGCACGTTATGCCGTTGCAGGTGATCCAGTATCTCTTTTTGCGGGCCAGCAGGCAGGCGCAGAGGATGTGAACCCGGATCTACAAAAATGGCAGACAGACCCGCTTCACGGGCTTTAGTAAGGATGCGCGAATCCGCAATGTCTGAGATCACCACGCTGATTTCTGCATTCAATGAACCGTTCTGAATCGCCGCATGAATCGCTTCAAAGTTGCTGCCATAACCTGAGCCAAGAATAGCAAGGCGCAGTTTGTCGCAGCTTTCTGGAGCCTGCAGCTTTTTCAGGGTGCTGGTGGTGGAGCGACCTGGCACTAAAGGCAGTATCTTGATCTTGGCTCCCACTCGATCCAAAGCACCGCGCTCCTCGGCATTCAGGCTTTCAATCGTGTAGTCGCCGCCCTTGCTGTAGATGTGTGGTTTGATCGCCTCTATCAGCCCAGTGGCGCGTGGGTCGTCAAACAGCACCACGCGATCCACGCTGGCCAGTCCACATAATACTTCCGCACGATCCTCTTCTGAATTGATGGGCCGTGTGGGGCCTTTTAGGGCTCTGGTCGAAGCATCTGAGTTCAGCGCGATCACCATGGCGTCCCCAAGTTCCCTGGCCTGTCGTAGGTAACGCACATGGCCTGCATGCAGGATGTCGAAACACCCATTGGTAAACACCAGTTTCTTTCCTGCGGCATCCAGTTCATCACGCCAGGCACGGATTTCTTCTATGGAGGACAGCCAGGAATCAGATTCAGACATGAGAGGCAAAAATTACCGGTTTTAACCGGGCGGTAAGGTAACTGTGATTCAAGATGACGCAAATCAAGCCATCAGGCTGGTGCGGCAAAGCGTCGCATACACGCCATTGTGAGCCAGCAGCTCATCATGGGTGCCCTGTTCCACAATACTGCCCTTATCCAGCACATAGATGCAGTCTGCATGACGCACGGTGCTGAGGCGGTGGGCGATCACAAAACTGGTGCGGTGTTGCATCAGCACATCCAGCGCCGCCTGAATCTGCCGCTCTGTCTCCGTGTCCACGCTGGCGGTGGCCTCATCAAGCAGCAGGATGGGCGGATTGCGTAATAGGGCACGCGCAATGGAGATACGTTGCTTCTCACCAACGCTTAGTTTTATGCCGCGCTCGCCGACCTTCGTGTCCAGTTTTTCTGGCAGTGCTTCGACAAAACGCCGCGCATGGGCGCTTTCCAGCGCTGCCCATAATTCTTCATCCGTGGCATCACGTTTGCCGATGCGCAGGTTCTCCTTCACCGTGCCGTTAAACAAAAAATTCTCCTGGGTCACATAACCAATGTGCTTTCTTAACGTGCGCTTGTTAATCTCATGCACAGGTGTGCCATCCAGCAGGATGACCCCGCTGTCATATTCATAGAAGCGCGTCAGCAGGTTGATCAGCGTGCTTTTGCCAGCGCCAGTAGAACCAACCAGGGCAATGGTCTGGCCAGGCTTGGCCTCCAGGCTGATGTGCTTCACCGTGGGAACCTTGCCATAGGAGAAATTCACATCCTTGTAAATGATGTGGCCTTTCACCCCTTTAAGATCACGGCCGCTGTCCACGTCTTTTTCCTCTTCCGCATCCAGAATATCAAAGACACGTTCGCCTGCGCTGCGACCTGCCTGAAAAAGCTGGTTAAGCTGGTGCAACTGGCCCGCAGGTTCATAAAAATAACGCAGCAGCAGGATCAGCATGGCCAGTTCGCCAAGCTGAATCTCCCCGCGATAGACGGCATTTCCGCCAAACCACAAAACCAGAATGGAGCCGATGTTGCCCAGGAAGTTCATCCCTGGGCGATATACGGACCACACGCGCATCACATGCAGGGTGGCATTGCTCAGGCTGCGGCTGAATTGATTAAAACGGGAAAGTTCCTCCGTCTCCATGGCATACGCCTTGATCTGGCGCATGCCCGCCACATTATCATGAAGGAGCGAGTTCATGGCGCTGCTGGCCTTGCGAACCTGCCGGTGTCGGCCTCCAGCCGTCAAAGTGTAGGCCAGGGCTCCAGCCATTAGAAACGGCACGGGAATCATGGCAATGAGCGCCAGCGTCACATGCGTATTCAGCATAAAACCCGCTACAATGATGAGCTGTAGAGAGGCCACCACCCCCTGTTCCAGACCATCAATCAACACCCTCTCCACAGCCGGGATGTCCTCGGATACCGTGGTCATGATGTCTCCGGTGGGACGATTATCAAACCAGCGCAGCGGCAGCCTTTGCAGCCGCTCATACAGATCATTGCGCAGGTCAAAGATGACTTTCTGCTCAAAGGTGTTGTTGAGCTGAATGCGCAGGGAATTCAGCAAATCCTGGGCAAAATAAACCACGACCCCTATAAAAATCAGGCCCGGCAGGCGGTTCATCTGCCCTTGTGGAATAACTACATCCAGCACCTCCTGAGTAATCCGGGGAAACACTATGATCAGCAGCGTGCCAATAATGGCACAGGCAAGCTGGGCAGATGCCATAAGCGGATAACGCCGGGCGTAACTAAAAACACGAAAAATGGTGCGCATGGGTGAGGAAAACCTTCACGGGAGCATCGTAAAGGCGGGGGGGCAGGGGACAAAAAAGGCGGGGAAGATACTCCACGCCTTTTTCGTTGGGAAGATGATTTACGCGCGCGGGTTAGGCCGCATACGCAGTGAATTTCTGTAATTCAGCCATACGCTCCTGAACATCACTCAGGGAAACCGCTTCGATCTTGCGGGTGCTGAACGCTTCACAGGTGAAGCTGGCGGTCACGCTGCCGTAGGCAACGGCGGTTTTTAGATCTTCAAAGGTGGGTTCGATTTTCTCTTTGGAAGCCAGCCAGCCGACCATGCCTCCCAGGAAGCTGTCGCCAGCGCCGGTTGGGTCAAACACGCTGCTCAGAGGGTAGGCAGAGCAGGAGAAAAACTCCTGTGGGCCATTGCCAAACAGGTAGCTGCCGTGCTCGCCACGCTTGACCACCACATAGCGGGGACCTTTTTCACGCAGACGGCGGCCCGCTTCGATCAGGTTGGAAGTTCCGGCAAATTCCTTGGCCTCACTGTCATTGATCACCAGCAGATCTGCACGCTTCAGCACATCATGCAGCGCGTCATTGGCAATGCTGATCCACAGATCCATGGTATCAATCGCCACAAACTTGGCTCCCTTTGCCTGATCCAGCGCCTGTGACTGGTTTTGTGGGCTGGAGTTTGCCAGCACCACAAACGGGCTGTTGCCTGCATCGCCGCCAGCTTGTGGCTGCCAGTGCTCCAGCACATTGATGCCCACTTTCAGCGTCTCGCGGGAATTCATGTCTGTGAAATATTCACCCGTCCAGGTGAAGGACTCACCGCTGTGGTGTTCCAGAGAGTCCAGCGTGATGCCTTTGCTCTGCAGAAGATCCAGATGAGCTTTAGGGAAGTCATGACCCACAATGCCGCAGAGATGCACTGGCTGAACAAAAAGGCTGGCTGCCAGGGATGCATAGGCCACGGAACCGCCCAGCAGGCCTTCCTGGTAATCAGTAGGCGTTTTGATGTTATCAATACCAATGGAGCCAGCGATAAAAACGGACATGGAGAATCAGGGAGTAAGTTAATATGGGTTGATGAAAAGGCGTCTTTGCTTTCCACGAACCCGAAGGGCAATGCAACGGCAAAATGCATGCCGTTGCATGCGAAAAATTTGCAATCCAGGGCCGACCTTATGGCTGCGACAGCTCGCCCTTCTTATTCAGGGACGCCGGGCAAGCCCTTGATCATCAATAACTGCTGCCCAGTGTGTAGTGGCTCAAAATGCGAAAGACGTCCTGCACATGACCGCCTTTGCGAAACTCGAACCGGATTGGCTCCTGCTTGCCGGAAATCCAGATGTCAATTTCTGCATCCAGATCAAAATGTCCCGCACCTTCCATGGTGAAATGGGAGATGCGGTCGTAGGAAAGGCTCAGGATGCTCTTCTTCTTTCCCGTGAGTCCTTGTTTATCAATGGTGAACAATCGCAGATTGGTGAAGATGATGAGGTCGCGCACCAGCTTGTAGGCATAGTGGACTTCCTCACCCTGCACCAGCAGGTGCTGTACGTCTGGCATGACAGAGGTGATATCCACCTCGCTGGCATGACCAAGTAATCCGCGAAAGAGTCCCATAGAGTTGTGTTCCTTTAAGCCACGATAATGGCTCAGCGTTGAATTACTTCAACTCGCGGAACTTCACAGCACGCCAATGCACAGAATAGGGCCCTGTACCTTTCTTGATGCCGTGCACCTGGAAACCAATGCCGCCTTCTGGATCGCCAGCTTGCTTGAAGTCAGCGGCTTTAACGCCGTTCACCCAGCTCTGGTAGTGATCCCCTTTCACCACAATGCGGTACTTGTTCCATTCCTCTTTCTTAAAGGCGGCTTTCGCCTCATCCGTACGCATCGCGGTGGTTTCTGTCAAAATGCTCCACCACACGCCACGTCGGCCTTCATCATAAAAATCACCCGCGGTACCGTTGATTGCGATCTCACATTGTGGGCCATACAGACGCCCCGGAGGCGGAGCCTTCTTGGAGCCTTCAGGTACAGGTTCACCTTCTTTGTAAACCCTGCTGCGTACTTGTACGCCACTGTTCAGTTCGTTATCCACCTTAACCTCAAACTCCAGTTCAAAATCTTTCACGGGGCGGCTCAGTAGAAATGTGTTGGGGCTGCCTTCGACGGTGGTGCCAGTCAGGACGCCGTCCTTCACGGTGTAGGAGGCCGTGCCGCTGACAACGCTGAATCCATCTGTCTTGCCATCGGCAAACCAGTGTTCCCAGCCATCGGCGGCCTTGTTTTCTTCAGCGAGTGCCAGTGAAGCGGAGAAGCCAAGCACCAGCAGTGATTTCCACAGTAATGATAAACTAGAGATTTGCATGCAGGCTAAACCAACGATCCCTGCCGCCGCTTCTATCCATGAAACAGTCTTCATTTTACCTTAAAATGGGCTGGAGAGTTTCCATGCCACGAACTGGTATGCCCCAAAGAACGTCAGTCTTGCACGGGTTTCCCAGTCCGGTTGCAGGCCCAGGACATCGGCCACTTCTGTTCCTTTGAACCCAGCTCCGATGCTGACCTGCATGTCATGCCGGGTCACAGGATGCAGATTGGCCAGCAAGCAGAAAAATCTCCCCTGCCAGCGATGCCATTCCCGGCGCGCCGGTTCCACCGCCAGCAGCATGCGGCATCGGGCAGGCAGTTTCGCTGCAAGGGAGCCCAGTTCATCATCCTGCAAGTGGTGAAGAAACAGGCTCGTGATCACAATGGAAGCCGCTGGCAGTTCGTCCATTTCAAGCAGGTTCCCCTCCGTCCAGCCTGCGCCTTCCGGCCATAGGGCAGGCCTAGGAATCAAATCCGCCCCATGGAGCTGGCCCGGCTTACAAATCCCTTGTTGAACCAGATGCGCGCCAAGCACGCCATCACCAGCCGCCAGTTCCAGCACGGTTTCGTCCGGTTTCAGGTGTTCTTTAAGCTGCTTTGCAAGCCAGCGGTGATTGCCCATGATGGCATTCACCCACTTCAAGTCCCTTCGCGAACGGATCGCCACGGGATCATCTGGTGACAAAGTCTCAAGCAACTCCGGCATGACCCGCCGGGGTGGGGAGGAAAAAAAGGTCATGGCCTAGTGCCTCGCCTTTCTGCAAATCGGCGGCAACTCATGTTGTGCCACATGATCCAGAGTACGATTGGGAATGCTGGTCATGGAAAACCATTCCGCCACATGCCTGCCAAATACTGGGCGCAATAAAATGTTTTTCAGGAGAAAATCGCGTACGATGGAAGGAGTGCGTCCTCGCCATGTCCCCAGCCCCATGCCCATGGCAGCGCGGCGCGTGGCCGTTTGGGCAGCCTCAGACCGCAAGCGGTGGTAGGCGTCCAGGGAGAAAAGATGTTCATCAGGATCATGCAGCATCACAGGCAGCACCGTGCCCAGGAACTCTGCATCAGCAAAACCGGTGTTCATCCCCTGACCGCCAATCGGACTCATAACATGCGCAGCATCCCCACACAGGATGACCCGCCCCAGGGAATAGTTTTCACTATTCAGCCAGCGTGGGGAAAACCCACTGGGATGTTCAGGTTCCACATCAGGTAGCTGAATGCCCGTGCGCCGTTCCACTGTTTCATGCAAAAACCTCTCACGAGCGTGTCGGATTCTTTCATGAGTCTGGACAATCCAACGTCGCTTTGCTCCAGGCAGGGGAAAGGATTCCACGGCTCCAAATGCCGTAAAAAAGAGATGGCCTTCATCTCCAAAGTCCGTGTGATCCGGAAAGTCTCCCATGAAGAAATGGTTGCCATAGCTGCCACCCCGGCATGAAAACCCAAGCTGCTCACGCAGGCGGCTTCTGCTGCCATCACAGGCCACCACATAGCGGGCTGTGCAGAGCAGTTCGCCACCGGAATCCAGTAGCTTGACGGTATCCCCATCAGCCTGAATGCTCTGGACATTGCGGTTATACAGCACCTCTACATCCGTCGCCAGCTTCAGCCGCTCTTCAAGAATCGCCATGTTCTGACGCTGCGGCAGGGCAAGAACAAACGGGTTTTTTTCGCGGAGCTTGGTGAAATCGCAGACACCAAGGTGCCCCGTGTGACCGTGAACATGAACCTGCTTTATCTTGATGCCATGCTCTAAAAAGCGATCTTCCAGACCCAGCTTGGCCAGGATACTCAGTGAAGGTGGCGTAATCCCGATCGCTTGAGAATGATCCCATGGGCCAGAACGTTTTTCCAAGACCAGAACCTTCAGGCGCTGATCACCTAAAAAATTGGCCAGCAGCAACCCGACGGGCCCCGCGCCGATGATGGCGACATCAATAACTTGATCAGGCTTGGGCAAACTCATGTTGGGGAATTCATCACGAAATCATGAGTACCCGCAGTTAAGGAACACTCATCATCAGACTGCACTCGTGACGGAAAATTCACCGCTTGCAGCAGGGCGCTCTCCACCGTTAGACCGGGGCCAAATGCCATGGCGCAAACAGACTCCTGATCCGTCAGCGATTGATCCAGCATCTCTTCCAGCACAAACAGTACCGTGGCGCTGCTCATGTTGCCGTATTTGCGCAATATTTTGCGCGATGCGTGCAATGACGCATCGGGAAGGGCTAGCGCCTGCTGTACACGATCCAGAATAGCGCGACCTCCTGGATGCACAGCCCACTGCGTCACGCAGGATAAATCCGTCCCGTAGTGTCCGGCCATTTGTTGCAGCACCTGCTCCATGGAGGCGCCTAATATTTCCGGCACATAACTGCTCAGCACAATATTAAACCCTTCGTCACCTATTTCCCAGGCCATGGCGGACTCACCCTGCGTTACCAGGGCGGAGTTAAAGCCCTTCACCTCCAAAGCGGGCCGCTCAGCCCCAGGCGGGCGGGAGCTTAGCACCGCAGCGGCTGCACCATCGGCAAACAAAGCATTGGCCAGCATGGAATCAGGCCGGTCATCCAGTTGCATGTGCAGCGTGCACAGCTCCAGGCAGACCACCAGAGCAACGGCATTCCTGTCCGCCTCACAGCACTGGGTGGCCAGTCTTAATCCAGGAAAGGCGGCGTAACACCCCATAAACCCGAGGGTATAGCGCTGCACCTGTGGACTTAAGCCCAGTTCACAGATGATGTGATAATCTGGGCCCGGATTGACAAAACCCGTGCAGGATACAAAAATAACATGAGTGATCTCCTCTTTACCGAACCCGCTTCGCTTGATGGCTTTTTCTGCAAGCTGCACAGCCATGTGACGGGAGTGCTCAGCATACACGCGGTTGCGTTTTGCCGTGCCGACAGCCTCAGGATTGCCATCCGGCCTGGTCTTATAAAGAGCCTGCTGGGCGTCCGGGCCAAAGTCTGGTAGAACACTGTAGCGCGTATCAATGCCGGATCGCTGATAAAGCGCATGAATCATTCTGCGGTTTTTTTCATCAGCACTCCAGGCCTTCATTTGATCACGAATCAGCTTTTGCTCATAGCAGTAAGGCGCGGGTTGAGTGGCAAGCTGATGAATATAAACAGGCATGGAAAAGTCAGGAGGATGGCAAGCAAAAAGCTGGCGAACAAGGGTGTTAAATTTCGCAATAAGGAGATTTGCGCCCGCCCATCCTCAAGATAATTCGAATACCGACGCTAGTCAGATGTATCTGGCAGTTAGAATTCTGCTTTTGGGTTTCTCCGCTGAATAGAAGATGAATCCAGCACCTCACCGTTCACTTCTTTAAACTGCACCTTTAAACTATCCTGCGCCTTCTCCACAGTCAGCAGAAGATAATGGTGTTTTTGGGCAAAAAAACGGCTGTTGGGATCTTTATACGGGGCGCCATCGCCTTTCAAACAGGTGTTGTAGTAGGGAAGCCCACTTTCCAGCTCCGCCCTTTCCGCAAAGTAGCCGAACCCGGTAACAAGGGCGCTGCCCCGTTTGAACTGCTCATGCCAGACTCCCTGTGACTTTCCCTTCAGGCTTAACTGGCGCTCATTCATCAAGGTAATGACGTAGTTAAATCTCTCTGAGGTATCCATGACTTCCTGGTACCACTGAAACTGCTCGGACTGCTTGTCAAAAGGATGGCATGTCTGCCAGGTCGTCCCCACATCAGAGATATGATTTAAATCCAGCGCAATGAAACGCAGGCCAAAATCCGCGATGTCAAAACGCCATACCCACTCCTTGTCAGGCAGCGCAAAAAAATCACGATACGCTTTGGCCTCAATGTCATAAACAGCATGATCCGGCGGTTTGGGACCACGGCTCGTGATCTCGCGGTCATGATTGCCAAGGATAGGCATCAGTGGCGTGGAACGGAAAATTTCAGGGTAACGATCAATCAAAGCACTAAAGGCTTTCGTGCCTGCTTTGTCCTTGCCATGCAGACTGGCAACATTATCTCCGGCTGTCAGAATAAGATGGACATCATCTCTGATTAAGGCTGATAAATCATGCTGCGGCGCATAACCCCAATCCCCCACAATAGCCACGCGCAGTTGTTTGGAGGGATAACCCTTGAACGAATGAACGCTGCTTTGCAGCCCCGCCTCGCCCACTTTATAGTACCAGATATTGTCACGGCCAGGCGTGGGTATTTCCACATGGTGCAGCGTACGGCTGCCGGCAATGATTTTTGTCTCGCCGAGTTTCTCCGTCTGCCCATAGCTTAATACGGAGCGAGCAGGCGTATCAGTCTCCCAGTTGATGACAATATGGGATGGGGCATTTGATTGATGCGTGAGCCAGATGCGTTGAATCAATGTTTCACCCAGCAAGGGGGAGGAGCTTAACATGAGGACGGAGAAAAAAACTCGCAGCATGTTACCTTTACGTTGACTCAGGACTGCATCTTTTCCTCCTGGAAACTCAATTTTGCCAGTTCTGCGTAATACTCGCTCTCCAGTAACAGTTGCTGGTGCGTTCCTGAGGCCATCACCTGCCCCTGTTTCATCACATAGATGCAGTCTGCATTGATGACGGTGCTCAGTCTGTGGGCGATTACCAGGCAGGTGCGATTCTGCCGCAACTGATCAATCGCCTGCTGGATCAGCTTTTCACTCTTGTTATCCACGGCGCTGGTCGCCTCGTCCAAAAGCAGGATCGGCGCGTTCTTCAGAAACGCCCGCGCTATGGAGATGCGTTGCTTCTCACCGCCGCTCAGTCGCCCGCCACGTTCACCCACTCGTGCGTCCAGTCTGCCGTCCAGCCTTTCTACAAACTCGCTGGCGCAAGCCATTTTTAATGCCCGCCAGATCTCCTCATCCGTGGCGTCCGCCTTGCCCAGTTTCAGGTTCTCACGAATCGTCTGGTCAAAAAGATAGCTCTCCTGCGTCACATAGCCAATCTGATCTCGAAGACTGGCCTTGTTTAAAATGGAAAGAGATTCGCCATCCAGCAGAATCGCGCCGCTCTCCGGCTCATAAAAACGTGTCAATAATTGAAACAGTGTGCTCTTGCCTGCGCCAGTCGCACCTACGATCGCCACGGTTTGCTGCGGGCGTATGGTGACGGTAACGTCTGTCAAAGTCGGGCGGCTTTGATCATACCGAAAACTGACTTTTTCGAATCGAATGTCCCCCTTGACTTCCTGAATCACTTTTCCTTCACGCAGGTCTTCAGCACCTTCAGTTTGTAGAATCTCAAAAATCCTTTTGGCGGATGCCAGACCTGTCTGCACTGTCTGGTTGATGCCATGCAGGCGACCCATGGGCTCATACAGCATGCCAATGAACAGCAGAAATTGCGCAAGCTGACCAATGCTAAGTTCCTCACGGATGCACCAGTAGGAGCCAAACCCCATCAAAAGGATCAGGCCGGTATCTCCCAGAAATCCCATGCCTGGGCCATACACGGACCAGGCTTTTTGCAGTTTGGTCTGTTGCTCCCGGTATTTGCTGCTTGAGAGATCAAAGTCCTGCTGTTTCTCCTCCTCCAAGGTGTAGCTCTTAATCTGGCGAATGCCGGCCACATTATCCTGTAGTAGTGAATTCAATCCGCTGGCGGCTTCCCTGGCCTGTGTGGCTCTTGGCGAAACCCAGTGCGCATAAATCCAGCCTCCCATCACAATCAACGGCACAGGAATCATGGTAATGGCCGCCAGTTTGGGGTGCAGCCAGAACATCACGCCAGCGGTCAGCATGATCTGCAGCACCGCAGGCGTCCCCTGATCCACGCAGTCAATAATCACACGTTGGGTGGCTGGCACATCATCTGCCATGCGTGTCATGATGTCGCCGCTGCTCTGGCGATCAAACCACTTCAGAGGCAGATGTTGAATCTTGCGATGCAACTCGCTGCGCAAATCATAAGTCATGCGCAGTTCAAAGGCATTGTTCGCCAGCGTGCGCAGCGAGTAAAACACCTGACGTAATGCAAAGGCCCCAAGGCCTATCAGGGATACGCTTAAAATAGCCTCCGTTTTTTTATTGGGAATGATATCATCCAGAAACCATTGCGTAAGACCTGGAAAGACATAACCCAGTAAAGTTCCTGCAACAGCCATGGCTAATCCAGCGGCAACCCGCCAGGGATAGCGCTTCATAAATCGCAAAAGCTGCGCCGCAGCAGTAGAAGTGGCTTTTCGGGGCATATATGAGTGATCTGCGACCATGGTACGGTTTTCTCAAGCAAGTGCTGGATTTTTTGACGTAAATGGCGCGGAATTTATTTGCTTAATGCCATGGCAAGAAAGTAATTTCGTCACATCTCCCCTGTCCATCACATACAGGATTGGTTACCCCATCACATCTTAACCTTAACTTATGAACGCCCGTCTTTTTAAGACCACCTCCGCCTTGACTGCCTTAGCCTTGCTTTCAAGTTGCGCTAACATTCAAGATGACCAAACCCGCACCCGCACAGAAGGGGCCCTTGCCGGTTCCGTACTGGGCGGTATCGCAGGCGGCATACTTGGCCATCAAAGCGGTCGCGGCTGGGAAGGCGCTGCCATTGGCGCCGCCGCAGGCGGCCTGGTCGGCCTTGCTGTTGGTGATCACGTCGCCCGCAAAAAAGCTGCTTACGCAGATGAAGAAGCCTGGCTTGATGCCTGTATCTCCAGAGCCGAACGTGTCAATCGTGACGCCGTAGCCTACAACAACCGCCTGAGCAGCCGTATCTCCAGCCTGCGCTCCCAAATTGCTGCCGCAAAAGCCAGCAACAACAAAACAGAACTCCGAAAACTGGAAAAAACCGTGGTCACCCTTCGCAAGGAAACTCGCGAACAGGTGGAACTGGTGGATGTCGAAATCAGCGAGCAAAGCAGCGTTGTTAGTGAAACAGGCGACAGTGGCCTCAGCAGCCGTGTCAGCACGCTGAAAAGCACCCGCTCTTCACTGCGTACCAACGAACAGCGCCTGGCTGACCTCGGCAATCAGATTGACGTATAATACAATATTTAACCTGATGGGCGGCAGGCGTTCCCTGCCGCCCAGTTTTCATCCAAAGTCTTATGAACCGTTTCTTGCTTCTAGCTGTTGCCTCCTCAGGACTGCTGCTCAGTTCCTGCGCTTATACCGGTGATCCAAACGAGGGCGGCCTGTTCGGCTGGTCCCAATCGCAGGCTGATGATCGCCTGAACGCGCGTGAAGCAAGGCTGCGTCAGCTTGAACGTGAAAACGCCTATCAACGCGGCCGCACCAGCGCTTTGGAGGATGAAGAGTACCGCACACGCCGTGAGTTGAAGCGTTATTAAACTGTACACAGCTCGGGCAGCACTCATGATCGTTTTGCAAGAAGGACCTGCCCTTGCTGTTTTTCCTGCGCCTCATGACTACCGTTTCCCATTTCTCCCAGACATTTAAATCGAGTCTTGCGGTTGTGGTATTGGGACTAGCATGGGTCGGTTCACTTTTCCCCAGTCATGCACAGCAGGACTCTGGGGATCTAAAATCGGTCACCACGCTTGTTGAAGAAGTCGTGGATCAGATTTTTGACCACGCCCTGCAGACCCCGACCAAACCCGCCATTTATCAAAGAGCCTGGCTGTCATTGCTGCTTGAAGAGGGGCGCAGTGAACTTGCTGACGATTACGATTTCAGCATCCTCTCCTCAGATGAAGCCGCCAGCCAGTTTATGCTAGCCTTGGAAAAGCTTTCAAAGCTACCAGGTCAGGGCAGAACCCTGCGCGAACTGGCAGAAAGCGCCCTACAGAACTACTGCCGCCAGCATGATGCCTATACGCGCTACATACGCTCAGAAGAGTACCGGCATATAAAACTCATGGAAAAAGGCGAGGGCAGCCACGTCGGCATGTCCCTGAATGAAAAAGATGGAGCCGTCTATCTCTACCCCATGCCTGACAGCCCCGCTGAAAAAGCAGGCATAAAACCAGCGGATCGTTTGCTGACGGTGGATGGCCGCTCAGTTGACGGACGACCGCTTCAATATGTAGCCAGTCTCTTTAAAGGCGCTCCAGATACTTCTGTTCAGGTCAAGGTCGAGCACAGCTTCGGCAGAACGGGCGTCATAAACATTGTTCGCGGTTCCATGGATGTTCCCGAACTTCTCACAGAAAAAAAGGTCAATGGCTTGGTGCTACGAATCCGACGATTCAACCAGGACATGCTGGAGGACATTAAAAAATCACTGGAAGAGCTACGCCCGAATCAAAACCTGACCTTTGATTTGAGGGGCTGCGCAGGTGGAGACTTCTACCCTGCGATCAAGTTCGCGG
>Ga0182737_1001051_pt1 | contig 30048 bp, 29 predicted proteins | sample eDN5th30CBELigOP_FD_128878 | JGI IMG/M metagenome (GOLD analysis project Ga0182737, IMG submission 128878) | Enriched Organic Plus compost microbial communities from Emeryville, California, USA - eDNA 5th pass 30_C BE-Lig OP (version 2) (version 2) ... | reverse complement strand
GAACTGGCCCGTCTTGCCCGTGATGCCCTGGGTGATGACTTTGGTGTCCTTGTTGATCAGAATCGACATTTGTGAATCCTTGGCAATTTTTACTTGGCGGCGGCGACGACCTTGGTGGCCGCTTCGGCCATGGTGTCAGCGCTGATGATGGGCAGTCCCGACTCGGCCAGCATCTTCTTGCCGAGTTCCTCGTTGGTACCCTTCATGCGCACGACCAGCGGCACGCTCAGGTTGACGGCCTTGCACGCGGTGATCACGCCCTCGGCGATCACGTCGCAGCGCATGATGCCGCCGAAGATGTTGACCAGGATGGCCTGCACGCCCTTGTTCTTCAGCATGATCTTGAAGGCCTCGGTGACCTTCTCGGCCGTGGCGCCGCCGCCCACGTCCAGGAAGTTGGCCGGCTCGCCGCCGAACAGCTTGATGGTGTCCATGGTGGCCATCGCCAGGCCGGCGCCGTTGACCAGGCAGCCGATGTTGCCGTCGAGCTGGATGTAGGCCAGGTCGAACTTGCTGGCCTCGATCTCGGCGGGATCTTCCTCGTCGAGGTCGCGGTAGGCGACGATCTCGGGGTGGCGGAACAGCGCGTTGGAGTCGAAGTTGAACTTGGCGTCCAGGGCGATCAGGTTGCCCTTGCTGTCGCGGTTCAGCGGGTTGATCTCGACCAGCGACGCATCGGTGTCCATATAGCACTTGTAGAGCTTCTGGAACATGTCGACGGCCTGGTCGACCGAGTTGCCCGTTAGGCCGATCGCGGCGGCGATCTTCTTCGCCTGGTCGGCGGTCAGGCCGGCCAGCGGGTCGATGTACTCGGTGACGATCTTCTCCGGCGACGAGTGGGCCACTTCCTCAATGTCCATGCCGCCTTCGCTGGAGGCGATGAAGGCCACATTCTGCGTGGCGCGGTCGGTGACCAGCGACACGTAGTATTCCTTCTGGATGTCGGCGCCTTCCTCGATGTACAGGCGGCCCACCTTCTGGCCTTCCGGGCCGGTCTGGTGCGTGACCAGCTGCATGCCCAGGATCTCGGACGCCAGCTTGCGCACGTCGTCGATGGAGCGCGCCAGCTTGACGCCGCCGCCCTTGCCGCGGCCGCCCGCGTGGATTTGCGCCTTGACGACCCAGACCGGCCCACCGAGTTTTTCGGCGGCAGCCACAGCCTCGTCTACGGAAAAAGCGGGGATGCCGCGCGGCACGGTCACGCCAAATTGCTTCAGCAGTTCCTTGCCTTGATACTCGTGGATTTTCATGTGTTACCTGTCAGGACGTATGAGAGAAAGAAGGTAAATCGGTGGCCTGCGCGCCGTCGTCCGCGTCCGGATCGCCGGAACGCGCCGAGGCCGGGTCGGGCCGGCCCGTGTACCACGTGGGGTAATGCTCACGCACCACCGGTCCGTCGGTGCGCAGGGCATGGCAGCCATCCAACTGGAACGGGCGCTGGCCCGTGGCTGCCTGCTGGCGGCGCCGGCCGGCCATCGTCTGCACCGCCGCGGTAGGCAGCACCTGCGACAGTTCGGTCATGTGGGTACAGCCGGCGACATTGCCGAAACGCTCCTTGACCTGGCGTCGGAAGCCTTTCAGCAGATTCATGCCGACCAGGTCGGCATAGGCGGAATCGATGGCGGTGCATTGTCCGCCGTAGGGTGCGGCGTCGTAGGCGGCCTGCGCGGCGACGATGGTGTAGTGCTCGTCGATGGTGATGCGCAGGTGCATGTGATGGATGGACTCGCCCGCCTTCACGACCTGCCCCAGGTTCTTGGTGAAGTCGTAGCCCTTGTAGTCGATCAGCTCGGCCTCCAGGTCCCACAGGCCGTCTTCGCGGCCATACGACTGCACGCGTATGGAACGCGTGTGGAGCGGCTGGCGAGGGGTATCCGGCGGTGGCAGGGGCATCGATGGAGCCTGGGTTCGGGCCGGCGTCGGGCCCGATAAGGCCCGCTGCGGCACCATTCTGGAGCAAGCACAGCCCCGTCCCGGGCGCCCGCTTCGAGCGGCCCGGCGGGCGCAGCGCTTTGCCGCAGAGCAGCAAATCCGACAAAGTATAACGCAGCATCCCGCCGCCGCGGGTGGCCGGCCGCCCGCCGCCACCCTGGAAAACGGCCGTCAGGGGGCCGCCCGCAGCGCGCGGGCTGCCTCCACCATGCGGTTCAGCGCAGCCTCGGTTTCGGGCCAGGCACGGGTCTTCAGCCCGCAATCGGGGTTGACCCACAGCCGCTCGGCGGGCAGGCGCGCGGCGGCCTTGCGCATCAGGCCGACCATCCAGTCCACTTCCGGGACGTTGGGCGAATGGATGTCATAGACACCCGGGCCGATGTCGTTGGGATAGCGGAAACCCTCGAACGCCTCGAGCAGCGCCATGTTCGAACGCGACGTCTCGATGGTGATCACGTCGGCATCCATCGCGGCGATCGACTCGATGATGTCGTTGAACTCGGAATAGCACATGTGGGTGTGGATCTGCGTGCCCTCGCCCACGCCTGCCGTCGACAGCCGGAAGCAATCCACTGCCCAATCCAGGTAGGCCTGCCACCCGGCCCGGCGCAGCGGCAGGCCCTCGCGGATGGCGGGCTCGTCGATCTGGATGACGCGGATGCCCGCCCTCTCCAGATCCACCACCTCGTCGCGCAGCGCCAGCGCCAGCTGGCGGCAGGTGGCTTCGCGCGGCTGGTCGTCGCGCACGAACGACCATTGCAGGAGGGTGACGGGCCCCGTCAGCATGCCCTTGACCGGCTTGTCGGTCAGCGACTGGGCATACGAGGACCAGCCCACCGTCATGGGCGCGGGGCGCGCCACGTCGCCGAAGATGATGGGCGGCTTCACGCAACGCGAACCGTAGCTCTGTACCCAGCCGTTGCGGGTGAAGGCAAAGCCGGCCAGCAGCTCGCCGAAGTACTCCACCATGTCGTTGCGCTCGGGTTCGCCATGCACCAGTACGTCCAGCCCCACCTTCTCCTGGAAGCGGATGACTTCCTCGATCTCCCTGCGGATCGCCTTTTCGTAGGCCGCATCGCCGATCGCGCCGGACTTCCAGTTTCGGCGCAGCGCGCGGATCCCGGCGGTCTGCGGGAACGAGCCGATGGTGGTGGTGGGATACGCGGGAAGCCTCAGTTCGGCCTGCTGGCGTGCGATGCGCTGGCCGAACGGCGCCCGGTCGCGCGACAGTGCGGCGGCGGCCGCCATGCGTTGCGCCACGGTGGGATTATGGATGCGCGGCGAGGCGGCACGGGCCTGCCGCGCGGTGCGCTGGGCGGCCAGGCCTTCCTGCACGGCCGCGCCGGCGTCGCCGTCCAGCGCGCGAGCCAGCAGGCTCAGCTCGTCGAGCTTCTGCACGGCAAACGACAGCCAGCTCTTGAATTCCGCGTCCAGCTCGGTCTCGCCGGCCAGGTCCACCGGCACGTGCAGCAGCGAGCACGAGGGCGCGAGCCACAGCCGCTCGCCAAATTGCTTGCACAGCGGCGCCAGGGTGTTCAGGGCGGCGTCCAGGTCGGTGCGCCAGATGTTGCGGCCGTCGATGATGCCGGCGGAAAGCACCTGGCCGGCGCCCAGGCCGGCGGCCACCTCGGCCAGCTGGTCCGGCGCGCGCACCAGATCCACGTGCAGGCCGGCCACGGGCAGCGCCACGGCGGTGGACAGGTTGTCCTTGAGCCCGTCGAAGTACGTGGCGAGCAGCAGGCGCACGGGGTTCGCCGACAGACGTTCATACACGGCGCGGAAGGCATCGCGCCACGCCTGGGGCAGGTCCAGCGCCAGAATGGGTTCGTCGACCTGCACCCATTGCACGCCGAGCGCGGCCAGGTGCTGCAGCACTTGCGCATACACGGGCAGCAGCGCCGGCAGCAGGGCCAGTTTGGCCAAATCGCTGGCGCCGCCGGCATAGGCGTCGCCCTTGCCCAGCCACAGCCAGGTCAGCGGCCCCGGGATGACCGGCTTGGCACGCAGGCCGAGGGCCTGGGCCTCTCGCACGTGGTCGTACAGGTCGGTGCGGGCCACGCGAAAGGTCTGGCCCGGCGTCAGTTCCGGGACGATGTAGTGGTAGTTGGTGTCGAACCATTTGGTCATCTCGCACGCGGCGGCCGGCCGGCCGCTGGGGGCGCGGCCGCGCCCCATGCGAAAGAGAGTATCCAGCGACACCGGTTCGGCCTGCGGCTGGCCGAACCGGGCGGGCACGGCGCCCAATAGCGTGGTCCACTCCAGGATATGGTCGTACCAGGCGAAATCGCCCACCGGCACGAAATGCAAGCCGCTCTCGGCCTGCCGCCGCCAATGCCGCGCGCGCAGTTCGCGCCCAGTCTCCCGCAGTTGCTGCTGGGTCTGCTTGCCGGCCCAGTAGGCTTCCAGCGCGTGCTTCAGTTCCCGCTGCGCACCAATGCGCGGAAAGCCCAAATTATGAGTAATTATCATATAAATTCCGTGTATGAAGAACTACGCTCAACTAGCTGCGTATTCTGCGCGCGAATTTATTTGAGCCAAAATCAATCTCTACATTTATTAGTTGAGATAATTTCACATAGAATTCGACGATCGCCTTAACTTGCCGGCCCGCCTCCATGCTTGAAGTCCGCCATCTCGAAACCCTGGCCGCCATCCGCGACGGCGGCAGCCTGCAGGAGGCCGCCGAACGGCTGCATCTGACGCAATCGGCCCTGTCGCACCAGTTGCGGGACCTGGAAACCCGGCTGGGCCTGTCGCTGCTCAATCGCCGCACGCGCCCGGCGCGGCTGACGACAGCGGGCCTGCGCGTCCTGGCGCTGGCCGACGACGTGCTGCCGCGCCTGCGCGCCACCGAACGCGAATTGCAACGCCTGGCCGCGGGCCGCACCGGCCGGCTGCACATGGCGATCGAATGCCATTCCTGCTTCCAATGGCTGATGCCCGCGCTGGATGTGTTTCGCAGCCGATGGCCCGACGTCGCGCTGGACCTCTCGGCAGCGTTCTCCTTCGCGCCCTTTCCCGCCCTGGTGCGCGGCGACCTGGACCTCGTCATCACGTCGGATCCCCAACCGCTGGAGGCCGTGACGTATTTGCCGTTGTTCCGCTACGAGCTGGTGCTGGCCGTGGCCGACGCGAACCCGCTGGCCGCGCACCGCCATGTGGCGCCCGAGCAGCTGGCCGACCAGACGCTCATCACCTATCCCGTGGACCGCCAGCGCCTGGATGTCTTCACGGCCTTTCTGGACCCCGCCGACGTGGAACCCGCCGCCATCCGCCGGGCCGAACTCACGCCCATCATCGTGCAGCTGGTGGCCAGCAACCGCGGCGTGGCGGCACTGCCCAACTGGGCGCTGACGGAGTACCTGAACCAGGGTTGGCTGCGCCTGTGCCACCTGGGACCGCAGGGCGTATGGCGCACGCTGCATGCCGCGGTGCGCACGGAAGACAGCGACACCACGTACATCGACGAATTCCTGACGATCGCGCGCGAGGTGTGCTTCAAGACATTGGATGGAATCAAGAGCGCGCGCCATTGACGCGCCGCCGACGGTGGCTTAGTCGTCGTCGGATTCGCCCAGGAGGCGGCGGATGACGTCGTGCGCGAAGCCGCGCCCCGCCAGGAAGCGGGCCTGCCTGGCATAGTCGGCGCGATCGGTGGGCCTTTCGCCGCCGAAGCGCTTGCGCCATGCCGCCTGCGCGCGCTCGTACTCGGTGGCGCGCAGCTGCTCGCGCAATTCGGCCACTTGAGCGTCGTCCAGGCCGTGCTGGCGCAACTCTTGCACGACGCGTGCCGTGCCGTGCTTCGGCGCGCGCCGATGCACCAGGCTTTGCGCGAAGCGTTCGTTGCTGAGCCAGCCTTCGCGCTGCAAGGCGTCGAGCACGGCTTCGATCTCGGCCGGGTCTTCGGCATAGGGGCGCAGCTTGCGCGCGAGTTCGGTGCGGGCGTGCTCGCGGCGGGACAGGTAGCCCACCGCGCGGGCTTTCAACGACAGCCCTTTCCTTGCGGATTTCTCTCGAGCCGGCGGGTGTGATGCGGGCGCCGACGCGTCGTTATCGGAAGAGCCGGGGATCGGGGTATCGGCCGGAGAGCCTTGCGGCAGCACGCGACCAGCCGACTCTCGTATCCCGCGCGGTGCGACTGTCTCGAATTCGTCATCCAGCCGGGACCGCTCCGCCTGCGGGTCGGACCGAGCTTGGCGGGCGGACGAGCCGCTTCGGCGCCCGCCCCAGCCGGACGCCCCGGCACCATCCTGCGGCTTGCGCGAGATCATGCCCGGCAGACCCGGCCGTCACGGGCCGGGACCGCCCTACCGCGCAGGATGCCGCAGGCAGGCGTCATTCGCCGTCGTCTTCGGCCTCGCTGGCCGGGAATGTGGCGGCACGGCTGACGATGCCCTGGTTCTCGCGAACCTTGTTCTCGATTTCGATCGCCATCTCCTGGTGCTCCTTGAGGTACTCGCGGACGTTGTCCTTGCCCTGGCCGATGCGGTTGCCGTTGTAGCTGTACCAAGCGCCGGACTTGTCGACCACGCCCGCCTGCACGCCCAGATCGATGATTTCGCCTTCGCGCGAAATGCCCGAACCGTACATGATGTCGAACTCGGCCTGCTTGAACGGCGGCGACACCTTGTTCTTGACAACCTTGACGCGAGTCTCGTTGCCGACGACTTCCTCGCCCTTCTTGATGGAGCCGATGCGGCGGATGTCCAGGCGCACCGAGGAATAAAACTTGAGCGCATTGCCGCCGGTCGTGGTTTCGGGGTTGCCGAACATCACGCCGATCTTCATCCGGATCTGGTTGATGAAGATGACCATGCAGTTGGTGCGCTTGATGGTGGCGGTGAGCTTGCGCAGCGCCTGGCTCATCAGGCGAGCCTGCAGGCCGGGCAGCGAGTCGCCCATTTCGCCTTCGATTTCGGCCTTGGGCACCAGCGCGGCGACGGAGTCGATGACGATGAGGTCGACCGAACCCGAGCGCACCAGCGCGTCGGTGATCTCGAGCGCCTGCTCGCCGGTGTCGGGCTGGGAGATCAGCAGGTCGGTGAGGTTGACGCCCAGCTTGGCGGCATACTGGACGTCGAGCGCGTGCTCGGCGTCGACGAAGGCGCAAGTACCGCCCAGCTTCTGCATCTCGGCGATGACCTGCAGCGTGAGGGTGGTCTTGCCCGAGGATTCCGGACCGTAGATCTCGATGACCCGGCCGCGCGGCAGGCCGCCCACACCCAGCGCGATGTCCAGCCCGAGGGAGCCGGTGGACACCACCTGGATGTCATGCTCGACCTCGTTGTCGCCGTAGCGCATGATCGAGCCCTTGCCGAACTGCTTTTCGATCTGCGAGAGCGCCGCGGCCAGTGCCTTGGCTTTCTCGGATGCGGCGGCCTTGCTGGTTTTGTCGTCCATGTAGTGTCCGTAGTGGCTTACGAGTTGCGGCGGCAGCTTGGCAGCATGCCTGGGTAACCGTCCGGGGCGCCTGCGGGTTGTGCAGGTCCTGTACCGGCGGGTGTGCCAGGGCTGTCCGAAGTTGCCGCACAGCGGGTTATTTGGATTGATTCGGGGTTGATTTCAACGGGGATTATTGCATCGGATTGTACTGGATATAAAACCAGTATGCTACCTTTTTCACGTATTCCCGCAGTGGCAAGCGCCCGGCCCTATGCAAGAATGCTTGCATCGCCCATGCTGGCCCCAATTACGAGACGCCGAAGATGCGCATCCTCATCGCCGAAGACGACAGCATCCTGGCAGACGGCCTGTCGCGTTCGCTGCGCCACAATGGCTATGCGGTCGACGCGGTGCGAGACGGCCTGGCGGCCGACTCGGCGCTGGCCGCCCAGGCGTTCGACTTGCTCATCCTGGACCTGGGCCTGCCGCACATGCCCGGACTCGAAGTGCTGCGCCGCCTGCGTGTGCGCAACTCGATGCTGCCCGTGCTGATCCTGACGGCGGCCGATAGCGTGGAGCAGCGCGTGAAGGGGCTCGACCTGGGCGCCGACGACTACATGGCCAAGCCGTTCGCCCTGTCCGAGCTCGAGGCGCGCGTACGCGCCCTGACCCGGCGCGGGGCCGGTGGCGGCGCCACCGTCGTGCGCCATGGCCGGCTGGTGTTCGACCAGACCGGCCGCGTGGCCACCGTGGACGACCAGACGCTGGACCTGTCCGCGCGCGAAGTCAGCCTGCTGGAGATCCTGCTCACGCGCAGCGGCCGCATGGTCAGCAAAACGCAGTTGGTCGACCACCTGTGCGAATGGGGCGAAGAAGTCAGCACGAACGCCATCGAAGTCTACGTGCACCGCCTGCGCAAGAAACTCGAACCCAGCGGGGTGAAGATCATCACCGTGCGCGGGCTGGGCTACTGCCTGGAGCGCGAACAGGTTGCCGCCCCGCTTACCCACTGACCCTCCGCCCTCGCCCGCATCCTTGAACCAGGAAGCGCTGGAGGCGCTGTCTGCCGGTGCGCGCGGACCCAGCTTCGCGCCGCCGCAGCGTTCGCTGCTGGGCGAGATTCTGGACTGGATGCTCGCGCCGCTGTTCCTGCTGTGGCCCATGAGCGTTGCCATCACGTATGTGGTGGCGCAAAACATCGCCAACGCGCCCTACGACCAGGCGCTGGCCAACAGCTTGCGCGTGCTGGCCAACCAGGTGCAGCTGGAAGACGGCCGGGCCATGCTGCGCATGACCGACGCCGTGCGCGAGGTGCTGCGCGCGGACGAGACCGAAAGCGTGTTCTGGCTGGCGCTGGGCAGCCGTGGCGAATACCTGGGCGGCGACCCGGCCCTGCCCCTGCCTCCGGTGCTGGGTGCGCCCCAGCCTGGCGCGGTGCGCTATGCCGACGACGCGCTACGCGGGTTCGGCGTGCGCATGGCCTACACGTGGGTCGACCTGCCCACGCCCGGCGGCCAGCTGCCGTTGGTCATGGTGGCCGAGACGGTGGAGAAACGCACCCGCCTGGCCAACGACATCATTAAGGGCGTCATCATCCCGCAGTTCGTCGTGCTGCCCGTGGCGGTCCTGCTGGTGTGGTTCGGCCTGAGCCGCGGCGTGGCGCCGCTCAATGCGCTGCAGCAGCGGTTGCGGGCGCGCCGGCCAGACGACCTCTCGCCCATCGACGAGCGCGCCGCCCCGTCAGAGATCGCGCCGCTGGTCGGCGCCATGAACGACCTGCTCGATCGCCTGTCGGCCAACGTCGATGCGCAGCGCCGCTTCGTGGCGGACGCCGCGCACCAGCTGAAGACGCCGCTGGCCGGCCTGCGCACCCAGGCCGAACTGGCGCTGCGCGACGCCAGCCCCGACGAGATGCAGTCCAGCCTGCGCCAGCTCGTCACCGGCTCCGAACGCGCCACGCGGCTGGTCAACCAGCTGCTGCTGCTGGCACGGGCCGAACATCCCGACTCGGCGGGCCTGGCGCCCACCGACCTGAACGCGGTGGCGTACGAGCAGATCCAGCAATGGGTGACGCAGGCGCTGTCGCTGAACACCGACCTGGGCTTCGAGGGCACCGACCGTCCGGTGGTCATCAACGGCAATCCGATCCTGTTGGCGGAACTGCTCAATAACCTGATCGACAATGCTTTGCGCTACACGCCCAGCGGCGGGCACGTCACCGTGCGGGTGCGCCAGGCCGGCGCGCGCGGCGTCCTCGAGGTGGAGGACTCCGGCCCCGGGATTGCGCCCGCCGAACGCAGCCGCGTGTTCGACCGCTTCTACCGCGTACTGGGCACCCAGTCCGACGGCAGCGGCCTGGGCTTGGCGATCGTGCGTGAGATCGCCCAGAAGCATCATGCCGAAATTGGCGTACACGACCACCCCACCCGCTTTTCCGACCTGCCGGGCACGCGTATCTGGATCGCGTTTCCCCCGCTCGAAACCTCCGTGGAAAGCGACTATTAGTTTAATTAATTACATTAAGTTGCAAATTTAAGTTTCGAGTAAGGGTTGCGTCAGAACCTCGTCAGCCTCGCCGCCTACCTTGTAGGGCATCCCGGCGCGGAAGAGTTGCCTGGAAACCGAGCACGGTGGACGACCACCGGCCAACCACGAGGAGACACCATGAGCACCACAACCCTGGCGGGCGGCAGCCCCTCCGCACAGCCGCGTCCCATGACGCGCGACGAGCGGCGCGTGATCTTCGCGTCGTCGCTCGGTACGGTATTCGAGTGGTACGACTTCTACCTGTACGGTTCGCTGGCGGCCATCATCGCCCAGCACTTCTTTTCCGGAGTCAATCCCACCGCGGCATTCATCTTCGCGCTGCTGGCGTTCGCCGCCGGCTTCGCCGTGCGCCCGTTCGGCGCCCTCGTGTTCGGCCGCCTGGGCGACCTGGTCGGACGCAAGTACACCTTCCTGGTCACCATCGTGATCATGGGCATGTCCACCTTCCTGGTGGGCGTGTTGCCCAGCTACGCCAGCATCGGCATCGCGGCTCCGGCCATCCTCATCCTCCTGCGCCTGCTGCAAGGCCTGGCGCTGGGCGGCGAGTACGGCGGGGCGGCCACCTACGTGGCCGAGCATGCCCCGCATGGCCGTCGCGGCTTCTACACCAGCTGGATCCAGACCACGGCCACGCTGGGCCTGTTCCTGTCGCTGCTCGTCATCCTCGGCGTGCGCGTCGTGATGGGCGAGGAAGCCTTCCGCGATTGGGGCTGGCGCATCCCGTTCCTGATCTCGGTCGTCCTCCTGGGTATCTCGGTGTGGATCCGCCTGCAGCTCAATGAATCGCCGACCTTCAAACGCATGAAGGAAGAAGGCCGCGGCTCGAAGGCCCCGCTGACCGAATCGTTCGGCCAGTGGAAGAACCTGAAGGTCGTGATCCTGGCGCTGCTCGGCCTCACGGCCGGCCAGGCGGTGGTCTGGTACACGGGCCAGTTCTACGCGCTGTTCTTCCTGACGCAAACGCTGAAGATCGATGCCAACACGGCGAACATCATGATCGCGATCGCGCTGCTGCTCGGCACGCCGTTCTTCGTGGTGTTCGGCGCGCTGTCCGACAAGATCGGCCGCAAGCCCATCATCATGGCCGGCTGCCTGATCGCCGCGGTCACGTACTTCCCGATCTTCAAGGGCCTCACGCACTACGCCAACCCCGCCCTGGAAGCGGCGCAGGCCTCGGCTCCGGTCACCGTCATCGCCGATCCGGCCACCTGCTCGTTCCAGTTCAACCCCGTGGGTACGGCGTCGTTCACCAGCTCGTGCGACATCGTGAAGTCGTTCATGGCGCGCAACGCCGTGAACTACGAGAACCAGGCAGCCCCGGCCGGCACGCTGGCGACCGTCAAGATCGGCAATGACCAGTTCCAGTCGATCGACGGCACCGGCCTGCCGCCGGCCGAGTTCAAGGCCAAGGCCGCCGAGCTGGACAAGGCTCTGACGGCCGCGATCCGCAGCCACGGCTATCCGGCCAAGGCGGACCCGGCGCAGACGAACAGCGTCATGGTGGTGCTGCTGCTGACCATCCTGGTCATCTACGTGACCATGGTCTACGGCCCCATCGCAGCCATGCTGGTCGAGATGTTCCCCACCCGGATCCGCTACACCTCCATGAGCCTGCCGTACCATATCGGCAACGGCTGGTTCGGCGGATTCCTGCCTCCGGTGGCCTTCGCGGTGGTCGCCGCCACCGGCAACATTTATGATGGGCTCTGGTACCCCATCATCATCGCGGTGATGACCCTGGTGATCGGCACGCTGTTCGTGCGCGAATCCAAGGACAACGACATCAACGCATGACGTTCCCCCGTCGGGTTGGACCGCTGCGCCAATCCGGCTCTTCAAGCTCCCTCCGGGGAGCTTTTTTTTCGCCGCCACTGCGCCGGGCGGCGGGCGCAACGCCGCCGCGACAAAGGCCGCTCGGCGGCCGTCGGCAGGCGGGCTGGAGGAAGGAAATCGGGTTCAGGGTGATGTCAGCCCATCGGAATTAGACTGGCGGCTCAGATCATGGCCTTGCGCCACTTTGTCGGGCAAACGATCCCCTGCTCGGCGAAGGCAGGGCCTTATTCTGACGCCAATATCGTGTCCCCCGCGAGCCTTTCTGACACGATATTGTGTGCCCCGTACGGGCCCGGTACGTTGTACCGGGCCTTTTTTTGTTCCGGGTGCAGCCCGCGCTTAGCGGCGCATGCCCACGCCAACCACCAGCACGCCGACGACGATGGCGGCGATGCCGGCCCAGGTCGGAACCGATACCGACTTCTCCGTCTCGGCCGTAGCCTTCACCGACCCGATCTGCAGGACGGTCTCTTCGGACTTGTAGTCAAACCCCTTGTACACCAGGGCGGCGGCGCCAAGAATGATAAGAATGGCACCCACGATCGTGGCAGGCTTCATGGCCGTCTCCTTCTGAACGATGGTGGCGGGGAAGATACCGGATGCCGCGCAGCACTGCCGTGACAGATGGTGTCGCGTGAAACGGCGCCGAAACACCCCGTCCGGGCGGATGAGCTCGTATAGAATCGAACCTTTTGCCCGACGCCATGTGGTTCAAGAATCTCAAGATCTACCGATTGTCCTCGCCCTGGACGTTAACCGGCGAACAGCTTGAAGACAGCCTGGCCCGCCATGCGTACCAGTCCGGCAACAACCTGGAAATGCAGAGCCTGGGCTGGATCCCGCCGCGCGAAGGCGGTTCGCTGGCCTATACCCTCAACCACCAGATCCTGCTTTGCCTGCGGGCCGAGAAGAAGCTGCTGCCCGCCACCGTGGTAAATCAGGTGGCCAAGGCACGGGCCCAGGAAATCGAAGAGCAGCAAGGCTACAAGCCGGGCCGCAAGCAGATGAAGGAGATCAAGGAGCGCGTCACCGACGAACTTCTGCCGCGCGCCTTCAGCATCTACCGTGACACTCGTGTCTGGATCGACACGGTGAACCATTGGCTGGTGATCGACGCGGCCGCCTCCGCCAAGGCCGACGAGGTCATCGGCCTGCTGGCCAAGACCGTCGACCCCTTGCCGCTGGAAAACCTGTACGTCGCCCAGTCGCCGGCGGCGGCCATGACGGGCTGGCTGGCGGCCGACGAGCCGCCAGCCAACTTCACGGTGGACCAGGATACCGAGCTGCGCGCCTCGGGCGAAAGCCGCGCGGCGATCCGCTACGTGAAGCACTCCATCGACGCCGAGGACGTGCGTCGCCACATCCAGTCGGGCAAGCAATGCACCCGCCTGGCCATGACCTGGGCCGACCGCGTCTCCTTCGTGCTGACCGAATCGCTCGACGTGAAGCGCGTCGCGCCGCTGGACGTGCTAAAGGAAGGCACGGACACCATCGCGCAGAACGATGACGAGAAGTTCGACTCGGACATGGCGTTGATGACGGGTGAGCTGGCCAAGCTGATGGCCGACCTCGTCGAGGCCCTGGGCGGCGAGAAGCGCGACTGAGGCGGCATGCTGCGCGCGCGGGCCGCCTGCTGACGATCGCCCGCGCCACGTGCCGCTCCGCCTTGCGGCTGGGGCGGCGGCAGGCCCGCTGCAACCGCGGGCTCCGGCGCTCAGTCGAGCCCGTGAAACACCGAATCGTCCGGCCCGATGTGCGACGGATGCTTCCAGGTGACGTCGCGCATCGAGTGCTGCACCAGCCCTTCCACGCCCAGCAGCACCGCGAAGATCGCCATGCGGATCGGAATGCCGTTGTCGGTCTGGCGGAAGATGGCCAGGCGCGGATCGTGATTCAGGTCGACGCTGAGGTCGTTGGCGCCCGGCCGGCTGTCGCGCGGCAACGGGTGCATGACGATGGTCTCGGGCGAGCAGTACGTGTCGATGATGCCGCGCGTGATCTGGAACTCGGGGGTGTAGCCCTCGCCGCTCTCCTCGGTGGCGAAGCGCTCTTTCTGCACGCGCGTGGCGTAGATCACGTCGGCGCCGGACAGGCCCTCGGCCAGCGAGGCTTTCTGCTCGATGACGTTGCCGTTGCGGGTGGCCTGCTCGACGATCTCGGTCGGCATCTCCAATCCCGGCGGCGATACCAGCGTGAACTTCACGCCTTTGTACAGCGCCAGCAGCTTGATCAGCGAGTGCACCGTGCGGCCGTACTTCAGGTCTCCCACCATAGCGATGTGCGCGCCATCGAGCAGTTTGCCCAGCCGCGAGAACTCGGTAAGGATGGTGTAGAGGTCCAGCAGCGCCTGGCTGGGGTGTTCACCGGGGCCATCGCCACCGTTGACCACCGGAATGTTGGTCGCCTGCGCGAACTCGGCCACCGAACCTTGCTCCGGATGGCGGATCACCATGGCATCGACATAGCCACTCATCACGCGGCTGGTGTCGTAGATGGACTCGCCCTTGGCCATGGACGAGAAAGTGAAGCCGGTGGTGTCGCACACGGAACCGCCCAGGCGGCAGAACGCGGCGCCGAAGCTGACGCGCGTGCGGGTGCTGGCCTCGAAGAACAGGTTGCCCAGCACCGCACCTTCCAGAACACGCGACACTTTCTGGCGCCGCGCGATGGGCTGCATCATGTCCGCCACGCGGAACAGGTCTTCCACCGATTCCCGCGTGAACTGATCCACGGACAGCAATTGGGCCTTGCCGTCCACCGCGATGCGGTCGCGCAGCGGCCCGCCCTGTGCGCTCTGCGTATATTTTTCGAGCAAATCGCGGTTCTGTACGATCTCGCTGACGAAGCGCTCCACCACTTCGGGCATGGCGCGGTATTCCTGCGAGCCTTCCGGCAGCAGCCACGTATCGAGCGCGCGGCGCTTCACACCGATACGCGCGGCGAAGACGTCGCGGGTGAGATTGAGGCGGCGCATGGCGTCGCGCAGGAAAGCTTGCTGGGAGATGGACATGGGCGGCCTCGGTGGCGAGAGGAAATATACGCAATGCGCATACTATCCCACACCAGGGCGGACGTCTATCGTCTTTACAAGCTCGGCATGTCGGGGGCAGCGCGGACGGCCGATGCTGGCGCGCCGGTTGCGTACAGCGTGAGCGTACTGTCGCCGTCCACCCCGTCCATCGTGCCGGCAACGACCAGCCAGCAGCCCGCGGCAAACCCGGCATAGGCCAGCACTCCGGCGCCCAGGCAGGCCAGCACGGCCGTCCGCGCCCACCAGCGGCGGCCCGCTCCGCCCTCTGGCGCCGGGGCGAGCTGGGCCAGGAACGCCAGCGCAGCGGCCGCGCCCGCGCCCAGACCGCCCGCCAGAAAGCACGCCAGCGGCAGACGCAGGTCGGGGGGATCGACGTCCGGACCAAGGACGCCCAGCGCGAAGGCCGCCAGCATCAGCGCGGCCAGGCCATTGAGCCACCCGCTCAGGCGCACCGCGGCCCCGTACAGCGCATGCGACGCGCCTTGCATGGCGTTATTCCTCGGGACGGCAGACGGGTGTGGCGCTTTGGATCGACTTGCGTGCGGCGTCGATCTCGGCCTGGTCCCAGGGCGCACCGCCCAGGACCGTAATCGTGACCTTGGAGGCCGAGGGGCCATCCATTTCGGAACGGATGATCTCCAGCACCTTGGCCGGCTCGGCCCGGTTGACGACCTGAATGCGGTTGGGCGCATCGCGCACGCCGAGTTCGCGGTGCGAGGTGTAAACGACCCCGTAGCGATGCGCGCGCGTCTCGTGGCACACGCGCACGTATTCGCCGGCGCGGCGATAGGCGGCCTGGTAATCGGCCGACACACTGAAGGTTTCGGATACGCCCGGCTGCTCCAGCAACCCAGTGCTGGCGCAGCCGCCGAGCGTACCCACCAGCGCCAGCGCGCCGATCAATCGGAAATTGCGCATCACTGCTCCTGCCTCACGACAATGCGGCATTATGCATCAGCCAGCCAGGGCAATGGCCGCCCGCACAGCGGGCAGTCCGCGGATACGGTGCCGCGAAGCGGACGGGCGAGCGACTTGGGAGGGACTACTTGGCGGATCGCTGGATGGCCTCGCCACCGCGCTCGATATCCTTGCCGGCGCCGGCAATGGTATTGCATCCCGCCGCCAGGGCGGCGACTGCGAGCAGGACGACCATCAGGGCTTTATTTTTCATCGACGTCTCCTTGCAGGAAAGTATCGGCAGGCCGGTTGCCCGGAGGCGGCCGGGACGACCGCCCGCCCATGATACGCGCACGCGCGCGGCAAAGGCATGCGGCCTGGCCGCCGGTACAGCGGCAGAAGCAGCCCCACCGACAGGCTGTCTCAGGCGTGCGGAGACGCCGCCGACACGGCGTCGGCGGCCGACATCGGCCCCTGCCACGGCGCGGCGTCGGGATGGAAACGCGTCTCCTGGAACACCGCTTCGGCATTGCCCAGCAGCCCCTCTTGCACAGCCTGGCCCAGCGCCCGCCGGCACAGGGTTTCCATGTCGTCGGCCAGCGACTGGAACGCGCTGTCGGCGATGCGCAGGCGCAGCCTTGCACCGTCGGGCGCACCCGGCCGGCCGATGTGGATATGGGCCGGATACCCGTGCGGACGCCATAGGCCCACCTGATAGTGGCCCTGATCGCCCAGGTCGGCGATATAACCGGGATGATTGTATTTGGCGGTACCCACAGGCGTCTCCTCGTGGCCGGCCGCGCCTCGGTGCAGGCACGATCCGGGCCATGGTAGCGCAGGCTGCCGGAAAATGAAAAAAGCCCAGCGATGTGAACGACACATGCGCCAGGCTTTGATCTTGAAACTGGTTGCGGGGGCAGGATTTGAACCTACGACCTTCGGGTTATGAGCCCGACGAGCTGCCAGACTGCTCCACCCCGCGTCTGGAGAAAAGAAGTATAGCGCATTTCAGAAAATCCTGCAGGCTCGTGCGCATGAACCGCCGCCAGGGACGTACGGGCGCCACGCAGTACACGCGCGCGCCCCGCTCGGTATACAGCGTAACGGTGCCGCCGTATTCGACATGCTGCGCCTGCCCCGCGTACAACGCCACGCTGCACGCGAAACGCACTCCAGCCGACTCGCTCCAGCCGTCGCTCCAGGCCGCGCCCGGCTCGGTCAGCAGCGCGGCGCCCTCCGCGCAGGCGATCAACGTGCCAGCCGACAGGGCCAACTGGACACGTTGGCCGGCACTCAGATCAAGGGACAGGTCATTTTCATCGTAAGACACGGGGGGCTCCAGGCAATCGTCGATGCCTACAGCCTACGGACAGCACGGCCAGCGCAACAGACACAGCCTTCGTGCTTCTGTAGCGCAACAGACGCGGAAAACAACCTCTGTTATGGTGGAATTTCCGCGCATCTGTGCCTGTACCGCCGGCGCCCCGCCGGGCATGATCGTCCCATGGAATCCCAGCCCCTGTACCAGCGCCTGGCAGACCACTACCGCCGGGCCATCCAGACCGGCGTGCTCGCCGCGGGCCAGCGCATGCCGTCCGTGCGCAGCCTCATGCGCGCGCATGGCGTCAGCCTGTCGACCGCGGTGCAGGCGTGCCACCAACTCGAGGACGAGGCATTGCTCGAGGCGCGTCCGCGCTCGGGCTATTTTGTGTTGAAACCGCGCCGCGCCGCCCTGGCGCCCATTGCCGAGCCCGATCCCGCCCGCGCACTCGATCCCGCACAGTACGTCGGCATCCACGACCGGGTGTCGGCCTTCGTCGCACAGTGCGAGAGCCGCCCCATCACCGCGAACTTCGCGCTGGCCGCGCCGCCCCCGTCGTTCTTTCCGGTGGAGGAACTGAAGGCGGCGATCACCCGCGCGCTGCGCCGCGATCCGCAGATGCTGTTCCGCCGCGCGCCGCCTCGCGGCCATCCGGCGCTGCGCGCCGTGCTGGCAAGGCGCGCGCTGGCGTGCAACATACGGGCACAACCCGATGACGTCATCGTCACACACGGCTGCATCGAGGCGGTGAACCTGGCGCTGCGCGCGGTGGCACAACCCGGCGACGTGATTGCAGTGGAGTCACCCACGTACTTCGGCCTGCTGCAGATCCTGGAAAGCCTGGGCATGCGTGCGCTCGAGATCCCCACCAGTCCACAGCACGGTCTGTCGGTGGATGCCCTGGACCTGGCACTGCAGACCTACCCCGACATCCGGGCGGTGGTAACCATCCCCAACCAGCACAATCCGCTGGGCTGCGTGATGCCGGATGCCGAGAAGGCTCGCCTGGCGGCGCTGTGCGAGACGCGTGGCGTACCACTGATCGAGGACGACACCTACGGCGCGCTGAGCGACAACGCGGCTCCGCCGGCGCTGAAGGCCTGGGACCGCAGCGGCAACATCATCTATTGCGCGTCCATGCACAAGACGCTGGCGCCGGGAATGCGGCTGGGCTGGATGCTGGGCGGACGCTGGCGCGCGCGCATCGAGATGCTGAAGTTCGCACAGAGCCGGCCCAACGAACCGCTGTTGCAAGTGGCGGTGGCCGACTTCCTCGCATCGAAGTCATACGACCGCCACCTGACGCGCCTGCGCCGACGGCTGACGGCGCAGCGCCGCGACACGGCCGACGCCATCGCGCGCGACTTCCCGGCGGGCACACGGCTGAACCAGCCCGACGGCGGCATGCTGCTGTGGGTGGAGCTACCCACGGGAACCTCCGGCACCGCGGTGTTCGAACGCGCCTTGCGCGATGGCATCTGCGTGGCCCCGGGGGCCATGTTCTCGAACTCCAACCGCTACGACCACTTCCTGCGCATCAGCTGCGGCGAGGAGATCACCCCCGCCACCGACCAGGCACTGCGCCGGCTGGCCGACGCGGTGCGGGCCGAAGTGCCGCAGCAGCGCGCCGCAGCCTGACGCGCGAGTCGTGACCACGCTAAACAAGCCCTTGAACGCAAAGGGGAATTTCCAGCTGTGCGTCAACTATCCCAAGGGTTGTCCACAGAACCTGTGGGAAACGCCGTACTATTTCAGGACCGCCAGCACCGCGTCACGCACGCTTTCGTAGCCCGCCACGTACTGCGGATTCTCGGAGCGGGCCAGCAGGCTGGAATACTGCTGTTCGAGCTGGGCCTCGACGGCCTCGCGCAGACTCGGCGTGTTCTTCGCCAGGTGCAGCAGCGAACCCAGCGTGGCGCTGAGCGCGTCGATGCGCCCTCCCTGGTGAGACACGGTTTGGACGATGACGGCTATCTGTTGCTGCAGATCCATGATGGCTGACCTCGAAGGCGGATGTCGGCGGCATGCTAGCACGCGCCGCATGGCTGCCCCGCGCGCACGCCTGACGTAAACTGTAGCCCATCGTCATCCGGAATCCCGCCGTGAAGCTTCGCTTGCCTATCCTTCTGCTGCCCGCCGCGCTGCTGCTGGGCGCCTGCTCCAGCATGAGCGAGGTCGCCCCTGCCGGCCAGGACCGCTATCGCGTCTCGTACAACGCCGGCATGCACGCGCAGACCTGGGTCGAGATCAAGGAAGCCACGCGTGCGCAGGCCAAGGCCTATTGCGAACAGCGTGGCGAACGCATGGTGCGTCCCGAGGTCACGTCGAATCACGCCACCGGCCTGATGCCCAAGGAAGCCGTGGTCACGTTCTCGTGCGAGGCCCGGCCCAAGCCGGTACAACGCGGCGGGTAGCCCCCTGCCCGGCCACAACGTGGCAGGGTTTCAGGCGCGCCGGCGCATCAGGAACTTCACGTCGTCGGCCACCGGCACCACCGCCAGCACGATCAGCAGTCCGGCCAACGGCAGCGTGGCGCTGAACCCTGCGTGCGCGAAACCCATCGCGCCGGCCATCCCCCCAAGGAAGAACAGCAGGATCAGCATGGCAAGCATGCGCAGCTTGGCACGGTCCGCGCGTACGAACGGCGTGTCGTTGCCGGACGCGGCCGCGTTCCAGTAGAACAGCTTGCCCAGCTCGATGCCCACGTCGGTGACCATGCCGGTAACGTGCGTGGTGCGGATCTCGGCGCGCGAGACCTTGGTCACCATCGCGTTCTGCAGGCCCATGATGAAGCACAGCACCATGACCGTGGCCGGCACGAACAGCCCGCGCATCTGTTCCAGGTTGCTGCCCAGCAGGCCGAAACACACCAGCAGCGCGGCCTCGAGTAGCAGCGGCAGCGCATACTCGCTGCGCAGGTGGGAACGCCGCGCCAGGTTGATGATGACGGCGGAGGTGGCCGAACCCGCGATGAAGGACAACAGCGCCCCCAGCCCCTGCAGAAAGACTCCCGACCATCCCAGCACCAGATGGTCGGCCATGGCCGAGACGATGCCCGACATGTGCGAGGTGTACTGCTGCACCGCCAGGAAGCCGCCGGCATTGGCGGCGCCTGCGACGAACGTGAGGTAGCAGGCGAGCTGCCGGTTGGCTTCGGGACTGCGGGCGCTTCCCGTCAGTCTGCGCAGATAGGGAATGGGCATGGCGGCGGTCGGGGGACTGGCGACCGGGAAATTCTACGCCCGCCGGCGCCGCTCGCGCAGGGGTGTGCGGCTGGCATACCACGGCCGGCGCGCAATGTCAGGCGGCGGTCAACGTATTGATCAGCAGTTCGACCGAATACGGCTTCTGCACCAGCTCGAAACCATGCGAGCCCTGCTCGGCCAGGATGTGGCTGTAGCCGCTGGTCAGGATCACGCGGATGTCGGGCCATTGCGCCCGCACGCGGTAAGCCAGCTCGACGCCATTCATGCCGGGCATCACCACGTCGGTGAACACGATGTCGAAGTCGCCGCTGCGCGCCTGCAGTGCCTCCAAAGCAGCGCCGGCATCCGACACCCACACGGGCTCCTGGCCCAGCTCGAGCAGCAGGCTGTTGACGAAAGCGCCGACTGTATCGTTGTCCTCGACCAGCAGGATGCGGCGGCGAGGCAGATCGCGTTCGCGGTCGACGGCCTTGGTGCGGCTCTCGCGCGGCGCGGCATTGCCATGCTCGCTGCGGGGCAGGTACAGGGTGAACATCGTGCCCTCGCCGATCTTGCTGGCCACGTCGATCTCGCCGCCGGACTGCTTGACGAAGCCATAGACTTGGCTGAGCCCCAGGCCGGTGCCCTTGTCCACCGACTTGGTGGTGAAAAAAGGTTCGAAGATGCGCTCCATCACCGAGGCGTCGATGCCCACGCCGTTGTCGCGCACGGAGATGGCGATGAACTCGCCGCTGACCGCCAGGTGCTTGCGAATAGGCGGCACGTTTTCGACCATGCCCACCCCGATGTCGATGTCGCCGCCGGTGGGCATGGCATCCTTGGCATTGATGACGATGTTCAGCAGCGCCGTCTCGAACTGGCCGGGGTCGGCATACACTGGGCAAGGCGTGTCGACGTGGGAGTAGCTGACCTTGACGGTGGCGCCCACCGTGGTGTCGAACAGCGGCCGCATGGCCTGGATGCGTTCGCGGGCGTCGAAGCATTCGGGCCGCAGCGGCTGGCGCCGCGCGAAGGCCAGCAGTTGGCGCGTCAGCAGCGCGGCACGCTCGGCCGTCTCGATGATGGCAGTGAGATAGCGCGCGCGCTTCTCTTCGGTGATGGTGGGACGGCGCAGCAACTCGGCCGACGAGCGGATGACGGTAAGCAGGTTGTTGAAGTCATGCGCCACCCCGCCGGTCAGGCGGCCGATGGCCTCGATCTTCTGCGCATGGGTCAGTTCGTCGCGCGCCTTCTGCACCTCTTCCTGCGCGCGCTTCTTCTCGGTGATGTCGCGCGTGACCTTCGCGTAGCCTACCAGCTGGCCCGACTCGTCGCGGATGGGATCGATGACGACCGTGGTCCAGAAGCGCGAACCGTCCTTGCGTACACGCCAGGCCTCGGCCTCGAAGCGGCCTTCGCGCGCCGCGATGCTAAGCGCCCTGGCCGGCATGCCCGCCGCCCGGTCTTCCTCGGTGTAGAAGCACGAGAAATGTCGGCCGATGATTTCGTCGGCGGTATAACCCTTGAAGCGTTCGGCGCCCGAATTCCAGCTGCTGATGTAGCCGTCGGGGTCGAGCAGGTAGATGGCGTAGTCCTTGACCGCTTCGACCAGCAGTTGAAAACGGCGTTCACCGGTCAGCAGCTCGGAGGTTACCGGACGGTGCTCGGGAAGGTTCATTGGGAAACTGTCTCCTGACGCCGTGGCCGCGGGCGTGGGCGCGTTGCCGGACTTCCCGCGTGGCGCGCCGTCGTCTGGCGGCCTATCCAAAGATTATGCACCAATCGGACAGCCCCGTCCGCGCGAGGGACGCGTCAAACAGCTCCCTCGCCCGGACGGTTAAGTAACAAAAAGCGGCAACGTTGCACGGGCCTGACAGAACGCCCAGCTAATGCGTCCCCGTAAGACAGTTCGTGCGGCCCTAGGCCGTGATGCCGCCTGTCTGAGCTTCCAGTTGCTTTTTCTGCAGGGCAACAATCTGTCGCTGCAACTCCATCGCCTGATTGCTGAGAGTACGCAGCTGAGCCTGTTTCTGGTCGTCGGGCAGGCGGCTGGCCTGCAAGCGCTGGATCTGCTTGAGGACGAGTTCAAGCTGCTTTTGTAGCTGCCGCAGCACGCGCTCGACAGGGCCTTCGGGCTTGTCGCCTTCCTCGGTCTTTTTGCCTCCGGCAGCCCCGGCCGCACCAAGGGCCGGCAACTTGCCGGCACGGATCGGCTCGCCACGCGCCGAGGACGCACGTGCCGCCGCGTCACCCAACGGGTTGGCGGGAATGTACGTGCGAACGCCTGAAGCAATGCTTGAAATCGTCACGATCGTGCTCCCCGTCGCATGAAATAGATTTCCGCGGATTAACGGCGCAGATTTCCCCCAGCTTAAGCTGGGCCGGTCGCTGCAACGATAAGCATGGCACTTCACCGGGCACGATGCTTGCTGCTTCATGGGGCCTCTTCAGGAGATTCCCATGAGCAACAACACCCAATCGCAGCCGCCGCGCGATCCGGCGCGCATCGACGTGGAAGACGAAGGCGAATGCCGCTACTGGTGTGAGCGGTTCGGCGTCACGTCCGAACAGTTGCGCGAGGCCGTGCACCAGGCCGGCACCGCCCGCGATGACGTCCTCGCCTATCTCGCCACGCCGGCCACCGGCCGCACGTCGTAGGCGCGGCCCGGACGCGCTACCTCGCCAACGCATCGGGAGAAGTCCATGGCATCCCGCACCCTTTGGAAAGGCGCGATCTCGTTCGGCCTTGTCCACATCCCCGTCGGCCTGCACACCGCGACCACCGATTCCAGCATCGATTTCGACTGGCTGGACCGGCGCACGATGGATCCAGTCGGCTACAAGCGCATCAACAAGCGCACCGGCAAGGAGATCGACCGCGACGACATCGTCAAGGGCGTCGAGTACGAAGACGGCCAGTACGTCATCGTCTCGCCGGATGAGATCGAGCGCGCCTATCCCCGCACCACGCAAACCATCGAGATCCAGATGTTCGTCGACGCCTCGCAGGTATCGTTCGTGTACCTGGAGCGGCCCTACTACGTGGCGCCCATCAACAAGGGCCACCGGGTGTATGCGCTGCTGCGCGACACGCTGGCCAAGGCGGGCAAGATCGGCATCGCCAAGGTGGTGATCCAGACCAAGCAGCACCTGGCCGCGCTGGTGCCCGCCGGCGACGCGCTGATCCTCAATCTGATGCGCTGGGGCGACGAAGTGAAGTCCATGGACGACCTAGACCTGCCCGCCTCCGGCGCCAAGGCATCCTCGCCCAGCGCCAGCGAACTGAAGATGGCCAGGATGCTGGTGGAGGACATGTCCGGCGACTGGAATCCGGAGGACTTCAAGGACGAATTCCGGCACGCCATCATGGAGTTGGTCGAGAAGAAGGCGCGCGCCGGCAAGACCGAGACCGTGCTGGAGCCCCAGGAAGAAGCGCCGGCCTACGGCGACAACGTCATCGACCTGACCGAACTGCTGCAGCGCAGCCTGAAGCAGCGCGGCGATGGCGGCGGCCGCAAGGCGGCGCCGTCCAAGGCCGGCAAGGCCAAGGGGGCCGGCGCCAAGGGCAGCAAGACCGCGTCCTCGTCCAAGCGCACGAGCCCGGCCAAGAAGGCGCCGCGCAAGACGGCCCGCAAGGCGTCCAGCTCGACGGCGCGCACCCGCAAGGCGGCCTAGCCATGGCGGACACGCTCAAGCGCTACCGCGAGAAGCGCAATTTCACACTCACGTCGGAACCCGAGCGCGGCGGGCGCGCCAATGAAGCCGCACGCGCCTTCGTGGTACAGAAACACTGGGCCAGCCGCCTGCACTACGACTTCCGCCTGGAGCTCGATGGTGCCATGAAGAGCTGGGCGGTGCCCAAGGGGCCGAGCTTCGATCCGACCGTCAAGCGTATGGCGGTCCAGGTGGAGGATCACCCTATCGCTTACAACCAGTTCGAGGGCGAGATCCCGAAGGGCCAGTATGGCGCCGGCAAGGTGATCATCTGGGATGAAGGCGTCTGGACGCCGCTGGGCGATCCGCGCAAGGGCTACCGCGACGGCCATCTGAAATTCGAGCTGGAGGGGGCGAAGCTGCACGGCCATTGGGCGTTGGTGCGGATGAAAAAACCCGACGAACGGCAGCCCGCCTGGCTGCTGATCAAGGAGCGCGACGACGCGGCGCGCCCCGAAGCGGAATTCAGCGTGGTCGACGAGATGCCCGACAGCGTGGTGCCGCTACGCCGCAAGCCGCCGGCCCGGCGGGCGGCGGCGCGCAAGGCGGCCCCGCCCTCGGCCGGCCGGACCGGCTCGCGCGGCGGGAAACCGGCCCCGAGCAAGGCCGACGAGACGCCTGCCGAAGCGCCTCGCCTGCCCGGTGTGGCAAGCGAGCTGCCCCGGACCCTGAAACCGCAGCTCGCCACGCTAGTCGATGGCGTGCCCTCGTCTCCAGGCGATTGGCTCTATGAAGTGAAGTACGACGGCTACCGCCTCGTTGCGCGCGTGGAGGCGGGCGAGGCCACGCTGTACACCCGCAACGGCCACGACTGGACGTCGCGCCTGCCGCACCTGGCGAAGGCGCTGGGCCAGCTGCGGGCCGACGCATGGCTGGACGGCGAGATCGTGGTGCTGGCCGACAACGGCGCGCCCAGCTTCCAGGCGCTGCAGAATGCCTTCGACGGCGAGCGCACGGGCCACATCGATTTCTTCGTCTTCGACCTGCCCTTCGTCGCCGGGCGCGACCTGCGCGGCGAACCGCTGACCCTGCGGCGCAACCTGCTGGAACAACTGATCACCAGCGACCTCGGCAAGCATGTGCGACTGAGCGCCACGCTGGACGCGAGGCCTGCCGACCTGGTGGCCACGGCCTGCCGGATGGGCCTGGAAGGCGTCATCGGCAAGCGGCGCGATTCCCGTTATGTGTCGCGCCGCTCCCCGGACTGGATCAAGCTGAAATGCGCCAGGCGGCAGGAGTTCGTGATCGTGGGCTACACCGACTCGCGCGGCCAGCGCGTGGGCTTCGGTTCGCTGCTGCTGGCGGTGCATGACGAAGACGGATCGCTGCGCTACGCGGGCAACGTGGGGACCGGCTTCGACGACCGCATGCTGCGCGACCTGAGGCAGCGCATGGATGCGCTGGCGACCAGCGAAAGCGCGCTGGCCAGCCGCCAGGGCGTAACGGGCCGGCCGCACTGGATCAAGCCGCAGCTGGTGGCCGAGGTGTCATTCGGCGAGTGGACGCAGTCCGGGCACATCCGCCACTCGGTGTTCCGTGGGCTGCGCGAGGACAAGCCCGCCCGCGCCATCACGCGCGAACAGCCGCTGGCCACGCGGGACGTGGAACCGGGGGAAGAGGAGGACGCGATGGGAGCCAGGACGGCGAAGGCGACGGGATCGGCATCGAAGGCATCGAAAGCGTCGAAGACCGCGAATGCGTCGAAGACGGCAAACAAGGCAAAGACGGGAGCCCGGACGTCGAAGGCCGCGGCGTCTTCGAATGGTGCTGCAAAAAAGACCTCCGGCGCGGGCCGCACAGCAGTCGCATCGATGAAACTCACGCATCCCGAGCGCGTCATCGACCCCTCCACCGGCCTGACCAAGCTCGACCTGGCGCGCTACTACGGCCTGGTCGCGCCGTTGATGGTGCCTCACCTGAAGGGCCGGCCCGTCGCTTTCCTGCGCGCGCCGGGCGGCATCCAGGGCGAACGCTTTTTCCAAAAACATCTCGATGCCCCGATGCCCGGCGTGAAGGCGTTGCCGCAGGAGCTGGACCCCGACCATCCTTCCATGATGGAAGTGCCGAGCCCCGAAGCGCTGATGGCGGCGGCGCAGATGAACACGGTGGAATTCCACACCTGGAACGCGGTGAAGTCGGCGATCGACAAGCCCGACCGCATGATGTTCGACCTGGACCCTGGCGAGGGCGTGCAGTGGCCGGCCATCGTGCAGGCCGCGAAACTGGTGCGGGTGCTGCTGCACGAGCTGTCGCTGGAAGGCTGGCTGAAGACCAGCGGCGGCAAGGGCCTGCACGTGGTCGTGCCGCTGCGGCGGCAGCACGGCTGGGAGACGGTGCGCGAGTTTTCCGAGGCCATTGTGCGCCACCTGGCGCGCACCCTGCCCGACCACTTCGTGGCCAAGAGCGGTCCGCGCAACCGCGTGGGCAAGATCTTCGCCGACTATCTGCGCAACGGCTTCGGCGCGACTACCGTGGCGGCCTGGTCGGCGCGCGCCCGGCCTGGCATGGGCGTCTCGGTGCCCCTGACCTGGGACGAACTGGACAGCATCAAGCGCAGCGACCAATGGACCGTCGCGAATATCCACGAGCGCCTGGACGTGGGCAACGCGCCCTGGGACGACTACACGCCGCAAACGCTGGGCCGCGCGATGAAGACGCTGGGATTCGAGCGGTAATGGCCCGGCCGGCCCCACGGGCGGCCCCCGGCGTACTCCCCGTACTACCTGGTCGTGGCTAGTCGACCTCCGCTCCCGATGCCTTCACGGCCTCGCCCCACTTGCGCACCTCGGCCTGCACGAATTCGTCGGTCGCCTTCGGCGTCATGATCATGGGCTCCGCGCCGCGATCACGCAGGTAGGCCTGCATGGCAGGCGTGGCCAGGATCGTACCCACACGGTCGTTCAGCAGGCGGATCACCGCCTGGGGCGTGCCCTGGGGCGCCAGCAGCGCCGCCCAGCCGATTGCCTCAAACCCCGGATAGCCCGACTCGGCAACGGTGGGCACTTCCGGCAGCTGGGGCAGCCGGTCAGCCGTGGTAACGGCCAGCGCCACCGCCTTGCCGCTTTGCACGTGCGGCAGCGCGGCGGTAATGGAGTCGACCATCAGCGGCACCTGGTTACCCAGGAAGTCCGCCTGGGCCGGGCCGCTGCCCTTGTAGGGGATGTGGCGGATGTCCAGCCCGGCCACGGCCTTGAACATCTCGGCCGACAGATGCTGCGTGCCGCCGACGCCGGCGCTGGCGTAGGCCAGTTCGCCGGGACGCGCCTTGGCCTGGTTGACCAGCTCGCCGATGGAGCGGATACCCGACTGTGGATTCGCCAGGAACACCAGCGGCACCGAGAACACGCCCGACACGGGCGCGAAATCGTCGGCCAGCCGGTAGTCCAGTTTCTTGTACAGCGTCTGGTTGACCGCCGCTGCACTGCCGGCCATCACCAGGGTGTAGCCGTCGGCGGGCGCTCGGGCCGCCTGGGCCATGCCGATGTTGCTGCCAGCCCCGGCGCGATTGTCGACGATGATCGGCTGCTTCAGGTCGTCGCCCAGCTTCTCGGCCAGCGCGCGCGCGAAGATGTCGGTCGCCTGGCCCGGCGGGAACGGCACAATCAGCCGGATGGGGCGGTCGGGATATTGCGCGTGGGCGGCGAAGCCGGCCACGGCCAGCGCAGCGCCGGCGATGAGGTATCTGATCGTCTTGGACATGGAGAGGGGCTCACTGTGGAATCGAGGCACGCCGGCATGGCGTGGGACGTTTCCGTGAAGGCGTGTACGGCCGCCCTCTTGGATGCAGCGGCCTGCCCCCGCTCGTGGCAGGTGGCGGGTCGGCTGCCGACCGTCATTGTAGAGGCGCCCCCGTCCCCGCGTGACTGAACCACTGCTCTGCCCGCTGTCCCAGGTTGCCGAAATGATGGAAACCGTGGCGCACCATGTCGCTGGCCAGGTCGCGCACCTGCGGAACCTCCAACCATAGTCGCAACAGCAGCCGGCCGCGTTCCGGCTCCGGATGATTCTCGAAGCCGCGGCGCGCATGGAGCACCACGTAGTTGTTGCAGAACTGCATGTCGCCGGGCTCCATCTGCATTTCGAACTGAAATTCCTCACTGCCGGCCACCGCGTCGAAATAGTCCAGCGCATCCAGCTCCATCGGCGCAAGCTCTACGCCCGTGATTGCCGGCGCATGCTGGATGTACGAACGCGCGTAACGGCAGCTGACCACGCCGTTGGACTGGCTGAAGACGGGAATCTTTTGCGTGTACAGCGCCTCTCCGGCACCCTGCTCGCCCTTGCGATCGTAGGGAAAACCACTGAAGTAGATCCCCATGTACTCGGGCCGCGTGCGAAGGATCTCGTTGAACACTGACATCGAACTGGTCAGCAGGCTGGCGCCGCCCGATTTGGCGGGATGCACGCAAAGCAGGCCCACCAGATCAGAGTTGTCACAATGCATCGATAACGCGTCCCGCACCTGGTAAGCCCGCACGGTGCGATCCCCGTAGTTCAGCCCCCGGTCGTAGACATGGCTGATGAAATCGGCGGCCGCATTCTGCGTAACGCCGTAGCCGATGTGGGTGCCGATACCCCAGAAGATCCGCTCTGCATCCGCCACGCTGTAGCGTTCCATCGGCAGGCCTTTCAACAGGGCGAAGCCGCGTCCGGCAAGCAGCGCGTGTGACAACTCGGCAAGCAGCGGCCGCATTGAGGGCAGCGGAAACTGCGCCTGCGTGATCGTGGCGAAGGCCGTACCGCTTTGCCGTACGCGCGCCAGCGCCCGGTCGATGTCGGCGATGTGTTCCGCCGACAGGCGCATCTGCCATGACATGTCGGTGCGCCAGTCCGCGCTGCGCCACACGCTGGGACCTTCGACCGGGCGCAGCGCGATAGGCTGGCGCGGTGCCGGGCGCGCCTTGTCTGTAGCATTCATCGGTGGAGTTCCTGTCCCGTTATCCGGAGGCTGCGGGCGGCACGGCCACCCGCGCCGCAGCCTCTCTCACTCAGTTGGCCTGAATGCCGGCCTTCTTGATGACGGCAGCCCACTTGCCGAATTCCTCGTCGATATAACTGCGGAATTCGTCCGGCTTGCTGCCGACCAGCACCAGTCCTTGCGATCCCAGAGATTCCTGCACGTCGGGCTGGCGGATGGCCTGCCTGAATGCCTCACTGATCTGGTCAGCCAGCGCGGGCGGCATGCCCGCGGGGCCCACCACGCCGAACCACGCAGTCGCCTCATAGCCAGGCACGCCTGCCTCGGCCACTGTGGGCACGTCGGGCATGGCCTGAGAGCGCTGCGCCGTACTCACGCCCAGCGCGCGCACCTTACCGCCTTTCACGTGCGGCACTGCCGTCGCCATCTGGTCAAACATCAGTTCGATCTGGCCGCCGATCACGTCCGTCATGGCCTGCGCGTTGCCCCGGTATGGAACATGGCGCAGGTCCACCCCGGCGGAACTCTTGAACAGCTCGCACGCCAGGTGCTGCGACGTACCGTTGCCGCCGGAGCCACAGTTGTACTTGCCGGGGTGCGCCTTCGCCAGCGTGATCAGGTCGGACACCGACTTGGCCGGAAAGTCGGGATTGACGACCAGCATCAACGGCTGTGTCGCCAACAGGGAAATTGGCGTGAAGTCCTTGCGGGGATCGTACGGCACGTTGGGAAGCAGGCTGGAGTTGGTAACGTGCGTCATGGGCACAACCATCAGCGTGTACCCGTCCGCCGCGGCACGGGCCACCGCCTGCGAGCCGACGACACCGCTCGCGCCGGGCCGGTTCTCCACGATCACTGTCTGCTTCCACTTCTCCATCAGGCGCTGTCCCAGTGTGCGAGCCAGCAGATCGACCGTGCCGCCGGGCGGGAATGCGGCCACGAGCGTGACCTGCCGATTCGGGAACTCACCCTGCGCGAAGGCGGAACCGGGCTGCGACAGCCCGAAGCCGACAGCCGCGGCCAGGGCCAGAGATGCGATAAGTCTCATTGTGTTGTCTCCTCTCGGGATCTTGTCTGCATCACAGGGGCCGCCCTCTCTCGAGGCGGCTTGACCAACACCAGGGGTGCCCGCAACCGCCGCGCGGCGCAGGCCTCAGGCATCAGGTTGCGGCCTCGGCCGCCCCGACGGCGGCCGACCCAATGTCGATGCCTTGGCCGGCCAGCGTGCGCTGGAGTTCGGACACGTCCAGATGTGCGGGAGCGACGCCGCGCGACGCCGCCAGCGCCG
>Ga0182737_1001050_pt1 | contig 30056 bp, 26 predicted proteins | sample eDN5th30CBELigOP_FD_128878 | JGI IMG/M metagenome (GOLD analysis project Ga0182737, IMG submission 128878) | Enriched Organic Plus compost microbial communities from Emeryville, California, USA - eDNA 5th pass 30_C BE-Lig OP (version 2) (version 2) ... | reverse complement strand
GTATTCCGCCAGGCACTCTCTTCAAGGAGACCAGCAAGATCGTCAAGGCGTTCCTTGCGCCATACCTTCGCCGCCTCGCTGGCCCCTCAAAGACCACCCGGACCGTGCGCCAGCAGGCAGAGTTGCTTTACGCCCGCGGGGTGGTCTCGTTCCTGATCCTTGCGCACAACGATGCGGGACGTGACGAGCTGGTCCGGCATTTCGGCGATCGTCCCGCCCTCGACTATCAAAATGCCGTGGTCCGGATCGTACCGGATGCAGAGCACAATATGACGGCCCGACATGCTCGCGAGGCAATTGTGAACGGCATCCTCGATGCCGTTGCGACCGTCGAGCGACGATCCGCTCAATGGTCGGCTGTGTGAGAAGGAGGGCGTCGAAACGGGGAAGGGGTCACCCGAAAGCAAAAAATTAACCAAATTTTATGCCGTGCCGCTGTACCAGACTGGAGGTTCAGCGGGGTTTCCTGATGCGTGTGGCGATTGTACATGACTGGCTTTACACGATCGGCGGCGCCGAACGCGTGCTTCAGGAGATGCTTAGGTGCTATCCCGACGCCGATGTCTTCTGCCTCTTCGACTTCTTGACGGCGGAGGACCGCTCCAAAATCGGGCTGAATGCCACCAGGACGACGTTTATCCAGAAGTTGCCATTCGTGAGGCGGGCTCACCGGGCGTTCCTGCCGCTCTTTCCTATTGCCATCGAGCAACTGGACCTTTCGCCCTACGACCTCATCATTTCGAGCAGCTATGCGGCGGCCAAGGGCGTGCTGACTGGTCCCGACCAGTTGCACGTATCGTATGTTCACTCGCCGATCCGCTATGCCTGGGATCTGCAGCACACCTATCTTGCGCGCAACAAGAGCTCGATCACGACCTTCCTGGCCCGCCCCCTCCTGCATTGGCTACGGATCTGGGATGCACGTACCGCGCACGGTCCCGACATGATGATCGCGAATTCGCATTTCGTCGCGCGGCGCATTCGCAAGGTCTATGGCCGCAAGGCGCGGGTTCTCTATCCGCCGGTCCAGCTTTCCTCCCGCGCAAATGCACCGGTGGAACGACGCCACTTCCTGGCCGCCAGCCGCCTGGTGCCCTACAAGAACATCGAGGCGATCGTCCGGGCCTTTTCCGAACTGCCGGACCAGCGGCTGATCGTGGCGGGTGACGGCCCCGAGGCCGGCCATCTGCGCAAGATCGCCGGCCCCAATGTGTCCTTTGCGGGGTTCGTCAGCGACGGATCGATGCGCGAGCTCATGGCAAGCGCGCGCGCCTTCGTCTTCGCGGCGGAAGAGGATTTCGGCATCATTTCGGTCGAAGCGCAATCCGAGGGAACGCCGGTGATCGCGCTCGGTCGTGGCGGGTCCTGCGAATCCGTTCTCGACGGCAGGACTGGCCTGTTCTTCGACACGCCGGAACCAGCCGCAATTGCCGCATGCGTACGTCGCTTTATCGAGCGGGAAGGCGAGTTCCTGCCGGAAAACTGCCGCGCGCAGGCGGACGGCTTCTCGGCCGAGCGGTTCCGCGAGGGCCTGCGCGCCTACGTTAACGAAAGCATCGCAGAGTACAAATCTTCGGCGGTGGGCTATGTGCCCGCCAGCAAATTCTCGACAGAAGGCGGATAATGGTATGGCCGAGACGCGGAACAGGATGGAACGCCATCTGTTCAATGCAGCGCCCTTTCTGATGGGGGCAGGGGTGGTGGGCAGCCTTTGGCGCCACCGCCTGATGTTTGGCGTCGTTTTCCTTTCTATCGTGCTGTTGTCTCTTGTGACTGCGATCCTCCTGCCGGCGCGCTATCTGGCGACGGGCATGGTCATCGTCGCAGAAGGGGATCCAGCCACACGAACCTCGGATGTGTGGGCACAAAAGCAGGGTGACCCGGCCGACCTCGAAAGCCAGATCATGATCCTGCGCTCCTCGCGCGTAATGAAGCTCGCGCTTTCCCAGCCCGGCGCGCTCGATGCCGCGATGGAAGTGTGCCGCAGCTCTTCAGCCGGGTGCGAGAGCCTGCGCAACGATCCCGCGCAACTCGCAGACAAGGTTGCCGACCGGTATTCGGTCGGCGCGGTTGGTCGCTCCCGCGTGCTCTCGATTTCCTATACGTCCGCCTCGCCGGAAAATGCCATGACCATGGCGAACGCTCTTGTGACGGCCTATCTGAATGATCAGCGCGGAACCGAGTCCAATAGCCGTGAAGTGGCAGCGAAATGGCTCTGGAAGGAAGTTACCGATCTCGACAAGGAAATCCGCGATCAGGTCGCCAAGATCGAGAGCTTTCGCCGGCAGAACGGCCTTGTGCAAGGCGCAACAGCCTCCATCAGTTCCGAAAGCCTGACGAGCGCCAGCCAGCAATTGGCCGCTGCCGAACAGGCCAAGGCCCAGGCGCAGGCGCGCCTTGATGCCATTCGCGACATGAAGAATGGGCACGATGCCGCCGCCTCGCAGATGGCGCTCGACAGCCGCACCGTCGCAGACCTCAAGCAGCAGATCGCCACGGTTGGAAACCAGCTTGCAGCCAGCAGCGCCGTTCTCGGCGCGCTTCATCCCCAGCGTCGCATGCTGGAAGCCTCGCTTGCCCTCTTGAAACAGCAATTGGCGAACGAGATCGAGCGCATCACCGTCAGCGCCCGGAAAGACTTCGAGACGGCGAGCAATCTCGTCACGACGCTCCGCAAGGAGGTGGACAAGGCCAAGGACAATGCAGCCAACGCACGCACTGACGAATCCTCCATCGAGGGTATGGTTCGCGACGTCGAGGCCAAGCGCCAGCTCTATGCGCAGCTTTATCAGCGTGCGAGCGAGCTGGAATCGGAACGACGTTCCCTGACCGGCGGCACCCGGCTTGTCAGCCTGGCCGAAAAGCCGACGCGTCCCTATTTCCCGAAAAAGACCCCCATGGTTGCGGCGGGGCTCGCGCTCGGCCTGTTCCTGGCGGCAGCAAGCTGCGTCCTGTGGGACAGAATCCGCAACGGGTTCGGCCAGCTTGATCACGAGGATGATGCTTCCCCGCCGCGCAGGAACCACGATATCGTGAAGCCCGAACCGCTCGAAATCATCGGTTCGCTTCCCGACCTGCCGGCAATCGCCCTGGCGGGCGGTGCCGATGACGATCTGCTCGCGATCCTGCGGCGAAGCATGTGTGCCGTGGGGTTTCAGCAGGGAGCCAAGGAACTCGCGACCGATGTGCTCGCCGTCAGCGCAGGCCGACCGCTGCTGATCCTGCCGGCGGAAGGTGCCTCTCGCCACGCCGCTTTCCTGACGCTCGCCATCGGCCAGAATGCCGCCAAGAAGGGGAACAACGTCCTTGCCGTCGAATGTGCACCGCCCATGCGTGAATTTGCGAGCGCGTTCAAACTGTCAAACCGCGAACCCACGCTTTGCGACGTATTGACGGGCGCGGCCCGGTTGCCGGCCGGCATTTCGCGCACCTCCACTCCCGGCTTCCACGTTATTGCTGGCGACGACGAGACCCATGCCCTTCTGGAAGCTGGCGACATTGCCGGACTTGAGGCCCTGATCGGATGGGCGAAGGTATACGATCTCGTGCTTTTCACCGGCCCGGCTCTCCTCGATCCGCGATCCCATGAGGCGCTGCGGAGCCTGGCGGAGATTGAACTCGGGACGCTGGTTTGCATTGATGGAAGCGACACGCGCGACAGCACGCGCGCGGATGCCGAAAGGACGCTTGCCGGGCTTGGCCTGAAGAGTGCGGGCGCCGTTGTCGTGCCAGCGCTCGGCAGGGACGAGCGATCGATGCGGGCGTTCGCCCGGGGCAGGAAGGCGACGTGATGGGCGCGCCGCGCGTTCTGTTCGTCAACCAGACCGGCGTGATGTCGGGTGCCGAATATGTGCTCGCCAATCTTTCCCCGCATTGGCAAGGTTCATCCGCCTTCCTGCTTGAAGGCGGCCCGCTGGCCGACGTATTGCGGCGACAGGGACTGGATGTCGTTGTCGCATCCTCCGGCGCCCAACTCGGCACCATCCGCAGGGATCGATCGCTCCTCGCCGCCCTGCCGCTGCTGCGCCGGTTGCAAAAGCTGATCTTCGCCATCGCCGCCGCTGCCCGCGGACACGACGTCGTCTATGCAAATTCGCAAAAGGCCTTTCTTCTTTGCGCGCTGGCATCCTTCTTCTTCCGCCGCCCCCTTGTCTGGCACCTTCATGACATCATGAACGCGCGCCATTTCGGCGGTATGCAGCGCCGGGTTCAGATATTGCTGGCAAACCACAGGGCAGCCTCGGTAATCGTGCCGTCCCGGGCCGCCGCCGATGCCTTCATCGAAGCCGGCGGACGGGCCGAACGGGTGCGGGTGGTTCCGAACGGCATCGCCCTCACGCCGCCGCAGGCTATCGACCGCGCATCTCTTGACCTGCCGCAGGGGCCGCTCGTCGGCGTATTCAGCCGGCTTGCCCCCTGGAAGGGCCAACATGTCGTGCTCGATGCCCTGAAGGCCCTGCCGGACGTGCAATGCATCCTGGTGGGCAGCGCCCTGTTCGGCGAAGACGCCTTCCGCCAGGAACTCGAGGCCACGGTGGAGCGGGAAGGTCTCGGTGAGCGCGTGCACTTTCTCGGTCAGCGCAACGACGTGCCGGTGCTCATGCGAGCTGTTGACGGGGTCATTCATTCGTCCATCGATCCCGAGCCCTTTGGCTTGACCATCATCGAGGCGATGCTGGCGGGCACACCTGTCATTGCGACTGATTGCGGTGCTTCATCGGAAATCCTCGACGGCGGCAAGGCAGGCAAGCTCGTGCCGCCCGACGACGCCGATGCTCTAGCGAAGGCAGTGCGCGACCTCTTTTCCGATCCCCGTCCGTTCCGTGAAAGGGCGGCGGTCGGGCGTGAGCGCGTAAGCGCGGTCTATGGTGTGGATGCCATGCGGGAAACGATAGCCCGCATCGTCAAGGCGGCGGCCGGATGATGGCGGGGCGCGACGGATCGTTGGATCGGAAAAAGATCGCTCGCCGAGGCCGGGACCAGCACAGGATTGAACGAGCGACGCGTCCGCAAGCGCAAAGGCGCAGGCCCATCGAGGCTTTGACCGTTCCGGCCGAAAGCGAGGCTGTGTCGAGCATCGCGCGCGGCTGGGTACCGGCCTTGCTGTTCATCGCCGCCTTCACGGTCCTCGGCGGCTTTACGGGCGGGCCGGGCCGCCCGCTCTTCGTGCTCGGTTGCGTCGCGGTGGCGGCCTTTGCCTGGCGAAACGGCATCGCTGCGCATTTCCAGGCCTGTCTCGTCCTCTTCGCCTTCGCGCCCTTCGTACGCCGGATCGTCGACAACAGCGCCGGATACGACGAACTTGGCCTCATGCTGGTCGGCCCCCTGGCCGCGCTCTTGGTGCCTGCCGTCGAACTGCGCCGGCTGCTCGATCCCAAGGCGTCCCTCGACGATCGGTTCGGTCCGCTCATGCTGGTTGGGGCATGCATTCTTTATGCGGGCGTGCTTTCCCTTCTGCAGGGCAAGATGAATGACACGGCGAGCGGCCTTATCAAGTGGTTCTCACCGATCCTCTATGCCGGCGTGCTGGCCATGCGCGCCAATCGCGACGAGATATTGGAAGCCTCCGTTTCAGCGTTCTGCGTCATCCTGCCCATCACGGGGCTCTACGGCATCCTGCAATATGTCGATCCCCAGGCCTGGGACCGATACTGGATGGAGTTCGCACCGATCCTGTCGATCGGCCAGCCCGTGCCCTTCGGCGTGCGCGTCTTCTCGACGATGAACAGTCCTGCGAGTTTCGCCAGCTTTACTGTGGTGGGCCTCCTGCTCGTCGCTTTCCTGCGATCCGGCTGGATGTCCCTTCTGGTGGCCCTGCCGTCGATTCTCGCCCTTCTCCTGTCGTTGTACCGGACCGCCTGGCTCGCCATGGCGATTTCCCTGATGTTCTGCCTGCTGTTTGCACAGACTCGCGGCAAAGCGCAGATCATCATGCTCGCCCTGGTTCTTGCCGGCGCCGTTGCCGTCACCATCCCGCCCTTCTCCGATGTTATCGGCGACCGCTTGGCGACGCTTGGGCAGGGCAGCCAGGATGGCTCCTTCCAGGAGCGTCTGCAGCAATATTCTACCCTCTGGTCGCTGCCTGACAGCTCGCTGATCGGCAATGGCTTCACGGTGACCGATGTCGGCTCTGCGGGCCAGATGCCGATCGACGGCATGATCATCGCCTGCTGGGTGATGATGGGGATCGTGGTCGGCATCCTGTGCCTTTGCGGTTTCTTCTGGGCCATCTCCGGGGCCGTCTTGCGCGCGTTGGTGGAGCGATCGCGCCAGGCGGTTCTTGTCGGGGGCATGGCCATGGGCGGCCTCCTGCAGATGCCGCTCGCCAATATCAGCGCGGCCGAGGCCGGCTTCCTGTTCTGGAGTTTCGTCGTGCTGGGTCCGGTTATCGATCGCGGGCGGGCGTCGTGATGGACGAGACACCGGAAACCCGGTCTGACGGCGCTGCTGCCCCTTCGATCAGAAAAGTGGCGACGAAACTGTCGAGCGGGGCCCTGTTCAGCAAGGCTCTCGGGTTCGGGCGCGAGATATTCATGGCGCATGTCGTGGGCGTGGCCGCGCTTGCGGACAGCTTCCGCAGTTCGCTCACCATCATCCTGGTGCCGCTTGCCTTCCTGCAGAACGAGAGCGTCCCCGCGATCCTCATTCCGCGCATGCAGGAGGCGAGGCGAGCCGGCATGGCGGCCCATCGCCTCGCAGCGATGACGGTCGCGCTTACCTCCATCGGCGCTGTCCTGATGCTGCTGACGATGATTTCGACCACCATTCTGGTCGATGCCATGCTGACCGGCGTTTCCGAAGCCGAGCAGCAGATGACGATCCATTTCGTTCACATCATGGCGTTCTCGATGCCTGCCTCGGTGGTGCTCAACTGCCTTGCGGCCGGCGAGATCGCGCTCGGCAAGACCCGCGTGACCAATGCGCGCGCCAGCATCCTGAATGTCGGCGTGATTCTCGGCCTGTGCATGCTGGTGCTGACCGACAAGGGTGCAATGCTCGCCATCGCCTTTACGCTGTCGTTCAACGCACTGGCGGTTTGGGCCTTTTGGACGCTCTGGCGCGAAGGGGACCTTTCCTTCGAGCAACTGTCGCCGGCGGACGTCTGGTCGGAGCTGCGCCTCTTTGTCGGCCGCCTCGTTCCTTTCCTGCCGCTGCCCCTCGCCGAGCAGGCGAACATCTGGCTGGAGCGCCTTCTGGCGTCGCGCCTTACGACCGGCGCTATCGCTTCCATGGACTATGCTCGCACGCTGACGGATAGCGCCTTCCTGCTGCTGAGCCAGCCGATCGGGCTTTCCGTCCTTTCGGGCGGGGCGACAGAGCGGCTGGACGAGCAGGCCGAGGCCCTTACCCGCTTTGTCGTGATCGTCATGATGCCGGCCTCCGCCTTCATCTTCATGTTCGCCCCGGACATCATTCGCCTCATCTTCGAGCGCGGTGCCTTCGATGCCCAGGGTGTGGCGCTGACCGGCGCTGCGCTTCGTGGCATTTCGGTCGGCCTGTGGGCATCGACGCTGGGATGGATCCTGCTGCGCCTGCTCAACCGGGCAGGCCGCAGCACGCTTGCGGCGGCCATCCTCGTCTCGTCCTATATCGCCAACCTTGCAGCCAATGCGGTAACGTCGACCTTCGCCGATGTCCATGCCCATGGCACGCTGCTCCTCGGCTTCGGCGAGACCGTGCGCAGTCTCGTTCTCTGCACGGCCGTTCTGATGTCGCTGACAGTGCGCCTGTCGTTGCTTCGAATTATTGCCAAGGGGTTACTGCCGACAGCAGTTATGGTGATTGCCGCGTACCAAATTCTTCACGTTTTCGATGGTACGCTTGCCCGTCTGGCCCTCGGGGTCGGCGCTTATATGATATCTGTATTGCTTTCGATCGGCTTGCTTGCACAGGAAACGTATGGAAGACTTTATCTCTACGCTGTTTCAAGACTGGGTTCCAAGCCAGATGCTTGATGGCTTCGACACATTGCTGTCTGGCTCGGTGGTTGCGGCGGCAGCCCGGTGGACCGACGCTTTTCGTGGCGCGCGCGGATGTTTCTTCACCTTCCATCGCGCTGCACCACGTGCGGTGTGGTCGTCCCTGCCCAATCGCAATTTCTACCTCGACCTCGACTTTCTCGATGCCCTTCTTACGCATCTGGCGACGAGCGGACGCAGGATCGTGACGATCGAGCAGGGGCTTGGCCTGGCGGCGGATACGACGACCCGCGACACGTTCGTGAATTTCTCGATCGACGATTGCTATCGCGACACGTACGAGGAGGTCGTTCCGCTCTTCCGCCGTCACGGCGTTCCGCTGACCCTGTTCGTCACGACCGGCATTCCCGATGGCACGATGTCGCTGTGCTGGGCGGGCCTCGAGGACACGATACGCCATCGTGACCATATCCTCGTGGACGGCGAAGAGATCGAGACCGACACGATCGAGCGCAAGCTTGCGACCTATGCGGCGCTGCAGGCACAGTGGGACGGCCCGGCGATGGACGAGCACTATGCGACGTTCTGCGCCCGCAACGGCGTCGATCCACTCGAAATGCGCGAAAAGCACGCGATTACCTGGCAGATGCTGTCGGAACTGGCGCAAGATCCTCTCGTGGAAATCGGCTCGCACACGGTGTCCCATCCGCGGATTTCCGAGCTCACGCTCGAGGACGCACGGTACGAACTGAGCGGCAGCCGCGAGCGCCTGCGTGAGAAGCTCGCCGTACCCGTCAAGCATTTTGCGTTTCCATACGGCCGCATGAAGGATTGCGGGCCGCGCGATTTCGCGATCGCGCAAGCGGTCGGCTACGAAGGCGTCGCAACGACGACGAAGGGCCTGATCCGCCCCGGACCGGTACCCTACGCCTATCCCCGCGTCACGCTGAACGGGGCGTATCGCACGCTTCTCGTGCCGGAACTGCACATGGCGGGCGCTTCGGCTGCGGCGGCCAGGGCGCTTGGCCGTGTCTGAGGAGAAACTGCGGGTCATTTCCATCGCGCACACCGCTGTCTCGCGCGCGGCGGGCCGTCTGCGCTATGCGCCCCTTGCAGGGCGCGACGATCTCGATGTCCATCTTGTGGTGCCGCAGCGCTGGAAGCAGTTCGGCCGCCAGATTATCGCCGATCCTGCGGCCGATGCCGGCATCACGACCCATGTGATGCCTATTCTCTTTCCCCATGCCGGGGCGTTCAGCTGGTATCTCCACGTCTATCCCGGTCTTCGCCGCCTCATCCGAAAGGTTCGCCCGCATGTCATCCATCTGTGGGAGGAGCCCTGGAGCCTTGTCGCCTTGCAGGCGCGGTGGCTGAAGGGCGATGCGGGGCTTGTGCTGGAGGTCGACCAGAACATCCTCAAGCGCCTTCCGCCACCTTTCGAGACGATCCGCACGTCCGTGCTGCGCGCGACCGACCACATTCTCTCGCGCTCCAGCGACGCAACCATGGTGGTCGAGGCACGGGGCTATCGCGGGCCGGTCAGCATGATCGGCTACGGTGTCGACGACACGGTGTTTACGCCGCGCCGTTCTTCGGTCGAGAGGAACGACCCGGCGCAGTTCGTGCTTGGCTATGTCGGCCGGTTGATCGAGGAAAAGGGCATCCAGGATGTGCTTGAGGCGATGGCCCGGGCAGAGGCGCCCGTCTTGCTGAAGCTGATGGGCGAGGGGCCCTATGAGGCGGCGCTCCGCGAGAGGGCGGCGGCGCTCGGCCTTTCCCACCGCTTGCAGGTGACCGGCTGGGACGAGCCCGCAAAGGTCGCCGCCTTCCTGCGTTCGCTCGACGCGCTCGTGCTCATGACCCGCACGACGCCATCGGTGAAGGAACAGTTCGGCCGCGTGATCATCGAAGCGCAGGGCTGCGGCGTTCCCGTCGTCGGCGCGCGGTCCGGCGCCATTCCCGACGTGATCGGGCGGGGTGGATGGGTGACGCCGGAACGCGATCCCGCCGCCCTGGCAGCATTGATCGGTTCGATCCACGCCGATCCGCAGGATCGGCGGGAGAAGGCGGCGGCAGCGCTTGAAAACGTCCGTTCGCGCTTCACCTACGAAGCAATCGCGGGCCAGCTTCATGACGCCTGGAAGGCCGCGGCGGCGCGCAAGCGGGCCGCAGCTATTTGATGGCCTTCACCGGGTGACGAGGGCCATATAGGTCTCGCCTGCGGGCAAGGCCTCGAAGACGAAGCTGTCGCCACTGACGTCGTGGATCGACCGCAAACCGTCCCATCCCCAAAGTTCGACCTTGCGCGCGCCCTCCGGCAGGCGGATCGGCCATCGGCCATCGGTAAGGTTCGTCCAGCCCAGCCTGTTGTGCCAGACGAAAAGGTCCCCGTTCGCTCCCTTGAGGTGCATCGTGCCGGCGCCGTAGGGGTCTGAGGAAACAATGGTCATGTCGCCGGCAAGGTCCAGCACCCTTTTGAGTACCTTTGCACGCTCTTCCGGTTGCCACGGATCGCCGCTGACTGCCATGGCATACGCGGGACCGTCGACCTCCGGCGTGTCGGCAAGAGCCCAGGGGAAGGCAAACACCGTTGCCGGCCGTCCCTCCGCGCCAACGACGCCGAGGTTGTCCCAAATGGCCGTCAGGAAGAGCTTTGCAGTCAGCGTCTCATCGGACCAGTCCCCGCTGCGCGAAACGTTGAACTCTGTGGTGTAGAATTTGATGTCCCGCTTGAGCCCCAGAGCTGCCTTTATGCGATCGAAGCAGCTTTGAGCTGAGAACTTGCGGCCCTCAGTCAGTGGAAACCAGCGGTCGTTGTAGTAGGTGTGCAGGTCGATGCCGTCGAGCTTGCGGGATTCCAGCAGATCGGTAATAGCCGGTCCGTAGCCTCGCAGCGTCGCGTCGCCATCGATGTTGCATGCGGCAAAACCGGCCGGCACCACCTTCAGGACCGGATCGACGGAGTGGATGCCGTCGGCAAATCCCTCCAGCGCATCGTGATATTCCCTCTTCGGGATGGTATTTTGGACATCAGGCTCGTTCGTCATGGAGAAGATCGTCGCGCCGAAATCCTTGATACCGTGCTCGCGGCCCCACTCGCCGTTCGGCCGGAAACGGCGGGCATATTCCGCACCCGCCCTGAACCAGTCGTCATAAGAGCCGATTGGTTGCGGCGGATCGAGCGCCTGGTAGCTTCCCTCATATTCTAGAAGGAAGATGGGCGTGATGCCGTTGTCGTGTGCCTCCATCATCGCGGCGTCGAAATCGTTAGGGGTCGGCACCCTTTGAAGATTACGCCAGCCGTAGGAGTCCATCCGCCCGAGACGGGCGCCGACCCATTGAAGGGCCCGGTAGAGCGGGGCGGTCTCCGCTCCCGTGCGGAAAGTCACGATGTTGCCCGCGCCCATTTGCCAACGCAGCGTCGTCGCCAGCGCGCCGGGCGCCGGAAAGATCGATACACACAGGCATAGGCCAAGGCTCGCCGCCCATCGCGTCAAATGACAGCGATGATGGTTCAAGGCTCCTTTGTCGTGCACCATCAGTGGGTCTTCCTGCGCAAATTATGAAGCCGGCTATCCCCATCAAGTGAAAGGTTCATCTCGTCACACTGACTTTGTGCACCCTCAATGCCCCCCCTTTTTTCAGGAACAACGGCGCCGTTGGAGCGAGTGGATTTCGGTTTCGAAGCCGCGTCGGTCTGTCGTTTGTTCAGCCTATCGCCAAAACTGATCAACATCCAGGCAGACAGGATCGAACCGCTATCAAATGCCGGCTGGCATTTGCGCTAAAGGCCGGTCACAACCAGCTGCATTCTGTCCGGGTGCGAATAGAGGCTCAATCGCCGCGTTTGCGGAAATTCATGCCGATTGTTCAACGTCGGGTAAATTGCGGTTCTCCGGTTCAAGCCGCTTGCGAACACGACCCTGCACAAAGGATCGATAACGAGCAGCCCCGGGGCGCCGTGTAGAGCCATCGGAACGCGCCGGTCTCCTCGGGTATCAAAGGTACGGCGATATCCTCCATCGCGTCGACACCGAAACAGTCACTGAGAAGGTTCCCCCGGCACCGCAATGCCAAAGCGCTCATTTCGGCTCTTCACGCATGTCTTGAGAAATCGATGGCCGGAAAGGAGCTATTTCGTCGGCCTTACCAAGGAAATCACCCGCGGCTTCGAAGGCGCATCGAGCCATTCGATCCACTTGTCTCGTTCCTCGAGCGTGTCGAAGAACCGCCAGAGCTTGTAGCCCTCCTCCGTGGTCTCCAACATTTCACCGATCGATGCGAGCTCGAGCGGCAGGACCACCTCGTTACCGTCGAAGCGCACGAAATAGATGCCCTCCGCAGCAAGGCGGACGACCTGTCCGGTCCCATAGCTTCCATCGGGGTCATCCACTGTGAAATACATGCCAGTCAGGGTATCGAAGATTTTCTCGTTCTTAGACATACAAAGCCAGTCGTAAAAGTGAGGCACCGGTCGGGCCGGAGGAGGAAGAGGTTCCACCGGCCCTGACCGCTCCGGCAATCGGGGGATTGGAGAGCGGCTAGAACGGCTCTACCATATAAGGTTGCAGGCTTACAATCGATCGGCAATTCGCATCCAACGCTGCTGCTGAATGCAAAAGGCCAAGCCGCAGGGTTTGGTTTTGACGGGAGGAGTTGAACCCGGGAGCGCCTCGTATCGCTCAACCGGGCCCTGCCGTGCGCCCTTGAGTGGCCCAAGAGGCGCGGGCAGCTGACGCCGAATAAAGGCAAAAGGAATCAGCGAGCCGGCGGGTGATGCACCCACCCGCCGGCCCACCGCCGCCGGGAGCTTGGGAAACCTGACGGCTTAAGGCAAACTACCATGGCCCTGAACGTCGCGCTATTGCCCGACAGTGTTAGCCCGTCGGCTCAACCCATCTGCATTGGGCTATCCCAGATGACGCGGTCTTGTGCTTGGGCGGGGAGGAATACCGCACGAAGGTCAATCTGATCGCGGTAAAGCCAGAAGCCGGACTTTTCGCCTCTGCGGGCCGGCCCTTCCTCTGTCTGGCGTTGTTTTACCATCGTTGGTTCCTCGATTTGTCTAACCGAAATTTCGGCTCGATATAAGTGGTCGTACGCGGGCGTCCGCGCTCCATGGATTTTTCGGTTGCAGGTATCTGACGGCAATATCGGCCCTCGAGTGGGCTCACCGGATAGTACCTGATGCGCTCATTGTGAGGCCTGGATGCGAGCGGCATAGGCCCATGGGGATAAGGGCATCAATGTCCTTGGCGAGATGACCGTTCGCAAGGCGGGTGAACAGGTCGCATAAATAGGCGTAGGGCTCGACGCCGTTCATTTGACGAATTTATGCAGATCGGGCTGGCAAACCCCGGGCCCAATTGCGGTCCCCTTCGTCGTGCCCCGCAACGAGCGCATTGCGCCGAATGGTGACGGGTCGAGGGATCGCGTTGCCAAATCAACCGCGCTGGAACTCACAAGAGAAATGGCTCTGACCGCGATCAGTGAGGTCGCGGACGAAGCGCTCAGGCCACGGCGGCACGAGACGTGGAAACGGCCGGGTGAGGGGAATAAACCGGCGGATAGAGGTGTCTTTGCACCGGCGGCTCGAAAGAAGTCGTCCTAACGATAGGAGAGACCAATGAAGTTGCTGATCCTCGCGCCACTTGCCCTTGCTGTCCTTGCCGGCACGGCCTTGGCCGCCGAGCCGTTCAAGACCGTAAAGACCGACAAGGGGGACGTGCTTGCCGGCGAGAAGGGCATGACCCTTTACACCTTCAAGAAGGACACGTCCGGCACGTCCAACTGCTACGACAAGTGCGCCGCCAACTGGCCGCCTGCCCTTGCCGCTTCCGATGCCAAGGCAGAAGGTGCATACTCGCTCATCACCCGTAAGGACGGGGCAAAACAATGGGCCAAGGACGGCATGCCGCTCTATTACTGGATCAAGGACAAGAAAGAAGGGGACGTAACCGGTGACGGCATGAACGGCGTTTGGAATGCCGCGAAGCCCTGACCCGCGCGGCGCACGAACCGATGGTGGAGGGGGCGGAGCTTCCTCCCCGCTGTCGTTCGACGCCGAAGTTCTTGCACTCCTGCCGCAGCTGCGGCGCTATTCGCGTAGCCTTACCCGCTCGGATGCCGAAAGCGAGGACCTCCTGCAGGATTGTGTCGAAAAGGTCCTGAGGAACCGCGTGCAATGGCGCGGCGTCAATATGCGCGCCTGGGCCTACCGAATCATGACCAATCTGCACCTCAATACACGCCGTGCCCTGGCGCGGCGGCCCGCCGTCGGGATCGAGGCGGCGGACGGCGTTGCCGCACCCATTGCCCCGCCAGATCCGCTGGAACGCAACCGATTGGTCCAGGCGCTCCAGAGCCTGCCGGACGAGGCCCGGGCCGTGCTGATGCTGGTCGCCGTGGAAGGCCATTCCTATCAGGAGGTTGCAGGGATATTGGAAATTCCTGTCGGCACCGTCATGTCCCGCCTGTCGCGTGCCCGGCAGGCGCTCCGGCAGAAGCTGCAAGAGGAAAACGTCATTCAACTGCGGAGCCCCCGATGAACGAGCACCGACCGGTTAGCGAAGCGGACCTCCACGCCTATGCCGACGGTTTCCTCGACCAGGCAGACTGCAGGCGCGTGGAGGAACACCTTGCCGAAAACCCGGAAATGGCTCGTATGGTGGCCGACTGGCAGGCCCAGAATGATGGCCTGAAGAACGCGTTCGCGCCCTACGCCATCTCGCGCAGCACCGACGGCCAACTGATCGCAGGCACCGCGGTTCTAAGCAAGCCCGCCCTCTATCGTCGCCTCGCGACGGCCGCTGCCGTGGGTTTCATCTTCATGGTCGGTGGCCTTTTCGGACATTTCGCACCCATGCTCATCGAAAAGCCGTCGACAGAAGGTGAGGGGCTGGCGCAGGAGGCACGCAACGCCTACCTCATCTACGCCAGCGAGGTGCGCCATCCGGTCGAGGTCTTTGCCGACCAGGAGGCGCATCTGGCAAGCTGGCTCGGCAAGCGCCTTTCGATTGCCGATCTTCGCATTCCGAACCTCCATTCGATCGGCTTCAGGCTGATTGGCGGGCGTCTTCTGCCGGTGGCCGACAAGCCAGGTGCGTTGTTCATGTATGAAGACAAGACGGGCCGGCGCGTGACGGTCCTGGTCGGACGTAACGAAGAAAGCCGGAGGACGAGCTTTCGCATTGCCTCATCCGAGAGTGTCGAGACGTTTTACTGGATCGACGGCGATCTCGGTTATGCCGTCACCGGTGACATTCCACGCGAACTGCTCCAGGCAATTGCGCAAGAATGCTACCGGCAATTCGATGTATGAGCCGGACGGCGCATGAAATGCGCGCATGAGCGCGCCGCTGTTTTCAGGCCGTCATGCCCGCCATGCTCGTTTCGGTCCTTGCGACGGCGAGGCGAATGGCGGCCGGCACGGGTTCAATGATGGGAACGTCGAAATGTGCGCCGAGGGCGACGGCGTGGACGGCGAGCGGACCGCCACCGATAATGACGGCTTCCGCCTTGTCGTCGCAAATAGCTCTGGCACAGGCCGCCAGAAGACCTTTTTCCAGTCTCTCGGGATCGCTCATTACGGCAATGACGTCGCCTTCCGTAAGGCGCACACCGGTGAAAGCCTGACCATAGCCGTATATCTCCACCCGTTTGCAAATGGCATCGACGAGATCCGGTGTCGTCGTGACGATCGAGAAGCGGCGCGCGTTTTGCGCGGCCTCGATGATCCCGGCCTCGGCAATGCCGGTGACGGGTACGGGGGATATCCGTCGCAGGGCATCGATGCCGGGGTCGCCGAATGCGGCGACGACAAGGCCAGAATATCGCGTAAGGTCAAGCGTCTTCGCCAGATCCAGGACTGCGGACGCACTGACGGACAGTTGCGCATCATTGTAGATCAGCGGCGCGCCGCGCCGGGCCGTCACGCCGTCCACCACCTGGCCAAAAGGTGCGGTTCTTCGGGCGATCTCCACCATTTCCTTGGTGGTGTCGGCGTTCGTGTTGGGATTGATGAGAAGCAGGGGCTTCATAGCGCATTCCTTATGTGCGAAGGCAGCCGGACTTATGCTCGCCCACCTCCGCCGATGGGTTTACCGGGGTCTCGTCCGGCACTGTACTCAAAGGTCAAGCAGCCTTTCGGGATTGGTCTTGACCATGACGTGGATTTCTTCGGGGGTGAATTCGAGATCGAGGAGCGAACTGATTAAGATGCGCATGCCTTCGACGGGCGTCGGGCCGGAGCGGATACCGTAATCGGTGCCAATCACGAAATGCTCGATACCGATTTCACGGATCTGGCGCGCCCAGGGGCCAATGCCGCTGAAGGCATCCGGAGAACTGGCGATGCCGGCGATCTGGTCCGCCCATTCCCGCTCGACATAGTAGTTCGTGCGCGGCAGGCCACGATGGAACATCCAGTCAGAGACGCAGCCCTCCAGGAGGACGCCCTTCTTTGCGAGGCCCTTCTGCTGCTCCGTTGTCAACCGGACCCGGCAAGGATGGGCTACCACGATCTTCTTGACGCCAAACTCAATGGCAAGCTCGACGAGCCGGAGCGCTTCTTCGGCGGAAACGTGCCCGGTATTGAGGTGTACATGGGGATGGTCGGCAATCAACTGCAGGATTTCGGCAAGCTCATCCGAGACCGGCCCCTCCAGGGGGATGCGGATCGCGCGCGATAGCTCATCCTTGGCGAACTTCGGGTACTGGTCCTTGAAAAGCACCGCCTTGCCATCGATGAAGGAGCCCTCGTGGCTTGCCATGTAGTGGGTGCAATGGGCGCCGAAATGGACGAAACGGGCACCCGCGCCGTAGTAGAGTGCCGTCTTGACGGCGCGTGGGTTGAGGCCGCCGAAATTGGAGGTGAGGATGATGCCGCCGAAGATCTCGATGCCGGGCACCTGCCAGTTGACCAATTGGGATGTGCCGTTGCTGACGCCGAGCGTATGATCGTAAAGGACGAGCGCCTTCATGCCTGCCGCTTTTGCCTGCTCGGCGATCTGGAAGGGCGTAAGCCGGCCGGGGCAGGATTTTAGCCACGGTCCGCTGTGGACATGGATATCGGTGGTGCCGACCATCAGCTCGTCGGGCAGGCTCATGGAGCGGCTGTAGAAAGTTTCGCGCGGCAGAGGCTTTGCGGTTTCGGGGGTGTCGGTCAAGTCGGTTCTCCTTGTAAGCAGATTATGGCGGCTGCCGCCCGCGGGCATCAAGCGCCACGGGCGGCGAGCCGGACTACGAAGCGTTCGGGGCGGCCTTGCCGGCCGGCAGGATGGACGCCTGGGATGGTTCCTTGCGGATAAAGACCAGGATCAGCAGGACCGCGATGAACTCCACCCCGGCAATGATGAAAAGGCCGGACGAATAGACGCCGGTAGAGGTCTTGATGGCGCCGAGGAACTGCGGAGCGAAGTAGCCGGCAAGGTTTGCGATCGAGTTGATGAGCGCGACGCCGGCGGCAAGTGCCGTTCCCGACATGAAGCGCGGCGGCAGGCTCCAGAACACCGGTATGGAGCCCATCGTGCCGGCCGCCGAAAGCGCAAGCGCGGCAATGACGCCCGTTGCGCTGCCGGCTTCCTGGGCAAGTCCAGCCAGCACAAGGCCCGTGGCACCGAGCGCGGCGGCGCAGGCCGTATGCCAGCGAGATTCGCGGTTGCGGTCGGAAAGCCAGCCATTGGTCATCATGCCGATCCAGCCGAACAGGAAGATGCCCGACATGATCCAGCCGACGGCCGTAATGTTCGCAAATCCGGCCGCCGTTATCAGGCTCGGCCCGTAGAAGGAGAGCGTCGCATTACCGGTAATGATGCAGAACAGCGTGAGGATGAGGATCCAGACGTCGCGGCTGCGCAGAGCCGCACCGAAATTGTGCTCGCGGCCCTGCAATTGCGCCGCTTCCTGTTCGAGCTCGTAGACCACCTGGGCGCGCTCCGTCTGGCTCAGCCATTTCGCTTCGCTCGGCTTTGCCGTCATCACGAAGACCGCGAGCAGGCCAAGGATGATGGACGGGACACCTTCGATGATGAACAGCCACTGCCAGTCCTTCAAGCCCATCAGTCCGTCGGTACCGGTCATGATGTAGGCGGCGAGAGGACTTCCGAGAAGAAGGGCGATCGGCGAAGCGGACATGAAGATGGCGATGGCGCGTGAGCGCCGGTGTGCCGGCAGCCAGAATGTGAGGTAGAGGATGAGACCTGGATGAAGACCGGCCTCGAAGGCCCCTTGCAGGAAGCGCAGGACGTAGAAGTGCCAGGGCTGTGTGCACAGCGCCATCAGCACGGAGACGATGCCCCAGCCGAGCGCGATGCGCAGGTTTGTCTTGGGTGCGCCGATTTTCTGCAGCAGAAGATTGCTTGGTACTTCGAAGAGGAAGTAGCCGAAGAAAAAGATCCCGGAGTTGCGCCAGATGCATCCGGCCGAGCGGCGGCTGGCGGATTTCGTGCTCAGTTTTCCCGGCGAGCTTGCGAGCTACACCGCCTCGGAACTTGCGCGACTGGCGAATGTCTCCAACGCAACGGTGTCGCGCTTCGTACAGCGGCTCGGCTACACAAATTACGAGGAGGCCCGCCGGCACGTCCGGTCCGAGCAGATGTCGGGTGCTGCGCTCTACCGGGTGGTGTCGCCTTCCGATCCGCCGGACCAGACCCTGCACGCCCATCTCCAGCAGATCCACGCTAACATCGATCGTTCCTTTGCGGCAATCACGCTACAGGAGATCGACGACGTCGCCCAGGCGATACTGTCGGCCCGCCGTGTGTGGATTATCGGCTTTCGCACCAGCCAGTCCTTTGCGACCTACCTGCAACGCCAGGTCCAGCAGATTATCGAGAACGCGGTCTCGCTTCCCCACGCAGGCCAGACGATGGCCGAGCATATCGCAAGCATAGAAGCAGATGATTGCGTTTTCGCGTTCGGGCTGCGCCGGCAGGTTCGGGCCTTCCCGCTCATCCTGTCCCAAGTCGTCAGGACCGGCGCCAAGACCATGGTCGTAACTGATGACGACTGCGAGCGTCTTAGCGATGTGACATGGCACTTCCGCTGCCAGACGGCCGCAGCGGGGCCGCTCTACAATCACGTCGCCGTCATGGCCCTGACGGACCTGCTCGCCACGCGCGTGGTGGACCTTGCCGGTGCCGGGCGCCGCAAACGTCTCTCCGCCATCGAAGCCCTCCATGACGCGATGGAGGAGATCTAGCAGCCTGCTGAAAAAGCTCTCGCTTCGGTCGCTTATGCATGATTTGCTGGGTAGGCCGGATTCGGGGATGTTTGATGCGCGGCGGCGATGTGGGAACGGGCGAGCCTTTCAGCTATGTCTTTCTTCAGGATCGGGCGCGGCGGGACCATCCTCTGCGAGCGATCCGGGCGATCGTCAACGACGCGCTTTGTTCACTGGCGCGGGATTTCGCCGCGCTCTATTCACCGATCGGACGGCCGTCGATCGCGCCGGAGAAGCTGCTGCGGGCCATGGTGCTGCAGGCCTTCTATTCCATCCGCTCGGAACGACTTGTGATGGAGCGGCTGGAATATGACCTGCTGTTGCGCTGGTTCGTCGGCACCGGCATCGACGATGCGGCCTGGGATCATTCGGTGTTCTCAAAGAACCGGGATCGGCTGCTCTTTGGCGACATTGCCGCGAAGTTTCTTGGCGCGATCCTGTCGCAGCCCAAGGTCAGGCGGTTGTTGTCCACCGACCACTTCTCCGTCGACGGCACGCTGATCGAAGCCTGGGCGTCGATGAAGAGCGTCAAGCCAAAGAATGGACCGAAGGACGGTCCGGGCTCTCCACCGGCCGGTGGCGGCCGGAATGCGCAAGCGGACTTTCATGGCGAGAAGCGCTCCAACGAGACGCATGCCTCGACGACCGATCCGGACGCCCGGCTCTACCGGAAAGGCAAGGGCAAGGAGACGAAGCTGTGCTTCATGGGGCATGGCCTGGTGAAGAACCGCCATGGCCTGCTGGTCGATGCCTGCCTGACCGAGGCCAATGGGCATGCCGAGCGGATTGCAGCGCTGCACATGATTGAGCCTCGCGCCGACCGGCCGCGGGCGATCACGCTCGGAGCCGACAAGGCCTACGACACGCAGGACTTCGTCAACGGACTGCGCTCGATGCGGGTGACGCCGCATGTGGCGCAGAACGTGAGCGGCCGCCGTTCGGCGATCGATGGGCGCACCAAGCGCCATGCCGGCTACGGGATCAGCCTGCGCATCCGAAAGCGCATCGAGGAGGCGTTCGTGGATCAAGACCGCTGCCGGCCAGGACAAGACGAAGTTCCGTGGCCGCGACCGCGTCGGATGGGCCTCACCTTCGCGGCCGCCGCCTATGACCTGGTGCGGTTGCCAAAACTGATGGCGGAGACGAATTGATGGCCAAGGTCCCCACCCTCGCCAAAGCCTTCGCCGGCCGCTGGCGCATCGTCGAGATGGACAACTGGGACGACTCCGTCCTCGACCTCGTCGAGGAGGCACATCTCACCTTCGACGGTGCCGCGGACGGCGAAATCGCCTTCGGCGCTCTCAAGGGCTTCCTCGATGTCCGCTATGGCGCACGCGACGGATCGGCCTGTGCCGAGTTCTCATGGGAGGGACACCACGACAACGACAACGCTTGCGGTCGCGGATGGGCTGCAATGGGCACCGCCGGTCGTCTCGTCGGGCACTTCTACATCCACAACGGCGACGATTCAGGCTTCGTCTGCGAACGCAACTGACCTCTTCAACAACCTGCTAGCGGTGACTGTTTCGACCTGCCGTGTAGTCGGCAATAGCGCGATATCAAGACGAGCAGGCAGGCCTTCGGCGTCAGCGCCCGCCCGCTTTCGATGTGTTGCGGCCATGCAAGCGCCTCCGCGCAACCGAGACGTGATCGACCATGGCCGACCCGTCGTCTTCGCGATGGGCGTGCAACATCACGTCACAGCCCCCTTGCGGAAGTGGCTGCGTTCGCAACGGGCGAGCGGCGTTCCGATCGTCGCCATTTGCTCCGGGGCTTATATTCTCTCCAAAGCCGGCTTACCCGACACAGGTCGCACAGCGGTTCAGCGGCAGTATGTGAACCTCATGAGATCGGTCTTCGTCGCCGCCTGTGGCGGTGCGGCCGTTGCAGAACAGGTATAGATAGTCGGTGGGGGCAGGTGTCAAAGCCAAGTCTTCGCTGACATTGTTCGCGGGCGCAAAACGCCCTTGCTGCGTCCGGAGGCGGTCCTCAAAGGAACTCCTGCGGAGTTCTTTGTGTGGGAACAAAGACGTGACGGCCGTCTGCTGCACTACCTGTCACAAACGGCAGGATAGGTGGGCAATGGAACAGCAGGTCCGGGAAGAAGGTCGAAACGCGCAGGAATGTCCGGTCGATTGGTATCCGCGCCGTCCCGAGGTCCAGCGGGACCAGATCAGCGCGTACGACCGGATGCGCAAGGAATGTCCTGTCGCCCACAGCGACTATCTTGGATGGTCTGTCTTTCGTCACGCGGATGTCCTGCAGGTCCTCGGCGATCACGTGACCTTCAGCAACCAGGTTTCGCGCCATCCATCCGTTCCCAATGGGATGGACCCGCCCGAGCACACGCACTACCGCGCCCTGATCGAACCCTATTTTGCGCCGGAGCGTATTGCCGCATTCGAATCCGTGTTTCGACAGATCGCGCACGATCTTGTGACGGAACTGGCGCACGATCTGTCTGGGGACTGCATCCGTCTTGTCGCCGAGCCGTACGCAGTGCGAATCCAGTGCGCCTTTCTCGGCTGGCCGCAAAGCCTGCATGCGCCGCTGCTGCAATGGATCTCGCGCAACCGCGCGGCAACGCTTGCCCGGGACGCCGAAGAGATGGCCGGCGTCGCCCTCGAATTCGACCGCCATATCCGTGCCCAGCTTGAACTGCGCGAACGGGCTGGCACCGCTATCAGCGATGACCTCACCAGCTGCCTGCTGCGCCAGAATGTTGACGGGCGGACACTGGACCATTCGCGCATCGTCAGCATCCTGCGCAACTGGACGGTCGGCGAGCTTGGAACCATCGCCGCCTGCGTCGGCATCATCCTTCATTTCCTCGCCGGGCGGCCCGATGTCCAGACGTTGCTTCGTCGCGACCGGACGCTGCTGCCGCAGGCGATCGAGGAGATCCTGCGCCTTCACGGGCCGCTGATCTCCAATCGCCGCGTCGCCACCCGTGCGGTGAGCCTCGGCGGAAGAACGCTTCAGGCTGGAGACCGGATAACGGTGATGTGGGCATCGGCGAACCGGGACGAGGCCGTCTTCGACGAGGCCGAGCAATTCCAGCTTGGGCGGGACCAGGGGCAGAACCTGCTATACGGTGCCGGCATCCATGTCTGCCCGGGCGCGGGGCTTGCGCGGATGCAACTCTACGTCATGCTGGACGAGCTCCTCGACGGGCTTGGGCCTTTCACGCTGCTTTGCGGCGCAGAGCCGGCCCGCGCCATCTATCCCGCAAGCGGGTTTTCGTCCCTCTTCCTCGCGTCGGCGTGACGGGTCGGATACCGCGAAGAAAACCTTCCTGGAATTCTCCACATTGCGCTGGCGCAAAGAACGGCTGTCCTGCGACCGATAACCATTCGCAACTCTGTTTCGTTTGGGGGTCTGGTCATGAATGGAAGAGGTTTGGTTCTGGCAGCGGCATTGCTTCTGGTACCTGTGGCCGGCATCGCGGCGGACGATGCGGAAGGCCTCGGCCTTGCCAATGTCAAGGACTTCACGCTCGAGCATAGCCACGGTCTGGTCGCCCAGGCCGAACTTCTGGAGGCGGGCCTTGCCGATTATCATGCGCTGATCGCCGCGCATGGCGGGGACTATGCGGCGGCATGGGCTGCCGAGGGCGCCCGGCTTGCCGAGCGGATCCACACCATCCGCGCCCTGTGGCTGGAGGCATCCAATCACTACGAGACGATCGAGGGGATCATCGCCGGCATTCCCGAGACGGCCAGGTACGACCTGATCCTCGATGCCGGCAATCCGGGCACGGAGAGCGAGGACGTTGCCGAATACGACCTGCCGCTGCCGGACGGCACCGTGCTGAAGCGGCCCGGCAACCTGTTCCATACCATCACCGAGCCTCTGTTCTGGGGCATGGACGAGAAGGGCGTCATGCTGCCGGCGGACCTCAACGGCGACGGCAAGATGACGCGCGGAGAAATGCTCTTCGACGCCAATCTGGGCCTCGGCGCGGCGCAGGGGTTGGCCAGATGGGCCAAAGCGCTCGAAGCCGACATGACGGCCTGGAAGCCGAACCGCGAGGACGCCTTCACCTCCGTCGTCATGATGACCCCGACGGTCGGCGACTATTTCGGTGAATGGAAGGAATCCCAGCTCATCTCCGGCGAGATCGGTGCCTTCGTCGCCCAGAGCCGCCTGACGGATGTCGAAGGCATCATGAGCGGGTGCCGGCGGATGTATTCGCAAGCGCTCTCGCCGGTGGTGGCCGCAATCGATGCGGATCTCGACAGCCGCATCACGGCCGGTTTCGAGGAGTTGCTGGGGCTCGTCGAGGACACGCGCGCCCGTGAGGCGGCCGGCACGAAGTTCGGTGCCGAGGAGGCCGACGCGCTGGGCAACGAGGCCCAAGACATCGCTGAGCGCATCGTCGCCATGGTGCTGCAGGCCGCCGCCAAGGCCGAGGTGCAGATCCGCGGCTGACAAAGGCCGCGGGACATGCGGCCGGCGACCTGCCGGCTAGAGGACCGGACGCATGGAAAGTCTCAATACCCTACCCGAGCCCGCCTGCCGGCGCTTCGTGCTGGAATACGGCCCGAAGCGCCCGGGCATCCGGCGTGCGCTGGTTTTATCTCTGCTGTTCGCCCTCCTTTTCGGCACGGGCCTTCATCTGGAATTCCTCGCCGCGCGAAACTGGAAAGCAGGAGAGGTGGTCCTCCTTGCGCATCTTGCCGCCGGGCTTGTGTTCGTCGCGCTCTTCGTCTCCTGGATCGGAGGGCATGTGGCGCGGGGACTGCCGCGTAGCCAGCGGCCCGCCTTCACCGGCCTTTCCTGGCTTCTCCTGGTGAAATTCGTCCTTGTCCTCGTCACCGGATTGATGATGGCGCTACCGACCGCCCTCCATCTTGCGGGGCGGCTCTGGTTCTGGAGCTTCGAGGCGACGCACGTTCTGACCTTCCTCCATCTGTGGGGATCGCTCGTAGCCGCCATCGGTTTTCTCGCCCATCTCGCCATGCGGCATTGGGCGCTTCCGGCGGGCGGGCAGGGGCGGCGGTTGCCATGAAGTACCAGTTCAGGGCGCATCTCCCCCCGGCCGCGCTCGGCGCTTTCCTGGCGCTCGTCTTCATCCTCGCAACGGGCATCCTGGCGCCGGCGCCGCCCGAGCCGGGCGTGGAGCTTGCCGATATCCCGTTCTACCGTCTGCCGTTCGGCCCGGATGCGGCCGGCAGGGCGCGGCCGTTCTGGCCGTCGCGGCTGCAGACGGAGAACGGCCGGTTCGCCGACCCTGCGTCGATCCAGTCGGCGGCGAAATGCGCGACCTGCCACCGGCAGGAGTTCGAGGAATGGGCGCCGTCGCTCCACGCCATCGCCGGCCGCGATACGGTCTATGAGCGCGCGGTGCGGATCAACGAGGGGCTGCACAGGCACGGCATCGAGAAATCCCGCTTCTGCGAGGGATGCCATGCGCCCGGCGAGGTGCTGGCGGGACGGACCAACCGCTTCAAGTCCGTCATGCCCTCGGACGCGCAAACGGAGGGCATCACCTGCGTGATGTGCCACACCGCCACCCATGCCGATCCGAAGGAAGGCAACGGCGCGCTGACGCTGGCGGTCAACACGCGCGTCGACCGGTTGGAGGACGCGATGATCCTTGCCGCGCCGCGCGACCATGCCCGCGCCTTCGGGGCGGCAGGGACCAACGCGCTGATCGCAAGCTCGGATTTCTGCGGCGGCTGCCACACCGAGGCCTACGACAGCTCGATGTCCAAAGCCACGAGCCGCCAGCACGTGCAGACGACCTTCGCCGAGTGGCAGGGGAGCTGGTATGCCGAGAACGGCGTCAATTGCCAGGATTGCCATATGGCGCCCGATCCTGCCGCCTATGTCCGGCAGGTCCGGGCCGGCAATTTCAAAAAGCCCGAGCGGTATGCGCACAATTTCGTCGGTTCGAACTACCTGATGTTCGACACCAGCCTCGGCTCCAACCTGACCTTCCTGCGCGGGGGCATCCCGCCGGGGCTCACCGATGCGCGGAACACTGCGCTGATCGCCCGGCAGGGGGAGGCGACGAGGGCGCTGCTGCGCTCGGCCGCGGGCCTTGACCTTCGCGAGGCGGCCGTTGCCGGCGGCAGGCTTCGCTTTACTGTCGCCGTGCAGAACCTCGGCGCCGGGCACAATCTGCCGACCGGCGTGGTCGACCAGAAATACATGTGGCTGGAGGTCGCCGTCCGCGATGCCTTAGGCGCGGAAATCTACCATTCGGGCGCATTCGACGCCGAGCGCGGCGAGACCGACCCGCACGCCGTGATCTGGCGCGAAGATTTCCGCGACACGGACGGCAGGCGCATTCCCGATCACCTGACCTTCATCACGGCGACCGTCACCCATGTCCGCCCCGGTGTGCCGCCGAAGGCAGAGGACGTCGTCGCCTACGAGGCGCCGCTTCCGCCGGAGGTGAAGGGACCGTTCATCCTTGAAGCCCGGCTCTGGTATCGCGTCGCCACCCAGGAATTCGCCTACAACACGTTGAAGACGGACCTGATCATTCCCCCCTTCGAGCTTGCGGCCGGAAAATTCACCCTGCCCGCCGGAAATGAGGCTCATCCATGATCGCCCAAGCCGTCCGCCTGTTCCTTCTGGCGCTGGCCTTCCTCTTCGCCGCCTTCGGGACCGTGGCAGCGGCGGACGTGCCCTGGCAGGATGCCGAAGACCTGCGGGCGGAAAGCGCCCAGATCCAGCGCCGTCTCTTCCGGACACCGGACACCCGCCTGCAGGAGGATGTGGCGGCGCGGCTGGAGGCCGTTCGCGGCCTTTGGTCCACCCGGCTGCGGGCCGCCTATGAAGAGGCGGCGCCCTCCCGGGTCGAGGCCGTCGATAAGGCCGTTACAGCCTTCGCGGAAGCGGTGGGGCGCTGGGATCCGGAAGCGTCGGCCTCGGCGCGCGCCCGCGTCTGGACCGGATTGCTCGACGGGGCCTTCCGCGCGGCGCTTTCGAGCCTCGAAGCGGGGCGGGTGGAAGAGGCCGCCGGCTGGCTCAACATCCGCGAATATGCCCGGACTTCGCGCGACACGGCCGCCAGCATCGCCATGCGCGAGGTACGCACCGGCCGGATGGCGCCGAACGAGGCGCGTGGCGTGATCCAGACGGAATTGCTCGGCGTCTATGCCGGCGAGCTGCGCAAGGCCGTCGCGGAGGCGCGAGACCACCGCGCTGCCGGTTACGAGGTCCAGCTTGCCGGCTCGCTTGCGCGGGCAGCGGGACTGCATGCGCTTCTGTCGGAGAGCCTAGCGGCCCGGCTCGGCGCGCCGAAGGCGGGCGAGATCACCGAAGCCTTCACCCGCTTGGGCGATCCGCAGGCGCCGGATCTTGACGCGACGCTCGTGCGCATCGAAGCGCTGCTGGCCACCTATGCACCGGCGAGCCTTTCGCCCGACGAGCGCGACCGGCGGGTCCAACTGCTTGCGCGTTTCCTGGCGCTCGTGCCGGTCGAATACGAGAAAGGCGTACGGGACGGGGAAATCGCCATTCCCTTCGAATATTTCGAGGCCGGGCTGTTCCGTGACCGGGCGGAGATGCTGTTCGGGGACCTCGGCTACGACCTTGCCGCCCGTTCGCCGCAGGCCTTCGACAGGCTTTCGGCCATGTTCAAGGAAATGCAGGCACTGATCGCGCAAAAGGGCGACGGGACAAAGGTTGCAGGCCTTGCGGAGGAGGCGCGGGGGCTGGTTGCCGCGGCCTATGGCACCGACCTGTCGAAGGGCGGCTACGGGGCAGCGCTTTCGCTCCTGCCGGATGTCCTCGACGAGATGCTGGCGGCTTCGGCGGCGGAGAATTGGGAGGACGCCGAGCTGAAGCGGCTGGAAGCCTATGCACTCTTCGACCCCGATATCGAGCAGCGCCTGATGCCGCGCGCCCCGGCCCTCGCGCTGAAGATGGAGGCGGATTTCTGGGAGGGGAGTGCGGCGGAACCGGGTTTCGGCCGCATCGTGGCCGCCCGCGGGCCGGGGCATGCCCTGACGCTTGCCGTGGAGCGCATGAAAGCGGCGACGCAGGAGGCAGCCCGCATCCTCGACACAAGGCTTTCGGGTCTTGGAGCGTTCGTGCAGTCCCTCGCCATCCTCCTTCGGGAAGGGTTGGAGGCGGTCCTTGTCCTTGCCTGCATGATCGGCGCACTGAAGGCGAGCGGCCTTCGCGCCCGCGGCGCCAGCGGCTGGCGCAGGCCAGTGGCAGGCGGCGTCCTCGCCGCGCTCGGCGGGTCCTTCGCCCTCTGGTTCGCCGTCGGGCGCCTGTTCGCCTTGAGCACGCTCCAGCGGGAATTGATGGAAGGATTCTCCGCGCTGGCCGCGGCCGTGGTGCTCGTCTACGTGACGCACTGGATATTCCGCAAATCTTATGTCGGCGACTGGATCGCGGAGATCCGGCGCAAAGCGGCGGCCACGGCGAAGGCGACGGAGGGCGGCGGCAAGGGCTACCTCGGATGGTTTACCCTGTTCTCGCTCTCGTTCCTCGTCGTCTTTCGCGAGGGTTTCGAAACGGTCCTCTTCTATGAGGCGCTGCTGATCGACGCGCCGACCCTGCCGGTGTTGGCGGGCCTTGCAGTTGGCGGTGTGCTGGCGGCCGGGCTCGCTTATATCATGCTCGCCCTCGAGGCGCGGCTGCCCGTCTCAGCCTTCTTCCGGCTGACGGGCGCGCTGCTCGCCGTTCTGTGCGTCGTACTGGTCGGCAGCGGCATCCGCGGCCTCCAGACCGCGGCCCTGGTCTCTGCAACGCCTGTGGCCTGGTTCCCGGATCGCCCATGGCTGCAGATCTATCTCGGCCTCTACCCGGTCGGCGAGGCGCTGCTTGCGCAGGCGCTCGTGGCTGCGTTCCTGGCGGTCCCGGTGTTCGGCTTCATCATGCGACGAAAGCCGGCATAGGCTGTGTGGCAGGGCCCTGCGAGGCTATTCCTTGACGGGCTCGCCGAGCGTATGCATCAGGCGGTTGGCCCACCCGAAGATGGCGGAGGACAGGACGAGATCCAGGGCTTCGAGCTCGGAGAGACCGACATCGGCGAGATTTTGCGCATCGGCCTCCGTCGCCTGCGGCGGTGTCGTCGACAGACGGGCGGAAAAATCGAAGAGCGCCTGGAGATGGTCGTCGAGTTCCACGTCGAGTTCGTCGGCGAAGATCGCGTCGACCACATCGGCGCGTCTTGTGTGACTGATGAACCGCGATGCATGGACGGCCGCGCAGTAGACGCAGCGGTTGACGATCGACGCGGCCGTCGCGCCGAGCTCGCGTTCGCCAGGCGACAGGCCATCCTTGCCGTACATGATCAGGTTGAACAAAGGTGAGCGCACGGCAAGCGATTCCGGATCGTGCGCGAGGGTCAACACATAGGGCGAGATGCCCTTGTTCGATGGTGTGACCTGCATGGCCTCGAGCTGCTCGTCGGTCGCGGTGGCAGGATCGACCGGGACGACATAGGGCTGCCAGCGCGGAACCTTGGTGGTGAACCCGTGGACGACGTCGCTCATTTTCCCGCTCCGAGCAGCGCCAGCCCTGCGATGACGCGCACCTGATAGTTCACAAAGGCGGCAAGCTCCGAAAGCCGGACGATGTCTGCATCCGCAACGCCAACGCCGCGCAGGGCCTCAATATGGCCGCGGGTCGCCTCGCGCGGCGCGAGGGTGAGCCTGTCGGCATGCCGGACGATCTCGGCGAGGCGCTCGTCGTCCAGGTTGGTGCCGGGCTGCGCGAGAGGGGCCGTCGCGCTTTCCGCGGCACGCTCCACGAGACGATCGTAGTGGCTGGCAAGGGCCTCATTGCTGTTCTGGCGGGCCATTCTGGCGGCGAGAGCGGCCCTGAAGCCATGGGAAAGGCCTCCAGGATCGCGCGGGAGCAGCACCGCATCGTGTGCTGCCTCGCTGAGACGCAGGATCTCCGCTCGCTTCTCCATGGCCTCAGCAAGCGCCGAGCCAGGCCGGACGGCGGCAAGGGACTCGATAACTGTCAAAACAGGCTCCTTTGCGTCTCGCTGGAGAGCGTCGGGTCTCGCGATCAGATATGCCAAGCTAGCATGACATCCCGCATACCATGCGAAATTATTATCTCTTATACGGCACTTTTATAGAAAAGTCATGCTTTCAAAATATGGATAGTGGTGTTTGATGTCCAATATGCATGGGAACGCAATTGACATTCGGCAACTCGAAGCCTTCGCGGCAGTTATGTCCGCGGGAAGCGTGACGGGCGCAGCCCGTCTGCTCGGGCGCTCGCAGCCCGCCGTGACGCGCCAGATCCAGGAACTGGAGGCAGATCTGGGCTATGCGCTGTTACACAGAAGCGGAGGGCGGGTGCAGCCCACCTCGCGAGGCCTGCGCTTTCATGCGGAAGTCGAGCGCCACCTTGCCGGCCTGACGCATATACGCGAGCGGGCGGAGGCAATCGGCCTCGACGAGCCGGCGACACTGACGATTTCGGCCACGCCCTCGCTTGCGGCCGGAATCCTGCCGCCGGCTCTGGCCGCCGTTTCGCCGGACCTCATTCCCCGTCATCTGCATGTGCAGGCGCTCGCTGCCGAAAATGTCGTGCAGGCGGTGCTCGCCCGGTCCGCGGATTTCGGGATCTCCAGTCTCCCGCTCGAACATCCCGGCCTGGAGATCCACTGGATTGCCGAAGCGCCCTGTGTGGTTGCCATCGGCGCCGACGATCCGCTCGCCGCGCAGGATGTCGTGCGGCTTGCGGGCCTTGCCCAGCGCCGCATCGTCACGCTCGCCAATCCCTATCGCCTTCGCCATCGCGTCGACGAGGCGCTGGAGCGGGCGCGGATCGCCCCGGAACGCATCATCGACGTGAATGCCTCGCTGACGGCGCTCTCGCTCGTGCGCGCCGGGCTCGGTGTTGCCATCGTCGAGCCGGCGACGGTTCGCGGCGCGCCGATGGAAGGCATCGTGGTGCGTGCTCTCGATGAGGCCATCCCCTTCCTG
>Ga0182737_1001048_pt1 | contig 30092 bp, 26 predicted proteins | sample eDN5th30CBELigOP_FD_128878 | JGI IMG/M metagenome (GOLD analysis project Ga0182737, IMG submission 128878) | Enriched Organic Plus compost microbial communities from Emeryville, California, USA - eDNA 5th pass 30_C BE-Lig OP (version 2) (version 2) ... | reverse complement strand
GGACTGGCTTTTGCCGCATTGACGGCGGCGGTAGTGGCGTCGCTGGCTGGAAAGTCCAACAGTATTGCGACGATTTTTACCCTCGATATCTATAAGAAAATATTCAACAAAGAAGCCTCCGAGCGTCAGTTGGTCAATATCGGCAAAATCACCATTGTGGTTACGATGATCCTGGCTGTCTTCATTGCACCGCATCTAGGCATTGAGAAAGGTGGGTTCCAGTATATTCAGGAATATACCGGATTCGTATCTCCCGGTATCTTTGCCATGTTTATTCTCGGGTTCTTCTGGAAGAAATCCACATCCAATGCGGCACTGTTTGCAACGGTTGGTGGTTTTGCCCTGTCGGTCCTGCTGAAGTTTCTGCCCGAGTGGACGGATTTATCCGGATTATATTCCATCGGATTTGCCGTGCCCAATGCGGCAGGCATCTACGAAATTCCCTTCATCGATCGCATGGGTATTGTGTTTCTGTTCTGTATCTTGGGGATGTACATCATCAGTGTCATCGAAAACAAACGCGGTGTAGTGCCCAACGGGCTCGAAGTGGACCGCGGCATGTTTAAGGTGCACCCCGGGTTCCTAGCAGGTACGATCATCATCGTTGGGTTGCTCGTAGCGATCTATGCGATTTTCTGGTAGGAAGTAAATTTCGATGTTTCTATCTTTGCCCTCATGCGGTTTGATATCATCACAGTACTGCCGGGCCTGTTAGAAAGTCCTTTTGCGCATTCCATTTTGCAGCGCGCCCAAAAAAAAGGAGTATGCGAAATTGTGGTACACAACTTGCGCGACTACGCCAATAACAAGCATAAAAGCGTAGACGATTATCCCTATGGCGGCGGCAGTGGCATGGTGATGCAGATCGAGCCGTTTGCAGCGTGCATCGAGCAGCTGCAGGAAGCCCGGAAATACGATGAAGTCATTTTCATGACCCCCGACGGTACTACACTCAACCAAACAATTGCCAATAACCTTTCCACCAAGGGAAACCTCATGGTGCTCTGCGGACATTACAAAGGAATTGACCAGCGCATTCGCGATGTCTTTGTAACGAGAGAGCTTTCAATAGGCGATTACGTATTGTCGGGTGGCGAATTGCCCGCTGCGGTGTTGGTTGATGCAGTGGTCCGGCTGGTTCCCGGCGTGCTGTCTGACGAGACATCTGCGCTGTCCGATTCGTTTCAGGGGGGCTTGCTGGACGCTCCGGTGTATACACGGCCGGCCGACTGGCGGGGAAACAAAGTGCCTGATGTGCTGCTGAGCGGCAACGAGGGTGCCATTCACGCATGGCGCGATGAACAGGCCCTTGCCCGTACCAAAGAACGTCGGCCGGATCTTCTTGACGAGTAAATAAAATAAGGTGGGGATGCTCAGATCCGTTTTTACACTTGTTCTTTTTGTGGTTTCGCTGTCGGCCCATACGCAGTCTTACCACGTGAGCGGACAGGTAACGGACGAACAGGGGAATCCGGTGCCCTTTGCGAGTATCTATAAGCAGCAAACCGGGGTGGGTACCGCTGCCAACAGCGAGGGTATGTTCAAGCTACGGCTGCCAGCGGGCAATCATGCCCTGCTCATCCGGGCGGTTGGATACCGGCAAGCCGCCCAACAGGTGGTGTTGGATCGAGACACCACCATCTCCGTCACCCTGCATGCCGAGGCATATATGTTGGATGAAGTGGTGATCGGCCAGGGCGAGGATCCCGCTTATGCAATCATCCGTCAGGCCATCCGGTTGCGTAAACAGCACCTGTATGAAGCCAGCCCCTACACCGCCCATGTGTACATCAAAGGGGTGCAGCGGTTGTTGCAGGCACCGGAGAAGTTTTTGGGCATCGATCTCAATGAAATCGGTCGGGAAATCGGGCTGGATTCCAACCGTACGGGCATCGTTTACCTCTCCGAATCCGAATCTCGCATCACGGTCAGCCCACCCGATGACTTCCGCGAAGAAATGATCAGTTCGAAGTTCTCGGGCAATAGCCGGGCTTTTAGCTTCAACCGAGCGGCAGACCTCAAACTTAACTTCTATGAAAACCATCAGCCCATCGTGGATGGGCTCAGTGCGCGACCCTTTGTATCACCGATAGCCGACAATGCATTAAGCTACTATCGCTACCGGCTCTTAGGTACAGCGGAGGAAAACGGATTGACCATCCACAAGATCGAGGTTACTCCCCGCCGTAAGGCCGAGCCGCTTTATCGGGGGAATCTGTATATCATCGAAGACCAGTGGCGGATCTATGGACTCAACCTGCAGCTTACCAAAGAGGCAGGTATCAATATTCTTGATACGCTGCATATCCGCCAAGAATACATTCCGCTCGAAGGGGGGCAATGGCAACCGTCGAGCATCCGCTTCGACTTTGCAGGCGGACTGCTCGGCTTCCGGGTGGGTGGTTATTTTGCGGCTGTATACAACGACTATGTGCTGAGCTCCGCGTTGGAAAAAGCGAAATTCAATGAAGTGCTGCGCATTGGAGAAGGTGTCAACAAGCGGGATTCCGTATATTGGGCAGAGCACCGTCCGCTGCCGCTTACCGAAGAAGAACGGATAGATTATATCCGAAAGGATAGCCTGCAGCGGCGACGCGAGTCGAAAGCGTACCTGGATTCGGTGGACCGACGATCCAACCGGTTCAAGCCTCAAGGTTTTCTATTAGGAGGCTATACCTACCGCAACCGTGCGCGGCGCTGGCGGATTTCGACGGACGGGCTGGCCACGTCCGTGCTTTTCAACACCGTGGAAGGCCTTGCACTCAATTACGGTGCTCGGTATGTCAAGCGGGTGGATACCCTTCTTGACCGTGAGGTTACCGTGTATGGAAATGCGCGTTATGGTTTTGCGAACAAGCGATTCAACGGGTACCTGGGCACGGCATTTCCATTGGGAAAAAGTCTTTTCAATGTATCCGGCGGTAGCAACGTACAAGACCTAAACAATCGAGGCGCGCTGCCGCCGCTTTTCAACACGATCAGCACCGCCTTCGCCGGGCGCAATTACCTGAAGTTGTACGAGCGTACGTTTGCCACGGTGAATTGGAGGTATACCCTGCCCGCCAATGTGCAGTTGACGGCATCGGCCACCTGGGAAAACCGTCGCTGGCTACCCAATAGCACGCGCTATACGTTTTGGGAGCGAAATGAGCCTCACTTAACTTCGAACAACCCCTTTGCTCCCCACAACGATGTCCCCCTATTCGACGAAAACCAGTCGTTTAAACTAAGTGTCGGTGCGCTATATGATTTCGGCACCAAGTACGAAACCTATCCCCATCGCCGTGTATACCTTCCATCCAACTGGCCCACCTTGTCGGTAAATTATACAAAGGGAATCGTGGAGGTCTTCGGCGGAGATACGGACTATGATCTGGTGATGGCCCGGCTGCACAAAACAGAAATCGGGTTGGGGATGTATGGCCGCGCCTCATTCGACATCCGCGGGGGTACATTTTTGAATAGCAAGCGATTGTATTATACCGATTACCGGCACTTCAAGGGAACACAGCTGTTCGTGTCTGATCAGCAGCTCAGCACCTTTCTGCTATTGGACTACTACCGATACAGTACCATGGGAAGTTTTGTGGAGGCACACGGCGAATATAACCTATCTACCCTGCTCACTAGCAAAGTCCCGCTGCTCCGCCGGCTCAAGTTGCAGGAAATCATCGGTGTTCACTACCTACGTACATCTGAGGTAGCACACTACGGAGAGGGCCATGTTGGACTTGAATGGCAGCGGCTGCGCGTGATGTATGCGCGCTCATTCGGCGCTGAGACGGATCTGCGCGCGAAAGATGCCATCCGGATCGGATTGAGGTTATTTTGAATCGTCCGACAAAGAGCACATCAGCCTCGATTAAGCAAAGTCGGTCAAAGACAAAGACTGATGAGCAAGGTCATGCCGTGAGAACGTAGCACTCCCGCTAATCCAGCGACGCGGTAATGAGTCTCAAAAATTCGTTGCGTGTACGTTCGTGGGCAAACTCGCCGGTAAAGGCCGATGTGGTCGTTACGGAATTCTGCTTTTGCACACCACGCATACACATGCAGAGGTGTTTGCATTCGATCACTACCGCTACCCCGACGGGGTTCAATGTGTTTTGTATACAATCGCGTATTTCATTGGTAAGCCGCTCTTGTACCTGCAATCGACGGGCGAAGATGTCAATCACACGCGGTATTTTGCTGAGCCCCACGATATGCCCGTTGGGAATGTAGGCCACGTGTGCTTTCCCAAAAAAGGGCAGCATGTGGTGCTCGCACATTGAGTATACTTCGATGTCTTTTACGACGACCATCTGGCTGTACTCTTCTTCAAACATCGCGCCGCGCAAAATGGCGGCGGCGTCCAGGTCGTAACCATGCGTCAGGTATTGCAGCGCTTTGGCTACCCGTTCGGGCGTTTTCAGCAATCCCTGACGGGAAGGGTCCTCTCCCAATAACTCAAGGATCTCCGTATAATGGCTGGCAATCCGAGCTATCTTTTCGGGGTTGTAACGGTCTATTTTTACATATCCGTCAATCTCTTCTTCATTGAGTGGAAAGTTGGTTTCCATAGTCATATCCATTTATAGCCGGCGTCAGTCGCCGAAATATTCCACAGAGTTGTTTTCAGTTTCAACCAGCCTGACCGAGTGCAAGAACGCCTGGTGAGCTTCTACATGAGGTTTCAGTTGATGGAAGATTTCAATTGCCAATACTTCCGTTGAGGCCATCTTGCCTTGCATGAAATCCACATCTAAATTGACATTCCGGTGATCGAGTTTGTCAATCACATACGTGGTGATGATCTTTTTCAGTTCTTTCAAATCGATGACAAATCCCGTCTCCGGATTGACTTCTCCCTTTACGGTAACAAATAGTTCGTAATTGTGGCCATGCCAGTTGGGATTGGAACATTTACCGAAAACGGCCTCATTCTGTTCCAACGTCCACCCCTCGCGGTATAGTTTATGCGCCGCGTTAAATCGTTCGCGCCGTGTAAGGTATATCATAGTGCGCAAAGATACGTTAATTTGGTGATTTGCGAATCCGCGGAGTTGCAAATTTGCGCTTGCCGCGGGATGCACGACGGAACTGTAACGCTCGCTTCGCTCACGCCACTAGGTTCCTTTCGTGCATTCCTGCGGCATTGGGATTGTCGTTTTTATTGTTGGGTTTCGTTTATTAAATATTAAAGCCCTTCGACTACGTCTAGTGAGAGGTTGAATTTTTCGACGATCTGCTGGTTAGTCAGCACCCCCATCTCTTTGATGGACCGTGCTGTAGCGAGTTTCTCCGCTTCCGCCTGAGCTCGTTCCTTTTCAAGCAGCTTCGCCGTTTTGGCACGCTCTTGCTCCAGCGCTTTTTCCACGGCCCGTTCCTCAGCTAGGGACACCGCGTTGTCCCAGTCCCACTTAGCTTGTATGCTTGCATTGTATGCCATCAGTTCCTCCGTTGTTAAGTTGGCAATCTCCGCAATGTTGAATATCCGCCCGAACACCTTCTTCCGCATGAATGCCGGCAACTGGTCGGCTCCGTGCAGGTGCTTGAACAGCCAGAACCACTGGTCCATGTCCGTGCGGATTTCTTCATCCTTTTTAACAAAGTTAACCAACTCTAGGAATATATAATTCAATTTATGGTAAAAAACCTTTCCGGTATCCCGATCGGTCAGCTCTACACGGCGGATGTAGTGTTCCCGTTCGGGGGGATCCATGTGGAAATCGAGGATGCCGATGAAATAGACTTCCGGCAGCTCTGTGTCGTGGTAATCGTCGCCCTGTGCGTAGTGGTTGCTGATGATCCGTGAAGTACTGAATACCGTTCGGTCACGGAAATTGCGATGAGCTACCCGCTGCATTTCGATCAGGAAGATTTCGCCGTTATCACCGATGCATTTCAGATCGAAGATGATACGCCGCTGTTCACTGTTGCCGCCCAGTTCTTCCGTGGGCAGGTACACAAGATGTCGGATGCGTTTTTCGCCGTTGAGTAGGTCATTGAGTAGTTCGATGAGGTTCCGTTTGTTGGATTCTCCCGAGAAGATCCGTTTGAAGGACCAATCGGTCAGAATGTCGATGTACCTCCCTCCCGAGAGCAGTTCAGGCAGTGGTCTTTCCATGGTATAGATTAGTTATGTTAAAGTCAAAGATAAGTATAAAGCCCTATAAAGGCTAATTTATTTAGCTAAATGTCTGACGATTCTTGATGAAGCGCCGAAAACCGAGGCCGTATAATAGGGGAAAATTATAGCTGCCGTTGCAAGGCACGAAAGGAACCTAGTGGCGTGAACGAAGTGAGCGTTGCAGTTCCGTCGTGCATAACATCAGCATATTCTTTACCTTTGTCTCCGTGAAAAACACCAACAGGTATTTCATTGAGATCGCTTTTGATGGCCGTGCCTATCACGGCTGGCAGATTCAGCCGAACGCGCAGACGGTACAGCAAGTGCTCGACCAAGCATTGAGTACGCTCCACCGGCAGCCTATCCATACGGTAGGCTGCGGCCGTACAGACACCGGTGTACACGCCACCCAGTTGTATGCCCATTTTGATCTGGATCGTACGTTGGCTCCAGCAGATATTCCCAAACTCCTGTATCAAGTCAATGCACTGCTTCCCCTCGATATCGCTGCGAAAAGGCTCTTAGCCGTAGCGCCGGATGCTCATGCACGTTTTGATGCGACTAGGCGCTCCTACGAATACCACGTGCATTTCCAGAAAGACCCGTTTTTGCGGGGCCGGTCGTGGCTGCTGCGCGATGTACCCGATGTAGCGGCCATGAATGCCGCGGCAGCGATCCTTCTGCAATACGAAGACTTTGCCTGCTTCAGCAAATCCCACACGCAGGTACACACCCATATTTGTCACATCACGCATGCCGAGTGGCTTTGGGCAAACGACAACCAGTTGGTATTTCATATCTCGGCAAACCGGTTCCTGCGCAACATGGTGCGGGCCATCGTGGGGACCTTGGTAGAAATCGGACGGGGTGAACATGCTCCCGAACACATGCATACGGTTATACAAAGTAAGGACCGTTCGGCGGCAGGCGCTTCCGTGCCACCGGATGGATTATACCTCACGGAAGTAGCCTATCCGTACCTTTGAGCTGCAAGCATATACATGTCCACCAAATATCGTACTTTTGCAGCAACCCATGAGCGATCCCAACATCACCGGCAAGACGTATGATACGCACCTGCTCCGCAGGATGATGCGGTATGTGAAGCCCTATCGGGGGATTTTTGCCATTTCCGTCGTCCTTACCATCGTCATGGCAGTTGTAGCGCCGGCCCTCCCCATGGTTATTGAATATACACTGGATCGGTTTATTCTTCAGAATGACATCAATGGGCTTCAGCTGATGCTGATGATCATGCTGGGGCTGCTGGTGGTCCAAACGGTGATCCGTTATTTCCATACGTTGATGACCAGCACGCTGGGACAGTCTGTAATACGTGATTTGCGCATCGATGTGTTCAACCACATTACCGGTTTGCGGCTGAAGTATTTTGACCGTACGCCGATCGGCCGACTGATTACCCGGACCATCTCCGACCTGGAAACCATTGCCAATATCTTTTCGGAGGGACTCATTCAGATCATTGGCGACATCCTCCAGCTGGTGGTTATCCTTGGGGTGATGTTTTATACCGACTGGAAGCTCACGCTGGTTGTATTGATCCCGATGCCACTGATGATCGGTGCCACCTACGTGTTTAAGGAGGCCATGAAATCCGCTTTTCAGGATGTGCGTAAATGGGTATCCAACCTCAATACCTTCCTGCAGGAACACATATCGGGCATCAGCATCATCCAGTACTTTGCCCGTGAAGAGCAGGAAATGCATACGTTCAAGGCGGCCAATGCCGAGCATCGCAATGCACACATCCGCGCCAATTGGTATTTTTCGATTTTCTTTCCGGTCATTGAAGTCATTATGGCTATTGCTTTGGGCCTGTTGGTTTGGTACGGATCCAAGCAGGTGCTGGCCGGAATGCTGTCGCCGGGTGTCATTGTAGCTTTCATCATGTACATCAACATGATCTTTCGCCCCATCCGGGAGCTGGTGGATAAGTTCAATACACTGCAAATGGGAATGGTGAGCGCCGAGCGGATATTTGCGGTGCTGGATACCGATGAGCAGACCCCCAATACAGGCACCCAGAAGCCCAGTGTAATCCGTGGCGACATTGTATTCGACAACGTATGGTTTGCTTACGATGAAGACAAATGGGTGCTGAAAGACATCAACTTTCACGTAAAGCCCGGCGAAACGCTGGCGCTGGTGGGCGCCACCGGCGCGGGCAAGTCGTCTACTATCAATATCCTTAGCCGCTTTTACGAAGTAAACCAGGGGGCCATCCTGCTGGATGGGGTAGACATCCGACAATACGAACTCAATTACCTGCGCCGTACCATTGCCACCGTATTGCAGGATGTCTTCCTGTTTTCCGACACCGTAGCCAACAACATCGGCCTGAACGATCCGGCCATCACGCGTGAGCAGATCGTTCAGGCAGCCAAGCAGGTGGGCGCCCATGACTTTATCATGCGGTTGCCCGGTGGATATGACTATGAGGTACAGGAACGGGGCGCTACCCTTTCCTCCGGACAGGCACAATTGATTTCCTTCATCCGGGCGTTGGTTCACGACCCCAAAATATTGGTGCTAGACGAAGCCACGTCATCGGTGGATACCGAGACCGAAGGACTTATTCAGCGCGCCATCGATACGTTGATGAAGGACCGCACCTCCATCGTCATCGCCCACCGGCTGTCGACCATCCAGAAGGCCGATAAAATCATCGTGCTGGATAAAGGCGAAATGAAGGAGATGGGCTCCCACCAAGAGCTGCTGCGCATCGACGGCTATTACCGTCGACTGTATGAGCTACAATTTCATTCAGCCGGTATATAGCGACTGTACCTACGGGGCCGACAGCCCGATACACTCCTTTGTTCCCTCGCGGATACTGCGCCAGATCATTTTAAAAAAAGAAAAGTCGTTGGGCCGCTTGATGTATAGTTGACCGGTATGCCGTACGCCGTTGGCGTCCGGATTGCTGTCGTTCAAAAGAAATCGGTTGGCAAAAAAAGAAAACACCCGTTTCTCCGACATTTCCCCATCGTTATCTTCCTTAAGGAATCCCACCTTCAGCCGGTCGTAATCCAGTTCCAGCGTTCCGCCGGTACCGCGGTCGTCCGCCTTCATGTCAAAGCGCAATCCTTTGATCGCCGCACTTTCGACCTCCACGTTCAACTGCGGCGTAAGCATCCGGTTAAAGGCGGTCCCATCCATCGCAGCCAGCTTAGCGGTATAGGTATGTGCGCCCAGGCTATCCAAGAGGTCAAAACGGAAATCAACCGTTAAGTCGCCGGCTCCCATCATGCGTGAGCGTGCATGCAACCGCATGTAGCGGTCGCGTGCCAATGCTGTGGAGTCATTAGTCACGTTCCGGAATGCGCCGTTGGTTTGGTCGAAAGTAACGGTGCCCGCTTTACCGGTTTTATCGCTCACCTCGGTAAACCGGACATCCAGCGCACGGATCAGCACGGAGTCAATGGCCAGCGGTTGTTTCAGCCGCAGCAACTGCTGATGCGGTGATTTGCCGATTTTGTTTTCGGGCGGGTTGGGCTTTGTTTTATCCTTGTAGATGGAGATATGGCCGCTGTCGACATACAACGCTGCAGCGGCCAGCAGCTCCTTTTTTACCCAGCTCGACCTGTCCATTCCGGCTAGGCGGATGCGTGCAATATCGATATCCGCAATGTCTTCCGCCCGTTGCATCTGGCGGTAAAATTCGGCTTTGCTTACGGTAATCCCATAACGCAGGCTGTCGATCGTTAGCTCCCGGGCGTCGGTTTGGAAATGCGCCGGCCCAGCTTGGAACAGATAGAGGCTATCCGGCCGGATGTATGTCAGCGTGCGTACCTCCACATCGACCGATTCCGCGCCGTACAGGCGGGTGGTGTCTGCTAACGAAGTCGAATCGATGCGGATATCCCGTAGGGTTACGTTGACGTGTGGCACCAGCAAATGCGCCGCACTGCCTTCCTCCTTCATTTCCAGTCGGCCTTCCCGCAAGAGGATGCGGTTTACGTTTATGCGTGATACCGATTCGGTCAGCCTTTCCAACGGCGATTCCGAAGCCACATCCACAGTTGTGGTATCGTTTTGCGGATGACGCAGCAGCGTTACCGATGGAGTATCAAGGGCGATGGTACCGATATGCAATTTTTTGGATAGGAACCACCTGAGCACACCGATGCTGCTAATCCGAAGTCGGCCTATGCGCACGTGATAGGTCGTTTCTGCAGCGGGTCGTTGGGATTTAGCGGTTGTATCCGGCACAAGCCGTATACCGGTTGCCGTAGCGCTTCCCCCGAGCAGCGAAAGGCTTAGCTGTTCATACGTCAATTGGTATCGGCCGTCCGTTCCGCTATGGATACGTTCTTTCAGCTGGGCCTCCCATTGAGGCTTCAACCGGTAGTTTACGTACCAATTGACTAAGAATGTGAGGATAAGCAGGCCCGCGGCAATACCGATTGCCCATTTCCAAAAAGGTCTCATTAAGGAAGAAACGCAGGAGAGGCTTAAAATGTTTGTTGGTGATAATGGTCAACGGACATTACTTGATGAGTACCTGGTGAAACGTAACCTAAAACATGCCTAAATATACCGTTGTATTAACCAAGAAAGCCGAAAAATAACTTGATAAATTACCGAACCAAATCTTATCATCAATCCTTCAGAGCATTTCGTCAAAACCGCGCCTCAGCAACTTAGCGAAACCGCGAAACCCAACTTTGCGAGACCGCGCCTCAGCGAATCCGCGACTTAGCAACTCAACGACTGCGCCCTTAAGCAACTTTGTAAAATTAGCGAATAGAATCGCAAAATTTATATTATATTTGCGAATGGAATCGCAGAATTTATGATTAATAGAGATATTGCCCCATCTGTCAACAGCCGGCTTGCTGACGAAAAAGCGATTATTCTTTTGGGACCCCGGCAAGTTGGTAAAAGTACATTGTTAAAGCAGCTTGCCCCGGCGTTCAGGCAAAAGGTCATTGAATGGAGCGGAGATGATGCAGATGTGCGCACGCTGTTGGCCAATCCGACCGCGACGCTGCTCAGGCAGTATATCGGCGCGGCCAAGACACTGGTCATCGACGAAGCCCAGCGCATCGAGAACATCGGTTTGTGCATTAAACTTATCGTGGATCAGATTCCGGGCGTCAAAGTCATTGCAACCGGGTCTTCTGCATTTGACTTGGCCAATCGGATCAATGAACCGCTCACCGGCCGTAAGTGGGAATACCGCCTATATCCCTTTTCATTCGGCGAAATGGTGAACCATCATGGTTTTATGGAAGAAAACCGGCTTTTGAACCATCGGCTGATTTACGGCTATTATCCCGAAATCGTGAATAATCCGGGCGAGGAGGAAGTAAGACTGAAGCAATTGTCCAGCAGTTACCTTTACAAAGACATCCTCACGTGGGAACGCATACAGAAACCAGACAAAATGGAACGGCTCGTTCAGGCGCTTGCTTTTCAGCTGGGCAATGAGGTGTCCTTTAATGAGTTAGGGCAACTGACCGGACTGGACAATCAGACGACCGAGAAATATGTCGATCTGCTGGAAAAGTCGTTCATCGTCTTTCGGCTGGGATCGCTTAGCCGAAACCTGCGCAACGAGTTGAAAAAAAGCCGGAAATTTTATTTTTACGACAACGGGCTCCGCAATGCGGTTATCAATCAATTCAGTCCGGTAGCCTTGCGGCAGGACATCGGAGCGCTTTGGGAAAATTTTGTCGTGAGCGAACGGGTCAAATACCTGGCCTATCGGGAGATCAATTGCAACCGCTACTTCTGGCGGACACACGCACAGCAGGAAATCGATTATATCGAGGAGCGGAATGGGCAGATGCGGGCATATGAATTCAAATGGAACGCCCATACCAAGGCTCGTTTCCCCAAGACATTTCTGGATGCATACCCGGGTACGGAGGCCCATATCCTAACACCCGAAACCTTCCAGAAGTTTTTGCTTGAGCCCTGAACCGGGCAATCCTGAACGTTGCTCACACATCCAATTCCAGCCGTTTCTCTTTATTAATGATGTCGGCTACGCTGGTATCGTTCAAGATTTGAAGCATGGCATTGCGGACATCGATAAATGTATCCCGGATGCCACAGACTTCTTCGGATTTGCATTCGTCGCAGCGGCGGTAGAAATTCAGGCTCACGCATGGCAGCAGCGCGATGGGACCGTCGATCAGACGCATCACCTGCGACAGGCGGATGTCTTCCGGGGCTTTATTGAGGCTATATCCCCCCCCGGCGCCCTTTTTGCTGTACAGGATTCCCGCATTTCGCATTTCCAACAGGATCTGCTCGAGAAACTTCTTCGGGATGCGTTCCTCTTCCGCAATGCGCAGGATCTGCATCGGTTCCTTACCGTAATTCCGGCCTAAAACGATCAGTGCTTTGATAGCGTATTTGGTCTTTTTGGATAACATCCCTCGTTATTAGTGATTTGTACAAAAAACAAAGATACAGATTTTTTGATAAAGGCAAGGGAATCGCCTCTTTGCGAAACTGCAAAATCGCTTTTTTGCGAAACTGCCCATCAGCAATTTAGCGCAACAGCGACTACGCGCTGGTTGGATATTATCAGCGTTTATAATAACGAGGTTTGCGACTAGTGTGCCGTATACGTACAACTTGTATTTCGGTGGGTTTAACCCGGAATGAAATCCGATAATCGTCTACGATAGCTGCTCGATAAGAGCCGTCGTTGGCTAATCTTAACCGATCTAAAGGATATTGCAAATGGTTTTCGGGAAGATTTTTAACCAAGCTAAGAATTCGATTTTCTAACTTTTCGGCATAAGATTCGTATCCGTTTTCTTCAATGAATGAAATAGCCGACATCAAGCTTTTGACCGCTACCTTATTCCATTTGATTATCATCGTAGTGTTTTTCGCCGGTCAGCAAACAGCTTTTCTACGTCTTCATGCAGCACAAAATTCCCTGCGTCGATATCGGCTATGGCTGCGTCAATTTCCGAATTGTATTGGGTGATAATTCCCTCTTGCATCGCTTCCTCATCCGCTACAACACCTGCTTTATAATCGAACTTCAAACTGTTCAGAAAAGCAAGAAGCACCTTTTCTTCCTGCTCACTATGAATATTTACCAATATGCTCATAATGATCAAAGATAGCAGTTTTCAAGTTAAAAGCAACACCGCTTCTTTGCGAAACTGCAACTTCGCCCCTAAGCGCCTCCGCGTCTCAGCAACTTAGCGAATCCGCACCTCCGCCCCTTCACCAATTTGCAACCTCCAAAAAAAAGAGTACTTTTGTTGCTCGATTAGGAAGTTCATGCTTGATTCGCTCATTACCTCTAAGACCCGTTTGCGGTTACTGGTGAAATTTTTCATTAATGCTGCCAACCGTGGCCATATGCGGGGGCTGGCCGAAGAATTTAACGAATCCACCAACGCCATCCGCAAGGAGCTCAATAATCTTTCCGAAGCGGGGTATTTAGAGAAAGAGGCCCAGCAGAACCGCGTCACGTACCGGGCGAATATAAGGCATCCGCTGTTTGGTTCGTTGCAGGATATCGTACACAAATATCTCGGGCTAGACCGCATTGTGGAGACTGTGCTAAGGCGCATGGGCGATGTGAAGCAGGTGGTTATTACGGGCGATTATGCCGAGGGACGGGACAGCGGCGTAGTGGAGGTAACGGTTGTCGGGCCGTCGCTCAATGCGGATTACCTAGCGCAACTGGCGCCTAAGATGGAAGGGGTCATTGGGCGGAAAGTGGTGTTTACGTTGAGCAATAAGAAAATTGATAATGGCTTGGTGTTGTACGAGCGATGAAAACTTGGCTTAATTTTAGCAGTGCTTCCGGTCAAAAACGTTAAATTGCGTGGAAATCTATTTTATGACTAAGTAGAATATGTACCTTTGCCAAATTCGAATGTTACATAAGATAAGAAAAGTGAATAGATCGATGAGACGATGCATATTGGTATTGGCGAGCCTGTTTTGGTTATTCCTAGCAGAGGCACAAACACAAGTTCAAGCCCAGGATGTTTCCAAGATCCGAGTTGAACAGCTATCGGACGAGCAGGTGTTGCGGATGATCACTGAAGCCGAAAAGCGCAACTTGACCGACGATCAACTGCTGGGAAGCTTGGGCCAGCGTGGAATGCCCGCGGCCGAACAGCAGAAACTTCGCAGCCGGATAGCAGCCATACGGCAAAAAAATACACCAGCCGGAAAACGTGCTTCTAACCTATCAACATCCACCGAACAACAGGGGCGCCGTGTAGTTGATTCGACGACCGCTTTTTTGGACAGTCTAATGCTCGTAAAGGACACAGCCGATACCAGCCGTATCTTTGGCGCCAAGCTGTTCCGCAATACGGATATCCGTTTCCAACCGAACCTGAATATCCCGACACCCAAAAATTACGTTATTGGAACGGGCGATGAGCTGTTGCTGGTTCTAACTGGAGACAATGAAGCTAACTATACACTTCCGGTATCGCCGGAAGGTACGATCAATATTGATTACGTAGGCATCGTGCCGGTTGGAGGCCTCACTATAGAAGATGCAAGTGATCGGATCCGAAGTCAAATGCGGTCCACTTATCCGCAATTGAGTTCGGGCCGTACCCGACTATCACTCACCTTGGGCAATATCCGTAGTATTAAGGTAACACTTACAGGTTACATTACCCGCCCCGGCACGTACACCCTGCCGTCGCTGGCCAATGTGTTCCATGCACTATATGCATCGGGCGGCCCCACCGACAAAGGTACGTTTCGTAATATCCAGCTCATCCGGAATAATGAGGTGATCCACACCATCGACGCCTATGATTTCCTGACCAAAGGTATCCAGCCCGGCAACGTGCGGTTGGAAGATGGCGATGTTATCCATATCCCGGTATTTGATCGCCATGTAACGGTCGATGGCCTAGTAAACAATCCCGGCGTCTTCGAACCAGTAGCCGACGAAACGCTGGAAGATCTGCTGCGGTTTGCGGGTGGTTTTGCGCCGGAAGCCTACCGGGCGAAAGTGAAGGTACTCCAGATTACCGACCGCCAGCGCAGCGTGGCTGACATCTATGCAGAAGGCTTTACTACCTATACACCCCAAAACGGAGATCAATACATCGTTGAAGAAGTTCTGGATCGCTATGCCAATCGCGTAGCGATCGAGGGGGCGGTGTTCCGCCCAGGCCTGTACGCACTTACGGAAGGGCTCACCCTCCGGCAGCTCATCCAGCAAGCGGACGGCCTCAAAGAAGATGCCTTCATGTCACGTGCATACATCAACCGGCTAAATCCGGACAACACACAACAGCTCATCACCGTCGATCTCACTAAGCTGATGGCAGGCTCCGCACAGGAAGATCAGGTGCTTCAGCGCGAAGATAAAGTGCTGATTTCATCCATTTTTGACCTCCGCGAAGAATACACTGTGTCCATAAGTGGACAGGTGCGTAAACCCGGTCAGTTTGAGTATATTGAACAGATGACGCTTGGCAACCTTATTCAGCTGAGTGGCGGGTTGGCCGAAGCTGCTAACATCGAGTATATTGATGTCGCACGCCGTATTCGACGAAACACCAACGAACAAGATTCAACGATTTCTGAGTTGGTACGTATCAATTTTGACACTCGAGAAGAAGTCGTACAATCGGATTTCGTGCTGCAACCGTTTGACATGGTGAGTGTACATACCAGCACCGGTTATCAGGTACAACGTATCGTACGCATTGAAGGTGAGGTTAATTATCCAGGCGAGTACGCATTGCTTAAGAAGGATGAAACCATTTCGGACCTCATTCGGCGTGCCGGCGGCGTTACCGAATTCGCCTACTTGCCCGGCGCCTCGTTGCAGCGTAATGCATCAGATGCCTTGGTGGCACAGGGACATAGCGCCTTGACAGGGGCTGCCCGTCAAGAATTAGTTGAGCGTGAAAAAGAGCAAGTTCAAATACAGAGTCAGGTGTTGGAGAATACGCTGCAAAGCCAGGACAGCGTGGAAACAGATCTGTTTTTTAGCAACTACGTAGGCATTAAATTGGATGAGATCTTAGAAGGCAATACTAAATATGATATCCCGTTAGAAGATAAAGATGTGATCATCGTACCACGACAACTTCGTACGGTAATGGTCCGCGGCCAAGTGCTCAACCCTAATCGAATCGTATATCAGAAAGGTAAACCTCTAAAGTATTACATCCGCCAAGCTGGTGGTTTTACTGCAAAGGCGCATAAGCGTAAAACCTTTGTGCAGCATGCTAACGGATCCGTTGAAGGGAGCAGTATGGGATACCCCGAGGTGCTTCCGGGTAGTGAGATTATCGTTCCAACCAGGCCAGAGCGGGAGAAGCTGGGCGTACAAGCGTGGGTGAGTATGGGCAGCGTGGCAACTTCGTTGGCAGCGGTTATTGTAAGTTTATTGAGGTAAGTAATATGACAACTGAACCGTTACAACCAGTAGATAATGGCGAAGTCTCCATAAAGGAAATAATTTTAGATATCCAAGCTTGGTTTTATTTTATTGTTTCTAAATGGCGGATTTTATTGATTGCAGGAGTCTTGGGAGGTGTAATAGGTCTAGCCTATGCATTTTTGAAGCAGCCGTTGTATACCGCTACAACTACTTTTGTCCTGGAAGGGAACGACAATAGGAGCAATTTAGGAAGACTATCCGGCATGGCTGCTTTGGCAGGGATTGATCTAACTGGAAATGCCGGAGGGCTGTTTCAAGGTGATAACATTCTGGAGTTGTATAAATCCCGGAACATGCTTGAAAAGACGTTATTGTCGAGAGTGAGTCAGAATTCCGGAGAACTACTCATTGAGCGTTATATTACATATAACAATCTTAAAGATGATTGGAAAGATCAACCGGAATTGCTCGTACTGAATTTTCATAAAGCTCCTGAAACGTTGGATTCTTTAACACGCAGATTACGTGACGGTGTAATTACGTCAATTGTTAGCGCGATCAGATCAAAGGTTTTAACCGTGGAGAAACCGGATAAAGGTCTTTCTGTCGTTCAGGTTGATGTCACTTCATCAGATGAGTTTTTTTCGAAGGCGTTTAACGAGAACTTGGTCAAGGAAGTGAATGAATTCTATATTCAAACTAAGACGAAGAAGTCCACAGACAATATTGCTATTCTACAAGAAAAAGTGGATTCCGTTCGTACGGTGATGACTGGAGCCATTTATTCAGCAGCCAAAGTATCGGATGTCACGCCCAATCTCAACCCAACGCGGCAAGTGCAGCGCACGGCTCCAACCCAGGAAGCGCAATTTTCGGCGGAGACGAATAAGGCCATACTGAGCCAACTACTACAAAATTTAGAATTAAGTAAAATGGCTTTACTGCAGGAACAGCCGCTTATCCAATTGGTTGATACGCCTGTTTACCCTCTTAAAGTAGATCGAGTGGGAAAAGTAAAGGGTATCATTATCGGCGGTTTCCTGCTCGTTTTTCTTACTATATTGGTGCTTATTCTACGAAGATTTTACCAAAAAATCATGGTAGTAGAAGCAGATGTTCGCGATGCTTAAAAAATGCGCAACCTATTTACATAAATAATTTTATGAATTTAAATACAAATGAGTACTTTTGTTGCTCGTTAGGTTTTATAAAATTGTAACCAATATTAGCATCACAATATTTATTTACAAACTGAATAATTCGATTAAATGAGTAACCATTCTTCAACAACAGTCATAGAAAACGCCCGCATCGCTGTCATTGGATTAGGCTATGTTGGCTTACCCTTAGCGATTGAGTTCGGCAAGAAGTACGACGTATTGGGGTTTGATATAAACGACGAGCGTGTGAAAGAGCTTCAGGCGGGTAAGGACCGCACACAGGAAGCCGATTTAAAAGGATTAAAGGCAGTGATGGCGTTAAAAAAAGAATCCGAGGTCGGCTTATCCTTTTCCGCCAATTTAGAAGATCTTGCTGCTTACAACACCTATATTGTTACCGTTCCCACTCCCATCGATCAGTTCAAGGCTCCAGATCTGACACCGCTCATCAAAGCGTCTGAAATGTTGGGTAAGGTGTTGAAAGTAGGCGATATCGTGATTTATGAATCGACGGTATATCCGGGCTGCACGGAAGAAGACTGTGTACCGGTATTGGAGCGTGTTTCTGGACTGACCTTTAATAAAGATTTCTTTGCCGGCTATTCTCCAGAGCGCATCAATCCCGGTGATAAGATCAACACGCTTACCAAAATTAAGAAAGTGACCAGCGGCTCCACTCCGGAGATTGCTGATCGGGTAGATGACTTATACCGATCGATTATTGAAGCGGGAACACATAAAGCCCCTAGCCTCAAGGTAGCAGAGGCTTCGAAGGCCATCGAGAATGCACAACGTGATGTTAATATTTCTTTTGTAAACGAACTGTCCTTAATCTTTGACCGTATCGGAATCGATACGAATGACGTGATTGAAGCCGCCGGAACAAAATGGAATTTCTTAAAATATCAGCCGGGGCTGGTTGGTGGGCATTGTATTGGTGTTGATCCTTACTATTTGGCGCACAAAGCGCAAGCTTTAGGTTACCATCCGCAGGTAATTCTTTCCGGCCGCCGTGTCAATGATCATATGGGTGCGTTTGTGGCAGATAAAGTGGTGAAGTTGATGATTCAGAAAGACCACAAAATCAAAGATTCCAAGGCATTGATTATGGGTATCACTTTTAAAGAAAATTGTCCCGATATTCGAAACACCCGGGTGGTTGATATTTATGATGAACTGGTTCAGTTTGGTCTTACTGTGGATATTTACGACCCTTGGGCGGATGCCGAAGAAGTAAAACATGAATATGGTTTGAATATCCTCAACGCCGTAGATAGTAATATTGTTTACGATGCAATTATAGTTGCGGTAGCACACAACGAGTTCCTTAAGTTTGATTATCAAAAGGTCAAACGTAATAACGGAGTAATTTTCGATACGAAAGCCTGTTTGAATCGGGATTTGGTAGATGGCAGGTTGTAGAATGACGTCACCATGATAGCAAAACAATATGATGTCGTCGTGATCGGTGCTGGATTAGTTGGTTTAGCAACCGCCTACCGGTTTTTACAGCTTCATTCTACTGCCCGCGTACTCATTATCGAAAAAGAGGCTGTCGTTGCACAACATCAATCAGGACATAACAGTGGTGTCATCCACAGTGGTATTTATTACAAACCCGGTAGTCTAAAGGCAATTAACTGTATTAATGGCTATGCGGACCTTATTCGATTTGCGAAAGAATATGGTATCGCCTATGAACTGTGTGGGAAGTTGATTGTCGCAACTTCACCGGAGGAAGGTTCTGCGTTGAACAATATTTTCAACCGTGGTATACAAAACGGCTTACAGCAACTGCGTCTACTTACGCAAGCCGAATTGAAGGAATTCGAACCGCACGCAGCAGGTATAGCAGCCATCCACGTGCCACAAACGGGTATCATTGATTACCCAGCAATGGCCAGAAGGCTCCAAGAGCTGATCGAACAGGCTGGCGGTGAATTTGTTTTTAGCGAGAAGGTTATGAGCGTTTCAGCAATCGCTAATACAGTTACTATCGAAACGGAGAAACAAAGCTATACGGCAAAGCAAGCCGTCACCTGCGCAGGCCTCCAATCCGATCGGGTGGCGTCTTATACAGACGCTACAAATGACTTGCGTATCATTCCCTTCCGTGGTGAGTACTACAAATTGAAGCCCGAAAAGGAATACCTTGTTAAAAATCTTATTTATCCCGTACCGGATCCCAAGTTTCCATTTCTTGGTGTTCATTTCACCCGGATGATCAACGGTGGCGTAGAAGCGGGACCAAATGCGGTATTAGCGTTTAAACGTGAAGGATATCGTTTTTCAAGCTTAGATATAGGAGATACGCTTGATACCTTGGCGTGGCCAGGCTTCTGGAAAATTGTCGGTAAATACGGAAGAACAGGCATGGGAGAAATTTATCGGTCATTATCTAAATCCGCATTCACGAAAGCACTGCAAAAGCTGCTCCCCGAAATTCAGGAATCCGACTTAGTTCCCGGAGGAGCAGGCGTACGTGCGCAGGCGTGCGATCGACAAGGTAACCTCATCGATGATTTTAATATCCTGCGTAAAGAAAATATTATCCATGTTCGGAACGCACCATCGCCTGCAGCGACATCGTGCCTTTCCATTGGACAATATATCACTAACCAACTTATTGCTAATTAAGTCCTATGAACGAGAAGATACAAATGGTCGATTTAAAAAACCAATACCTTCGTATTAAGGAAGAGATTGACCAGTCCTTATTATCCGCCGTTGCGGAAACTGCTTATATCAATGGACCTCAAGTAAAAGCATTCATTGAATCCCTTAAATCATTCAATCGAGTTCAACATGCGGTAACTTGCGGAAATGGGACCGATGCACTACAGATTGCCATGATGGGCTTGGGGTTCAAGCCCGGAGACGAGGTCATCGTACCTGCATTTACGTATATCGCTACGGTAGAAGTGATTGCTTTATTGGGATTAATACCCAAGTTCATTGATGTAAGACCAGACACATTTGAACTCGATTACGAGCAATTGGAATCAAAGATTACCGATAAAACGGTAGGTATCGTACCAGTTCATCTTTTCGGCCAATGCTCCAATATGGAAGCCATCAACGCGATTGCAGCTAAATACGGAGTATCCGTTATCGAAGATACCGCACAGGCAATGGGAGCTGAATACATCTACGCTGACGGCCATAAACAATTTGCGGGTACTGTCGGCACCATTGGTACCACCTCCTTTTTCCCATCAAAAAACCTCGGCTGTTTTGGCGATGGCGGTGCGTTGCTTACTAACGACGAGACACTGGCGCAGCGCGTTCACATGATCGCCAACCATGGCCAACGCCAAAAATACCATCATGAGTCTATCGGCGTAAATTCTAGGTTGGATACCGTGCAAGCTGCAATATTGAATGTGAAGATCAACCACCTTCATGAATATGCACGTGCACGCCAAGCAGTTGCCGCGAAGTATGATTCGAGTCTTGGTGATATTAAAGGTATATCAATACCGGTTAGAGCGAATTATTCGACCCATGTATTTAACCAATACACTTGTAAAATAGCTAATAACAGGCGGGATGCATTCAAAGCATTCTTGCAAGAAAGAGGGGTGCCATCGATGGTTTATTATCCAATTCCGGTACACCTACAGCAGGCATATGGCCAATACGGGTACAACGAGGGCGACTTTCCGGTGTCCGAACAGCTTTGTCGCGATGTCATATCCCTTCCCATACACACGGAAATGAAAGAAGAGATTCAGGACTATATCATTGAACAAGTAAAAGCATTTTTTACGGATGAACACTGAGAGTAGCTATTTCATACACCCTACAGCGGTTGTCGACGAAGGCGCGTATATTGGTCAAGGCACCAAGATCTGGCATTTTTCGCACGTTATGCCAAATTGTAAAATTGGCGAGCGCTGCAATATCGGTCAAAATGTGGTGGTTTCACCCGGTGTAATATTAGGGACCAACGTAAAAGTGCAAAATAATGTATCTATTTACGAAGGTGTCACCTGCGACGATGATGTATTTCTTGGACCATCCATGGTGTTTACCAACGTAACGAATCCACGTAGTGCAGTAAATCGGCGAGGGCAATATGCGAAAACCCATGTGGGAAAGGGCGCTTCCATAGGTGCCAACGCAACGATAGTCTGCGGTCACGATATTGGCGCTTATGCCTTTATCGGGGCTGGTGCTGTAGTTACCAAAACAGTTGCTTCTTATGCATTGGTGGTAGGCAATCCTGCCAGACAAATCGGTTGGGTTAGTGAGTATGGTCACCGATTACATTTCGATGAAAACAACTATGCAGCTTGCCCCGAATCGGGGCAGGAATATGAATTAAAAGAGAATCACGTACAACGAATCAAATAAATGACAGCACTTAACCGAAAAGTCAAATTTGCCGTTATCGGATGCGGCCATATTGGAAAACGCCACGCAGAAATGGTCACCCGGAACGAAGAGAGTGAATTAGTGGCACTGATCGACGTTAAAGACAAGACGCAATTGGGAGTTGACGCGTACTCCGTCCCTTTCTTCAATTCACTGGAAGATTTTTTGGCTTCCGATATTGAAACCGATGTGGTTAATATTGCATCACCCAATGGTTTCCATGCCGAGCAAGCCATGAAATGTCTGGAAGCGCGCAAACACATCGTGGTAGAAAAGCCCATGGCGCTTAATAAACAGGATGCTGAAAAGGTAATCTTTAAAGCGTTGCAAGTGCATCGGCAGGTTTTTGCGGTCATGCAAAACCGTTATTCGCCACCATCGGTATGGATCAAAGAGCTAATTGAAAGCGGTAAACTTGGAAAGATTTTTATGGTCCAGCTCAATTGCTACTGGAACAGGGATGATCGCTATTATAAACCCGACAGCTGGCATGGTAAGAAGGACTTGGATGGCGGCACGCTTTTTACTCAGTTTTCTCACTTTATCGATATCATGTATTGGCTTTTTGGGGATATTACTAATATCCAAGGCAAATTTAATGATTTCAATCACCAAGAGCTAACTGATTTTGAAGACAGTGGATTTGTTAGTTTCGATTTCGTAAATGGCGGTATGGGGGCGTTGAATTACTCGACGTCTATCTGGAATCAAAACCTGGAAAGTTCCATGACCATTATTGCTGAAAATGGATCCGTGAAAATTGGCGGGCAGTATATGGACAAAGTGGAAGTATGTAATGTGAAAGACTACCAAATGCCCGAATTGGCTCCGACAAACCCGGGTAATGACTACGGAGCTTATAAGGGATCTGCAGCCAACCATCATTATGTTATCGAGAATGTGGTTGACGTACTTAACGGTAGGGCGGCAATTACGACAAACGCATTGGAAGGATTAAAAGTGGTCGATATTATTGAACGAATTTATTCACTGAAATAGAAGATAATGGATTTTATTCCACTGGCCAACCCGGATATACGTGAGTCTGACATCAATTTAGTTAACGACGTTCTTCGTTCTGGAATGTTAGTTCAGGGAAAATATGTTGAAAAACTGGAACAGCGGTTTGCTGAAATTGTGGAGGTGTCAAATGGTATTGCAGTTTCAAACGGAACAGCCACTATGCATTTGGCGCTTCGCGTACTTGGTATCGGTCCCGGAGATGAAGTCATCGTACCCGCATTCTCTTATGTTGCAACGGCAAATGTTGTTGAATTAGTAGGTGCTACTCCGGTATTTGTCGATATCGACATCAATACCTTCAATATTGACACTGAAAAAATTGAAGCAAAGATTACCAAATCTACGAAAGCCATTATCCCGGTACATGAATTCGGATTGTCATGTGATATCGAAGCTGTGGTAGAAATTGCTCGCCAATATAATTTGTTTGTCATAGAAGATGCGGCATGTGCCTTTGGGGCTACGCAGAATGGAAAGTCCGTTGGGTCTTTTGGTGATTTTGGATCATTTTCACTCCACCCTAGAAAATCAATCACTTCAGGCGAAGGAGGGATTATCACAACAGACAACCGCGGTTATGCAAAAAAAATAGGGCAACTTCGAAATCACGGCATCGAATATGTAAATGGTCAAATGGAGTTTGTAGCGCCTGGCTTTAATTACCGAATGACTGATTTTCAAGCTGCATTGGCCTATGGGCAGTCCTTGAGAATCGAAGAGATCATACAATTGAAAAATACCCTCGCCGAAGTATATTTAAATGAGATTTCTAATAGCGATATCAAGCTTCCATATATTCCACATGACAGAAATCACACATGGCAGACGTTTCATATAGTTCTTGGTGACAAATATGAACAACAGGCTGTAATAAGAAAGCTGAAGGATAACAAAATTGGGGTAAATTACGGAGCGCAATGTATTCCCGCTACCCATTATTATCAACAGAAGTATGGACTGAACTATACTTCACTATTTCCGAGCGCATATCGGGCTTATAAATCTGGAATAGCGTTGCCCTGTTATGAAAAGTTAAATATTGAACAAGTTAAGTATATCGCAAACGTCATTAATTTATTATGATACAAGGAAAAACTATTTTTATTACGGGGGGAGCGGGTTTTATTGCGAACACGCTCATAAAGAATTATATAGCTGAAAATCAAATCATTGCATATGATAATTTTCATCGAGATACGCTCAGTACAAGTGACGTCGCTAATCACAAAAACCTACGCGTAGTAAAAGGAGACGTACTTGACCTTGAAGATCTTACAAGTGCCATGAAAGACGTTGACATCGTTATTCATGCTGCTGGCATTGCGGGTATTGATACTGTTATTAAAGATCCTGTAAGGACAATGAGGGTTAATATGATGGGAACCGCGAATGCGTTAGAAGCGGCTAAGATCAATAAGATAGCAGACCGATTTATTGACTTCTCGACGTCGGAAATTTTTGGTAGCCATGCATTCAAAAGTTCTGAAACGGATACCGCTGTCTCGGGAAGTGTGGGAGAAGCACGTTGGGTATATGCGGTAAGCAAGCTTGCTGGAGAACATTTAGCACACTCATATTATAAACAATATAATTTGCCTGTTGTGACTGTTCGGCCATTTAATGTTTATGGCCCCGGTCAGACCGGTGAGGGAGCGTTGCAAATTTTCATAAAAAGGGCTCTCAAAAATGAGGATATCTTTATCTATGGAGACGGAACTGCTATTAGGGCTTGGTGTTATGTGGATGATTTCGTTGATTGTTTAATGCGTTGCGTTGAGAATCCGAAAGCAATTGGAGAAAGTTTTAATTTAGGTAACGCTCGAACAGTGATTACCACGTTAGGCCTTGCTCAAGCAGTATGTAGGGTCTTAAAGTCCTCCTCACGAATTATTTTTAAAGATGCATTGAGCGCGGATATTGAGATGCGCATACCGAGTGTTAGCAAAGCGAAAGATATCCTCGGCTTTGAGGCCAAAGTTGATCTAGATGAGGGAATCGAGCGGACTGCGGAGTATTTTAAAAAAATTAGCTGACATTAATTTGTTCTACTTTGAGGCTGTTTTGTGGCTATGCAAGATTTATTGATTTTTCCTTTTGGCGGTACGGCGATCGAAGCATTAGATTGCTTAGGACAAGATTACCACTGTATCGGCTTTATAAGTGACGATAGAGACAAAATTGGTAAGAGCTACGCGGGCATCAAAGTCTTCAGCCGAACGGCTTTAATAAAGTATCCAAATTGCAAAATTCTTGCGGTACCTGGAAGCCCGTTGTCTTTTTTAACTAGGAAAACTGTAATTAATTCATTGAAGTTGGCTAATGAGCGATTTGCTACCGTTGTCCATCCTTCGGCTGTTGTTTCAAGACATTCAAAAATAGGGCATAATACATTGATAGGCGCAGGCGCCGTGGTCACTAGCAACGCATATATTGGAAATCATGTTTGCATACTTCCAAATAGCGTTGTCCATCATGACAGCATGGTGGGGGAATATACGCTTATTGGCTCCAATGTGGTCGTCGCGGGAAATGTAAAAATCGGTGCCAATTGCTATCTCGGATCGGGGTCAAATATTATAAACGGTTGTTCAATAGGTGACGAGGTTCTTGTGGGAATGGGAACTACCGTAATTAAGCCGTTAGAGTCAAATAGTAGGTACGTCGGCAATCCTGGTCGTAAAATAGGCTGAATGACTTGTGTCGAACTGACTGAACCAAACATTGCATAGTTGAAAAAGAAGAAGGTTTTAGTTTTAAATAACACAATTACCGAAAGGAACCCGGCGCTTATTAATCTAGTTAGCGCGTTAGGAAGTACTTATGACGTAATAATTATTGGTAAAGATAATATCGGAAAAGATAATTTTTACGGTGCCAGATACATCAGTGGCCATGTTTTACGGACAGTTCTTAAAATTCCGAGAAAACTACTCCACTTGTTTTTCAAGTTTCTTAATAAAGATTTTCTTAGACACGCAACCAAAATATCGTTCGTTTATCTATATAACTTTTTTCTCATCCCTAGGCTGCTCTTTATCAAATTTGATTTGGTTCTTTGTTTAGAAACAGAATCTTTACAAGGTGCGAAATTGCTAAGAACTATTTTCAAAAAGCCTATTGCATATTTTATATATGAGCTTTATTCGCAACAATATGTGGAAAAGAATGACCGATATAAAAGGCTTTTGTTTAATATTGAACAATCGGGATTGCAATATGCTGATATTTTATTGAGCAGCGTTAACGAGATATTGGGCAACTATCTTATAAAGGAATTTAGGTTAGAGAGAAAGCAAATCGTGCCTTATACAATCTGTCCTCTTCGTCCAGAACAACAATCCGAACAGCGAGATTATGAAAGCCCTATAAAGCTCTACTATCATGGAGTGCTTGCAAAAAACAGAGGGCTTGAGGAGGCTATATTGGCTATTCAGGATGTTGCTGGGGCCGAACTATATTTTCGAGGATTCGGAGATAATGAGCAGGAGCTCAGGAGTATGGTGACGCGTTGTGGTTTAAATGAAAAGGTGTTTTTTTTAGCGCCGGTCGACACAACACAGTTAGCTTTTGAAGCGACCAAATTTGATGTTGGACTTACCATGGTAAAAATGAATACTACGAACCATAGATATGCTTGCGGCTTTAAAACATTTGAAAATATAGCGGCAGGTCTAGGTCTTATCGTTCCGGCAAGTTATCCATTAACGCCTTTAATAAGCGAATTTAAAAACGGTATAACGTACCAGGACTCTTCCGTTGACGAATTGACGAGGGTATTCAATTTTTGTGCTCAAAATAAGGAGCTAATTAATAAATGGAAAGCGAATTCAAGAAAGGCTTATGAAATTGAGTATAATCCTCAGGTTCAGTCTTCGCGGCTAATTGATGTGTTTAATAGCTATTTGAATTAAAAAAGCTATGCGAACGAAATCAATAAAAGGCCTACTATCTGATTCGGTTGTGTACGGATTATCTGGAGCCATAACGAAGTTTTTGAGTTTTCTGCTGATTCCAATTTATACTAAAGTACTTTCTCCAGCAGATTATGGCCTCTTAGCGATTTCCACACGTTTTTATAGCATTTTACTTATCATCGTTGTATTAGGATTAGATTCTGCTGTTTATCGTTTTTTTTTTGATACAGATGACCAAGAAAAACGGAAGAACGTGTTGAATAGCTGGGCGCTAATTCAACTTAGTACAACAGTTCTTATTTGTGTTATACTCATCGTTTTCGGTGACTTCGTCGGAGAGCAAATTATAAAATCTGGAGAGCCAAATATTGATAGGCAAATTATATTTTTAATTTGCGGTTCTTTGATGTTTGGTATCCTTCCTGCGATCGTCAATGCCTATTTTAGGTTAAGGAGAATGGCTTGGCATGCTATGATATTTGCGCTTCTTTCATCCTTAGTAACGATAGGACTGAGTGTTTATTGGGTTTTATACGCAAAGAAGGGAATAGTAGGTATTCTATCCGCACAATGCGTAGCGCTATTTTTGGCTTCCGGGGTTGGCTTATATGTTTTGCGCGATATATTTTCGATTAGGGATTTTAACCTTAAAGCATCTAGATCGTTAGTAATATATGGTATTAGTATTCTCCCATCTTCGTTATCTACTGTCGGAATGCAATTCATTATTAGTCTTGTACTACAATACGAACTATCGAAGACAGCATTGGGTCTTTTCTATACGGGTTCGTCATTTGCCAGTGCTTTGACACTCATTACTACCTCATTTAGTGCAGCTTGGTCTCCTTTTATCTTTTCAATGATAAAGGACGAAAATTTTGAAAAAACGCTAATCCAAGCACATTCTTTCTACTTATATACGATGGGGTTCATCTCTTTTTTAATGTTTACTTTTTCCAAAGAGGTGCTTCAATTATTAACAGCTCCTAGCTATTATGCAGCTTCTTGGGTCTTAGGCATTCAGGCCTATGTTACCTTTATCGGAAGCTTATCAGTATTTTATATTTTGGGAATGTCTATTGAAAAGAAGATGAAATTTTATCCAATAAGTACCATTACATCTTCAATATTGACTGTTGGAGCGAGTTTTTTTATGGTCAATATGTTTGGCATTGAAGGGGTTTCATTAGCAATGTTGTTGGGTCAAACTTTGTTGATTGTAATGATTCTTTATTTTTCTCAAAAATTGCATCCGTTGCCTTTTAAATTTGGTAAGCCTATCGTGGTGGTACTTGGAATGGTCTGTATAGCCATCGTGCTTCGCATTTTTGAAACTGGAAATATTAAATTTGATTTACTTTACAAAGGCGGTTTGAGCATGGTTGTTTTTTTTCTAGTTTTTTTTATTACCAAAATCTATAAGAATATTAATTTTTCTGCTAATCGCTAAGACGAAATTAGATGACATTCCCCAAAAGAATAAACAGTTATGACGAAAATCCTTATTCTGACAATACGTCCACTTCACAACGGACCTAGAATTATTAGAGAAATTAACGCTCTCAATTCTAATTGTGAGATAGTGACAGTCGGCTTGACTAAGCCGCAAATCGACGGTGTTGGATTCCATGATATTACTAAGGTTCGATATAGCATAATTGATAGATTTATTCGTAAACTTTATAGATACATATTTCGCGGGCAGATTCCTAAGTTTGATTTACCCATAATGCGCCGATATGTCGGTAAAATGATAAAATATGAAAACCCGGCTGTTGTTATTGTGCATGATCCTGAGTTTTTACCTCAATTATCTGGGTTGAAGCGCACTTATGGCTTCAAATTGGTTTACAATGCTCACGAATATCACCCGCTACAATTTGACTCCATCGATTATTGGTTAAAGACAGCAGGTAAATATTATTATTGGATATACAAAGAATTTCTAGATAATGTTGATTTAATGATCAATGTGTGTGAAGGCATAGCAAATAAATGTAAGCAGGAATTTGGTAAGGATTCAATCGTGATTCCCAATGCTTGTACATACTATGAACATATTGAGCCAGTGATTAATACAAAAAATGATAGAATCCACATTATTCACCATGGTAATGCTATTAGAGCTAGAAAAATAGAATATATGATCGAAGCAGTCAAGAAATTGGGGGAGAGATTTTCGCTTGACTTAATATTAGTACCCAGAGATGCAAATTATATTGCTGAATTAAGAGCAAAAGCAAAAAGTGCAAAAAATATTAACTTTCTGGAGCCGGTAAGATTTGATGAAATTGTTCCGCTTTTGAATAATTATGATGTTGGTTTATTCAATTTGCCCCCATACACCTTTAATTATAAGTATGCGTTGCCAAATAAAATTTTTGAATTTATTCAAGCACGACTATGTCTTGTAATCAGTAATTCAACGGAGATGAAAAAGGTTGTGGAAGAACATAAATTAGGTTTAGTCAGCAACGGTCATTCTGTGGAAGATTTAGTTGACTGTCTAGACCAGCTAGACAAGGTTAAAATCGAGGAATACAAAAAAAACGCTGATAATGCTGCGAAATCACTTTCTGCAGAGAATTATTATACGCTTTACCAAAATGAGATATATGCATTGTTAAAGAAATAACTGGCTAGAAAAGATGTTGGGATGAAAATATTAATCATTGCTTACTATTATCCGCCTTATAGAGGCGTTGGCGCAATTAGGCCTGCGTACTGGCATCAAAGACTAATGCTAGACGGCTTCGATTCCTACGTGATCACGGCGACGAAACAAGAAGTGAAAGAAAAAAAGATTATTTATGTCGAACCAATTTCCAGGAAACGTGCTTTAATTAAGGATCAAGGGACTAATTGGTCTGCGTCGTTAATTCAGTTTTTTAAACATTTTGATGTAAGTTTTGATTTTGTACTGTTTACTGGTGGTCCATTTATGCATTTTTCTGTAGCCAGTATGTTTCGCAGGCAATATCCGTCTACTAAGATTATACTTGATTTCCGAGACCCTTTCGCACAGAACCCCAGATTCAAAAATTCTTGGTTGAAGATCCGAGTGAAAAGATTTTACGAAAAAAGGTTTATTAAAAACGCAGACGAGATAGTTACCGTCAACAGGTATTGTGCGT
>Ga0182737_1001046_pt1 | contig 30110 bp, 29 predicted proteins | sample eDN5th30CBELigOP_FD_128878 | JGI IMG/M metagenome (GOLD analysis project Ga0182737, IMG submission 128878) | Enriched Organic Plus compost microbial communities from Emeryville, California, USA - eDNA 5th pass 30_C BE-Lig OP (version 2) (version 2) ... | reverse complement strand
CGAGGTCACGCAGCCCGGCAGCAGGAGCAAAGCCAGAAGCGCGGCGGAAAGCGCGGGCCTGCGGGGCCTAGAAGGGGATTTCGTCATCCAGCTCATCGCGCTGGAAGCTGGCGGGCGCTTCGTTGGCGCCGCCGCGATTGCCGCCGAAGCCGCCACCGCCCTCGCCGCCACCGCTGCGGCCGTCCAGCATGGTCAGCTCGCCCCGGAAATTCTGCAGCACCACTTCGGTGGAATATTTCTCGGCGCCGTCCTTGTCGGTCCATTTGCGGGTCTGGAGCTGGCCCTCGACATACACCTTGGCGCCCTTTTTCAGGTACTTCTCCGCCACATCGGCCAGGTTCTTGTTGAAGATCACCACGCGGTGCCACTCGGTCTTTTCCTTGCGCTCGCCGCTGGCCTTGTCGCGCCAGGTCTCGGAGGTGGCGATGGAGAGGTTGACGACCGGATCGCCCGAGGTCATGCGGCGCACCTCCGGGTCCTTGCCCAGATTGCCGACCAAAATCACCTTGTTGACGCTACCCGCCATGATCCATCTCCGTTGTTGCCGCGACGTTAGACGGCGGCGGCGGCCGGGTCATCCGCGCCCGGCCTGTTATCCACCCCCATAACATTGTTCCTGTTATGTTCCAATAGCCAGGGACTGCCTTTTCCCCGATAAGCCTCAAGGCGCTGGCGGCGAGGCTCACGAAGGCATGCCCTTCAATTCCTATCCTTATTTCCTGTTCCTGGGACTGGCGGTGCTGGTGTTCCGGCTGCTGGAGCGCCGCGCCCTGACGGGGCGGCGGGTGTTCCTGCTGCTGGCCTCCTACGCCTTCTATGCCTGGTGGCGGGCCGACTTCCTGCTGCTGCTGATGGGCTCGACCCTGGTGAACTATGCCATCGGCCGCGAGATCGAGCAGCGCCGGATGCGTCATGCCGACCGCCAGGGGCTGCTGATCGGCGGCTTGATCTTCAACCTGGGACTGATCGCGGTCTTCAAGTACCAGACCCTGTTCACCGCCAGCCTGAACGACCTGCTGGGCTGGCACCTGCCCATCCCGCATTTCTTCCTGCCGCTGGCGATCAGCTTCTTCACCTTCGAGCAGATCAGCTATCTGGTGGATGCCGACCAGGGCAAAACCCACCGCTATTCGCTGCTGGATTACTCCCTGTTCGTCGCCTATTTCCCACACCTGATCGCCGGGCCGATCGTGCGGCACAACGACCTGATCCCGCAGTTCCACAAGACCGGCACCGACCGGCGCGGCGACCTGTCGGTGGGAATCACCCTGTTCACCATCGGCCTGGCCAAGAAGACGTTGATCGCCGACAACCTTGCGCCCTTCGCCGACGCCATTTTCAGCGCCGCCGACCGGGGCGTTCACATCGGTCCCACCGATTCCTGGCTGGGCACCCTGTTCTTCGCCTTCCAGATCTATTTCGATTTCTCGGCCTATTCCGACATGGCGCTGGGATCGTCGGCCATGATGGGCATCCGCCTGCCGGTGAATTTCCTGGCGCCCTACAAGGCCGCCAGCATCATCGACTTCTGGCGGCGCTGGCACATCTCGCTGTCGGCCTTCCTGCGCGACTATCTCTATATCCCGCTAGGCGGCAACCGGCAGGGGCCGCTGCGGCGCTATCTCAACCTGTTCATCACCATGCTGCTGGGCGGGTTGTGGCACGGCGCCAACTGGACCTTCATGCTGTGGGGCGGCCTGCACGGCTTCTATCTGACCGTGAACCATGCCTTCCGCCATTTCGTGAAACGCACCGGCCTGACCGCCCCGGCGGCCTTGCGCCTGCCGCTGCATGCGGCGGCGGTGCTGCTGACCTTTGCCGCCACCAGCCTGGCCTGGATCGTGTTCCGCGCCCAGAACCTGGACGCGGCGGGCCGGGTGGTCGCGGGCCTTCTGGGCGGCGGCCACAGCGCCATCGTCAGCTTCTCACCCCTGGCGGCGGTGACGCTGCTGCTGCTGACCGTCATCATCTGGTTCATGCCCAACAGCATGCAGATACTGTGGCGGCATGATCCCGCCCTGCCCTCGCCCTATGGCGCGGATCAGGTGACACCCGCACGCCGCCTGGCCTGGGCGCCGACGCGCAGGGCGGCCATCGCCTATGGCCTGCTCTGCATCGCCGCCGTGCTGGCCCTGTCGAACCTCAAACCCTTCATCTACTTCCAGTTCTGATGGCAATGCGCATGGACAAGAACCGCTACGCCGCATGGTTCCTGGGCACGGTGCTGACGGCCGTGGCGCTGCTGGCGGGATTCAACTGGGCGGCGGGCGCTTACATCCTGCACCATCCCAACGGCCCCAGTGTGCAGACCCTGTCGGGCTTCGAGCGCGCCCTGAAGCCGGTCTGGCTGGCGCGCATCCGCCCCGACATCGTGTTTGTCGGCTCCAGCCGGGTGCGCGACGCCTTCGATCCGGTGCTGCTCGATCCTGTACTGGGCGCGCGCACCTTCAATTATGGCGCGTCCAGCATGACGCCCTATGAGGCGCGGCGCTTTGCCCAGGATGCGTTGGCCCAGCCTTCGGTGCGGCAGGTGGTGGTGGCGCTGGATGCCTTTACCGGCAATGGCGGCCCCGGCGAGGCGCTGCCCAGCTTCGATGAAACGCGCCTGTCGGTGACGCCGGAAGGCACGCCGACCCCACGGCGCGGGCTGTGGCTGTTCACCACGGGATATCTCAGCGGCGGCGCGGTGGGCATGAACGCGCTCAGCGCCTGGTCGCTGTTCCAGCTGAACGGACAGAATGCCGCCACGCGCCCCGACCTGTTCGGCGCCTATGACCATATGACCGATGCCGTGATGGCGCGCGACCTGTCCTATCGCCGCCAGCGGGTGATGCGGATGGGCGAAGGGCCCCGCCGCGAACTGGAAAGCCTGCTGGCCGCCGCCTGCGCCGCGCGGGCAAAACTGACGCTGTATTTCTCGCCCGACCATGCCGCCATCCAGCAGCGCTATCGCGAAGGCGACGCGGCGGGACTGGCGGCCTTCAAAGCCACTGTCGCTGCGGCGGTGGCGCGCCACAATGCATCCTGCGCCAATCGGGTGGCGCTGTTCGATTTCCTGAACGCGAACGCGCTCACCACCGAAGCGATGCGGGATGGGGTCAGCCCCAGCTATGTGGATCTGGTGCATGTCCGCCCGCCGGCCGGTGTCCGGCTGGCGCGGCGGATGCTGGGTCAGGGGGAGGAGACGCTGGGAACCAGGCTCGCTCCGCCCTGACGCGCAGGATGTGAATTACGGCGTGGTGCCGGTCGAAGGCGGCGTCGGCGGCGGGGTAGCCTTGCCGGTTTCCGACAGCAGCACGACGGCGCCGGCAACCGCCGCGCCGATGCCGATGGCCACCAGCGGACCGGGGCGCAACTGGGCGGCCGCAACGCCGGCGGGTTTGCCGGGCGCCAGGGGGGCGGTGTCGGCGGCATAAGCCGTCGCCGAAAGGGTCGCCACAAGGGCCGTGGCAATGGTCGCGCGCGTCAGAATGCTCATCTATCCTCTCTCAGACCCATTCGGGCTTTTGCCTTCTGGGATTCTTTTATCATCAAGACGATCTACTACTCCTGTCAGAAATGCAAAGTGAAAACATTGCAACCGTTCTCTTTTTGTTTCCGGTGTGCCGGAAACGCGCTATGACCGCCGCATGGACCCCCTGACCCACGATTCCCTGGCCGCGCTGCTGTCGCCGCAGCGCCGGACCGCCATCCTGGATATCGGGGCCAACCCGATCGACGGCGATCCGCCCTACAAGCGGATGCTGGCGGCGGGCCTGTGCGACGTCACGGGCTTCGAACCCCAGGCCGAGGCCCTGGCCCGGCTGAACGCCAGTGCCGGGCCGCACGAACGCTACCTGCCGCACGCACTGGGCGATGGAACCTCGCGCACGCTGCATGTCTGCGAACTGGAAGGCATGACCAGCCTGCTGGTTCCCGATACCGCGCATCTGGCGCTTTTCAATCTCTTTCCTATATGGGGTGATGTGAAAGCCCGCATCCCCGTCCAGACCCGCCGCCTTGACGACATCGCCGAGGTTGCGCCGCCGGACTTCCTCAAGATGGATATCCAGGGTTCCGAGCGCGATGTGCTGGAACACGGCCGGGAAAAGCTCGCGGGCGCGGTGGCGATCCAGACCGAGATGTCCTTCATACCGCTCTACCAGGGCCAGCCGACCCTGGGCGAAATGGATGCCCTGCTGCGCCGCATGGGTTTCCTGCCCCACTGTTTCGCCGAGATGAAAGTCTGGCCCCTGGCGCCGCTGGTGGCGGGCGGCCAGCCCAACCGGGGCCTGCGCCAGCTTCTGGAAGCCGACATGGTCTATGTGCGCGACTTCACCCGCGCCGCGAACATGACGCCCGAACAGTGGAAGCATCTGGCCCTGATCGCGCATCACTGCTACGGCTCCGCCGACCTGGCGCTGCGCTGCATCAACATGCTGATGGAACTGGGCGCCCTGCCCCAGGGTTCCGGACAGCGTTACCTGGACAGCCTTCCGAGAAAACCCAACTGATGCTCAAGAACATCTCCATTCGCGGCGCGCGCGAACACAATCTCAAGAACATCGATGTCGAGATTCCGCGCGACACCCTGACCGTGCTGACCGGGCTTTCCGGGTCCGGCAAGTCGAGCCTGGCCTTCGACACCATCTATGCCGAGGGGCAGCGCCGCTATGTCGAGTCGCTGTCGGCCTATGCCCGCCAGTTCCTGGAGCTGATGCAGAAGCCGGACGTGGACCATATCGAGGGCCTGTCGCCCGCCATTTCCATCGAGCAGAAGACCACCAGCAAGAATCCCCGTTCCACCGTGGGCACGGTGACCGAGATCTACGACTACCTGCGCCTGCTGTTCGCGCGCGTCGGCGTGCCCTATTCGCCCGCCACCGGCCTGCCCATCGAAAGCCAGACCGTCAGCCAGATGGCGGACCGCATCCTGGCCCTGCCCGAAGGCACCCGTCTGTACCTGCTGGCCCCCATCGTGCGCGGCCGCAAGGGCGAATACAAAAAGGAACTGGCGGAGCTGCAGAAAAAGGGTTTCCAGCGCGCCAAGGTGGACGGCAAGTTCCATGACATCGGCGCCATTCCGCCGCTGGACAAGAAGCTCAAGCACGATATCGAAATCGTGGTGGACCGCATCGTGGTGAAGGCGGATATCGGCAACCGCCTGCCCGATTCCATCGAGACGGCGCTGAACCTGGCCGACGGCCTGCTGGTCGTCGAATTCGCGGACGAAACGGAAAAGGGCCCGCAGGGCAAGGACCGTCCGCGCCAGATGCTGCTGTCCAGCAAGTTCGCCTGCCCGGTGTCCGGCTTCACCATTCCCGAAATCGAGCCGCGCCTGTTCTCCTTCAACAACCCGCACGGCGCCTGCCCGGAATGTGACGGGCTGGGCACCCAGCTGTATTTCGATCCGGCGCTGGTCGTGCCGGACGAAAGCCTGACCCTGAAAAAGGGCGCCATCGCGCCCTGGTCGCGCTCCTCCTCGCCCTATTACCTCCAGACCCTGGAGGCGCTGGCGCGGCACTACAAATTCTCCATGAACGAAGCCTGGGAAGACCTGCCCAAAAAGGCGCGGGACGCGATCCTCTACGGCTCCGGCGAAGACGAGATCAAGTTCATCTATGACGACGGCGCGCGCCGCTATGAGACGCGCAAGCCCTTCGAGGGCGTCATTCCCAACATGGAACGCCGCTACAAGGAAACCGATTCCGCCTGGAGCCGGGAGGAGATGGAGCGTTTCCAGGACACCAGTCCTTGCGAGGCCTGTGGCGGCTATCGCCTCAAGCCGGAAGCGCTGGCGGTGAAGATCGGTGGCCTGCATGTCGGCCAGGTCTGCGAAATGTCCATCCGGTTCTCGGACGAATGGTTCCGCGACATAGACGCCAAGCTGAACCGGCAGCAGCGCGAGATCGCGGTCCGCATCCTGAAGGAAATCCGCGCCCGGCTGAAATTCCTCAACAATGTCGGGCTGGATTATCTCACCTTGGCGCGCGCCTCCGGCACCCTGTCGGGCGGCGAAAGCCAGCGCATCCGGCTGGCCTCCCAGATCGGTTCCGGCCTGACCGGCGTGCTCTATGTGCTGGACGAGCCGTCCATCGGCCTGCACCAGCGCGACAATGACAAGCTGCTGGACAGCCTGAAGGGGCTGCGCGACATGGGCAATACCGTGCTGGTGGTGGAGCATGACGAGGACGCCATCCGCACCGCCGACCATGTGATCGACATGGGCCCCGGCGCGGGCGTGCATGGCGGCCATATCATCGCCGAAGGCAGGCCCGCCGACATCATCGCCAACAGGAAAAGCCTGACCGGCCGCTATCTCAGCGGCGCGGAGTTCATCGCCATCCCGGCCCGGCGCCGCAAAGCGGCGCACAACCGCTGGCTCAAGGTGGTGGGCGCGCGCGGCAACAATCTCAAGAATGTCACGGCGGAGATTCCGCTGGGCACCCTGACCTGCATCACCGGCGTATCGGGCGGCGGCAAGTCCACCCTCACCATCGAAACCCTGTTCAAGGCGGCGGCCCGCAAGCTGTCACAGGGGCGCGAGCATCCCGCCCCGCACGACCGGATCGAGGGGCTGGAATATCTCGACAAGGTGATCGACATAGACCAGTCGCCCATCGGCCGCACGCCGCGCTCCAACCCGGCCACCTATACCGGGGCCTTCACCCCCATCCGCGACTGGTTCGCCGAACTGCCGGAGGCCAAGGCGCGCGGCTATGCGCCGGGGCGCTTCAGCTTCAACGTCAAGGGCGGCCGCTGCGAAGCCTGCCAGGGCGACGGCGTGATCCAGATCGAGATGCACTTCCTGCCCGACGTGTATGTCCAGTGCGACGTCTGCAAGGGCAAGCGCTACAATCGCGAAACGCTGGAAGTGAAATTCCGCGACAAGTCCATTTCCGATGTGCTGGACATGACCATCGAGGCGGGCGCGGAACTGTTCCGGGCGGTGCCGTCCATCGCCGAAAAGCTGGAAACCCTCAAGCGTGTGGGTCTTGGCTATATCTCGATCGGCCAGCAGGCCACCACCCTGTCGGGCGGCGAGGCCCAGCGCGTCAAGCTGTCCAAGGAACTGTCGCGCCGCGCCACCGGCCGTACGCTCTATATCCTGGATGAGCCGACCACCGGCCTGCACTTCCACGACGTGAAGAAGCTGCTGGAGGTGCTGCAGGAGCTGGTGGAGCAGGGCAACACGGTGGTGGTGATCGAGCACAATCTGGAAGTCATCAAGACCGCCGACTGGATCGTGGATCTGGGACCGGAAGGCGGCGACGGCGGCGGCGAGATCGTGGCCAGCGGCACGCCAGAGGATGTGGCGAAGAATGCCCGTTCCTATACCGGCCGCTATCTCAAACCGCTGCTGAAAGCCGCCGCCGCGGCCCGCAAGCCCAAAGCCGCCGAATAAACGAAGATCAGGCCAGGATATTGGTGACCGGCTCGCCCTTGATCCGGCGCCAGGCCGAAACGCTGGCGCTGGCGAACAGGCCGATCATCAGCGGCGACACCAGGAAGCTCAGCCCGCTCATCACCGGCAGGATTTCCCGCGCGCGCACCATGCCCGCCATGATCTGAATTTCCTGGCTGGCGCCCGGCGTGGGCGGCGCGTGTCCGGCCAGCGCCATTTCCACACCCAGGAACAGCAGGAAGAACGGCGCGAAGATGCCGATCATCAGGCCCAGCAGCCGCCAGAAATGCCCCGCCGACAACTCCCAGGAGCGGCGCAACACCGGCACGGTTTCCGCCACCGAGATGACGGGCAGCAGCGCCAGGAAGCGCGGCATGGCGACCAGGATCACGCCATATACCATCACCAGCAACAGCAGGCCGCGCAGCGCCGCCGGCAAGGCGGGCCCGGCCAGCGACAGCAGCATCACGGCCGGCATGATCAGCAGCAGGATCAGTCCGGCAAAGGCGAAGAAGGCGCGGAACAGGCGCCATTCCAAGGCACCGAAGGCGAAATGCGCCATCGGCGCATCCTTGCGCGTCCCCATCGCCAGCTGCACCACGGCGACGTAGATCACCGCCTGCAACGCCAGCACCGCCACCATGTACAGCAGCATCATCAGCATGCTGGGGCCCATCGCGGCGGCGTTGCCGCTGGCCATGTTGCCGATGAAGTCGTTGTAGTAGCGCTGGAAGGTGAAGAAGCCCAGGACCGTCAAGGCCACCATCGGCACCCAGATCAGGCCGATGATCGCGCCCAGATGGGTGAAGGTGAAGCTGTACGCCTCGCGGATGGTCGCGGCGACCGGAATGCGCGGCATCAAAATTCGTCGAACGGCCGGAGATCGTCGAACACCGGCGCCTGCGGCGCGGTGGCGTCGTGCCACAGGCCCATCGCCCAGGCGGTCACGGCGGCCGCGACCGGCAGCTTGGCCAGGTTGGCCACCGGCTCGGTGATGAATGCGAGTTTCTTGCGCGGCACGAAGGCGGCGACGCCGATCGCGGCGGCGGCCAGCAGTCCGGCGCCCAGCGCCAGTTTCGCGTAATTCGTACCCTTATGCTCTTCGGCCATGCTCATCACATCCTGTTCGCGTCCGACTATAGGCGGCGGCGCGCCGCCCTGTCATCCGAACTCCGCGTTTCCCCAGCTTTTTATGTCCTGGCGGGCGCATGGAAAACCTAGCACCCGGTCTGACATCAAACAGTTAAACGAGAACGCCATATTGCGGCGGAATGGTGATGAACCACACAGCCGGGCGTTAGCAAGTAAGAGCCCTGAAAAGCAAAAAGGCACATGACCTTCGGTCATGCGCCTTCGCTTTTTCGTCCGTCCGTTTCAGCGCCAATGGCGCTGAAGGACCGCCGTTTTACTTGGCGGTGGACTGCGGGCCGGTCGTGATCGGGCCCAAGGTCTTGCCGTCGCTGCTCTGGTCGGAAACGACAATGCCAACGCCCAGGGCGACAGCACCGATACCACCCAGAAGGAGCAGATTCGCGCCTTCGATCTGGGCCTGCTTCACGCCGGCGGGCTTGCCCGCAGCGAGAGCACCGGTATCGGCGGCGAAAGCCGAGGACATGGAAACGGTCGCCAGCACGGTCACCGCGCCAACAACACTCTTGAAACTGAACATAGGCTTTCCCCCTGTTGTGATGGCGGGATATTTCCCCGAAGCAGGGCTTCAAGTCAACCGTGCTTTGCCGATCCCTTTTTGACTGTTGCCAAAAGGTCTTACCCCGCTTTTCGGGGTGTCGGCGAGGGTACCATTTGGTCTCAAACCGGCCCCCGGGACGGAATCGCCACACAGCGCTTCCAGGCGTCTTTTCTCCAGGCAGAGGCCGGATTTAGGAATTATGTCCGTTGTCGCCCAGCCGTCCGACCTGCTAAAGCCCCGCCATGACCCAGAAACTCCATATCATCGGCGGCGGCCTGGCCGGTTCGGAAGCCGCCTGGCAGGCCGCCCAGGCCGGGGTCGCCGTGACCCTGCATGAAATGCGCCCTGTGCAGGGCACCGAGGCGCACCAGACCGATTCGCTGGCCGAGCTGGTCTGCTCCAATTCCTTCCGCTCCGACGACGCCCGGAACAATGCCGTCGGTCTGCTGCATGAGGAAATGCGCCGCGCCGGTTCGCTGGTCATGGCCGCGGCCGATTCCCACAAGCTTCCGGCAGGCGGCGCGCTGGCGGTGGACCGGCACGGCTTTGCCGCCGCCGTCACCCGCGCCCTGGAAGACCATCCGGGGATCACCATCGCCCGCGAGGAGGTTACCGCCCTGCCCGGCCCCGACTGGGGACCGGTGATCGTGGCCACGGGACCGCTGACCTCGGCGGCGCTGGGCGACAGCATCCGGCAGGCGACCGGCGCCGACCAGCTCGCTTTCTTCGACGCCATCGCGCCCATCGTCCACCGCGATTCCATCAATTTCGACATCGCCTGGTTCCAGTCCCGCTACGACAAGGAAGGTCCGGGCGGCGGCACGGCCGATTACATCAACCTGCCGATGGACGAGGCCCAGTACAAAGCCTTCGTCGCCGCGCTGCTGGCGGGCGAAAAGACCGACTTCAAGGACTGGGAAAAGACCACGCCCTATTTCGAGGCCTGCCTGCCCATCGAGGTGATGGCGGCGCGGGGCGAGCAGACCCTGGCTTTCGGCCCCATGAAGCCGGTGGGCCTGATGGACCCGCGCACCGGCCGCCAGGCACATGCCGTGGTGCAACTGCGCCAGGACAATGCGCTGGGCACCCTGTGGAACATGGTGGGCTTCCAGACCAAGCTGAAACATGCCGAGCAGGTCCGCATCTTCCGCACCATACCGGGACTGGAGGCGGCGGAGTTTGCGCGGCTGGGCGGTTTGCATCGCAACACCTTCATCAACTCGCCGCGCCTGCTGGATAGGTCGCTGCGTTTGAAGACGCAGCCGCACCTGCGCTTCGCCGGACAGGTGACGGGCGTGGAAGGCTATGTCGAAAGCGCCGCGATGGGACTGCTGGCGGGACGCTTCGCGGCCGACGAGATCCTAGGCCGGATGGACAATCCGCCGCCCGCAACCACTGCTTTCGGCGCGCTGCTGTCGCATATCACCGGTGGCGCCGACGCGCGCAGCTTCCAACCCATGAACGTGAATTTCGGGTTATTTCCGGAATTTCCCAAATCCGCGAAAATAAAAGGCCGCGACCGCAAACAGGCGATGAGCACCCGTGCGCTGGAAGACCTGTCGGCCTGGCTGGAAAAGCCTAAGGCCGCCGCGGAATAGGAGCAAGCCCAAAACCCATCATGGGGGACTGGCGCAACCGCATCCGGCTCCCTACGTTTCCATTGGCACAAAACAATGGAACGATACCGCATGGATATTCCGCTCGAACTTTCCTTCCATAATGTCGATCCGTCCGATGCCGTGAAGGCCGCCGTGCAGGCCCATATCCGCAAGCTGGAACAGCTTCACGATCATCTCATCGGCTGCCGGGTTTCGATCGAGATGCCGCATCGCAGCCAGAAGGCCAGCGGCAACCCGCCCGACATCCATATCGTGCTGCGGGTGCCGGGCAAGGAAATCGTGGTGAGCAAGGAATACAAGGACAACGGCCACAAGAAAGCGGCCACCGATGTCTATGCCGTGCTGGACAGCGCCTTTCTGGTCGCGCAGAAGCAACTCAAGGATTATCGCCGCGTCAGTCACGGCGATGTGAAGTACAAGAGCGGTGAGCCGCGCGGCACGGGGCCGTCCGGGTTGGACAGCTAAAGCCGCTTCTTCACGAAGGCGCTGAGCAGCGCCATCTGACGACGATGTATGGGCACGTCGCGCGGCGCGCCCAGCTTGCGCAGGTAAACCGGCACCAGCGCCGCCGGCAGGATCGCGGCCAGCGCCGCGCCCGGCTTCGGCCCCTTGCGCGCCGCCAGGAAGTGATCGCGCGCCCGCAGCGCCACCTGGCGGATCGCGGCGGTCTGCTTCTCGCCGCCGCGCGGCAGGTGGAAGAACTCTTCCGGCGTGACATGCAGCGCCGCCAGCAGGTCCAGCGGCATATACAGTTTGTGCCGGTTGTTGTGGAACGGCAGCGCCCGCAGCAGCCCGGTCAGGCCATAGGCCAGACCGGCCTCGCGCACATGGTCGGGATTGCCGCCCAGGATTTTCGCCGCGATCCGCATCACCGCGCCGCTGGTCGCCTCCACATAGCTTTCCAGCGCCGCGAACCCGGCATGGGTATCGGCCGAGGAATCGAAGGCGCGCGCCGCGACCAGCGCCTCCAGTTCCGCCAGCGTCACCGGACGCTGCGCCAGCAGGTCCGCCAGCGCCCGGGCCACATCATGGTTGCGCGGATTGCCGCGCGCGGCGCTTTGTGCCGTCTCGCGCCACCATTCCAGCCGGATCGCGCCCAGCATGGGTTCGCGCACTGTCTCGGCCACCCGCGCCACCTCGGCATGGAAGGCGTAGAGCGCCAGAAGATGCGGCCGCTCCCGCGGCGGCGCGAACAGGGTCGCAAAATAGCGGTCGGGATCGGCGGCGCGCACCGAGGCGGAGAGGCGGTTGAACAGCGCGGCGTCCATGAAACCCGAAGGAGCGGAATGCGAAAGGGCCGCGCCCCATCGGCACGGCCCTTTCGACCTTACAGCAAAATCAGCCCAGGCGGACCTAGATGGTCAGCACCTTGGGCCGGAAGGTGTTGACCCACCAGATCACGATCAGGCGCGTCACCATCACCGCCGTGAAGAAGGAGGTGATGATGCCCACGCCCAGCGTAACGGCGAAGCCGCGCACCGGGCCGGCGCCGAGCTGGAACAGGATCAGCGCGGCGATCAGATGGGTCATGTTGGCGTCCATGATGGTCGCCATCGCGCGGCGGAAGCCGGTATCGATCGCCGCCAGGATGCCGCGTCCGTTGCGCTGTTCCTCGCGGATGCGCTCATAGATCAGCACGTTGGCGTCCACCGCCATGCCCAGCGTCAGCACGATGCCCGCGATGCCCGGCAGGGTCAGGGTGGCCCCGAACAGGGTCAGGATGGCCAGCAGCAACACCAGGTTCAGGGTCAGCGCCACATTGGCGAACACCCCGAACAGGCCATAGCGCAGGATCATGAAGAGGATGATCAGCGCCAGGCCCGCCAGGGTCGAATACTGGCCGGCCTTGACCGAGTCCGCGCCCAGTTCGGCGCCCACGGTGCGTTCCTCGATCACATGCAGCGGCGCGGGCAGCGCGCCCGCGCGCAGCAGGATGGCAAGGTCGTTGGCGGTGGCGGCGGTGAAGTTGCCGGTGATCTGGCCCGAACCGCCCAGGATCGGTTCCTGGATGTTGGGGGCGCTGATGACCTGCTTGTCCAGCACGATGGCGAAGCGGTGGTTGACGTTGGCCTTGGTCACGTCGCCGAACTGGCGCGCGCCCACGCTGTCGAAGCGGAAGGTGACGACGGCACGGCCGGTCTGCTGGTCGAAGCCCACGCCCGCATCGGTCAGGCGGTCGCCCGACACCATCACCCGGCGCTGCACCACGATCTTCTGCGGCGGCAGATTGGCGTTGGATTCCATCAAAGTGAGGATTTCCGAGCCGATGGGGGCGATGGGCGAATTGGGATCGGCCTGCTCGTCCACCAGCTGGAAGGTCATCTTGGCGGTCTTGCCCAGGATGTTCTTGAGCTGGGTGGGGTCCTGCAGGCCCGGCACCTGCACCAGAATCCGGTCGTCGCCCGACCGCTCGATGGCGGGCTCGCGGGTCCCCAGTTCGTCGATGCGGCGGCGGACCACCTCGATGGACTGGTCCAGCACCTGCTGGCGCGTCAGGGTCTTGTAGGCGTCGGTCATCTTCAGCGTCATGCCGCCATCGGCGGTGCTGCTGAAATCATACTGGCTGCCGCCGACGCCCATCACCGAACCGGACAGGCTGGGGTTCAGGCCCTGCACCAGTTTGCGCGCCTCTTCCAGGCGGGCGGGATCGGAGACTTTCACGCTGACGGTGTCACCGCGCGCCGACAGGTTGGTGAAGGGAATGCGCGCCTTGCGAAGACCGGCGCGGATATCGCCCACCACCGCCTCGGCGCGGTCGCGTGTCACCTGCTCCATGTCCACCTGCAGCAGCAGGTAGGAGCCGCCCTGCAGGTCCAGGCCCAGATTGACCGCCGAGGACGGCAGCCAGGACGGCATCTTGGCGCGGACATTTTCCGGCAGCGCGTTGGGCAGCGCGATGAGAATGCCCCCCAGCACGACGAAGAGGGTGACAAGGCGCGTCCAGATGGAAACTTGCAGCACCGGGGATCAGCCCTTGTCGGCCGGCTGGTTCTTGGCGCGCACATCGGTCACCGCCGATTTCAGCACCCGCACCTGCACATTCTCGGCGATCTCGATGCTGACTTCGGGGTCATTGGCTTCGGTGGCCTTGACCACCTTGCCCACAATACCGCCCGCGGTCACCACCGTGTCGCCACGACGCATATTCTCGATCATGGTCTTCAGCTGCTTGGCGCGCTGGCTTTGCGGCCGCCACAGAAGAAAGTAGAAGATCGCGATCATCGGCAGCGCCAGAGTCAGCGTCTGGAACAGGGGATCGGCAGAATTCATGTTCGGGCTCTTTCGGGGGCGGCGATGCGGGCGGACTATAGCGGGACAGCCCTTCTTTGCAACCGTGGTAAATCAAGGAGTTAGGTATGGCGGCGGATAACGGACAGGACGGAAACGGGCTTCTGCTGACCCGTATCGCCGAGGCGCTGGAGCGCCTGGCGCCCCCGCCGCTGAACAGCGCCCTGCCCGACGGTGACGCCTTTGTCTGGGAGCCTGCGCAGGGCGGGCTGGTGGCGGTGCCCCATGTCGCCCATGTGGACCTGGACCTGCTGAAGGGCATCGAGCCGCAGCGCGAGACGCTGCTGGCCAATACGCGGCGCTTCGCCCAGGGCCTGCCGGCCAACAATGCGCTGCTGTGGGGCGCGCGCGGCATGGGCAAGTCCAGCCTGGTCAAGGCGGTGCATGAGGAGGTCAATCGCGACCGCGCCGACCATCTGGTGCTGATCGAGATCCACCGCGAGGACATAGACAGCCTGCCCCAACTTCTGCGGATCCTGCGCGGCAGCCCGCGCCGGGTGGTGCTTTATTGCGACGACCTGTCCTTCGACAAGGACGATACCAGCTACAAGTCGCTGAAGGCGGCGCTGGAAGGCGGTATCGAGGGGCGGCCCACCAACACCATCTTCTATGCCACCTCCAACCGCCGCCACCTGATGCCGCGCGACCTGGTGGACAATGAACGGGGCACGGCGATCAATCCCGGCGAGGCGGTGGAGGAGAAAGTCTCGCTGTCGGACCGTTTCGGCCTGTGGCTGGGCTTCCATCACTGCGGCCAGGACGAATATCTGGCGATGATCGAAGGCTATGTGGCCCATTACGGGCTGAAGATCGCGCCGGAGGAATGGCGCAAGCGGGCGCTGGCCTGGGCGATGGGACGCGGCGGGCGGTCCGGCCGTGTGGCCTGGCAGTTCATCCAAGATTTGGCGGGCGAACTGGGCCAGCCCTTGGACTGATCCGCGTCTAGTTCCGCGCCGAGGTCGTGGTCAGGTACGAGCGCGGATTGACCGGCGTGGTGTTGCTGCGGATTTCAAAATGCAGTTGCGGGCTGGTGACGTCGCCGGTCTGGCCGGTATAGCCGATCACCTGCCCGCGCGCGACGAAATCGCCGCGCGACACCACCAGCCGTTCGGCATGGGCATAGGCGGTGGTGTAGTTGCCCGCATGCTTGATCAGCACCAGGTTGCCATAGGCTTTCAATTCGTCACCGGCATAGGTGACGGTGCCGCTGGCGCTGGCATGGATGGGCGCGCCCAGCGTGGTGGCGATATTGATGCCGTCATTCTTGCCGCCGCTGGTGGTGCCGCCGAAATCGGACAGCACCCGGCCGCTGACCGGCCAGGCGAAAGCGGGTGCGCCGCCGACCGGCGCGAGCGGCTGGGCGGTGACGGTCTTGGTGGTCGGAGCATAGGGCCCGACATCCTTCGTCACATAGTGCGGCGCGGGGCGCGGCGTAGGCTTGGTGCTGCCATTGGTGTCGTCATAGGTATAGGTGCGGGCCACGGTCGCCTTTTTCGGCGCGGCGCTGCGCTGGCCCAGCCGGTCGTTCACGCCCCAGCTCAGCTTGGTTTCCGGCGTGGTGGGCATGCAGCCCGTCACCAGCGGCGTGGCGCACACCGCGAAAGCGAAGATGATGATATGGCGGAACTGACCCATCGGCGCGTGCCTTCTGCACTGTCTCGAAACGGATCATGCTGCGGGAATGGTTGAGAAGGGTTTAACCGTAAAGGCCCGGAAAACGGGAACTTTAACGCCTCGTTCAGGCTTGACCCACGGTTTTCCGCAGTTTTTCCAGCACGGAACTTTCCGTCAGGTTCAGGTGCAGCGGCGTCACCGCTATTTTGTCCGCATGCACCGCGCCCAGGTCGGTGTCCGGCGGCGGGGTGGATTTGCGGCGGCGCAGGCCGATCCAGTAATAGGGCCGCTGGCGGGCATCCATGCGCTCCTCGATCTCGGTGGAGAGCAGGTCGTACTTGCCCTGCGGCACCAGCGCGATGCCCTTCACATCCGCCGCCGCGCAGGCGGGGAAGTTCACATTCATCAGCGTGCCGGGCGGCCAGCCTGCCGCCACCAGTTTCTTCACCACATCCGCGCCATGCGCCTCGCCCGCTGACCAGTCGATGGTCATGCGCGAGCCTTCGTCATAGCATTGTGACAAGGCGATGGAGGGAATCCCCAGGGCGCAGCCTTCCATCGCCCCGGCGATGGTGCCCGAATAGGTGACGTCATCGGCCAGGTTGGAACCCCAGTTGACGCCGGAGATCACCAGGTCGGGCGGCCCGTCCTTCAACAGATGCAGGCAGGCCATCATCACGCAATCGGTGGGCGTGCCGCTGACCGCGTAATGCCGCTCATCCATCCGGCGCAGGCGCAGGGGACTGGCCAGGGTCAGCGAATGGGACGCACCCGACTGTTCGTTCTCCGGCGCGACCACCCAGACATCGTCCGACACCGCGCGGGCGATCTCCTCGGCGACCACCAGGCCCGGCGAATGGATGCCGTCGTCATTGGTGACCAGGATGCGCATCAGGCTTTCCCGATCCGGGTCTTGCCGCCCATGTAAGGCACCAGCACATCCGGCACCGCCACGGAGCCATCCGCCTGCTGGTAGTTTTCCAGGATGGCGACCATCGTGCGTCCCACCGCCAGCCCCGATCCGTTCAGGGTATGCACCGGGCCTTTCACCTTGCCTTCGGCATTGCGGAAGCGGGTGTTCATGCGCCGCGCCTGGAAATCGCCGCAGTTGGAGCAGGAGGAAATCTCGCGATAGGCGTTCTGGCCGGGCAGCCAGACCTCGATGTCATAGGTCTTGCGCGCGCCGAAACCCATGTCGCCGGTGCAGAGGGTAACGACGCGATGGGCCAGGTCCAGCTTTTTCAGGATTTCCTGCGCGGCGTCGGTCATGCGTTCATGTTCGTCGCCGGACTGCTCCGGCGTGGTGACGGAGACCAGTTCCACCTTGCTGAACTGGTGCATGCGGATCATGCCGCGCGTGTCGCGCCCCGCCGAACCCGCCTCGGCGCGGAAACAGGGCGTGTGGGCGGTGAAGCGGAGCGGCAGTTCGGCCTCGGTCAGGATTTCATCGGCGACATAGTTGGTCAGCGGTACTTCGGCGGTGGGGATCAGCCAGAAGGGATCTTCATTGGTGGTGCGGAACAGGTCGTCCTGGAACTTGGGCAGCTGGCCGGTGCCGAACAGGGCCGCGCTTTTCACCAGCACCGGCGGGCTGACCTCGGTATAGCCGAACTGGCCCGTGTGCGTGTCCAGCATGAAAGCGGCGATCGCCCGCTCCAGCCGCGCCAGCTCGCCTTTCAGATAGACGAAGCGCGCGCCCGACACCTTGGCGGCGCGTTCGAAATCCATCTGGCCCAGCGCCTCGCCGATCTCGAAATGCTGTTTGGGATCGTCGATGCCCGGCGCCTTGCCAAAGGCCCGCGCCGCCACCGGCACATTGGCGCTTTCGTCCGGCCCATCGGGCACATCGTCGGCGGGAAGATTGGGGATCACCGCCAGCGCCGTCTTCAACTCGTCTTCCAGGTCGCGCTGCTGTGCCTCGCCCTGCTGGATGGCGTCCTTCAATCCGGCCACTTCGGCCATCAGGGCGGCGGCCTGCGCCTCGTCCTTTTTGGCCTTGGCCTGGCCGATCAGCTTGGACGCCTCGTTGCGGCGGGCCTGGTCGGTCTGGAGCCGCACCAGCAGGTCGCGCAGCGCCTTGTCCTGCGCCAGCAGGTTGTCGGCGATGGCCTGTGCGTCCGCCAGCCCGCGCCGCGTCAGGCCTCGCACAAAAGTGGTGGCGTCGTCGCGAATGGCCTTGATATCGTGCATGGGAATCTCCGGTCGCCCCGGTCATGCCATGCCCGCATTTTCCGGTCAAAGGCGGCGGAAATCGCGCCTTTCCGCGCTTCCCATGCCTAACCGGACCCTAACCGGCAACCCAGAATTTCAGATAACGGTTCAACCGCGTTGCAACCCGTAGTGGGTAACATGCCGGCAGTTGGGGGATATTCGTTGTACCGCGAACCAGGCACGTCCGTCATACGCCGCATCACAGCCGTCCTGGACGCGCTGGACGGCCGGCTGTCGCGCCTGGGGCCCGGCGCCTCCACCGCCATCCTGGCGGCGATGGCGGCGGGCGGCGCGGTGCCGCTGCATGCCGCCGTCCGCATCGCGCAGGGCCTGCCGCTGGCCCCCATCTCGCTGGTCAACATCGCCTGCGAAATGGCGCTGGTGACCGCGCCCATCATCTATTACGCGCGCACCGTCATCGCCAAGCTGAACCAGTCGCGCGCCCGCATGAACGAACTGTCGCGCCGCCTGGCCCAGTCCGTGGAGGAAGCCGAGCACGCCAACCGCGCCAAATCCGCCTTCCTGGCCAATATGAGCCACGAACTGCGGACGCCGCTGAACGCCATCATGGGCTTTTCCGAGGTGATGAAGGAACAGCATCTGGGACCGATGGCCAATGCGCGCTATCTGGGCTATGCCGGTGACATCCATGACAGCGGCCGCTACCTGCTGGGCATCATCAACGACATACTCGACCTGTCCAAGATCGAAGCCGGCAAGATGTCGCTGGAAAGCGCCGAGGAATTCCTCCTGTTCGACACGGTGCGCGGCTCGCTCGACATGGTGGCGCCGCTGGCCGAAAAGCATGGCGTCACGCTGGCCTGCGAAACCCCGCGCGGCGTGGTGCGCCTGCTGGCGGTGGAGCGCATGATGCGCCAGATCCTGATCAACCTGGTGGGCAATGCCATCAAGTTCACCCCCGCGGGCGGACAGGTCATGGTCGGCGGCACCCCCCTGCCCAATGGCGGCTACCGCCTGACGGTGCGCGACACCGGCATCGGCATGGCGGCGGACGAGATCGCCAAGGCACTGGCGCCCTTCGGCCAGGTCGAGAACCGGATGACCGCCAAGCATAACGGTACGGGCCTGGGACTGCCGCTGGCCAAGGCGATGGTGGAACTGCATGGCGGCCGCCTGACGGTCGAGAGCGTGCCCGCCATCGGCACCGCCGTCATCCTGGACTTCCCCGCCGCCCGCATCAGTCACGGCCGCGCCGCGGCCTGACGGCACGCATCAGGCGGGGGTGACGCCGGTTCCGGGCGGTGTCTCGGGGGGCGTTCCGGCCTCGCGGGCGGCATCCTCGCGGGCGCGCTGGCGCTCGAAATAGATCACCAGCCAGATCGAGACTTCGTAGAGAAGGGTCAGCGGCACCGCCAGCGCCAGCATCGAGATGGCGTCGGGCGGGGTGAACACCGCCGCCACGCCGAACAGGCCCACGATCGCATAGCGCCGCATGTCGCGCAGCGCCTTGCTGGAAACCAGGCCGATCTTGCCCAGGATCGCCAGCAGCACCGGCAGTTGGAAGGTCAGGCCGAAGGCGAAGATCAGCGTCATCACCAGTTCGAGATATTCGCTAACCTTGGCCTGAAGCTGCACGCCCATCGTGTTGGCGGTGCCTTCGACCTGGAAACCGGCGAAGAAATGGATCGAGAAGGGCAGCATCACATAATAGACGAAGGCCGCGCCCAGCACGAACATGAAGGGCGTGGCGATCAGGAAGGGCAGGAAGGCGCGCTTCTCGTGGCGGTACAGGCCCGGCGCGACGAATATCCAGAGCTGGGCGGCGATGGCGGGAAAGCCCAGGCAGATGCCGCCGAACATGCCGATCTTGACGTTGGTGAAGAATACCTCGGTCAGGGCGGTATAGATCAGATGGTCGTTCTCCTGTCCGCGCAGCGCGTCGTGTAGCGGCCGGGTCAGGAAATTGAAGATCGGCTTGGCAAAGATGAAGCTGACGATGAAGGCGATGCCGAAGGATGCCAGCGCCCAGATCAGGCGGGTGCGAAGCTCCAGCAGGTGCTCCATCAGCGGCGCCTTGGTGGCGTCGAGCGCGGCTTCGTCTTCCGGGGTGGGGTTCATGCGGGCGTTACGGGCTTGCCGTCCGGCGCATCGGCCGGAACGGTCTCAGGCGCGGCATCCGTCACCTGGAATTCGCCGCTGCGGGGCTCGATCGCGCCTTCCACCGGCGCGGTGCTTTCCGCCGGAGTCTGGCCCGCGCCGTCCAGGGGCGGCACGGCGGTGTCCACCGCCTGGCTGATATCGGCCTGGGCCGCGTCCAGCGAAGCCTGCATCTCGGCGACGGGATTCTTCTTCTTGAGTTCCTCGATCTCCTTGCGGAGTTCGTCCAGTTCGGCCTGGCGCGCCATCTCGTCGAAGCTCTTGCGGAATTCGTTGGCCATGGCGCGGGCCTTGCCCGCCCATTTGCCCGCCATGTTCATCAGGCGCGGCAAATCCTTCGGTCCCACCACGACAAGGGCGACGACCAGCAGGACGATGATGTGCTGCCCGCTGAAGATATCGAACATTCAGGACGCCCCTGCCCGCGGCGGGACTTCAGACCGTGGTCTTGTCCTTGTTCGTGTCCTCGGCATTGATCACCTTGGGGTCTTCCTTTTCGGCCAGGCCCTTCTTGAAGGAATTGATGCCCTTGCCGAAGTCGCCCATCAGGTCGGAGACCTTGCCGCGGCCGCCGAACAGCACCAGCGCCACCGCCGCCAGGATCACGATATGCCAGATGCTGAAGGTACCCATGTGCACTCCTTAAGTCTTTGAAAGACTGAACTTTTGGCTGCGCCTGCCGCCCCGGGGCACAGCTCTTGCCCCCTTTAAAGCCTTCCCCGTCTTCGGGCGCAAGTGGCGGTTCCCAAAGGGGTTATTTCTCGCGCCCGCAACATTTCCCCGCGACCGGCCCGAAGGCGGAAGGCGAAGCTTTTTTAAGCGTCCCGGCCACAGGATGGCGGCATGAGGCAAACGGGCAAGATCGCTGCGCTGGAATCCCTGCGGGGCCTGCTGGCACTTTGGGTCGTGATCGCCCATGTCACCGCCCGCGTGATCAGCGACGCCAGCATCGTGGAAACCCATTCGCGCGCCGCGCTGGAGCCGCTGCTGCCCGTCTATGTCTTCATGATCCTGTCGGGCTTCGTGATCTGGGGCCTGTTGCGGCGCGAGCATGAGAACTGGCGCGCCTTCCTCACGCGCCGCTTCTTCCGCCTGGCGCCGCTCTATTTCGCCGTGCTGGCCGTGGCGGCGCTGGTTACCCCCTTCGAACTGCGCGCGCTGGAAAACCTGTTCTGGCGCAACCAGCATGTCTATGACGCCATCAAGGTGCATCAGGTGGCGCTGGCGCATTTCTGGCCGCATCTGTGGGCGCATGTCCTGATGATCCACGGCATGATCCCGGACACCATCCTGGCCGATTCCAACTTCACCTTTCTCAGCCAGGGCTGGAGCATCTCGCTGGAATGGCAGTTCTATCTGGCCGCTCCGGCCCTGTTCGCGCTGTGGGTGCGCGGACGCCATGCGGCGCTGGCGCTGTGCGGCATCGGCATTGCCGCCATCGGCCTGCTGGGCATTCCCAGTGTCGGATTCCTGCCCAACCAGTTCATCTGGTTCGTGCTGGGCATGATCTCGTTCCAGGCCTGGCAGTCGCCGGACTGGTACACGCATGTCCCGGCGCGGGCCCATGACGCCCTGCTGCTGGCGCTGGCCGTGCTGGTCTATCTCCTGCTGCACCAGCCCCTGCCCGTGCTGATCTGGCTGGTGGTGATGGATGCCCTGCTGGCGCAGCGCACCGGGCGGCAGACAGCCGTGACGCGCGCCGTCAACCGGCTGTTGGAGCAGCCCGCGCTGCAAAGGCTGGGTGAGATTTCCTATTCGGTCTATCTCGTCCACATTCCCATTCTGTATGCGGTGTTTCGGGCGCTCACCAAATGGGACGAACACCTGTTCGGCTGGAAATTCCTGGCGCTGGCCCTGCCCGCCACTCTGGCGCTGACGCTGCTGGTGTCCGCGCTCACCTATCGCGCCGTCGAAAAACCCGGCATGGCGCTGGGACGGCGGCTGGCGAAACGGCTGGAAACGGCACCCGAGCGCGGCATTGCTGTGGCCGCGCCATAGCATCCCGTTTGAACGACCATCGGTTGCGCCTTGCTTCCGCCATCCCCCTGTTTCATGGTTCGGCAAAACAGGGGAACGCCACATGACACAGGTTTCACGCCGCAGCATGATGATCGGCAGCGCCGCACTGGCGGGCATAGGCCTTCCCGGCACCGCACTGGCGCAGGACGCCGCGCCCACCGCCACCATCGAGCGGATCGATCCCGCCCTGGACGCGCTGATCGCCCCCGATGCCAAGGTCGAAGTGGTGACGGACGGCTTCCAGTGGTGCGAAGGCCCGGTCTGGGTCGGCGGGTCCGACGGCTATCTGCTGGCCTCCGATCCCCCGAAGAACATCATCTATCAATGGTCGCCCAAGGCGGGCCGTTCGGTCTGGCTGACGCCGTCGGGCTATCAGGGCACGCCCTCGCCGCGCTTCCGCGAGCCCGGCTCCAACGGCCTGTTCCTCAGCTACAGGAGCGGCCGCGACGGGCTGGTGATCGCCGACAGCGGCGGGCGCGGCATCAGCGCCATCGACCTCAAGACCAAGAAAAAGACGGTGCTGGCGGACAAATTCGAAGGCAAGCGCTTCAACAGCCCCAACGATCTGTGCGTCTCGCCGCTGGACGGCGCGATCTATTTCAGCGATCCGCCCTATGGCCTGGCGGGTGTGCAACAGTCACCCGACCGCGAAATGGATTACACCGGCGTCTTCCGGCTGGGCCGCGACGGAAAGGTGACGCTGCTGGGCAAATACGGCATGCCCAACGGCGTCGGCATCTCGCCCGACGGCAGATATCTCTATCACACCGACAGCGAAGCGGGATGGATCGTCCATACCCTGGATGCCAACGGCAGATCGGTGTCGGAAAAGCCTTTCATCGACCGCGCCGCCCAGGGCATCCAGAGCAAGAGCGGCGACAGCCTCAAGGTGGACGCGGCGGGCAATGTCTGGCTGTCCGAAAAGGGCATCAGCATCGTCACCCCGCAGGGCAGGCGCCTGGGCACGATCCGCGTCACCGGCCCGGCGGCCAATTGCGAGATTGGGGCCGACGGTTATCTCTATATCGCCGCCAACCACCATGTGATGCGGGTGAAGGTGAAGGCGAAGAAGCTGGTGGCGTAGCGGAGCCTGTAACAAGTAAGTTGGATTCCCGCTTGCGCGGGAATGACAAAAGCCGCGCCTGTCCGGCCGCTCGCTTTAGCTCGCGGCGTTCGCCCGCTTTCGCAGGTCCACCGGACCTGCTCACGCGCTGCGCGCGCCGCGGCTTACCCCACCAATATCTCGCCCTTGCGGCCCAGCATGTCCGCCAGCGCGCCCAGCCGCTTCTGCACCGGCTCGCCGGCGATGGCTTCGCGCCTGGCCGGCACTTCCAGCACGATCTTGGCGGGGGTCAGGCGCAGGCCATACTGCGCCAGCTCCCCACTCGCGCTGGCCGACAGGGAAAAGGCGAAACGCCAGGCCAGTCCCAGCGCCAGCGCGCGCTTCTGGTCGTCCTTGTCCAGCAGGCCCGCCAGGGCGATGGCCTGCGGCACTTCCTCGTCACCCGAATAGCGGTGAAAGACGCTGGCCGCGACGATGGCGCGGGCGCGGTGGCTGGCGCCCGCGAAAGGCGCGGTCAGCACCTGGCCGAAGGCGCCCACCGCGCGGTCGTCGGGATGCCGCCGCCAGGCGACGTCCGAGAAAAAGGCCGAGGCTTCGCGGATGCGCGCCTCGGCGGCGCTTTCGCCCTCGAACAGCGGGCGCGTCCAGTCCAGCATTTCCTGGGCATGCGCAGCGACACGGGCGTTTCGCCCATTGGCGGCGCGCGCGAAGGCCACCAGCGGGTCCTTGGCGCGCTCCTCCGCCGACAGCCGCTGGAACAGCAGCCCTTCGCGCAGGCCATAGGCGCTGATCACCACATCCTTGATGTCGCCGGCTTCCAGCAGCCGCTCCAGCACCACCGCGCCATAAGGCAGCGACTCCGCGCGGCGGCGCGACACCACCTTGATCTTGCGGACACTGTCCTTCGACAGCCCCGCCAGCAGCCTGCACAGCCGCAGGGCGCGCCCGCGGGGAATGGTGTAGTGCTGCAGGACATGGAGCGGATAATTCTGCTCCTCCATGTCCACGCGGGCCAGGCTGCGCCAGATGCCGCCCACCGCATAGAGCGCGGGCGCGGACAGGCCCGCCTCTTTAAGAGAAGGCAGCGCCTTCAGCCCCTTGTCCACGATGTCCCGCGCCTTGTCGGGATCGCCCTTGCTCTGGTCCATCAGGCGCAGGGGACCGAACGGCAGGGTGTGGGCGATGCCGGTGCGGCCGCCCTTGACCGGCACCATGTCCAGCGAACCGCCGCCCAGATCGGCGGCCAGGCCTTCGGCATCCGGCGTGCCCGCGATCACGCCTTCGGCGGCGATGCGGGCTTCATCCTGCCCCGCCAGCACGGTGATCGGCCCGCCCCAGGCGCGTTCGGCGCGGGCGATGAAGTCCGCGCCGTTGCTGGCATCGCGCGCCGCCGCCGTGGCCACGGCCTCGCGCGCGTCCACGCCCAGCCCGTCGGCGATGACGCGGAAACGCGCCAGCGCCGCCAGCGCATCGGTGACGCCCTGCGGATGCAGGCGTCCGGTGGTGACCATCTCGCGCCCGATGGCGCAGATGGACTTTTCATTCTGCAGGGTGGCGGCGATGCGGGTCGGCGCCTCGTACACGACAAGGCGCACCGAGTTGGACCCGATGTCCACAATGGCGACGGGCCCGCGTTTGCCGCGGGCGCCCCGGAGATCAGGCGAGACCGGCAAGTTCAGCTCCGGCGCTTGTCCGGAGACTGGATCTTGAGGGCGCGGCCACGGCCCGACAGCGACGGGTTGGTCATGAAATAGGTGTGCGCGGAGAAAGCATCGCCGTCCTCGGAATGAGAATCACGGACATAGCGTCCGTCCGGCTCCATATACCAGCTTTGCGCCTGGTCTTTCAGTTGCGCCACCATGATCTGGTCAAGGACTTGTTGATGGACCGTGGGGTTTTCGATGGGAACCAGGGTTTCCACCCGCCGGTCCAGGTTGCGGGGCATCCAGTCCGCCGACGAGATGAACACCCTGGCGTCCTTGTGCGGCAGGCCGTGGCCGTTGCCGAAGCAGATGATGCGGCCATGCTCCAGGAAACGTCCCACGATGGACTTGACGCGGATATTCTCCGACAGGCCCGGCACCCCGGCGCGCAGGCAGCAGATGCCGCGCACGATCAGTTCGACCTTCACCCCCGCCTGGCTGGCGCGGTAAAGGCCGTCGATCATGGCCGGGTCCACCAGGCTGTTCAGCTTGACCCAGATGGCGGCGGGACGGCCCGCCCTGGCATGCATGATCTCCTGCTGGATGGCCTCGATCAGCTTGCCGCGCAGGGTCAGGGGCGACATGGCCAGCTTTTCCATCCCCACCGGCTCGGCATAGCCGGTGATGAAGTTGAACAGCTGGGCGGCGTCGCGTCCCAGCGCCGGGTCGGCGCTGAACAGCGACAGGTCGGTATAGATCTTGGCGGTGTTGGGGTGATAGTTGCCGGTGCCGAAATGGCAATAGGTGTGCAGCTGGCCCTGCTCGCGCCGCACCACCAGGCTCACCTTGGCGTGGGTCTTCAGCGTGACGAAGCCATAGACCACCTGCACGCCCGCCCGTTCCAGGTCGCGCGCCCATTTGATATTGGCGGCCTCGTCGAAGCGGGCCTTCAGTTCCACCAGCGCAGTGACCGACTTGCCGCTGTCGGCGGCCTCTATCAGCGCCTGCACGATGGGACTGTCGGAGGAGGTGCGATATAGCGTCTGCTTGATCGCCACCACATCGGGGTCGGCGGCAGCCTGGCGCAGGAACTGCACCACCGTGTCGAAACTCTCGAAGGGATGGTGGACGATCAGGTCCTTTTCGCGGATGGCGGCGAAACAGTCGCCGTTATGGTCGCGGATGCGTTCGGGAAAGCGGGGATTGTAGGGCTTGAACTGGAGGTCCGGCCGCTCCGGCAGGATCAGCTTGCCCAGGTCCGACAGGCCCATCAGATTCCCGACGATCACGATTTCGCTGTCGTCCAGGTCCAGATGCCCGGCGATGAACTGGCGCAGGCCCTCCGGCATCGAGGCGCTGCATTTCATATGGATCACGCTGCCCCGGCGGCGGCGCTTGAGCAGCGTCTCGAACAGCAGCACCAGGTCTTCGGCTTCCTCCTCCACCTCGACATCGCTGTCGCGCAGCAGGCGGAACATGCCCCAGCCCTTGACGTCATGGCCGGGGAACAGCCGGTCGAAATAGAGCGCGATCACATGCTCCAGCGGGATGAAGCGCACCGCGCGCGGCGCGGTATCGGGCAGGCGCATGAAGCGCTTGAGCTGGGACGGCACCGGGATCAGGGCCGAGAATTCCTTGCCGTCGCGCTTGTTGACCAGCTGAACCGCGATGGTGAAGCCCAGATTGGGAATGAAGGGAAAGGGATGGGCAGGGTCGATCGCCAGCGGCGTCAGCACCGGGAAGATCTGCCCGGCGAACTGCCCGTCGAGGAATGCGCGGTCGCCCGGCGCGATCTCCTCGCCCGTCACCACGCTGATGCCTTCCTTGCGGAGTTCGGCGTGAAGCTGGGTCCAGATGCCCTGCTGGTCGGTGATCAGGGCGCGCGCGGTCCTGTCCACCTGCGCCAACTGCTCGGCCGGCGAGAGGCCGTCGGCGGACGGTGTCGCCACCCCGGCGCGCACCATGCCCATCAGGCCGGCCACGCGCACCATGTAGAATTCGTCCAGGTTGGAGGCGGAGATGGACAGAAACCGCACCCGCTCGAACAAAGGATGACGGCGGTTGAGCGCTTCCTCGATCACCCGGCGGTTGAAGGCCAGCCAGCTCAGTTCGCGGTTGATGAAACGCTCCGGTGCGGCCGGGTCGAAAGACACCGCATCCTGGTGCTTGAGGGCGACGACATCCTCGGTGGACACCGTCTCGTCGGCATCTTCGTTGGCGGCGGAAACAGGGGCGGTCTGGCGGGGGGCGGACATGGCCCCAGCCTAAGCGTCCAATCGTGAACTTGTCATGACATAAAGGGCGGATCGCCCTGCCCTTCGGCCAGCAGGTCCCGGATAAGGCTGAGGTTTACCGGGCTTTTCCGGGCCAGGGCCAGGGCATCGGCCCGCGCCACGAAATCGCGGATGGCGGCGGGCGACCGTTCCAACCGCCCGATCATGTGGGCAATCACCGCATCCGGCACGATCAGTTGCCGGTCGTCGAACAGCTTGGCCGCCAGCGCCGTCAGCAGGGCGTCATCGGGCATCCAGAGCGGAAAGCCCAGCAGGGCGCGGGTGCGGGAGACAAGGTCGGGCAGGACAAAGGGCCATTCGGCAGGCGGCGCCTGCGCCGTCAGCAGCAGCGGCGCGCCCCGCTCCAGCAGCGCGAAGAGCGGCGCTTCCGGCGTTCCGGGGCCCACATCCTCCACCACCAGCGCGCCATCGGGAATATCCGCATCCAGCCCCGCCGCCGGAAGGATGACGGCGCCCGCGCGCTCCGCCCAGACCGCCGCCAGGTGCGACTTGCCGGAGGCGGGCGGGCCGTACAGCGCCGCGGCGGGCGCGGGCCAGTGGGGAAAGGAATCCAGGAAGGCGACGGCGCGTTCGTTGGACGGCGCGACGATGAAATCGGCGCGGCCCTGCGCGCTTCGGGTTTCCAGGGGCAGGACAAGCTGCGTCATGACGGCGACCGATTACCCCAAACATCGCTCCGCAGGAACAGCCCGGCATAGGCCAGGCCGGATGCGACGGTCAGAAGGCCGGTGACGGCGGCGGCTACGCCCGTCACGGTGGGCGCGGCGATCTCCAGCGCCAGCAGGGCCAGCGCCAGCAGGATATAGCCGATCTGCGCGGCGGTGGAGAGCTTGCCCGCCAGCAGCGTGCGCGGCTGGAAGGACAGCTTTGCCGCCTTCACCACCAGCCAGCCTCCGGCGATGGCGGCGTCACGCCCCACCACCAGGCCCAGCAGCCATGCCGGTGTCGCGCCAACGCCATAAAGCGCGGTGAAGCAGAGCAGCATCAAAAGCTTGTCCGCCGCCGGGTCCAGCCAGGCGCCGAAATCGGAGGTGAAGCCGTAACCCCGCGCCAGCCAGCCATCCAGCGCATCGCTGGCTCCGCAGGCGGCGAAGACCAGCAGGGCGGCGGTATTGCGGTCTTCCAGGATCAGCCAGGCGGCAAAGGGCGCGGCCAGCAGGCGCAGCGCCGAAAGCAGGTTCGGCGCGTGACGGAGGGCGGTTTGCGTCACCGCCCCGCCAAAGCGAGCGTCCACTGCCCGCCGCGCTGGGCCAGGATGACGCCCGAACCCGCAAGCTGCTCGCGCAACTGGTCCACCCCGCCGACATAGGCGATGGCCAGCCGCGCATAGCCCAGATGCATGGCGGTGACATTGACCGACTGCACCGTATTCAACGCCCCGACCTGGGCCTGAATCCCGCCGAACTGGGCCAGCGAGTTGATCCGCACATCCGCCACCAGGCGGCCGCGCTGGCTGTAATCCACCACGCTGCGGGTCTTCCACAGATCCTCGATGGCGCGCACCGCCGCCTGCGCCGCCACCGGATAGACCGCGCCCATCGTACCCTGCACCGGCACCTCCAGGCTGGTGCGGGCGGGCGCGCCGCTGGCGGCCACGCGCCGGATGTTCACCATCATGCGGCCGCTGGAATAAGCGGCCTGGACCAGCGCCACCTCGGCCACGCCGTTGCGGCCGGCCACGGCGGACAGTTCGTTCCAGCCCGCCGTTTCGAAATTCAGGCCCGCCAGCGCCTCGTCATCCTCCGCGCCCGAAACCGTGAAAGGCACCATGCTGTCGCGGAAGGCGGGATTGGCCAGCGCCGAGGCCCAGGGACCACGGCCCACGCCTGGCGACATCGGCACCACCAGGATGCGGCGGACCGCGCCCTGCGCGAAGGCGATGCCCGACGAGCGCAGGATGCGCGCCACCGCATCGGGATTGAAGCGGTAGGTGACGTCCGCGACATAGCGGGTGGTCGAGCGCCGCTCGTTGGCGATGTCGAAACCCCGCGAAATCCGCAACAGGGAGGCGGCGTCCAGGGCGGGCTGCTTGCCCCAGTCCTGCTGGCGGGTCAGGCGGCGGAACAGGATCTGGAAGGCGCGCGGGCGGCCCTGGGCGATGCCCGCATTGAAGGCCTCGGTCGAGGAGGCGCCCGACGCATCCACCCGGATGCCGGACACGGTGTAAAGGTCCTGCTGGTTCTGGGCGCGCGCCGGCGCGGCGGCCACCAGCGCAAGAAAGACAAAGGGCAGGAAGCGGAAAAGCCGGTGCATGGGACGCCTGATTTGAGCCGGGCGACTATACCGGCCCGAATCTGGCGGCGAAAGTCACGTTTCCGCTAAACCCGTGCGGAAACTGGCAGAATCGCGGCGCCGCGGGGCGCCTTTGCGCCGCCTGTGTATTTGGGGCCACGCCGCCTTGCACCACCCTGCCCGCCCCCTTAAACGAAGCCCATGTCCGACAAACAGAATGGCCTGACCTACAAGGATGCCGGGGTCGATATCGACGCCGGCGAGGCGCTGGTGGCGCGCATCGCCCCCGCCGCCAAGGCGACGCGCCGCAAGGGCGCCGATGCCGACCTGGGCGGTTTCGGCGGGCTGTTCGACCTCAAGGCGGCGGGCTTCAAGGACCCCATCCTGGTGTCCGGCACCGACGGGGTGGGCACCAAGCTCAAGCTGGCGATCGACACGCGCCGCTATGACGGCATCGGCCAGGACCTGGTCGCGATGTGCGTCAACGACATCGTGGTGCAGGGCGCCGAGCCGCTGTTCTTTCTGGATTATTACGCCACCGGCAAGCTGGAGGTGGAAAGCGCCGCCACGGTGGTGGAGGGCATCGCCCGCGCCTGCCAGGAATCCGGCTGCGCCCTGATCGGCGGCGAGACGGCGGAAATGCCCGGCCTGTACGGCAAGGGCGATTTCGACCTGGCCGGTTTCACCGTCGGCGCGGTGGAACGCGACGCGGTGCTGCCCCGGCTGGATAGGATGAAGCCCGGCGACGTGCTGGTGGGCATCGCCAGCAGCGGCGTGCATTCCAACGGCTATTCGCTGGTCCGCAAGGTGGTGGAGAAATCCGGCCTGAAACTGGAAGACGCCGCGCCTTTCGAATCCGGCAAGACATTGGGCGAAGCCCTGCTGACGCCCACGCGGCTCTATGTGAAGCCCGCGCTGGCCGCCATCGCCACCGG
>Ga0182737_1001044_pt1 | contig 30143 bp, 28 predicted proteins | sample eDN5th30CBELigOP_FD_128878 | JGI IMG/M metagenome (GOLD analysis project Ga0182737, IMG submission 128878) | Enriched Organic Plus compost microbial communities from Emeryville, California, USA - eDNA 5th pass 30_C BE-Lig OP (version 2) (version 2) ... | reverse complement strand
TCGGGCCTCTCGGTGAAGATCGACGTGAACGGTGCCGCCAGCGCCGTCCGTCCCGGGCCGTTCACGCTCACGCTGCTAAAGGACGGGGCCCCGGCGGATTCGGTCGCCGTCGCCGGCGAGGCGTTCTCCCACACGTTCGAGGTGTCGGAGGACGGGCGCTACGGCTTCAAGCTGACCCGGCGCGTGGGCGACAACGAGCTCATCGAGGCCTACTCGACCCCGGTCTGGTTCACCTACGAGGCGAAGGTCGAGCCCGAGGTCAAGCCCTCGAACAGGTTCAGCTTCAAGAAGTTCAAGGCCAACCGCAGGAAGGGCATCGGCAAGCTCAGGGTGAAGGTCGCGAGCCCGGGCAAGCTGAAGCTGACCGGCCGCGGGCTCAAGACGGTCAAGGCGAAGGTCCGCAAGAAGAACCAGGTGGTCACCCTCACGCTGCGACCGAAGGCCCAGCTGAAGAGGAAGCTCAGGAAGCGTGGCTTCGCGAAGGTCAAGGTCAAGGTGACCAACACCCCGACCGGGGGCCGGGCCCTGACCAAGACCAAGGTCGTCAAGCTGCTCGCGAAGAAGGCGAAGCGGAAGCGCCGCTAGCGGGCTACTCGTCGGGAACGTCGGGGGTCGGTGGCGGAGGCGCCGCCGAGATCCCGGCCAACTCGGCCTGGGCGGAGGCGGCGGCCGCCTGGGCCTCCCCGGCCCAGCGCTCGCGGACGATCACCGAGGCGTCGGACTCGGCGGCCATGCCGCCGGCCACCAGCCCGTGCCGGTGCCCGGAGCGCTTGCCCTCCTCGTAGCCTAGCCGCGCCATCTCGCGGGTCACCTCCCTCTCCGCGCTCTCGCGGGCCTGCTCGTAGGCCTCCTGCTCGCTCAGGTCCGGTCCGTCCGAGCCGCCCCGGGTCGCATACCCGATCCCGAATCCGGCCGCTCCCGCCGCCAGGAGCAGGGCCGCGCCCACGACGACGAGCCACGGCCGGGGACGCCGGCTTCGGTCCTCTCCCGCGGACCCTTCGGTCGGGCTCGAGTCGGCCGCTTCGGTGCCCTCCCGCTTCGCGGGGTCGCCCTCAGTCCCGGCCATGGCCCCGCTCCTTGCGATCCGTCATCTCCTTCTCCGCTTCCTTCTCGGCCTCCCGCGCGGCCTGGACCGCGGCGCGATACGCCGCCGCCTCCTCGCCGGTCGGGCACCAGCCCGGCGCCGCCGCCACGGTGCCGCAGTTCGCCTGCCGGGCGGCGATCTCGGATTCGGCCGCGGACTGGGCCGCCTCCGCCGCCTTGGCGGCGGCGACCGACTCCTCGATGTCCGCGTTCCCGGCACCTATGTCCGCCCCCTCCCGCGCCCCGGTCTTGGCGCCCGCGATCTTCCCGCGCTTCCAGCCCGCCGCAAACGCCCGCCTGGAGACCGCGGCGCTGGTCGCCCGGAAGGCCTCCTGATAGGCCCGCTCGTATCCCCGCTCGCGCGCCGCCTCGGCCTCGCTCCTTCCCGTCGCGGACCCGGTGCCGATGACGAAGCCGGCGACCGCGAAGACCGTGACGGCCATCGCCCCGCCGATCAGCCAGGGCATGACGCGCCCGGGAGTCACGGCTCCGGCACCTCGATGTCCTTGGGCTTCGGCACCTCCATCCCGGCCTTCTCGTAGGCGCGGCGGTAGTTGCGGATGTACGACGCGCGGTAGGCCTTCTCGAAGGCCGCGTCGCGCCCCTTCTTGAAACCTGCGGCGTAGCCCTTCGTGGCGCCCTCGACGGCGCCGGCCTTGCGGCCGCGGTACTCGCCCTCGAGCCGGGCCGAATCCACGTCCTCGCCGGCCCCCTTGCCGAGCACGTAGCCGGCGGCGCCGACCAGGGAGAGGGTCAGCACCACCCCGGCGACGAGCAGCACCTTCTGCCCGTCGAGCTCGTGGTGGGGGAGGCGGATGTCGCCGACCCGTCTCAATCCATCCTTCCACCGCGCCGACGCGCGATCCCGCAGCTCGGCGAACCGCGCGCCGATCTCCTCGACCCACTGCCCGACGGCCCCGGGCTTCGTCTCCTCGACGGCCCCGCCCGCCTCGTCTTCCGCTCCATCGGGCTCGGGCTCTTCGCCGTCCTCGGGCTCCTCCTCGTAATCCTCGTCCCAGTCCTCGTCCCAGTCCTCTTCGGGCCCGGGCTCGTCCTCGAAGCCGACTTCGTCCGTCTCCTCCGTCTCGAGCTCTTCCTCGACGATCTCGGCGTCGGCCGGCCCCGGCGGTTCCTCGGTTCCGTCCGGTTCGGCGGTCTCCACCCGCTCGACCGTGCGGTACTCCTTGGTTTCGGGCTCCGCTCCGCGCTCCTCCCGGGCAGGTTCGGCACCCTTCGTGAACATCTCCTGGGTGTCCTCTGGAGAGACACCGTTCCGGGGCTGGCTGGTCTTTCCGGATCTGCGCAAGTCGGCCTTTCGGTTGGCGGCTGGCTCCCCCATGTTTGCGCAACCGCGGGCGGAGGGAGACCCCGACGGGCGATCTGCGACGGCGCGTGCTTCCCGCCCCTCCCCGCACCAACTAGGCTTCGGCCCGATGGCGCAGCACTACCTGAAGCCCCTCTTCGACCGGGTCGTGATCAAGGAACTGGAGCCGGACCGCATGCGCAGCTCCGGCCTCGTGGTACCCCCCGGCACGTCGGAGCCCCCGCCCCAACACGGGATCGTCCTGGCCGTGGGACAGGGCGTCGACTGGTGGGAGGCGGCCGGGGTCCGCATGCCGGTCCGCCCCGGCGATCACGTCGTCTTTCCCGCCCAGGCCGGCAACTGGGTGGAGGTCGACGAGGAACGTCTCCTCGTCTGCCGGGTGACCGAGCTGCTCGGGGTCCTGGAGACCGCCAGCGACCCCGAGACGCCCGAACTGGGCGGCGAGCCGCGAGGCTGACGGAGACGCGCTCGGACCCGATCCCCCCCGGATCGGGCCCGGCGCCTCCCTGCTTGCTGGTTCCCTCCCATTCGTGGAACCCGGTTGCCGTTCCTGAGGTCGGGCAACCGAACTGATAACCCGATAACGGAGAGCGAGTTTCGCTCCGTTCGGAAAATTCTCTCGACCGCGGCGATAATGGCGGCAACGTCTTCGACAAGGAGGAGCCGCCGTGTCCACCCGCCTCAACCCCTACATCAACTTCAAGGACGACGCCCGGGAGGCAATGACCTTCTACCACTCGGTGTTCGGAGGGGATCTCCAGATCCGTACCTTCTCCGAGTTCCAGGCGAGCAACGACCCCGCCGAGGCGGACAAGGTGATGCACTCGCAGCTCGAGACCCCGGACGGCTTCACCCTGATGGCGTCGGACACGCCGAACTCGATGGGCTACGCGGGGCAGGAGGGCTTCGCCGTGACCGTGAACGGGGACGAGGAGGAGAAGCTGCGCGGCTACTGGGAGGCCCTGAGCGAGGGAGGCACGGTGGTTGTGCCGTACGAGGTGGCGCCCTGGGGAGCCACGTTCGGGATGTGCGTCGACCGGTTCGGCACGAACTGGATGATCAGCTACGCGGCCGAGCCGGTCTGAGCCACCGGGCGCCGGCGCTTCCGCACGCCGGGCCCGATGCGGCCCGTCCCCGCGGCCGCCTAGCCGACCCGAGCCCTCGCGGAGCCGTAGTCTGTCCGGCGATGGCCCTCTCGATCGGAATCGTCGGGCTTCCCAACGCCGGGAAGTCGACCCTCTTCAACGCCCTGACCAAGAACGACGTCCTGGCGGCGAACTACCCATTCGCCACGATCGAACCGAACGTCGGGGTCGTCGGCGTCCCGGACCCGCGCCTCGAGAAGTTGGCCTCGCTGTATGGCTCGGAGAAGATCCTCCCCGCGACCGTCCAGTTCGTGGACATCGCGGGCATCGTCAAGGGCGCCTCCGAGGGCGAGGGTATGGGCAACAAGTTCCTCTCGCACATCCGGGAGTCCGACGCGATCTGCCAGGTGACTCGCGTGTTCCAGGACGACGACATCACCCACGTGGACGGCGAGGTCGAGCCCAAGAACGACATCGAGACGATCCGCACCGAGCTGATCCTGGCCGACCTGCAGACGATCGAGAACGCCCTCCCCCGCCTGACCAAGGAGGCGAAGCGGAACAAGGATCTCGAACCGCAGGTGAAGGCGGCCGAGCAGGCGAAGGAGATCCTCGAGTCCGGCAAGGGCATCTTCGAGGCCGGCTTCGACCCGGAACCCGTGCGCGAGCTGCACCTCATGACGGCGAAGCCACTGCTCTACGTCTTCAACTGCTCCGAGGAGGAGCTGGGCGACGAGAAGCTGAAGGACGAACTTCGCGCGCTCGTCGCCCCGGCGGAGGCGATCTTCCTCGACGCCAAGTTCGAGGCCGAGCTGGTCGAGCTCGACGACGAGGAGGAGGCTCGCGAGATGCTCGCCGACATCGGCGTCGAGGAGCCCGGCCTGGACGTTCTGGCCCGCGTCGGGTTCCAGACCCTCGGCCTCCAGACCTACCTCACGGCCGGCCCGAAGGAGACCCGTGCCTGGACGATCCCGATCGGCGCGACGGCCCCGGAGGCGGCCGGCGTCATCCACACGGATTTCCAGAGGGGATTCATCAAGGCCGAGACCATCTCCTTCGACGAGTTGATGGAGTTCGGCTCCATGGCCGACGCGCGGGCCGCCGGCAGGGTGCGCCTCGAGGGCAAGGACTACGTGATGCAAGACGGCGACGTGGTCGACTTCAAGTTCAACGTCTAGCCCGGCTGTCGGGCCGCGGGACGGCCCGAGCATGACCCGGTCCGGTCGGCGCGCTTAGTGCAGGCTGTCCTTCATGTTGCCCACCCGCACCGCCATCAGCTTGATCAGGTTCTCGAAGAAGACCGAGACGAGCGTGGGGTCGACCGCGCGGAGCTGCTCCAGGTCCGTGACGTCGAGGACGTAGGCCGAGACCTCCGTGTCGGCGATCGAGGTGCCGATCCGGTCGCGCCCGCTCAGCATCGCGACCTCGCCCAGGGTCATCCCCGGGGAGAGCGTGGCGATCCTGCGATGGCCGCCCTCGCCGTCGCGGACCAGGATGCTGATCTTGCCCGCGGTGACCAGGAGCATCTCGTCCACCTCGGTCTCCGACTCGTCGTAGATCTGTTCCCCGGCCTCGTACCGCCGGTGCTGAAGGTGCCGGGCCAGGAGCCCGATCTGCTCGGGGCTCATGCCGATCGTGGCCCCGTGCTGGGCCAGGCTCAGCTCGGGCTCCGACTCGACCGATCCGTACTTCTCGATCAGGCCCTGTTCGCACCACTCGAGAGCGAGGTCGAGGTCGGGGAAGGTGCGTACCGGATGGAGCCCCTCCCTCTCCCGGTGCCTCGCGAGGTCGTCGGCGAAGACGGGATGCCGGTCGAGGTCCGAAAAGGCGATCTCGCCGCCGGCCTCCTCGTAGCTCTCGATGAGGTGGGAGAAGATCGGGACGTCGACGAGGTCGATCGATCTCACCGCCCGGAAGTCGAGCACCGCGAAGTCCGTCTCGTCGGACCGCTCGAGGGCGGAGCTCGTGACCAGCTCCCCGGCGGCGAACGAGAGCTCGCCCTGCAGCTCGAGGATCTTGGCGCGGTCGCCGTGCTCGGCCAGGATCACCTGCTCGCCGACCGGCCGGAGCCGCTTGGAGCGGGAGTCCCGGCTGCTGTGCTCGACCCGCACCGGCGGCGGCGGGCGGCGGGCGGGGCTCATCACGTGGAGGTGGAGCTCGTCCGAGAGGTCCTCGCACACCTTGATCCCGCGGACGCTGTTGCCATGGACGTCCAGCGGCGGTGAGTAGACGGCGATCCCGAGCTGTCCCGGCAGGACGGCGATGATCCCTCCCGCGACTCCGGACTTGGCCGGCAGGCCCACGGTGTAGAACCAGTCGCCGGCCGAGTCGTACATCCCGCAGCTCGCCATCACGCTGAGCACGTTGCGAACCGTGTCGTCGCGGAGCACCCGCTCCTGCGTGACCGGGTTCACCCCGGACGAGGCGAGCGTCGCGGCGATCACCGCCAGGTCCTTGCAGGTGACGAGCGTCGAGCACTGCTGGAAGTAGGTCTCCACCACCTCCTCGACCTCGCCCTCGACCACGTTCGAGTTGCGCAGCAGGTAGGCGATCGCCCGGTTGCGATGGCCGGTCTCGTTCTCGGACGAGAACACGGACTCGTCGATCGAGAGGTCCCGGCCCGCGAAGGCCGAGTACTCGTTCAGGATGCGATCGATGGGCCGGTCGAAGCCGAGGGGCTCGATCAGCGCGGTGGTCGCGATCGCCCCGGCGTTCACCATCGGGTTCAAGGGCCGGCCGGTCCCGGGCTGGAGGGTGATCGAGTTGAAGGCCTCGCCGCTGGGTTCGACGTCCACGTGCCGGCGGACCGCTTCCTCGCCGATCGCCTCGAGGGCCAGGGCGAAGGTGAGGGGCTTCGAGATCGATTGGATCGTGAACTCGTGACGTGTCTCGCCGACCTCGTAGACGGCGCCGTCGGCGGTGACCATCGAGATGCCGAACCATCCGGGGTCGGCGGAAGCCAGCTCCGGGATGTAGGAGGCGACCTCTCCGGAGTCGTCTCCGGCGTGCCTCGCGTGAAGCCTCTCGAGCAGGGCCTGGACCGGTGACGCCGTTCGTGCGGCGGATTCCTGCGGCGACATGTGGGGAAGTATCGCGCCAAGCCCGAACCCAGGCTTGACAGTATACCCCCGGGGGGTATAGTGGGAGCATGTCCTCCGCCACCGAAACGGAAAAGATCGCCTTCGAAGTCCCCGACATGAGCTGCGCCTCGTGCGTGGCCAAGGTCGAGAAGAGCCTGAACTCGCTGGACGGGGTCGAGGCCGAGGTCAACTTCGCCACGCGGAAGGCGACGGTCGAGTTCGATCCCGCCCTGGCCGGCCCGGCCGACTTCATCCGCGCCGTCGACTCCGTCGGATACACGGCCGCGCTACCGGCCACCTCGGGCAGCGCAGGCCACCACGGAGACCACGCCGAGGGGCACGCCGGGGAGCACGACCACATGCATCACTCGGTCGCCTCCGCGCCCAACCTGCTCCACCGGTTCGTCGTCAGCGCGATCCTGACCGTGCCGCTGCTGCTCATCTCGATGATCCCCGCGTTCCAGTTCGACTACTGGCAATGGGTGGCGCTCGCCCTCGCCACGCCGATCGTTCTCTGGGGCGGGCTGCCCTTCCACCGCTCCGCCCTGAGGGCGGCGCGCCACGGGGCCTCGAACATGGACACGCTCATCTCGCTGGGCACGCTCGCGGCCTTCGTCTGGAGCCTCGCCGCGCTGATCTTCGGCGAGGCTGGCGAGATCGGCATGAAGATGCCCTTCAGCCTGGTGCCCACCACCAGCGACGGGCTGAGCGAGATCTACTTCGAGACGGCCGGCATCGTCACGACCTTCCTCCTGGCCGGGCGCTGGTCCGAGGAGCGGGCGAAGACCCGGGCGGGGAACGCGCTCGAGGCGCTGCTCGACCTCGGTGCCAAGGAGGTGTCCGTGCTGGGGCCCGACGGCGCGGAACGCCAGATCCTCATCGACCGTCTCGCGGTCGGCGACCTCTTCGTCGTACGCCCGGGAGAGAAGATCGCGACCGACGGGGTCGTGCGGGAGGGTGAATCGGCGGTCGACGAGTCCCTGATCACGGGCGAGTCGGTGCCGGTCGAACGCAAGGTCGGCGATCCCGTCGTCGGCGCCTCCGTCAACGCCTCGGGCCGGCTCGTCGTGGAGGCGACCAAGGTTGGCTCGGAGACCGCCCTGGCCCAGATCGCGAAGATGGTGGAGGACGCCCAGACCGGCAAGGCCCCGGTGCAACGGCTGGCCGACCGGATCTCTGCGGTGTTCGTCCCGGTCGTCCTCGTCCTCGCGGCCCTGACTCTGGTCTTCTGGCTGATCGAAGGCTCGGGTGCCGCGTTCGCCCTCACGGCCGCGGTCTCCGTCCTGATCATCGCCTGCCCCTGCGCGCTCGGGCTGGCCACGCCGCTGGCCCTGCTGGTCGGGACGTCCCGTGGGGCCGGCCTCGGCCTGCTCATCAAGGGTGCCGAGGTGCTCGAATCGACCCGGCGGGTGGACACGATCCTGCTCGACAAGACCGGGACCCTCACCACGGGGAGGATGACCCTGGATTCGATCGCGACCCCCGACGCCGAGTGCGAGAACCACGCCCTGCGGCTCGTCGGCGCGCTCGAGGACGCCTCCGAGCACCCCATCGGCAGGGCGATCGCCGCCGCGGCGGGGGAGGACCTGCCCCCGGTGGAGGGGTTCCGCAACCTGGAGGGACTCGGCGTCGAGGGCATCGTCGAGGGCCACAGGGTCGTCGCGGGAAGGCCCTCCCTGATCGCCGAGCGCTTCGGCGAACTCCCCGAGGAGCTCCGGCGGCGCATGGAGGCGGCCCGGGACGGGGGTCGGACGGTGGTCGCCGCCGGCTGGGACGGCGAGCCGCGCGCCGTGTTCACGGTCGCCGATCAGGTCAAGCCGGAGAGCGAGCGTGCGATCGCCGAGCTGAGGGAGCTCGGCCTCGAACCCGTGCTCCTCACGGGGGACAACCAGGAGACCGCCGAGGCGGTCGCGGCCCGCGTCCAGATCGGGCGCGTGATCGCCGAGGTCCTGCCCGGCGAGAAGACGGACGCCGTCCGGTCCCAGCAGGAGCAGGGCCGGGTCGTGGCGATGGTCGGGGACGGTGTCAACGACTCCCCCGCGCTGGCCCAGGCCGATCTCGGGCTCGCGATCGGGACCGGCTCCGACGTGGCTATCGAGGCCTCGGACCTGACCCTGGTCTCCGGCGACCCCCGCGGCGCCGCGGCGGCGATCCGGCTCAGCCGCGCCACGCTGGCGACCATCAAGCAGAATCTCTTCTTCGCCTTCTTCTACAACGTCATCCTGATCCCAGTGGCGATGACGGGCCGGCTCAACCCGATCCTGGCCGGTGCCGCGATGGCCCTCAGTTCCCTCTTCGTGGTGAGCAACTCGCTCCGCCTGCGGCGCTTCGGACGCTGACCCCGGTCATTTTTTGGCTAGGCTCAAACCGTGAGCCCCACCGCTGCCCGGACATCCGGAGGAAAGCCCGAGGGACCGCTGCCCACGGCGGCGGTCGAGGACTACGCGAAGGCGATCTACTCGTTGACCGGCTGGGGATCGGAGACCGCGTCCACGAACGACCTGGCGGAGCGCCTCGGCGTGAAGGCCGGGTCGGTCTCGGCGATGATCAAGAAGCTGGACGAGGCGGGCCTGGTGGAACGGGTGCCGTACCACGGGGTGCGCCTGACCTCGGAGGGGACGCGGGTCGCGATGCAGGTGCTGAGGCGGCACCGTCTGTTGGAACTGTTCCTGGCCGAGGTGCTCGACGTGCCCTGGGACCGGGTGCACGACGAGGCCGAGGTGCTCGAGCACGCGCTCTCGGAGGACCTGACCGAGCTGATCTCGGCGAAGCTCGGCGACCCCGCGTTCGATCCGCACGGAGACCCGATCCCGGATCGGGACCTGGCGATCGCCGAGACGGAGACGGTCGCCCTCGCCGACCTGGCACCGGGCGATTCGGCCCGGTTCGTGCGGGTCTCGGACTCGAATCCGGAGATGCTGGCCTATCTGAGCGAATGCGGCATCGGGGTCGGCGACGAACTGGAACTCGTCGCCCGCCAGCCGTTCGACGGACCGATCACCGTGCGGATCGACCGCGAGTCGCACGTGCTCGGGCTCACCCTCGCCCGCGCGATGCGGGTCGAGTAGCCGCACGCCACCGACCGTGGGATCAGCCCGGCGTGGGACCGCCCGGGGCGGCGATGGTGGGCGGACCGCCCGGGATCGGCGTCGGATCGGTCGGCCTCGGGTCGGTCGGCTCGGGGGCATCGGGCGGTTCGGTCGTCACGGGCGGCGGGGCCGGATCGGGGTCCGGCGTTGTCGCCGGCGGCTGATCGACCGTACCCGTCGCCGGTCCGCCGGGCGTCCGCCCTCCGCCGCTCCGCTCCGGCGGGCTGCCGCCCCGACGCGGAGACGAGGCGTCTCCGCCGCCCGTTGGGGCGGGCGAGACGACGACCGGCTCCCCCGTCTCGGGATCGACCGCGGTCGCGCTCGCTTGCGCCGCCCCGCGGTTCCTCTTGGTGCGCACGGGAGACTTGTTTTCGGTCGACGACGGCGCCACGGCGAAGGACTCGTTCACCGCGCCCACCCGTTCCGGCGCGTCCGCGTCGCCCAGGAGCAGGATCGCGAAAAGCCCCGCGACGAGCGCCGAGCCGACACCGATCAGGGCGGCGCGTCGCCCGCGCCCGGCCGCGCCCGACGCCGTGCCCGCGGTGCCGCCGCCCGCTCCCGCGCCGGAGGTCGCCGGCCGATCGACCCCGGACCAGTCCTGTCCGACGATCTCGCTCGCCCTGGCCATCACCTCGCGGAACAGCCAGGCGGCGGGCACGACCGGCGCCCAGGCGCGGTACGAGAGCCCGGCCTCGGCCATCTCCTCCGCGGCGACGCGGCAGTTCCCGCACTCGGCCAGGTGCGCGTCGAGCCATCGGTCGTCGGTCGGCTGCCCGTCCTGGCGGCAGGCGAGGGCACCGTGGGCGCGATCGCAGTCGGGCGTGGCCAGCGCGACGGAGGCCGCCGCCCCGGCCCGCATCTCCTTGCGGAGGCCGATCCTCGCCCGGGAGATCAGCTGGGCGACCGCGTTCGACTTCATCTCCATGACGGAGCCGATCTCGTCGTAGCTCAGGCCGTCCAGCTCCCTCAGCGCCAGCACCTCCCGCTGCCGCTCGGGGAGCCGCTCGTTCGCGGCCCTTACCGCGTCCTCCTGCGAGGAGGCGAGGGCTGCCCTCTCCGGGTCCGTCTCCAGGTCCGAGAGCTGCCCCCGGAACGGCGACTCGGCCTCATCCGGGACCGCCCCGGCCGGCTCCATCCTCTTGCGCTTGGCGATCACGTCGTACCCGGCGTTCCTGGCCGCGGTGTACAGGTAGGGACCGAACTGGAGGTCGTCGAGATCGAGCTCGGGGAGCTTTGCCATGACGCGTATGAACGCGTCCTGCGTGGCGTCCTCCGCCTCGTGCCGATCGCCGAGCAGGCGCAACAGGTAGTTGTAGATCCGGCGCTCGTAGCTCTCGTAGAGGCGTGCGAATGCCGGGCCGTCCCCCGCGGCGGCCGCTCTGGCGAGGTCGATTTCCTCAGACCCGGAGGGCATTTGAACAACATAACACCGCTCCGGGCCTGAAGAATCACCCTGGCTACCGATCGCCGCGTCCCCTCACCTGGCCCCCGCTCCCGTCAGGCGAGCCCGCTTGGCGAAGACGGCCCTGTTGCCGAGCGAGTCGGACACCCGGACCCGGACCGTGACCCGGCGGGCAGCCGCGTTCGTCCGGACCAGCTTCCGCACCGGCTTGGCGAGCTTGAGGACGACCGTGCCGGCCTGGCCAGGCTCGGCGACGAACTCGCCCCTGCCGATGACGACCCGCCGGCGCTTGCCACCCTTCTTGACCTTGCCCTTCGTCCTGATGACGACGGTGCCCGAGCAGGGACCCGAGATCTCACCGGCGGCACAGCGGACGTTCAGCCTCGCCCGGCCCGCCCGGTCGACCTTGATCGTCCTGGCCGGGAGCTTGGCCTTGACCGTGCTGTCGTCGGTGACCCGCCACAGCTCCCAGCCCGTGATGCCGTCACCGGCGGAGAACCAGAGCGAGTTGCCGTGGACCGTGAAGAGGTACGGCTCGGAGCCGTCGTTGCCCGGGAGGATGTCCTTCATGAGCCGGGCCTCGCCGTCCTTCACCGTCCAGAGCTCGGGACCGTGGTCGTCGCTGGCCCCGAAGTACAGGTTCCCGCCGAAGCTGGTGAACCCGCCGGGGTACGAGCTGTCCGGGCCCGGATTGATGTCGGACACCAGCTGGGCACCGTTTCCGTCCGTGCTCCAGAGCTCCCGGCCCTTGTCCGGCGTCTCGGCCTTGAAGTACAGCCGGCCGCCGTGGGCCGTGTAGCCATCCGGGGTGCCGCTGTCGGCGCCCGGGCTGACGTCGGCGACCTGCTCCACCTGCGCCGCCGGGAAGGCCCCGTCGGTCCGCCACAGCTCGCCGCCGGTGGCGCCGTCGTTCGCGGTGAAGTAGAGGTGGTTGCCGAGCTGGGTGAAACCCCACGGGCTCGAGGAACCGGCGCCGGGATTGATGTCGGCCACGATGGCCGTCATCGCCCCATTCGTGCGCCAGAGCTCGATGCCGCTGTTGCTGCTCGCCTGGAAGTACAGGAACTCGCCGAACCGCGTGAAGCCGTACGGATTCGAGCCGCCGACCGGAGCGATGTTGGCCACCAGCTGGACCGAGTTGCCGTCGGTCCGGTAGAGCTCGCTGCCGATCACGCCGTTGTTGGCGCGGAAGTACGCGTGATCGCCGAAACGGGTGAAGTCGTACGTCGCCGAGTCGGTGGCCCCGGGGTAGACGTCCATCATCATCGTCGCCGAGCTTCCGTCGAACCGCCACGGCTCGCGGCCGGAGGCCCCGTCGTCCGCCGAGAAGACCAGGGCGTCGTCGAGCGCCTCGAGGCTCGTCGGCCCGCCGGACCCCGGACCCGGGTTGATGTCGGCGGCCAGCTCGGCACCATTGCCGTCGCTGCGCCACAGCTCGCGTCCGTTGGCCTCGGTCCTGGCGGAGAAGTAGAAGTGATCCTTGAAGATCACGGGGGTGCTCGGTTCGGAGCCCTTCTTGCCCGGGTTGATGTCCGCGACCAGCTTCGCCTTGCCGTTCTCTACCTTCCACAGCTCGTCGCCGGTCTTGCCGTCGGTCGCCGAGAAGTAGAGAGTCCCCTTGAAGGAGAAGAACCCGTAGGGCGAGCCGCTGCTCGGTCCGGGGTTGATATCGGCGAAGCGGTGCGCGGCCGGCGCGGCGTTCGCGTGGCTCACGTTGGCGAGCAGCGTCGCGACCAGGGCCAGCAGCCCTGCCAGGACGCCGATCGCGATGGTCCCGCCGTTCTTGGGTCGTGCATTCATGAGTTCCTCGTTTCGGATCGTTCGGCTTCGCGGGAAGCCCTTTCATCCGTAGAACGGGGAACTCGCCGGATACTTACGCGCCGGTTTGGAAATCTTCCGCGCGCGGGATCAGACGGTGTGCTTCGGCTTCGGCTCGTCCCTCGGATCCAGCTGGAGCTGTCGCTCCGCGCCCGATACCCCGTCGTCGATCTGACGGCTCCGGGCGATCTCCGAGTTCAGCTCGAGCCCGTACAGGATCGCGATGTTCGAGATCCAGAACCAGACGAGGAGCACGACGAAGCCGCCCAGCGTCCCGTAGGTCTCATCGTAGGAGCCGAAGTTCGAGACGTAGAAGGCGAACCCTGCGGAGGCCAGGGCCCAGATCGCGAGGGCCACCACGGCACCCGGGCTCAACCACCGGATCCGGCCCGGGTTCACGTTCGGCGAGAAGTGGAAGAGGACCGCGAACATGAGCAGGACGAGCCCGATCATCGCCGGCCATTTCGCGATGCTCCAGACGTCCACCGCGGTCGAACCTATGCCGAGGGGCTCGGCGACCGCCCGGACGACCGGGCCGGTCATCGCCAAACCGATCGCCAGCACCGCAAGGATGAGGATCATCGCCACGGTCACCGCGAGCTGGAGCGGCTTGAGTTTCCAGAAGGGACGCCCCTCACGGGTCTGGTAGATGACGTTGGCGGCCCGGCCGAAGGCGCCGATGTAGCCGGACGCGGCCCAGATGGAGGCGAGGAGGCCCGCGACGAACGTGACCCCTGCCGCTCCCCGGTTGGAGGTGAGGCTCTCGACCGGCCCCGCGAACGTGTCCTCGGCCGAGTCCGGGCCGAGGTTGCCGACGATCTCGGTCAGCTTCTCGGTGGTCGCCTCGGGGTCGGCGAACAGGCCGATGATAGAGACCAGCGCGATCAGCATCGGAAAGAGCGAGAGCAGCCCGTAGTAGGTGAGCGCCGCGGCCCAGTCGGTCATCCCGTCCTCGTTGAACTCGGTCACGCTGCGCCTGGCGGTCGCGAGGACGGAGTCGCTTCGCTCGACCCCCTCGGGCCTGGTCTCGGCGGGTGATCCCATGGGGGTCCGGTACCCGAACCCGGAGCGATCAACGGTCGGGCCCGCGATTCGGGTCGGCCCCCCGGAGGCGGGCGCTCCGTGGATCAGGCGCCGAGCTGCTCGCGCAGGTCGTCGACCAGGGCGCGGAGGTCGGAGAGCTCGCGGGCGAGCTCCGCCGTCCGCCGCTCGAGACCCTCGATCCGTTCGGTCTCGGGAGTGTCGACCGGGACCGGGAGGGGCTCGGTGCCCGGCCCGGGGGCGTCGCCGGCATCCGAGGCACCGGCTCCGGCCGGGAGATCTGCCCCTTCGCCCGGCCGTCCGGCCCCGCGAGGCTCCGGTAGCGCCTCGGTCGTCTCCTCGCCGTCCAGGTGACTCCCGCCGAGGAGCTGCCGATAGCGATCCTCCTTCTGGCCGGGCCTCCGCGGGAGCCGTTCCACGAGTTCCCTCGCGACCAGCGCGTCCAGCGTGGTCTGGAGCGCGTCGAGGTCGTGAAAGCCGAACATGCGCTCCGTGCGCTGCTTGAGCTGGCCCGGGGTCTGCTCGCCGCGGAGCATCAGGACCGCCAGGACCGAAAGCTGGTCCTCGGAGAGCGAGAGCTCGGTGTCGAGCAGGTGCCGGTACTTCGGCGACCGGCTCGTGTGGCCCGAGGCTCCACGGATCCAGCGGCGGCGCCCCAGCTCGCCCAGAGCCCGGCGGATCTCCGCCTCGTCGTAGTCGACGACCGGGTCACGGTTGGTGGACTGGTTGCAGGCGAGCCTGAGCGAGTTCAGGGTCAGCGGGTACTGGTCGGGGGTCGTGCGCTGCTTTTCGATCAGGCAGCCGACCACCCGGATCTCGACGTCGTCAGGTCCACGCATGGGCGGCGCAGCCTACCGAGTCGAGCCCCACAGTTCCCTCACGCGTTCCACCCGCGAGTCCTCGCCGAGCACCCTGCCGAGCCAGGTCTCCAGCTCCTCCCGGTCCAGGGCCTGTACGCCGACCAGCATCTGCTCGATGTCGATCCAATCCTTGGGCCGGTCGAAGGCCGCCTTGCACACGATCAGGTGCTCCGGAGCGAGGATCGGGATCCTGATCTCACCGAACGGCTCGGACCTCGTCGCCCGCTTCATCGCGTCGTGGAAGGGGTCGTAGGAGAAGAACAGATCGATCGGGTTGTGGCCCCACCAGACGCGCAGCTGGCCGTCCGGGGCCCCGTCCTCTACCGCCGAGACATCGACCCCCAGGGGGGCGAGTGACGCGAGCACGACGGCGAGGCGGGCCGGCCCCACGAACACGTTCACGTCGATGTCGATCGTCAGCCGCGGCTCGCCGTAGTAGGCGAGGGCCAGGGCCCCGCCGAAGGCGTGGGGGACTCGGGCGTCCTCGAGCGCCTCGTGCACGAGCCGGACCTTGTCCGCGAGGCCGGGCTCGCCGCTCACGAGACCGAACTGATCCGCGGAAACCGCTCGCGCTCGGGCTCACGGGCCCTCGGCGGCAGGGCGTCACCCACCCCGAGCAGCTCGATCAGGGCCTCGCCGCGCTCCCGGGGGCTCGCGACCGCCCAGCGCTTCATCCGCTCGATCTGGTGCGGAAGGCCGGACCCGGATTCGAGATCGTCGGCGATGAAGGTCCTGAGCGGGCGCGACGGCCGTTCGCCCCGCGACATCGCGCGGACCAGTTGCGCGGCGACGCGGTCCGCCTCCGTGCCGACGGGGGCACCCGCGCGCCTCGCCCGCCGGCGGAAGGATCCGACGTCGAACGCGCCCTTGCTCCTGGCACGCACCTTCTCCTCCACCTCGGGGGTGAGCACGCGAAACGTGGCGAGCGTGCGCGAGCGCGGCCCGTCCGGGGTCCGCTCGGACTCGCGGGCCTCCCACGTCCCGTTGGGTCTCGACACCACGTAGGCCATAGTGCGTATTTTACCCACTACACCCGGCGAGTCAAGGGAGGGACCGCGCTCCGTCGCGCGGCCGTCAGGCCCGCTCGGAGAGGCCCGCGGCCTCGATGACGCGACGGGTCGCCTGGGGCACGGTGGCCCTCTCGGCGATCACGTCCTCGCGCGCCTCGGCGATCGCGTCCTCGACGCCGCTGCGGGCGTGAACGGCGGCCAGCACCGCCTCCTCGATCATCGAGTCGAGCCAGCGCTCCGTCTGCCGGCGGCGGCGTTCCTCCAGGAGACCGCTCTCGTCGAGGACGGAGCGATGCTTCTCGACCGATTCCCAGATCTCGGCCAGGCCGGTCCCCTCGGCCGCCGACGCGATCAGGACCGGGGTCTCCCAGCCCGGCGTCGAGGGCGGCAGCATCCGCAGGGCGTGGCGGTAGTCGCCGCGGGCCCGCTTGGCGAGCGGCACCCGGTCGCCGTCGGCCTTGTTGACCACGATCAGGTCCGCCAGCTCCATGATGCCCCGCTTGATCCCCTGGAGCTCGTCGCCCGCGCCGGGCACCAGCAGGAGCATCAGGCAGTCGACCATCTCGGCCAGCTCGGCCTCGGACTGCCCGACCCCCACCGACTCGACCAGGATCACGTCGAAGCCGGCCGCCTCGCAGAGCAGCATCGCCTCGCGGGTCTTCCTGGCCACCCCGCCGAGGACGCCGCCGGACGGGGACGGGCGGATGTAGGCGTTCTCCTCGCCGCTCAGCCGGTTCATGCGGGTCTTGTCACCGAGGATCGAGCCGCCGGTCCTGGCGCTGGTCGGGTCGATCACGAGCACCGCGACCTTGTGGCCACGCTCGATCAGCCAGAGCCCCAGCTCCTCGATGGTGGTCGACTTGCCGGCCCCGGGCACGCCCGTGATGCCGATCCGCAGGGCCTTGCCGGTCTTCGGCAGCAGGTCCGCGATCAGCTCCTGGGCGAGCTCCTGGTCGTCGGCGCGGCGGCTCTCGGCCAGGGTGATCGCGCGGGAGAGGGCCCCGCGGTCGCCCGCGGAGATCCCCTTCTCGAGCTCCCCGACCGATGGCCTGGCCGCCATCAGGCCGAGGGCGATCCGGTCTGGACGTCCAACCCCCGCTTCTCGATCAGGAGCTGCAGCAGCTCCGCGGCCGCCTCGCCGATCACGGTGCCGGGCGGGAAGATCAGGTCGGCCCCGGCCTCCCTGAGCGGCTCGAAGTCGACCGGGGGGATCACGCCGCCCGCGACGATCGCGACGTCCGAACGGCCCAGGTCGTCCAGGGCCTTCCGCAGCGCCGGCACCAGGGTCAGGTGACCGGCGGCGAGCGTGCTCACGCCGACCGCGTGCACGTCGGCCTCGATCGCCTGGCGGGCGACCTCTTCCGGCGTCTGGAAGAGCGGGCCGATGTCCACGTCGAAGCCGAGGTCGGCGAACGCCGTCGCGATCACCTTCTGACCGCGGTCGTGTCCGTCCTGACCCATCTTCGCGACCAGGATGCGGGGTCGGCGGCCGTCGGCCTCCTCGAAGAGCGCGACCAGGCGCCTGGTGTCCGCGAAAGCTCCGGAATCCACACCGACCTCCTCTTGGTAGACGCCCGCGATCGAACGGATCTCGGCCGCGTGACGACCGTACTCCTTCTCCAGGGCGAGGCTGATCTCACCGACCGTCGCATGGGCGCGTGCGGCCTTGATGCCGAGATCGAGCAGGTTGCCCTCCCCGGTCCGGGCGGCGTTCGTGAGGTGCTCGAGCGCCTGCTCGACGGCCGACTCGTCCCGCTCGGCCCGCAGCCGCTCGAGCTTCGCGACCTGCGCCGCACGGACCTCGTTGTTGTCGATCTTCAGCACGTTGACGATCGCGTCGTTCTCGGGCTTGTACGAGTTCACGCCGACCACGGTCTGCTTGCCCGAGTCGATCCGCGCCTGGGTGCGGGCGGCGGACTCCTCGATCCGCAGCTTCGGGATGCCGGCCGCGATCGCCTCGGTCATGCCGCCGGCCTCGTCGATCTCCTTCATGTGGGCGAGCGCCTTCAGCGCCAGCTGCTTCGTGAGGTACTCGACGTAGTAGCTGCCGGCCCACGGATCGATCACCCGGGTGGTCCCGGACTCCTGCTGGAGGAAGAGCTGGGTCTGGCGCGCGATCCTGGCGGAGAAGTCCGAGGGCAGGCCGAGCGCCTCGTCGAGGGCGTTCGTGTGGAGCGACTGGGTGTGGCCCTGGGTCGCCGCCATCGCCTCGATGCAGGTGCGGACGACGTTGTTGTACGCGTCCTGCGCGGCGAGGCTCCAACCCGAGGTCTGGCAGTGGGTGCGGAGCGACATCGAGCGCTCCTTCTTCGGGCCGAACTCCTTGATCAGCGAGGCCCAGAGCAGACGGCCGGCCCGCATCTTCGCGATCTCCATGAAGAAGTTCATGCCGATCGCCCAGAAGAAGGAGAGACGCGGGGCGAATTGGTCGATCTCCAGCCCCGAGTCCAGGGCGGCCTTCACGTACTCGACCCCATCGGAGAGCGTGTATCCGAGCTCGAGGTCGGCGCTAGCCCCGGCCTCCTGCATGTGGTAGCCGGAGATCGAGATCGAGTTGAAGCGCGGCAGCTCCTTCGAGGTGAAACCGATGATGTCGGACACGATCCGCATCGAGGGCTTGGGCGGATAGATGTACGTGTTCCGCACCATGAACTCTTTGAGGATGTCGTTCTGGATGGTGCCGGTGATCTGGTCGTGCGGCACGCCCTGCTCCTCGGCGGCGGCAATGAACAGCGACAGGACGGGGAGCACCGCGCCGTTCATGGTCATCGAGACCGACATCTCCTCGAGCGGGATCCCGTCGAACAGGGTTCGCATGTCGTAGATCGAGTCGATCGCCACGCCCGCCATGCCGACGTCGCCGGCGACGCGCGGGTGGTCCGAGTCGTAGCCGCGATGGGTCGCGAGGTCGAACGCGACGGAAAGACCCTTCTGGCCGGCGGCCAGGTTGCGGCGGTAGAACGCGTTCGATTCCTCGGCCGTGGAGTAGCCCGCGTACTGGCGGATCGTCCACGGCTTGTTGACGTACATCGACGGGTACGGCCCGCGCAGGAACGGCGCGAAGCCCGGCTTGGTGTCGAGGAAGTCGATGCCCTCGAGCGCGGCCGAAGTGTAGGCCGGATCGACCGTGATCCCCTCGGGGGTCTCCCAGTGGATCTCCTCCTCGCCGAGCGGGTCGCGGTTTGCCTCGAGGATCGACGCGAGCTCCGCCGGGTCGGCCGCCGCGGACGGGACCGGGCCGAGCTCGATCTCCGAGAAGTCCGGGATGCGTGCGCTCATGACTTCACCTCCACGCCGAGCCGGCCGAGCGTGGCCGTCAGCACCTCGATCAGGTTGACGCCGTTCTTCACGAGCTCGTCGGCGCCGGCGTCCATCGCCGCCTGGTTCAGCTCCGGGGTCGAGTTGATCATGTAGACGTAGCCCGCCCCAACGTCGCGAAGGCGGCCGACCAGGTCGGACACGTCCTCGGCGGTCTGGTTTCGGCCGGCGCACACGGCGACCAGGTCGAACCCGCCCGCCTTGAACGTCTTGGCCTGCTCCTGGTTGCTCTCGAGGGCGCCGCTCGGCACCGTCTCGACGCCGGCCACCTCGAAGAAGCTCTTCGCCCAGTTGGCGTAGTTGACGTGGCTGGCGATCGACCCCATGCAGGCCAGGTAGATCTGCGGTCGGTCCCCGCCGGCACTCTCGTGCTCCCTGGCCGCCCGCCGCATGGCCTCGAACGGCGCCGCGTCCGGGCGCGGGTTCAGGGCTGGGAGCGAGAAGGCCTCCCCGGCCACGGCGGCGCTCAGCTCGTCGATCCGGGCGCCGGCCGAGGCCAGCGCGGTGGCGGCGTCGAGACGGGCGCCGGGCTCCGCCTGCGACAGCTTCTCCAGGCCGGTGAGCTCCGGCCGTTCGGCCAGGCGCGCGGCGTCCGCCTCGGCGATCGCCGCGCGGTCCACGGTCTCGGGTTCGGTGCCGTCGTCGCCGAGCAGCGGGAACTCGTTCACGCCGGTCATGACGCGCCGCCGGTGGCTGAGGTCGTCCTCCCTCTCGTCGGCCAGGCCCGCCAGCGTGGTGGCGATCAGCCCGGAGCGGAGGGCGGCCAGGGCTCCACCCTCGCGCTCGATGTCGCGGAAGCGGGCCCATCCGGCGCGGGCCAGCTCGTCGGTCAGCTCCTCGCCGTACCAGGAGCCGGCCAGCGGATCCGCGATGCGCCCGAGCGAGGATTCGTCCTGGAGGATGATCTGCGTGTTGCGCGCGATGCGGCGGCCCAGGTCGCCGGGCTGGCCGATCATCCGGTCGAACGGGGTCACGGTGACCCCGTCGGCGCCACCCGTGCCCGCCGCGAAGGCGGCCGTGGTGACGCGAAGCATGTTGACCCAGGGATCGACCGCGCTGATCATCCGCGCCGTGGTCGCCCCGTAGGTGGGGGAGTGGCGGCGGTCCTCCTCGACCCCGGACTCCTCGAGCACCCGGGCCCAGAGCCGGCGTATAGCCCGGAACTTGGCCATCTCGAGGAACTGGTCCGGCCCGACCCCGAGCGTGAACTCGATCCGGGCCGCGGCCTCGGCGGGCTCCAGCCCGGCGGCCGCGGCGGCGCGCAGGTACTCGACGCCCGTCGCGATCGCGATGCCGAGCTCCCAGGCGGCGGTCGCGCCGGCCTCGACGTAGATGCCCGTGTCAACCGCGAGTGCGCGGACCTTCGGCCAATCCCGGGCCGTCTCCGCGGCGAGCGCGCCGGCCGCGGCGAGCGAGTCCTCGGGCGAGGCGGGGAGCGCGCCGGTGCGGGCGAGGACGCCGAGCGGGTCGTAGCGGAACGAGCCGAGCGCCTCCTCGGGGGCGATGCCGCTCTCGCGCCAGTGTGCCGCGAGCAGGGCCGCGGCGGCGGGGGCATCCGCCCCGGCCTCCAGGGCGACACCGGCCATGTTCAGGTACACGCCCTCCAGAACCTGGCTCATGTGGTCCAGGTTCGCGATCGAGAGCCCGTCCGCGCCGATGCGCAGGGTCACCTCGGTCACGCCGCCGTTCAGGTCCTCGAGGATCTCGCGGTTCGCCTTGGCCCGGTCCGGGTGGGTGTGCTCCTGCCGGATCTGCCAGTGGCGACCGGCGCGGGTGCCCCGCACGAACGGCGCCCGACCCGGGAGGCCGGAAGGATCGGCGGCCAGCGCGTCCTCGGGCGTGTAGAGCCACTTGGCCTCGACCCCGTCCTCGAGGACGGTCATCAGGGCGACGTCGTCGTCGCCCTTCGTCGCGGCCTCGCTCCACTGGTCCAGGGAGACGGACTCGAAACCGGCGGCAAGGGACTCAGTCATGGCACTCCAGAGAGGTAAACACGGGTCTTGCAGGGTACCTGTCCCAGCCCGGCTCCCGTCTCCCCGCCCCCGGCGACGGCAACGGCAGGTTCTATGCTGGCGCCAGTTGAAACGGCCCTTGAAACAGCCACCGCCGCTGCCGATCTCGCCCACGCGGTTCCGCTTCGCCAGGGTGCAGCAGGACCCCCTGCTGGCCATCCTCCAGCGGATCGGCCTGGCGACGTTCCTCCTCCTGGTCGTCACCTTCATCACCTACTTCGGCCGCAAGGGGTACATCGACAACGAGCACCCGGGCCATCTCCTCTCGTTCGTCGACGCGCTCTACTACGCGACCGTGACCATCACCACGACCGGCTACGGCGACATCGTCCCGGTCACCGAAACCTCCCGGTTGGTGACGACCGTCGTGGTCACCCCGATCCGCGTCCTGTTCATCGTGCTGCTGGTTGGCACTACGCTGCAGGTCTTGGCCGAGCAGTCCAGATTCCAATTCCGGCTACGCCGCTGGCAGCATGACCTCGACGATCACGTGGTCGTCTGCGGTTACGGCGTGAAGGGGCGGGCGGCGCTCGAGTACATCCTCAACCACGACGAAGAGGTCGAGACGGTCGTGATCGACGAGGACGACGCGGCCCTCGAGGAGGCGAACCGCCTCAACATCACGGGCATCAACGGCAAGTCGTTCGAGTCCACCGTCCTCGCCGCCGCGAGGGTCGAGACCGCCCGGATCGTGATCGTCGCGGTCGGCACCGACGAGCAGGCCATCCTCACCGTTCTCCGCGTGCGCGAGCTGAACGACCGAGCGAAGATCATCGCCTCCTGCAAGGAGGAGGCGAACATCGACCTCCTCTACTCCTCCGGGGCGAGCGAGGTCATCGTCTCGTCCAGCTCGGCGGGACGGATCCTCGGCATGGCCGCCGAGACCCCGGAGGCGGCGAGGGTCGTGAACGACCTGCTCACCTTCGGCGACGGCCTCGACATCAACGAGCGCCGCGTGACGGTGGACGGGGAGCAGATCGAGCGCCATCACAAGGAGACCGCGATCGCGGTCATCCGGGACGGCGCGGTCCACCGCCCGAACGAAGAGGCCTGCGAAACCCTGAAGGCGGGCGACCAGGTCATCTACATAGACCAGACCGGAGAAGGCTGACCGCCTGCAGTCGCGGCGTCCTCGGGCGCTCCGAAGCCAACCCGCCCCTCGAATCAAATGTTTGGGCGGGCTCCACCCGCAGCCACACGTCACGCTCGCCCGGCACCAAGATCAACCCCCGCCGGTGGCTGCGTTTTCGCCCCAAAGCCTGTTGAGACCCGTCGGGTGGCTGCGTTTTTGTCGGTATAGACGTGGAAATCGCAGCCACCTATAGGGCCGTCGCCCCAGAGCCTGTTGAGGTTCCCGGGGTGGCTGCGTTTTCGTCGGATATCCGAAGTAATCGCAGCCACCTAGAGGGCCGTCGCCCCAGAGCCTGTTGAGGCACGTGAGGTGGCTGCCTGGGAGGCCCGCCACAGGCGGTGCCGACTCCTTGTCCTTTGAACGCGAGAGGAGGGGGCGGGTTCGACTGGAGCCGGGCCAAGCGAAGCGAAGATCGCCGGCTTGATGTCGATTGGTGTCTAGGAAAGCTCGATGCTCTGAATCACCTGGGGCTCGAGGGGCATGTCGCGGCCGTCCGTCGCCGTTCCCTCGATGGCGTCCACCGCGTCCATCCCGTCGACCACCTCGCCGAAGACGGTGTGCTTGCCGTCCAGCCAATCGGCGGCGGGGATGGTGACGATGAAGAACTGGGACCCGTTCGTGTTCGGCCCGGCGTTGGCCATCGCGAGGGCTCCGCGGACCACCTTGTGGTCGTTGATCTCGTCCTCGAAGGTGTAGCCGGGGCCGCCGGTGCCGGTGCCCTGCGGGCAACCGCCCTGGATCATGAAGTCCTTGATCACCCGGTGGAAGGTGAGGTCGTCGTAGAAGCCGTCGGCGGCGAGCTTCCGGAAGTTCTCGACGGTCTTGGGCGCGTCGTCGTCGAAGAACTCGATCGTGATCGGGCCGGCGGTGGTGTTCAGCGTGGCTTTGGACATGGTCCGAGCCTACAGACCCGGGGTTCAGAGCCCGAGATCGCGGACGCCGCCCTCGTCGTAGCCGAGATGGTGACCCAACTCGTGCCGCACGGTGCGCTCGACCTGCGCGGCGAGCAGCTCCCTGTCGTGCCCGAAGTCGCGCACCAACGTGTCGCGGAAGATGATGATCCGATCCGGGTAGTTGTCGCGCGCGATCCCGTCGCCCTGGTAGAGGCCGTACGCGCGCCGCTCCCGGCCCTGGTCGGAGACCACGACGGGCACCTGGGACAGGACCTCGCGGAACTGTTCCGGGAGGTTGTCGATCGCCCGGGCGACTAGATCCTCGAACTCCTCGGGGGTGACGGCGGCTTCCATGCCAACCATCATGCCGACCTCGCTCGGCCGGCCCCGAGGCTTGGCTTCAGCTGCCGAGGATCTTCGCCTTCTGGGCGGCGAACTCCTCGTCCGTCAACACGCCGCTCTGGTGGAGTTCACCCAGTTCCTTGAGCTGCGCGATCGGATCGGCCGCGGCCGGTGCGGGGGCGGCCGGCGGCGCCTGCTGCTGCGCGAGTTCGGCGCGGGGATTCGCATACTGGGGGCCGTCCTGCTCGGCCCAACGCGCCGCCTGTCGGCGCGAAACCCGGTTGCTGACCGCGGTCGCGGTGCCGGCCACGACGGCTGTGCGGGCGACGCCTCTGATTAGTCCTGGCATGTCCTTGCTCCTTCTCTCGGGTCTTCAGTTCTCGGTGGGCTCGGTCGCGTCGAGGGTCGCGAGCAGGTCCTGGATCGGGATTCGGCCGCTGGCGACCAGCTGCGCTCCCGAGCGCCGCACGGCCGACGCGAAGGGCGCCGCCCAACGGTTCTCGTAGACGATGATCGCGGCGAACGCGCCCGGCTCGAGGGCCCCCGCGGCCTCGGCGTGGTCGTCCTCACCCAGGAGTCCCGCCGAAACGCCCTCGAGGACCGCGAACTCGCCGCCGCCCAGATCGGCGAACTCGACCTCCGTCACGGTTCCGTCCGGGTCCTTCCTGATCAGGGCCAGGTCGAGGATGCGGATCAGCCCGCGCTCGACGAGGTCGACGAGATGCGGGATCGCCTCGCCGGTCGGTTGGCTGTCGACCCACTCGACCACGACGTAGTCGACCGGGCCCATTTCTTCGATGTCGTCACTCACGACCGATCCCTTTCGTCCGATTTCGAAAATCGTTTCAGGCCCCAATCTAGCCGCCCGTCCATGACGCGCGTCAACTCTCTCCCTCGCCGGCTGCAATCCGAGCTTCACGACGCGGGAGCCACGTCCGGCGATGCCGGGCCTTTCCTAAGGTGCCCGAGCGCAACCGAGGCGGCCGAGCCCGGTTGCTATGACCATGGTCCGAGCCCACCAGACCCGACTCAAGCTGATGATCGTCGCGCTCTCCGGAGCGCTTCTTCTCGCTTGCTGCCTGGCGGCGTCCGCCCGCTCGGCGGTGCTGAAGCCCCCTCCGGGCAAGGTCTTCTTCGGCGTGACGGACACGGGCGAGGGCAACGACTTCCGGGACTTCGCGAAGGCGGTCGGCAAGCATCCGCCGGTGCTCCAGACCTTCCATCCCTGGGACAACAGCTGGAAGAAGTCGATGGCGCGCTGGCGTGCGGTGCGGGCCCGCCCGATGCTCCACATCACCACCCGGGCCGACGATGGGACCGAGGTGATCACCCCGCGTCAGATCGCCCGGGGCCGCGGCGACGACTACCTGATCCGAATCAACCGCATCGCCTCCCGGCGACACCTGCGCATGTACATCCGGCCGCTCGGCGAGCCGAACCGTTGCCTCAACTATTACGCCGCCGTCGACTGCTCGGGCAACGTGAGGGGCGGCGATTACGCCTACAAGTGGTACCGGTCGGCGTTCCGCCGGATCGCGATCATCACCAAGGGCGGCGGCAAGCGCGGGAACATCAACGCCCGGCTGAAGAAGATCGGGCTGCCGAAGGTCCAGAACCGGGGCCAGTCGAAGCGTCTCCCCCGCCGGCTGCCGCGAGCGCCGATCGCGATCGTCTGGAGCCCGCTGCCGGACGGCTCCCCGGGCACGCGCGCCAACCGGCCCGCCAAGTACTGGCCGGGCAAGGACTGGGTCGACTGGGTCGGCACCGACTTCTACAACCGCTACAACAACTGGAAACACCTGGCCCGTTTCTACGACAAGTGGGCGGTCGGCAAGAACAAGCCGATGGCGCTCTCGGAGTTCGGGCTCTGGGGCTCGGATGGGCCGGGCTTCATCAAGCGGATCTTCACGTTCGCGAGGAAGCGCAAGAAGGTGCGGATGATGGTCTACTACCAGGACTTCGGCAGCTCGAACGAGTTCCGAATCCAGAACTTCCCCCGTGGGCGCAAGACCCTGGCGCGGTTCCTCCGCAGCCCGAAGTTCCCGAAGTTCGCGCCCGGTTACCCCCGTTTCCGCTAGGCGGTTGCGCTAGCGGAAGGCGGACTCGCCGGTCAGCGCCATGCCGACCGAGAGGGTGTGGATCTCGTCCGTTCCCTCGTACGTGTAGACCGACTCGAGGTTGTTGGCGTGCCGGAGCACGGGGTACTCCAGGGTGATCCCGTTGGCACCCAGGACCCCCCGGGCGGTGTGGGCCACGTCGAGCGCGATCCGCGCATTGGCCCGCTTGCCCATCGAGACCTGCTCCGGCGTGAGCCGCCCTTCGTCCTTCAGTTGCCCGAGCCGGAGGGCGAGCAGGTAGCCCTGCTGCACCTTCGTCGCCATGTCGGCGAGCTTGGCCTGGGTCAGTTGGAAGGACGCGATCGGGCGGTCGAACTGCTTCCGGGTCTTCGAGTACTCGAGGGCGGCCTCGAAGCACGAGCGCGCGGCGCCGGTGACCCCCCACACGATCCCGTACCGCGCTTCGTTCAGACAGCTCAACGGCCCCTTGAGCGACTGGACGCCCGGAAGGCGGTTGGCGTCGGGGAGCCGCACGTCGTCGAAGGCGAGCTCGGAGGTGACGGAGGCCCTCAGCGACAGCTTGTGGTGCATCTCGGGGGCGGTGAAGCCGTCCATCCCCGCCTCGACGAGGAACCCCTGGACCCCGTCCTCGGTCCGCGCCCAGACCACCGCCACGTCCGCGATCGAACCGGAGGTGATCCACATCTTCGATCCGTTGAGGATCCAGTCGTCGCCGTCGCGCCTGGCGGTGGTCCTCATCGAACCCGGGTCGGAGCCGGAGTCGGGCTCGGTCAGGCCGAAGCATCCGATCAGGTCGCCGGCCGCCATGCCCGGCAGCCAGCGCTGCTTCTGCTCCTCGCTCCCCCACTTCCAGATCGCGAACATCGCCAGCGATCCCTGGACCGAGCAGAACGAGCGGAGGGCGCTGTCGCCCGCCTCGAGCTCCATGCAGGCCACGCCGTACGCGATGGCGCTGCTCCCGGCGCAGCCGTAGCCGGTCAGGTGCATGCCGAGCAGGTTGAGATCCCCGAGCGCCTTCGGCACCGACTCGTCGAAGGTCCCGTTCTCGAAGTGCTCCGCCACCCCGGGCAGGTACCTCTCGTTCACGTAGCGGGAGACGGTTTCCTTGATCAGTCGCTCCTCGTCCGAGAGGAGCCGGTCCACTTCCAGATAGTCGAGCGGGTTCACGATCCTCAGGATAGAGTCAGCCCATGCAGATTGGGGGAACTCTGATCACCAGCGTGGTGAGGATCGTGGTGGTCGTCGCGACCTTGGCCGCGGCCTATTACTTCATCGTCGCCCCGGTGCTCGAGACGACGGAAAAGGTGTCGAGCGGGATAAACGACAACATCCAACGAGGCCTCGACCAGGCGAACCGGGCGATCGAGGAGGCGAACTTCGACGTCCCGAAGACCACCCAGACCCAGATCAGCGCCGACATCCGGAAGATCCCACCGAACGAGATGCCTCGCTTCAGCAAATGCGTCCAGCGAAAGCCGGGCAGCCTCGAGCACCTCGAGCGGTGCGCGAAGCGCCTGAGTAAGTAGGACGGGACCGGGTCTCGGGAAACGCGTCCCACGAACGGGACGGATTCACCGGGCACCGCCATTCTTCTCGTTACCCTTCTACGTGTTCAGCCATACGCCCAATCCACCGGATCGGTGGAGCGGGGGACCCATGGGAGGCAGGTCTCGGCCGGCCTCCGGGGGCGAATCGGTTCGGCCGTAGCGCAGCTTCTTCAGCGCGAGCCCGTCAGCTAACCCCGCCGGCATGACGAAGAAGGAGGTACAGATGGATCTGGACAGACACGTAGTCAGACCGATGACCGAGGAGACCGGCGTTCGCGCCGCGGTCGGCCTCGTGGTCGGCACGCTCGCGGGAGCCGCCATCGCGCTGCCCCTGCTGGTCGGGGTCTTCGGGCTCTGATGACGGGAGGCGGGCGGCCGCCGCGTCTGGCGGCCGCCCGCGACCCTAACCCCGGACCCGTATCGCCACGGGCTTCGAGGCCGCCCCGCCGTAGGGGAAGCGGGACGAGGGGACGAGGAGCGCCCGGAGGCGGATCCGTGCGGTGCCGGTGATGTACCGGAAGCGGTAGCGGGTCTTGAAGCGCCCCCCGCGACGAGTGCGGATCAGGACGACCGGCCGCCAACGGCGGGCGGACTCCTCGAAGTACTGGATCTGGACGAGGTTTCCGGAGCGCGGATGCCACGCGCCCGCCGCCGCGACCCGTCCCCAGAAGCGGACTCGCTTGCCGGTCCTCAGCCGCTTCGGCCTCGCATGAAATTTCACCCGTCCGGACACGCGCAGCTCGAGAGTCGGCGAGGCCGAGCCCTCCAGGCGGCGCGATCCCGGGAACTCGACGTCGACGCGCCGGCCCGGCCCCGCTCCGAGCCACAGCCCGAAGTCGCCCCGCTCGTCGGTTCGGACCGTGTGGCTCACCTGGCCACGCCGCGACCCGGGCAGGGGCGACTCCGTCACGACCAGTTCCTGGCCGCCGATGCCCCCGCCCCCCGTCTTGGCGACCAGCCTTCCGCCCAGCCAGGCCCGCCGGCCGTAGCCGACGAGGGCCGAGGAAGCGCTCCCGGAAGAACTCTTCCCCAGTCCCGCGAGCAGCGACGTCTGCGTCCTGAAGGGAGTCTCGATCGTCGACGTCGAGCCGTTCGCCCGGTGCTCGGTCACCGTCAGGTTGCCCGCCCGGTCCACGATCGCTGCCCTCAGCATCCACTCCCCGCGCGGCGCGTCGGCGGGGACCCGCGCGCTCAGCATCGGGGCGGCCCCGGCCACGAAGCTGCCCGGGATGTACTCCCATTCTCCACCCGAGGCGGGCCGCCAGGAGATCGTCCCCCCGGCGACCCCCGAGTAGAGGTCCGAGGCACGAACCCGCACCAGCCCCGGATCGCCCTCGGGAGGGTCGACGAAGTAGCCGGTCGGGGGCACGTCATCGAGCCGGAGGGTGACCGACGCCGCATGGGATTCGTCCAGGTTGCCGGCCATGTCCATGAGCGCGACGTCGACCCGGTGGACGCCGGGGCCGGGCACGCGGATGTCGTCGATCCGTCCCGGCGCGAACCCGCCGAAGGGCCCGGCGCGATAGCCGTCGTCCCGGGAGAGCCTGTGGACGTTCGCCACGATCGGCGAGCCGACGCCCTGGTTGGGCTCGGTCCAGGTCAGGTCGAACCCATTGGTCCGGTGCCAACCGTCGCCGCCCTCGACCCGGAGCTCGCGCGGCGCGGCCGGGGCGTTATTGTCGACCCTGACCATTCGATCCGCGGTGCAGCCGGAGGCGGCCGCGAAGTCGACCGCGCAGTGGCGGACGGTGTGGGCGCCGTCGGAGAGGGTCCGCGTGTCGATCGTCTGCGCGCCGGACGAGGCCGTCGGGCAGGGCTGCATCCTGGTCCCGCGCCACTGCCCGGAGATCAGCTCCTTGGCGCAACTCATCTCGGTCCGCGCCTTCACGTTGCCGTCCACGTAGGTCTCGGCGAACCGCAGCCCCGAGCCGACGTCCCGATTGTCGAAGTTCAACTGCTGCAGGCCGCGCAGCCAACCGCCGCCGATCAGCCCGCCGCCGATCTGGGTCGTCGGCCTGGACCCGTCGTCGATCGAGATCGTGAGCGATCGGACCGCCGCCTGGATCGTCCCGGTCGCCTCGCAGACCTTGTCTTCGGGGCGACGGCAGACCAGCCGGGACTCGAAGGCCTCTGCGAAGGGGGAGAAGCCCTGCCCGAAGTCCCGCTTCGTGCCGTCGCTCGTGTCGAGGCTCAGGAACGGCGAGAACCCACCGCCCTTGGCCACCCCGCCGAGCCGGTGTTGGAAACCGTTGCGCAGGTACTGCCACCGCTGGCCGTGGACGTTCACGATCCCCGTCCCGGGCGGGGCCTGCCACCGCCAGGTCGCGAAGCGCGTGCCCCCGACGGTGGAGGTCGAGCCCTTCACCTGGCTCAGCACGTGAACCCCGTCGAACGGATCGGCGGAGGCCGGGGTCTGGCAGTACGTGCTCTTGCCGAACTTGTCCGCGCTCAGGTCGTACCAGTCGGCGTCCTGACCCACGTGCCAGCCGCATTGGGCGACCACGTAGCGGGCCGCGCCCGCCGTTTCGGCCTCGGGGCCGGCCAAGAGGGCACCTACGGCGACGAAAAGGACCGCCAGGACGAAGTTCCTGCGAAATCGGTGAGCCATGCGAGTCTCCTCGGTCGGATTGCGTGCCGGGGTAAGGGACTCGCCCGCCAAACTCGCCCCCGGCACCCGAAACGGTGGCTCTGCGACAATCAGGGCATGTCGCTCCCGACCGAAGAACAGGTAAGAGAGAAGCTCACGGCGGTCATCGACCCCGAGCTGCGCCGCAACATCGTCGAGCTGGGCATGGTCCGGTCGATCGAGATCAAGGAGGACGGTCAGGTCAACGTGACCGTCTCGCTGACCACCCCGGGCTGTCCGATCCGCTCCCACTTCCAGGAAGCGGTCGCGAAGCAGGTCGCGTCCCTCGATGGCGTGACCGGCGTCGGAGTCGGATTCGACGTCCTCTCCGACGAGGAGAAGCAGGGCCTGATGCAGACCCTGGGCCGCGGCAAGCTGCCCCAGGGCGCCCTCGCGCAGGTGA
>Ga0182737_1001042_pt1 | contig 30183 bp, 31 predicted proteins | sample eDN5th30CBELigOP_FD_128878 | JGI IMG/M metagenome (GOLD analysis project Ga0182737, IMG submission 128878) | Enriched Organic Plus compost microbial communities from Emeryville, California, USA - eDNA 5th pass 30_C BE-Lig OP (version 2) (version 2) ... | reverse complement strand
GGGCGCGCGACAGGGGCGGGCAGTACGCTCTCGCCATGAACGACGACACCGTCCCTCGCGGGTTGCGCATCGGCGCCGCGTGGTCCTGGCGGCTGCTGCTCATCGCCGGCGTCATCGCGGTCATCGTGTTCCTCGTCATCCAGTTCCGACTCGTCGTCATCCCCTTCCTCATCGCGATCCTCCTCGCGAGCCTCCTCGTGCCGTTCTCGGAGTGGCTCCAGCGGCACGGCTGGCCTCGCTGGGCGGCGATCCTCGTCTCGATGCTCGGAGCCCTCGCGCTCATCGGAGGCCTCGTGACGCTCGTCGTGTTCCAGATCCGCGGTGGCTGGCGGGACCTCGCCGATCAGACGCTCGTCGCGGTCGACGGGATCACGGACTGGCTCGCCGGTCCGCCGTTCGAGCTCGAGCGCGACGAGATCGTCGCGGGTCTGCAGAACGCGTGGGCGGCGATCCAGGCGGACTCCGGCTCGCTCTGGAGCGGCGCGCTCTCCGTCGGGTCGACGATCGGCCACGTGCTCGCCGGTCTGCTCCTCACGCTCTTCGCGACGCTCTTCCTCCTCATCGACGGGCGCGCGATCTGGGCGTGGCTCCTGCGGCTCGCGCCGCGCCGCGCCCAGCCGGCGATCCACGCCGCGACGCGCGAGGGCTGGCGGACGCTCACGACGTTCGTCCGCGTGCAGATCTTCGTCGCCGCCGTCGATGCCGTCGGCATCGGCCTGGGCGCGTGGATCCTCGGGCTCTTCTACGGCGGCTTCCCGCTCGTCATCCCGATCGCGGTGGCCGTCTTCCTCGGGAGCTTCATCCCGATCGTCGGCGCCCTCGTGACGGGCGCACTCGCAGTCTTCGTCGCGCTCGTCTACCTCGGTCCGATCCCGGCGATCATCATGCTCGGCATCGTCCTCCTCGTGCAGCAGATCGAGGGGCACGTGCTCCAGCCGCTCGTGCTCGGGACCGCCGTCAAGGTGCACCCGCTCGCGGTCGTGTTCGCCGTCGCCGCCGGGTCGCTCATCGCTGGCATCCCCGGCGCCCTCTTCGCGGTTCCGACCGTCGCCGTCGCGAACGTCATGATCAAGACGATCGCGGGCGGCGGGTGGCGCGAGCCGCCCGGCGTCCCAGGCGAGGCGATCGAGACCGTCGAGTCACCTCCGGCAGAGTCGCAGGCTCGGACGGTGCAGGATTGACTCGGAGGGATCGATGACGGATGTGACGGCGGCCACGCCGACGGGGATGGACGCCGCCCCGACGCTCGAGGAGTTCGAGGCGGCTCGAGCGCGAGTGGCGGCGATCATCGACCGCACGCCCATGCAGACCTCGCGCTCGATCGCCGAGGTGCTCGGGAGCCCCGTCCACCTCAAGTGCGAGAACCTCCAGCGGACCGGCTCGTACAAGATCCGCGGCGCGTACAACCGGCTCTCCCGGCTGAGCGACGACGAGCGCGCCCGCGGCGTCGTCGCGGCGTCCGCAGGCAACCACGCGCAAGGCGTCGCGTTCGCCGCGCGCGAGCTCGGCATCCGCGCGACGATCTTCATGCCGGTCGGCGTCGCCCTCCCGAAGCTCCAGGCGACGCGAGGCTACGGCGCGGACGTCCAGCTCGTCGGCGACATCTTCGACGAGACGAACCGCGCGGCGATCGACTTCGCCGCGGCGACGGGCGCCGTCTTCATCCCGCCGTTCGACCACCCCGACGTCGTCGCGGGCCAGGGCACGCTCGGCCTCGAGATCTACGAGGAGGTGCCCGAGGCCGACACGGTCGTCGTCCCGGTCGGCGGGGGCGGGCTCGCCGCGGGGCTCGCCGCCGCGATCAAGCGCCGCGCCGCCGTCGACGGGCGGACCGTCCGCGTCGTCGGCGTGCAAGCGGCGAATGCGGCCGCATTCCCCGCCGCGCTCGTTGCGGGGGAGCCGGTCACCGCCGCGATCGCCCCCACGATCGCGGACGGCATCGCGGTCGCGCGTCCGGGCGACCTGACGTTCTCGATCATCCGGGAGGCGGTCGACGAGATCGTCACCGTGAGCGACGACGAGACGGCGCGCGGAATGCTCGTGCTGCTCGAGCGCGCGAAGCTCGTCGTCGAGCCGGCGGGGGCGGTCGGCGTCGCCGCGATCCTCTCCGGCGCGGTGCACGACTCGGGTCGCACGGTCGTCGTCCTCTCGGGCGGCAACATCGACCCGCTCGTCATGGAGCGCGTGATCAGCCGCGGTCTCGCCGCCTCGAAGCGGTACCTCAAGGTCACGATCCCGCTCCCGGACCGTCCGGGCCAGCTCGCCCGGATCGCCGACATCATCGCGGGCGCCAACGCGAACGTCGTCGAGGTCCTCCACACGCGCCACGGCGTGGACCTGCAGATCAGCGAGGTCGCGATCGAGATCCACATGGAGACGCGCGGAGCGGAGCACGCCGAGCTCGTCCTCTCGCGCCTCCGCGCCGCGGGCTACGAGCCGCGCGTCGACCTCTGACCCCGGACGCGGCGAGGCGCGCGAGGTCAGCCGCGGTAGGGCTTCGCCTCGACGATCTCGACCGCGATCTCGCGGCCGTTCGGCGCCGTGTACGAGGTCGAGTCGCCGACCTTGAGGCCGAGGATCGCGCGACCGAGGGGGCTCGCCTCGCTGTACACGTCGAGGTCGCTGTCGCCGGCGATCTCGCGGTTGCCGAGCAGGAACGTCGTCTCGTCGCCGAGGATCTTCGCCGTGACGACCATCCCGGACTCGACGATCCCGTCGTCCGCGGGCGCCTCGCCGACGACCGCGGTCCGCAGGAGCTCCGTGAGCTGCCGGATTCGCGCCTCGATCTTGCCCTGCTCCTCCTTGGCTGCGTGGTAACCGCCGTTCTCACGGAGGTCGCCTTCCTCACGCGCCGCCTCGATGCGCTTCGCGATCTCGCTGCGGCCCTCCGTGCTCAGCTGCTCGAGCTCGGCGCTCAGGCGGTCGTAGGCCTCCTGGGTCAGCCACGTGACGTTCGTGTCGGACACGGCATTCCTCCGGACGTGCTCGGGCGGTGCGGGACCGCCGGATAAACCAAGAACCCGCCGGATCCGGCGGGCTCGTGCAGTGTGCCGAACAGCCTAGGACAGCCAGCACCGGTAGACCAAACCCGTGACGGCGGGCTCGGTCGTGCGGACGGTGTCGGTCAACTCGCGCGTCACGCGGTCGGACGCGGGGATCTCGACGACCTTCCAGCCGACGATCCCGAAGAGCTCGTTCATCGCGTACACCGCACAGCTCGAGCCGAGCCCCGGGTCGACCGTGAGCTCCCACGACATCTCGACCTCGTCCGCGCCGAGGATGCGGTAGGCCGTGTCGCGCCAGTCCACCCGGCCGCCAAGCCCGAGCGGATTCGCCCACACGAACCACGCGAGCGCGGCGACGACGAGCGCGGCCGCCGCGGCCCACACCGCGATCGCGCGGGCCCGGGCCGGCCGACGGCCGTAGCGCGCATCGAGGTCGGTCATGATGAATCCAGGCTAGGCTCCATTGCCGTGCTCCCGCTCCAGGCCGCGACCCTCCTGCTCGCCGTCGACGAGGAGGATGTGACGCCCGGCGTCGCCGGATTCTTCGTCACGCTCGCCGTCATCGTCGTCGCGGTCCTGCTCATCTTCGACATGGTCCGCCGGATGCGTCGCGTCCGCTATCGCGAGGAGGCGCGCGAGCGCATCGCGGCCGAGCAGGCCGCTGCGGAGCCCCGCGCCGCCGAGACGGACGACGACGCGACCGATCGCCCGTAGCCGCCGGGACGAACGAGCGCAGGAGCTCCCGACCAGGAGGCTCCTGCGCTCGGATCGGCGGCCGCTAGGCCATCGCGAGTCGCTTCGAGACGATCTTCTCGAGCATCTGCTTGAGCTCCTCGCTCGTGTGCTGCTCCTGCTCGAGGTTCGCGGTCAGCAGCGAGGCCGCGTCGTTCACGCCCATCGTGCGGACCGGGAGGATGAGGCACTCGTACGCGGAGATCTCGTAGTGTTCGTTGCCGAGGGCGGCCGAGAGGACGACCTGGTCGTGGAGCTCGTCGGCCGCGCGCTCGATGAGCGAGTGCGCCTGCCGCGAGATGCCCTTGGTGCTCGGCGACGGCGCCGTCGACTCCTTGAGCTCGAGGATGCCGAAGACCTTCTCGAGGTTCGAGATCTGCTCCTTCGTCTCCTGCATGTGGTGCTTGAAGAGCTTCTTCACGTCGTTCGAGCGCGCCGCGCCGGCGAGCTCTTCGAGCGCCGCGAGGGAGTCCTGCTCCATCGTCATCGCGGTGCGCAGCTGGAACTGCAGCAGGTCCTCCGGGGTCTCGAGGTGCCGCTGAGACATTCCGTCCTCCTTCGATTGCGTGCGGGATTTGCGTGCGCGTTCACGCTCCGCGACGTAGCTGGGAGGTCAAGGGGGCTTGCGCTCGCGCGCGGAATGCGCCAGCGCCTCAGCGTGCCGGCGGGTCGATCGCGATGAGCAGCACCCCGACCCAGTGGCACAGGAAGGCGAGCACCGTGCACAGGTGGAAGAGCTCGTGGAAGCCGAAGCGGCCCGGCCACGGGTTCGGGCGCTTGAGCGCGTAGAACACCGCCCCGACGGAGTAGAAGACGCCGCCGGCGAGGACGAGGATCATCGTCACGGGGGCCGCGGCGAAGAGATCGACGATGTAGAACAGCGCCGCCCAGCCGAGGATGAGGTAGAGCGGGACGTAGAGCCACCGCGGCGCCCGCAGCCAGAACACCCGGAATGCGATGCCGATGATCGCGCCGCCCCACACGAACGACAGCAGGATGACCGACTTCGGGTAGGGGAGGACGAGCACGGCGACCGGAGTGTAGGTCCCCGCGATGAGCAGGAAGATGTTCGCGTGGTCGAGACGCCGCCAGAGGGCGGCGATCGGCGCGCTCCACGTGAAGCGGTGGTAGATCGACGAGATCCCGAAGAGCAGGATCGACGAGGCGAAGAACACGCCGCACATGAGCTTCGCGAGGACCCCGTCCGCGACGCACACGAGGACGATGCCGAGGACGATCGCGATGGGCACGGTGGCGGCGTGGATCCAGCCTCGCCACGTCGGCTTCGCAGCAGGCGCGGTGTCGGTCATGCCGGGGAGCATATCGACGCGAGGCTGGTGCTCGGGCGGGAGTACCGTATCCCTGTGTCTGAGCGACGTGGCGGTCTCGGCGGACTCCTCTACGGCGTCTACCAGCGCCGACTCCGGCGGGAGCTCGAGGAACTCGGGCACGAGCGCCTCCCGCGGCACGTCGCGATGATCATCGACGGGAACCGCCGCTGGGCGCGGCAGCGCGCCCTCGAGACGGCGGCGCACGGCCACCGGGCCGGTGCCGAGAAGTACCGCGAGTTCCTCGAATGGTGCGACGACCTCGGGATCGAGGTCTCGACGCTCTACCTGCTGTCGACCGACAACCTGACGAACCGCGCCCCGGAGGAGCTCGCCGCGCTCTTCGAGATCATCGGCGACCTCGCGAACGAGCTCTCGCGATTCCGGGACTGGCGCATCAAGCACGTCGGCTCGAACGCCGGGCTGCCGGAGCCGCTCGTCGCGCAGCTCGAGGCGGCCGAGGCGCGCACGGCCGCGAACCGCGGCATGCACGTGAATCTCGCGATCGGCTACGGCGGCCGCCGGGAGATCGTCGACGCGATGCGCTCGATCGTGCGCGAGCACGGGCGGGGCGGTGGCACGCTCGAGGGGCTCGCCGACGTCCTCACGCCCGAGCTCATCGGCGAGCACCTCTACACGGGCGGACAACCGGACCCCGATCTCGTCATCCGGACGTCCGGCGAGCAGCGCCTCTCGGACTTCATGCTGTGGCAGGCGGCGCACAGCGAGTTCTACTTCGTCGAGGCGCTCGGTCCCGATCTTCGCGAGGTCGACTTCCTCCGCGCGATCCGCGCCTACGCCGAACGCGACCGGCGCTTCGGCGGCTGACGGCGACGCGAACGGGCGGTCGCGCGGCCCCCGCTCGTCGTTCACGCACTCGTCATCCGAGGTGGCGTGTCGCTTGCGGGACGAGCGCGCGGACCCGCTTAGCGTCATCTCCATCGGGCACGCTCGATGCCCAGGAACGGAGCCAGCGTGGCCGACACCCGCAGCAAGCCGAAGAACGCCGAGCAGCAGGCGGGAGGTGCGGGTGCCGGGACGCGGACGCGGACCTACGTCCTCGACACCTCGGTCCTGCTCAGCGATCCGAAGGCGATGTTCCGCTTCGCGGAGCACGACGTCGTCATTCCCGTCATCGTCATCAGCGAGCTCGAGGGCAAGCGGCACGACCCGGAGATCGGCTACTTCGCTCGGCAGGCGCTCCGGAACCTCGACGAGCTGCGCGTCAAGCACGAGCGCCTCGACTTCCCGATGACGGTCGGCGATGGCGGGACGCTGCGGGTCGAGCTCAACCACTCCGCGCAGTCGGTCCTCCCGTCGGGGCTCCAGCTCGGCGACAACGACTCGCGCATTCTCGCCGTCGCGCTCAATCTCGCGAACGAGGGCGTCGCCGTCACGGTCGTGTCGAAGGACCTCCCGATGCGCGTCAAGGCCGCGTCGATCGGCCTCTCCGCCGAGGAGTACCGCGCGGAGCTCGCGGTCGACAGCGGCTGGACGGGGCTCGCGGAGCTCTCGCTCGGGAGCAGGGACATGGCGAAGCTCTACGAGGACGAGCGGCTCGAGAGCCGCGAGGTCGCGGAGCTGCCGATCAACACGGGCCTCGTCATCCACTCCGAGCGCGGCTCGGCGCTCGGGCGAGTGACGAGCCGGGGCGTCGTGTCGCTCGTCCGCGGCGACCGCGACGTCTTCGGCCTGCACGGTCGCAGCGCGGAGCAGCGTCTTGCGATCGACCTCCTGCTCGACCCCGAGGTCGGCATCGTCTCGCTCGGAGGCCGGGCCGGAACCGGGAAGTCCGCGCTCGCGCTGTGCGCCGGCCTCGAGGCGGTGCTCGAGCGGCAGCAGCACCGGAAGATCCTCGTCTTCCGGCCGCTCTACGCGGTCGGCGGCCAGGAGCTCGGCTACCTCCCCGGCGACGCGGGGGAGAAGATGAACCCTTGGTCGCAGGCCGTGTACGACACGCTCGGCTCGGTCGTCTCGCAGAACGTCATGGACGAGATCGTCGACCGCGGGATCCTCGAGGTGCTCCCGCTCACGCACATCCGCGGCCGCTCCCTCCACGACTCGTTCGTCATCGTCGACGAGGCCCAGTCGCTCGAGCGCAACGTCCTCCTGACGGTCCTGTCGCGCATGGGCCAGAACTCGCGCGTCGTCCTCACGCACGACGTCGCCCAGCGCGACAACCTGCGCGTCGGGCGGCACGACGGCGTCGCGAGCGTCATCGAGACGCTCAAGGGGCACGCGCTCTTCGGCCACGTGACGCTCACGCGCTCGGAGCGGTCCGCGATCGCGGCGCTCGTGACGGACCTGCTCGAGGGCAACGAGCTCGCCTGACGGCTACGCTCGCAGTGTGACGGCCTGGGTGTTCGGCGCGCTCGCCGCGCTGCTGGGGGGCATCCTCCTGTGGGGACTCGTCGCCCCGCGAAGCCAGTGGCGCGTGCTCGTCGGCTGGTCGGCGCGCGACCCCGCGGCGGCGGAACCGGGCGACTCGGTCCACGGCGTGCGGCGGTTCATCTGCGCGTTCGGCCTCGCGGGACTCGCCGCCGTGCTCGGCGTCCAGCTGTGGAACGGCCTCGCGACGCAGCCGAGCGCCGCCGCGGAGCCCGACCCGGTCGAGCGGATGTGGGGTTCGCCGCCGCCGCGACTCGTCGACCGCACGGTCGTTCCGCTGGCCGAGCCCCCGGCGCACCTGCTCGCGGGTCCGATCCCCGGCTACCAGGCCATCGAGCCGGGTTTCGCGCCGCACTACCTCGTCGACCTCCCGAAGTTCGCGCTCCTCGGCGACACGGCGCCGCTCGGGCTCCTCGGCACCTACCCGGGCGACGGCTACACCGCCTACGGCGTCGCCGATCTCCTCGTCGCGACGCAGGGACCGCTCTTGTGCGTTCCGCGAGCGGCGGTCGTCGTGGAGACCGAGACCGAGGTGCAGGTCGGCGTGTACTGGGGGCTCGCGGGCGACGATGCGCAGGACCACCTCGCCGCGTGCACGATCGCCGAGGGCGACCTCCTGCAGACCGTCCTCGTGCCGCTCGGCCTCGCGAGCGAGCTCGGCGCGCGTTCCGTCGTCACGGTCGAGGGACAGCCCGTCGGCGAGGTCCCGGTCATCGACTGATCGCCGAATGTGCGCCCCCGCGCCGACGCGGCGGTCGCGCGCCCGCACATTCGGCGCGCGGGCGCACAGTCGGTAGCGTGGCGGTCGTGGTCGAGATCGATGCTGGCCGATGCGCGGGACGCTCTTCGCGACGACGCCCGACGACCTCGCCGGGCTGCTCTCGCTCACCGGCGAGCGCGTTCGCGCCGCTGCCGCGCGGCGTCGGGCGGCGCTCGGCCTCGACTCGGCGACGATCGATCGGGCCCGTGAGGTCGCGCTCGAGGCGCTCGCGACAGGGCCGGTCGCGCGCGACGACCTCGCGGGCGCGTGGAATGCGGCCGGCATCGCCACGGACGGCGGCCGCGGCTACCACCTCATCTTCCATCTCGCGGTCGAGGGTCTCGTGCACTGGGGGCCGTTCCGTGGCAACGAGCAGCTCCTCGCGCGCACGCCGAGCGTCCCCGTCGAGCCTTCCGACGCCGTACTCAGCCGCGTCGCCCGCGGCTACCTCGTCGCGCGGGGACCCGCGACGCTCGACGACCTCGCGTGGTGGACGAAGCTCCCGAAGACGCTCCTGCGGCCCGCGGTCGAGGCCCTCGACGGCCTCGAACGCGTCGCGGTCGAGGGGCGCGCGATGCTGCGGATCGATGACGGTCTCGGCGGCGACGCGCCGCACGTCGTGCTCGTCCCGGGCTTCGACGAATGGGTGCTCGGCTACCAGGACCGTTCGCTCGTCGCGACCGGGCCGATGCTCGACGCCCTCGTCCCGGGCGGCCACGGCGTGTTCCGTCCCGCGGTCCTCCTCGACGGTCGGGTCGTCGGGACCTGGCTCGCGGCGGGCGGGCGGCGCAAGGCGCCGGTCTCGGAGCTCGTCGAGGACGTCTCGGCACGGGACCGCAAGGCGATCGACGCCGCCCTCGCGGAGTTCGACGCTCGCTGAGGAGCGCCGGTTCCGAGGCGAACGTCAGTTCGGGTGGGTCATCGAGAGCACGTCGAGCCGCTCGTCGAGCTGCTCGAGCGTGATCTCGCCGCGGTCGACGAAGCCGAGGTCGATGACCGCCTCGCGGATCGTCATCCCCTTCGCGACCGAGTGCTTCGCGATCTTCGCCGCCGCCTCATAGCCGATGATCTTGTTGAGCGGGGTGACGATCGACGGCGAGGACTCCGCGAGCGCGCGCGCCCGCTCGACGTTCGCCTCGAGGCCGCGGATCGTCTTGTCCGCGAGGACACGCGTCGACGCGGCCAGGAGGCGGATCGACTCGAGGAGCGCGCTGCCCATGACGGGAATGCCGACGTTGAGCTCGAAGTTCCCGGAGGCCCCCGCCCACGCGATCGTCGCGTCGTTGCCGATCACCCGCGCGCACACCATGAGGACCGCCTCCGGGACGACGGGGTTGACCTTGCCCGGCATGATCGACGAGCCCGGCTGGAGGTCCGGGATGTGGAGCTCCGCGAGGCCGGTGTTCGGGCCCGAGCCCATCCAGCGCAGGTCGTTGTTGATCTTCGTGAGCGAGACCGCGATCACGCGCAGCGCGCCCGACGCCTCGACGAGGCCGTCGCGAGCGCCCTGCGCCTCGAAGTGGTCGAGCGCCTCGGTGATCGGCAGGCCCGTCTCGGCGGCGAGCTCGGCGATGACCTCTTGCGGGAACCCGAGCGGGGTGTTGATGCCGGTCCCCGTCGCCGTCCCGCCGAGCGGCACCTCGGCGACGCGCGGGAGCGCGGCGCGCACGCGCTCGATGCCGAGCCGCATCTGCCGCGCGTAGCCCGCGAACTCCTGGCCGAGCGTCACGGGCGTCGCGTCCATGAGGTGCGTCCGCCCCGACTTCACGACGGTCTTCCACAGCTGCGCCTTCTCCTCGAGCGCCTCCGCGAGGTACTCGAGGGCGGGGATGAGCTCGTTGAGGAGGGCGCCGGTCGCCGCGACGTGAACGGAGGTCGGGAAGACGTCGTTCGAGGACTGCGAGGCGTTGACGTGGTCGTTCGGGTGGACGGTCTTGCCGAGCGACGCGCTCGCGATGCGGGCGAGGACCTCGTTCATGTTCATGTTCGACGACGTGCCGGAGCCGGTCTGGTAGACGTCGATCGGGAACTGGTCGAGGTGCTCGCCGTCGATGATCCGCTGCGAGGCCGCGACGATCGCGTCGGCGATGTCCTGCGGAATGATGCCGCGGCGACCGTTGACGATCGCGGCCGCGCGCTTGATGTGCGCGAGCGCGATGATCTGCGCCGGCTCGAGCCCGTCGCCCGAGATCGGGAAGTTCTCGACCGCGCGCTGCGTCTGCGCCGCGTAGAGCGCCTCGACCGGCACGAGGACGTCGCCCATCGTGTCGTGCTCGATGCGGTACTGCCTGCCGGCGTCGTCGGTGACGATCTCGCTCACGGTCGTGCCTTTCCTGGAGGGGCGTGGTCGATTGCTCGCGGTGGCTTCGGCGCTCAGACGACGCCGACGATGACATCGGGTTCGACTCGTCCGGCGGCGAGGCGGTAGTTCGCGCCGATGACAGCCAGCGTACCGCCGGCGATCGCCTCGCTCATGACGGTCGATCGCGCGAGGAGCTCGCCGATCGTGTCGCGGAGGTGCTCGCGCCCGACCTCCGAGGGATCGAGTTCGTGTGCGGCGATCCCGGGGGTGCGGGCGTGCACGCGTCGCACGGCGGGCGTGATCCTCGAGACGAGGTTCGCGATGTGCGGCGGCAGCGGGGGCGCGTCGTCGCGGACGGAGTCGAGCGCCGCGAGGACGGCGCCGCACGAGTCGTGGCCGAGGACGACGATGAGCGGCACCTCGAGGACGGTGACAGCGTACTCGAGCGAGCCGATGACCGATTCGGAGATGACCTGGCCGGCGTTTCGGACGACGAAGAGGTCGCCGAGCCCCCGATCGAAGATGATCTCCGCGGAGAGGCGCGAGTCGGCGCATCCGAACAGCGCCGCGTGCGGGGATTGACCCGCGGCGACCTCCTGCCGGCGCTCGACGTCCTGGCGCGGATGGAGCGGCGCGCCCGCGACGAAACGCTCATTGCCGGCCCGCATCGACGCCCACGCCTCGGCGGGCGTGCGCGGCCGGGGGGACGCCGCGAGGCTCGCGTCGGTCATTCCCTCGTCGCCTCCGCGCCGATCGACTCGGCGAGCACGAGGAACTCCTCGTCGCTCGCCGTCCCGTGGAGGACGACGACGCTCGATGCGCTCGCCTCCGCGACGAGCGCGAACGCGTGGTTTCCCGTGTCGCGTTCGTCGCGCCGGTCGACGACGTCCCACTCGAGCCCGCCGGCGTCGATCGAGGGTCCGCTCGGCGCGACCCCGTCGAGCTGCGCGTCGATCCACGCGGCGTCGGGCGCGAAGCCCTGCTTCATCGCGATGTACTCGCCGCTCGGCGTGAGGAAGCCGATCTGCCACGTCTCCGCGCCGTCGCGCTGCTCGAGGCGAGCGGTGTTCGCGCTCCAGCCCTCGGGGAGCTTCGGGTCGACGAGGCGCGGGTCGCCGCTTTCCGCCGCGACGGCGTGCCAGTCGACCGTGCTCGGTCGCATGCCGTCGGGGCGGACGACGATGAAGACGAGGAATGCGACGATCCCGAGTGTCGCGATGAGCGCGCCGACGAGCGCGGGGAGCGTCTGCGCGCGACGGCGCCGGAGCGCCGCGGACTCCTCTTCGGGCTCGGCGGCGGGGGAGACGGGGTCGATGTCCGTCATCGCTCGGCGTCGTCGCTCGACTGGGCTGCCGCGCGCGCGGCCTCGAGTCGGGCCCGGGCGCCGAGGAGCCACTCCTCGCATCGGGAGGCGAGCGCCTCCCCGCGCTCCCACAGCGCGAGCGACTCCTCGAGCGTCGCGCCGCCTTGCTCGAGCGCCGCGACGACCTGCACGAGTTCGTCGCGCGCCTCCTCGTATGTGAGCGTCGAGACGTCGGGCATTGCGCTGTCGGCCACGATGCAATGCTACCGAGGCGTCAGTCCGCGGTGGCCGCGATCGCGCCGTCGGCGACCCGGACTGTGAGCCGCGTGCCCGACGGCGCGTCCGCCGCCGACCTGAGCGCGCGGCCGTCGGCCAGGAGCGCGATCGCGTAGCCGCGCTCGAGCGTGCGCACGGGCGAGAGCGCGCCGAGCTGGCCGCGAAGCCGCTCGATCGTCGACGACGCGTCGAGCATGCGGCGCTCGACGAGCTCCGATCCGCGCGCGACCCATCGCAGGAGCTCGTCCGCGCGGGAGTCGACGATCCAGCGCGGCTCCGCGAGCGCGGGTCTCGATCGCAGCTGCGCGATGCGGTCGACCTCGGTCGCGACGAGCCCGGTGAGGCGGCTCGTCATCCGCGCTCGCGCCTGCTCGACGCGATTGAGCTCCTCGGCGACGTCGGGGACGACGCGTTTCGCCGCGTCGGTCGGCGTCGAGGCGCGAAGGTCGGCGACCTCGTCGAGAAGCGGCCGGTCCGCCTCGTGCCCGATCGCCGACACGATCGGCGTCCGCGCCGCGGCGGCCGTGCGCAGGAGCGTCTCGTCGCTGAACGGCAGGAGGTTCTGGAAGTCCCCGCCGCCGCGCGCGACGATGATGACGTCGACTTCAGGGTCGGCGTCGAGCTCCCGGATGGCGGCCGTGACGTCGGCGGCGGCGCGCTCCCCCTGGACCGCGGCGTAGCGGATCTTGAATCGCACTTCCGGCCATCGCAGCTGCGCATTCCGGATGACGTCCTTCTCGGCGTCGGAGTCGCGACCGGTGACGAGCCCGATGCAGTGGGGGAGGAACGGCAGGGGCCGCTTGCGCGCCGCGTCGAAGAGCCCCTCGCTCACGAGCTGGCGGCGCAGTCGTTCGAGGCGCTCGAGCAGGTCGCCGAGTCCGACGTGCCGGAGCTCGAAGGCCTGCATCGACAGCACGCCGCCCTTGATCCAGAAGTCCGGTTTGACGAGCGCGATGACGCGGTCGCCCTGCTTGAACTCCTCGGTCGTGCGCGCCATGACGCTCGACCAGATGCGCAGGTCGAGCGTCGCGTCCTGCTCGAGGTCCTTGAGCTTCGCGTAGACGTTGCCGGCGCGGACGTTCCACTGCGCGAGCTCGCCCTCGACCCACACGGTCCCGAGCCGGTCGATGTACTCCTTGAGCTTGACCGAGAGCGTCGCGACGGGCCACGGGGATTCGGCGGTCGTCGGGGGGTTCGGCGCGGCCATGCCGCGAGCCTACCCATCGCCCCCCGCCCTGCCCACGGGACTCTCAAGCCCCGGTTCTAGAATTCGAGGGTGTCCGCGATCAGCAATGGACAGGCGACTGTGCTCGCACCGCCGCCCGTCCCCGCCGCGCGCGAGCCCCTGCTCGACGTGCCCGTCCTCGGGCCCGACGGCGCGCCGCTCGCGAAGCGGATCCTCCTCGCGGCGCCGCGCGGCTACTGCGCAGGCGTCGATCGCGCGGTCGTCGCCGTCGAGAAGGCGCTCGAGCGCTACGGCGCGCCCGTCTACGTCCGCAAGCAGATCGTCCACAACATTCACGTCGTCCGGACCCTCGAGCGGGCGGGCGCGATCTTCGTCGACGACGTCGACGAGGTGCCGCCGGGCGCGCGCGTCGTGTTCAGCGCGCACGGCGTCTCGCCCGCCGTCGAGGCCGAGGCGGCGTCCCGCGGGCTCGACACGATCGACGCGACGTGCCCGCTCGTGACGAAGGTGCACCGGGAGGCCACGAAGTTCGCGAAGCAGGACTACCAGATCCTCCTCATCGGCCACGCCGGTCACGAGGAGGTCGAGGGCACGATGGGCCACGCGCCCGAGCGCACGATCCTCGTCAACGGCCCGCACGAGGTCGCGACGGTCGAGGTCGCCGACCCCGACAAGCTCGTGTGGCTGTCGCAGACGACGCTGTCGGTCGACGAGACGATGGAGACCGTCCGGCTCCTCCGCGAGCGTTTCCCCCACATCCAGGACCCCCCGAGCGACGACATCTGCTACGCGACGCAGAACCGCCAGGTCGCGATCAAGCAGGTCGCGCGCGACGCCGACCTCGTCATCGTCGTCGGGAGCCGCAACTCCTCGAACACGATGCGGCTCGTCGACGTCTCGCTCGAGCACGGCGCGAAGGCGGCGCATCGGGTCGACTACGCGCACGAGATCCGGCAGGAGTGGCTCGACGGCGTCGCGACGATCGGCGTGACCTCGGGCGCGTCGGTGCCGGAGGTGCTCGTGCGCGAGGTCCTCGAGGCGCTCGGGGAGGCGGGCTACCGCGACGTCGCGGAGGTCGTCACGGCCGAGGAGGACCTCATGTTCTCGCTCCCGAAGGAGCTCCGCGTCGACGCCGCCGGGCAGCAGGACGAGCGCGCCCTCGGCGGGCGCCGCCGACTCGACTGGCAGCGCCAGGGTGACTGAGCCGGATCGTCCCGGCGTCGACCTGAGCAGGCTGCCCCCGCCGGTCGTCGAGGAGCGCGAGGGGGCGGACCGGAATGCGCCGCCGACCCGCCGGGACCGACGACCCTGGGACATGGCCCTCACGGTCGGGCTCCTCGCCTTCGGCGCCGCGAGCGTCCTCGCCGAGTTCGCGACGATCGCGAACCTCGGCGCCTCGATCGGCGAGCTCTACCGGCTGCAGGGGATCGGGGCCGTGTTCGGCGCCGAGGAGCTCGCCGATCGCCTCGGCTTCGTCGTCAACGTCATCCGGGTCGCGGCACTCATCTGGGCGTTCGTCGAATCGATCCGTCGGATCCGGTCCGGCCGACTCGCGTTCTGGGTGCCGCTCGTCGCCGGCGTCGTCGCGACATTCGCGTTCGCGGCCGTCATGATCGCGCTCGTCGGGAGCGACCCGGTGTTCCACGAGTACGTCCGGGGCCTTTCGAGTCCGCAAGGCTGACGCTCGCGGTTCGCGGCGCCGCGAGCGTGCGCGTCAGGCTGACGACTTGCCGGCGGAGCCGAGCTGCTGTGCCGCCTCGACGACGCGCGCGGCCATCGCCGACTCCGCGATCTTGCCCCACGCGCGCGGGTCGTAGCGCTTCTTGTCGCCGACCTCGCCGTCGACCTTGATGACGCCGTCGTAGTTCTTGAGCATGAAGTCGGCGACCGACCGGGTGAACGCGTACTGCGTGTCGGTGTCGATGTTCATCTTGATGACGCCGTTCGCGACGGCCGTCGCGATCTCCTGCTCGGAGGACCCGGAGCCGCCGTGGAAGACGAGGTCGAGCGGCTTCGGTCCGGTCCCGTACTTGGCGGCGATGCCCGCCTGGATCTCCCCGAGGAGCTCGGGGCGGAGCTTGACGCTCCCCGGCTTGTAGACGCCGTGCACGTTGCCGAACGTCAGCGCCGCGATGTACCGGCCGTTCTCGCCGAGCCCGATCGCGTCGACGACCTGCTCGACGTCGGCGAGCGTCGTGTAGAGCTTCTCGTTGATCTCGTTCGCGACGCCGTCCTCCTCGCCGCCGACGACCCCGATCTCGATCTCGAGGATCGCGCCGATGTTCTTCATCTTCGGCAGGAGCGACTTCGCGATCTCGATGTTCTCGTCGAGCGGGACCGCCGAGCCGTCCCACATGTGCGACTGGAAGAGCGGGCCCCGGCCGGCCTTGACCTCCTCCTCGCTGTACGCGATAAGCGGGTGCACGAACGAGTCGAGCGCGTCCTTCGGGCAGTGGTCGGTGTGGAGCGCGACCGTCACGGGGTAGCTCTTGGCGACCTCCGTCGCGTACTTCGCGAACGCGATCGCCCCCGTCGCCCGCTGCTTGACCGACGGACCCGAGAAGTAGTCCGCGCCGCCGGTCGAGATCTGGATGATGCCGTCGCTGCCGGCCTCCGTGAGGCCCTGGAGCACGGCGTTGATCGTCTGCGAGGAGGAGACGTTGATCGCGGGGTAGGCGAAGCCTCCCGCCTTCGCCTGCTCGAGCATCGCTGCATACTGCTCCGGCGTCGCTACCGGCATGGTGCTCCTTCGATTTCGTCGTCGAACGGGGGAACGCTGGTGGCGGTCAGCCAGGCCAGTCTAGTGAGCGGTCGCGAGTCAGCGGGCCGCGATGCGCTCGTAGATCGCGACGATCTGGCCGTGGTCGGGGACGACCGGGTTGTTCGCGGGCGAGCCGGAGGCGAGCGCCTGGCTCGCCATCTCGTCGAGCGACGCCGCCCAGGTCCCAGGGTCGACGCCGAGGTCGAGGATGTGCGGCACGGCGACGTCGGCGACGAGCCGCTCGAGCGCCTCGACGAGGGCCCGGCTCGCGCTCTCGTCGTCGCTGTCCGCGGGCGCCGCTCCGAGGGCTCGAGCGCAATCCGCGTAGCGCGACACGGCGCCCGGGAGCGAGAAGCGCGTGACCTCCGCGAAGAGGAGCGCATTGGACAGCCCGTGCGCGATGCCGAAGTGCGCGCCGATCGGCCGGCTCATGCCGTGGACGAGCGCGACGCTCGCGTTCGAGAACGCGATGCCGGCCTGCAGGGAGGCGAGCATCATCGCTTCGCGCGCGGCCGCGTTCGAGCCGTCCCGATAGGCGGTGACGAGATGCTCGCCGACGAGGCGCATGGCCCGGAGCGCGAACGTGTCCGAGAGCGGGTTCGCCTTGCGGCTCGCATAGGCCTCGATCGCGTGCGTGAGCGCATCGACGCCCGTGTCGGCCGTCAGGCGCGCCGGCATGCTCATCGTGAGCTCGAAGTCGACGATCGCGGCGCGGGGGAGGAACGCCGGGCCCGCGCACAGCATCTTCTCGTGGTTCGCGTCGTCCGTGATGATCGTGAACTGGGTCGCCTCGGATCCGCTTCCCGCGGTCGTCGGGATCGCGACGACGGGAAGGACGTGACCGGTCGACACGACGGGCGCCTTGTAGTCGCGCATCGCGCCGCCGCGTGCGAGGAGCATCGCGGTCGCCTTCGCGGTGTCCATGGGGCTGCCGCCGCCGAGGCCGATGATCGAGTCGGCGCCGTGCGCGCGAGCCGCCTCGACGGAGGCCTCGACCGAGGAGGCGGTCGGATCGGGGACGGTGCCGTCCCACACGGCGGGCTCGAGCCCCGCCGACCGCAGGGCGTGCGCGACCTCCTCAGCCGTCCCGTTGCCCGCGAGGAATCGGTCGGTCACGATGAGCGGTCGCTCGACCCCGAATTCGGCGACGACTTCGCCGGTTCGACGCCGCGCTCCGCCGCCGACGAGGACGCGGTCTGGGATTCGGAATGATGTGACGCCTGCCACAGCGGACCTCTCTGTCGGATCGTCTGCCGCATTCGGCCTCGGCGCGCTGCGGCCTCGCGAGTCTAGCTAGGCTGGGTCGCGCGCACCCACCACGCCCTTGGCGCACCGCTATCCGCCTGCCTGGAGTCCTCATGAGCGTCGCCGAACCCCCCGCCGGTCACTTCGAGCACCCCGACCGGAACCTCGCCCTCGAGCTCGTCCGCGCGACCGAGGCCGCCGCGATCCGCGCGGTGCCGTGGATCGGGAAGGGTGACAAGAACGCCGCCGATCAGGCCGCGGTCGACGCGATGCGGAAGTTCCTCGGCACCGTCGACTTCGAGGGCGTCGTCGTCATCGGCGAGGGAGAGAAGGACAACGCGCCGATGCTGTACAACGGCGAGGTCGTCGGGACGGGCAAGGGCCCGAAGTGCGACATCGCCGTCGACCCCATCGACGGGACGTCGCTCACCGCCGCGGGCCGTTCGCACGCGATCTCGATGATCGCCGTCTCCGACCGCGGCACGATGCTCGACGCCTCGAGCGTCTTCTACATGGACAAGCTCGTCACCGGACGCGCCGGCATCGGCGTCGTCGACATCCGCCAGCCCCTGCGGGACAACGTCCGGGAGCTCGCGCGCGCGCTCGGCAAGCCGGTCGGCGAGCTCGTCGTCGCCGTCCTCGACCGACCGCGGCACGAGGGGATCATCGACGAGATCCGCTCCGCCGGCGCCGCGACACGCCTCATGCTCGACGGCGACGTCGCGGGGGGCATCAATGCCGCGCTCGACGGGACGCGCGTCGACATGAGCGTCGGGATCGGCGGATGCCCCGAGGGTGTCGCGACGGCGTGCGCGATCAAGGCGCTCGGCGGCTTCATCCAGGGGCGGCTCGCCCCGCGCGACGACGCCGAGCGCGCCCGGGGCGAGGCCGCGGGCCTCAAGTTCGACTACGTCTATGAGGCCGACGAGCTCGTCCGGGGCGACAACACGATCTTCGTCGCGACCGGCGTCACCGACGGCTCGCTCGTGCGGGGCGTCGAGCGGGACGGCGACGTCGTCCACACGGAGAGCCTCATCCTCCGGAGCAAGTCGGGGACGATCCGCCGCGTCCAGGCGACGCACCTCGCATCCAAGTGGCTCGGGGCGTGACGCGGCAGCGCGACGCTACTCGTCGCTCGCGCCGCGTTCGAGCGACGGGAGCTCCGGCTCGAGGTCCTCGAACACGTCGTCGATCATCAACTGCGCCGTCGACACTGTCTCGCTGAGTTCGACGCCGCGGAGCTTCCGCTCGACCGCGCGCGTGCGGCGGCCGGCCTCGCTGACGGTGTTCTGCGCCGTCTGCAACTGCTTCTCGAGCTTCGCCCACACCTCGCCGTACTTCTGGAACTCGGACTTCGCCGCGGCGAGCACTTGCCACACCTCCGAGCTCCGCTTCTCAATCGCGAGCGTCCGGAACCCCATCTGGAGGCTGTTGAGGTAGGCCATGAGCGTGCTCGGGCCGGCGATCTGCACGCGGTGATCGCGCTGGAGTCGCTCCATGAGCCCCGGGCGGCTCACGACCTCGGCGAAGAGCGACTCGTAGGGGAGGTACATGATCGCGAAGTCCGTGCTCCGCGGCGGTTCGATGTAGAGACTCGAGATCTTCTTCGCCTGCGTGACGATCGCGCGCTCGAGCGCGGCGGCGGCGGCATCCGCCGCGACCTTGTCGCCGGCGTCGCGCGCCTCCTGCAGGCGATCGAAGTCCTCCCGCGGGAGCTTCGAGTCGATCGGCAGGTACACGGGCTCGCCATCGGCGTCCCGACCGGGGAGCCGCACCGCGAACTCGACGCGCTCACCCGTGCCCGGCTTGATCGCCACGTTCTTCTCGTACTGATCCGTCGTCATGACGTCCTCGAGCTGCCGCTCGAGCTGGACCTCGCCCCACGTCCCGCGGCTCTTGACGTTCGTGAGGACCCGCTGAAGGCCGCCGACGTCCGCGGCGAGCTTCTGCATGTCGCCGAGACCTTCGCTCACCTTCATGAGGTGCTCCGTGACGAGCTTGAACGATTCGCCGAGGCGCTTCTCGAGCGTGCCCTGGAGCTTCTCATCGACCGTCTGGCGCATCTGCTCGAGCTTCGCCTCGTTCTCCTGGCGGAGCTTGTCGAGCTCCGTCGTGAGGAGCCGCTGCAGCTCGCTCTGCTTCTCGACGTTCGACGACGTCAGGCGGTCGATGCGCTCGGCGTTCGCCTTGAGCTCGCGCTCGACCGCGTCGCGCACCTTCTCGAGCTTCTCCTCCGTCTCGCGGCGGATCGAGGTCATGTGCTCGAGGATCGTCCGCTTGAGGTCGTCCTCGCTGCGCCGCGCATTCTGGGACTCCCGATCGAGGCGGTCCGCGAGCTCGGTGCGCTGCGTGCTGAGCCCCTGCTGGATCGCGACCGACCCGCGCTCGAGCTCTTCCCGCACCGCGTTCGTGAGGCGCGACGCATCGGGCGTCCGATTGCGGACGACCGCGACGACCCCGAGGACGACCGCGGCGAGCGCGAGCACGGCGATCACGATGAGCAGCGTGGGGATCAAGGGGTCCATGCAGTCAGGGTCGCACGGACGGCGGACATCGCCTCGCGGCGACCTGCCGACGAGCGACTACAGGTCGCCCCAGTCGTTCGCCGGCACCAGGATCCGCGCGACGGTGCCGTCCTCGACGACGACGCCGATCCAGCTCGTGCCGACCTTGCTCGGGTCCTCGAGCGACACCGTGCCGGGCTCCTCGCGGGCCTCGAGACCGTACATGTCGGGCGTCCCGTCGCCGTTCGCGTCGACGCCCGTCTCGATCGCCCCGAGCGCGAGGACCTCGGTGATCGGCGAGCCCACCATGATGCCCTCGCGCGTCGCGATCGCGATGTCCCCCCAGATCGCGACGGAGGTCGAGAAGCCGTTCGCGGGTCCCCCGTCGACGACGCTGAGGGACACGTCGCCGCCCCAGTCGTAGGACGTCGTCGGAAAGCCGAGCGGGCTCGCCTCGCCCTCCGGGGTCGAGCCGAGCAGTCCGGCGAGGAACGCGAGCGTGCCCGCGCCGTCGGCGTAGGCGACCGCGCCGACGATCTCGTCGTCGGCGACGAGCTCGAGCCCGTCGAGCCCGACGACGAGGACACGCGAGATCGTCGGCTCGTCGTCGACGGTCGGCGAGGGCGTCGCCGTCGGCGTCATAGTCGCCGTCGCGGTCGGTGCGGGGAGCGCGTCCGGCGCGGTCGTGCAGCCGGTGAAGGCCAACGCCGCGGCGAGCGCGAGCGCGAACCGGCCCGCGACCCGGGCCCGGCTCATGCCGCGACCGCGACCGATCGGCCGAGGCGCGCGCCCGCGAGCCGCGCAAGGTCGGCGAGCGTCGCGGCGCCGTGCCGTCTCGCCGCATCGACGACGATCGCGGCGCACGCCTCCGCGTCGGCGATCGCGTTGTGATGCTCGAAATCGTCGAAGCCGGCGGCGGACGCCGCCATCGGCAGGCGATACGACTCGAGCTCGTACGTGCGTCGCGCGACCTGGAGGCTGCACAGGTAGTCGAACTCGGGAGCGGGCACCGCCGACGCCCGGCACGCGGCCGACAGGACCCCGATGTCGAAGCCCGCGTTGTGCGCGACGAGCGCGTCGTCCTCGATGTAGGTGAGCAGATCGGGGAGCTGCTCGACCCACCGCGGGGCGTGCGCGACGTCCTCCGCGCGGATGCCGTGAATGCGCGTGTTCCAGAACGTGAAGCGGTCGTGCCCCTCCGGCGGCCGGATGAGCCACCCCGCGCGATCGACGACCTTGCCGCCGCGGACCTTCGCGAGCCCGACGGAGCACGCGCTCGCAGGGGAGCGGTTCGCCGTCTCGAAGTCGATGGCGGTGAAGTCGAGCACGGCTCCAGCGTCGGTCCAGCCACCGACATTCGGCGGGAGGCGCGCCGTCTAGGCTTGACGCCCGTGGCGCTCACCATCGGCATCGTCGGCCTCCCGAACGTCGGGAAGTCGACGCTCTTCAACGCCCTCACCCGCAACACCGTGCTCGCGGCGAACTACCCGTTCGCAACGATCGAGCCGAACGTCGGCGTCGTCAACCTCCCCGACCCGCGGCTGAGCGTCCTCGCCGAGCTCTTCGGGAGCGAGCGCATCGTCCCCGCGCCCGTCTCGTTCGTCGACATCGCGGGCATCGTCCGAGGCGCGAGCGAGGGCGAGGGCCTCGGGAACCAGTTCCTCGCGAACATCCGCGAGGCCGACGCGATCGCCCAAGTCGTGCGCGCATTCGCCGACCCCGATGTCGTCCACGTCGACGGCGCGGTCGACCCCGCGGCGGACATCGCGACGATCACGACCGAGCTCGCGCTCGCCGACCTCCAGACGCTCGACAGGGCGATCCCGCGCTACGAGAAAGAGGTCAAGGGCAAGCGGCTCGAGCCCGCGGTCCTCGACGCGGCGCTGCAGGCGAAGGCGGCGCTCGACGCGGGGACGCCGCTCTCGTCGACGACGGGGATCGAGCTCGGGCTGCTCCGCGAGCTCGGGCTCATGACCTCGAAGCCGATCATCTACGTGTTCAACGTCGACGAGTCGGTCCTCGCGAACGACTCGCGGAAGGCGGAACTCGCGGCGCTCGTCGCCCCCGCGCCCGTCGTGTTCCTCGACGCGAAGCTCGAATCCGAGCTCATCGACCTCGAGCCGGACGAGGCGGCGGAGCTCCTCGCCTCGACGGGCCAGGAGGAATCGGGTCTCGACCAGCTCGCGCGCGTCGGCTTCGACGCGCTCGGCCTCCAGACGTACCTCACGGCGGGGCCGAAGGAGGCGCGCGCCTGGACGATCGGGAAGGGCTGGAAGGCGCCGCAAGCCGCGGGCGTCATCCACTCGGACTTCGAGAAGGGCTTCATCAAGGCCGAGGTCATCGCCTTCGACGATCTCGTCGAGGCGGGGTCGGTCGCCGAGGCTCGCGCGCGCGGCAAGGCGCGCATCGAGGGCAAGGACTACGTCATGCAGGACGGCGACGTCGTCGAGTTCCGCTTCTCGTCCTGAACCGGCGCCGGGGGAGGGCGCGTCCTCGGAGGGCGGAGGATCCGGCGCGATTCCTCCTCCCCTCGCCCGCGCACCCGCCCGCGGCGCGCCGCGGGCCTCGAAATCGGGAGTGCGACCTCCGCGCGAGCGTGCCAGGATCGATCGGGTGACGAGGGCAGCGCGATGAGCCGCGCCGAGGAGCGGCACTGGGCGATGACGCTCGGAGCGGGGGCGCGCCGGCCGTGGCGCCCGAACGAGCTCGCCGGTATGGGCGCGCTCGTCGCGTGCGTCCTCGCGGCCTCGGCGATCGGGCTCGCTGGCGTCCTGCTGCTCGTGCGGGCATTCCAGGAGCTCGCGCTCGCGGGCGACTGGGCGGCCGCGGTGTCGTTCCGGGCGCGCGTCCTCAGTCCGCTCGTCTTCGAGCCCGGTTGGATCCTCGTCCCCGTCGCGGTGCTCTTCGTCGCGCTCGGGGCGGTCGGCGTGCTCCTGTCGCTCTCCGGGCTCGCGGCGCTCCGCGATCGCGCCGAGGGGCACTGACGGCGCCGCGCGCGACCGTGGCCTCGCGCGCACCGAGTGCCTAGGCTGGCGCTCGTGAAGCTCGCGACGATCCGCACCGAAGGCGGCACCGCCGCCGCACTCATCGAGGGCGACTCCGCGATCGAGATCCCCGGCCTCGAGGATGTCGGCGAGGTCCTCCGCACGATCGGCCTCGACGCGGTCCCGGACGCCGCGACGGGTGCGCGCCGGGCCCTCGAGGACGTCGACTTCGCCCCGCTCGTCCTCGCGCCGAGCAAGATCGTCTGCGTCGGCCTCAACTACCGCGCGCACATCCTCGAGATGAAGCGCGACATGCCCGAGCACCCGACGCTCTTCGCGAAGTTCGCCGATTCGCTCCTCGGCGCGAACGACGACCTCGTCCTCCCGCCCGAGGTCGAGGACCCCGACTGGGAGGGCGAGCTCGTCGTCGTCATCGGGCGGAATGCGCGGCGGGCTCGCGGCGCGGAGGCGGAAGCGGCGATCGCCGGCTACTCGGTCGGCAACGACGTCTCGATGCGCGACTGGCAGTACCGGACGACGCAGTGGCTCCAGGGGAAGATGTGGGCCGACACGACTCCGGTCGGGCCCGTGCTCGCGACGCCGGACGAGCTGCCGTTCCACGCTCGCATCACGACCGAGATCGACGGGGACGTCAAACAGGACGGGGAGATCCACGACCTCGTCCACGGTCCCGCGCGACTCGTCGAGTACATCTCGACGATCACGCGCTTGCGGCCCGGCGACCTCATCCTCACCGGCACGCCGGGCGGCGTCGGGCACGCGCGCGACCCGCGCGAGCGCCTGCGCCCCGGCACGACCGTCACGGTCACGATCGAGGGCATCGGATCGCTCCGGAATCGCGTCGTCGCCGAAGCGCGCTGAACCGCCGGCGCAAGCCGGGCCGGCGAACGGCTTCCCGCTACGATCCCTCCATGCGTGCACGGCGAGGGGCGAGCGTCGCGTCGCGTCGGGCGCGCCCCGGACTGGCCGCGCTGCCCGCTGTCGCCCTCACGACCGCGGCCCTCGCCGGTTGCGCCGCGCCGGCCGACCCGGTCGCGACGTTCCGCGTCGGCGACGAGACGTTCCGCGTCGCGCTCGCGTCACCCGAGCTCGTCGAGCACGCCGAGGCGCTCCTCGCAGGCGAGGCGGTCGCGAGCATCCCGAACGGCGTCGTCGTGCACGGCGACCCCGGCCCGAACGCGCCGTGGTCGTGGCACATCGACCCGGCGACGCTCGAGTTCGCCGACATGACGATCGAGCTGTGCGACGGCCTCCCCTCGTTCGTCGAGCGGCACGAGGTGAGCGGCGATCGCTACTGCCCGTGGGACGCGACGCTCGTCGCGATCGAACGATGAACGGCGGAGCCGCGCGGCGCGAGCAGATGCGCGGCGTCGCGCGCCGCTGACTCACAGCGAACCGTGACACCCCCGTCCGATAGCTTGGGGCCATGCGCATTCGGGGCGAGCGCGGTCGCGTGGCGGCGGCGCTCGTCGTCGCGTCGCTCGTCGCGAGCGTCCTCGCGGGCTGCGCCGTGCACCGCTCCCAAGTCATCGACGACTCCGTCGTGACGATCGGCCTCGACACGCCCTTCACCTCGCAGAACCCGTGGGTCGACGGCGAGGGCTCGATGCCGAACCTCGGCGTCGCGGCCGCGACGCTCACCGGCTTCTCCTACGTCGACGCCGCTTCCGAGCGTGTGTTCGACGCGAGCTTCGGCTCGATCCGCGTCGTCGCCGAGGACCCGCTCACGGTCGAGTACACGGTCGCGGACGGCCTGCGCTGGTCCGACGGGGCGCCCATCGACGCGGTCGACCTCCTCCTCGACTGGGCGGCGCGATCGGGCGCGCTCGACCGCGGCTCGGTCGACTTCGACGCCGCACCGCCGTCCGAGGACTCGGCGATCGCGCTCGTCAGCGAGGTCCCGGTCGTCAGCCACGACCGCAAGACGCTCGCGGTCGAGTTCGACGACGAGCGCGCCGACTGGTCGAGTCTCTTCGAGTCGCCGCTGCCCGCGCACCTCGTCGCCCGGGTCGCGCTCGGCTCCGAGCACGTGGAGGCGGCGAAGGACGACGTGCTCCGCGCGGTCGCCGCGGCCGCGGACGGGGATCGCGAGGACCTCGCGAAGATCGCCCACGCGTGGTCGAGCATCTTCGCGCCCACCGACGCCGAGTCGGCGACCCGGCTCGTCTCGAGCGGACCGTACGTCGTCGTCGGCTTCGAGCCCGAGCGCTTCGTCGAGCTCAAGAGCAACCCGCACTACTCGGGCATCCGCTCGCCGCACTTCGACCACGTCGTCATCCGAGCATTCGCGAGCTCGCTCACGGCGATCCAGGCGATGCAGATCGGCGCCGTCCAGGCCGTCGCGCTCGCCGGCGGCGCGCCGCTCCAGGAAGCGCTCGACCGCATCGACGCGACGATCACACGGTACGAGTTCCTGCCGAGCGAGCCCGTCGGCTCGCCCGCGCCCGACGCGACCGCGTCGCCGGCGGATGCCGGCGGCGAGCCGGCGGCGCCCGCACCGGAGGCGCCCGTCATCGCGAGCGCCCGCCGCGTGATCGACGGCATCCGCCCCCTCCAGGGCGGCGCCGGGCTGCTGTGGAACCTGTGGGAGTGGTCACCCGGTGCAACCGCTCCCAATTGACGGGGGTATAGTGCCGGGGGCTTGAAAGCGCCCAGCCTGCCACGGTATGCGTTACAGGCAGGTAACGTTTTCGGGCTCACTTTGCTTTCGATTTCATGAACGCTCAGGATCGATTGCACATTACCCAGCTGTCGACCCGAACGGCCGGCCCACAGGCATGCCGTGCGGGGTCGACGGACCCTTGCACAGGAGGTGCACACAGTGAACAAGAAGCGCTTCGCGCTGGGCGCTGCAGCGGTCGTCTCGGCCGCCGCTCTCGCCCTGACCGGGTGCTCGGCGGGCGGCGGCGAGCCCTCGCCGACCGGTGACGCGGCCGCCAGCAGCGGCGTCGTCACCGTCTCGTGGGCCGAGCCGGAGAACCCGCTGATCCCGGGCGACACGAACGAGGTCAACGGCGGTCAGATCCTCAACAACATCTTCGCGGGTCTCGTGTACTACGAGGCCGACGGCTCGTGGGCGTATGACGCGGCCGAGTCGATCGAGTCGGAGGACTTCCAGCACTGGACGATCACGCTCAAGGAGGGCCAGACCTTCACGGACGGCACGCCCGTGACGGCCGAGTCCTTCGTCAACGCGTGGCAGTGGACGGCCGGGAACCCCGAGCTCCTCAACCAGTGGTGGTTCGGCCACGCGGTCTCGATCGAGGGCGCGTCGGACGAGGGCGGCGAGAACATCCTCGCGCTCGAGGTCGTCGACGACCGCACGTTCACCGTCGACCTCACGGCCCCGCAGGCCGACTTCCCGGTCGCGCTCGGCTACACGGTGTTCTTCCCGCTCCCCGAGGTCTTCTTCGAGGACCCCGAGGCCTTCGGTGAGGCGCCGATCGGCAACGGCCCGTACATGCTGGCCGAGGACGGGTGGATCCACGGCGAGAAGCTCTCGCTCGTGCCCAACCCCGACTACAACGGCCCGCGCAAGGCGCAGAACGGCGGCCTCGACTTCATCGTCTACGCCTCGCTCGACGCCGCATACGCGGACCTGCTCTCGGACAACCTCGACGTCATCGACACGGTGCCGTCGAGCGCGCTCGCGACGTACAAGGACGACCTCGGCGACCGTGCGATCGAGCAGGGCTCGGCGGTCTTCCAGTCGTTCACGATCCAGCCGTCGCTCCCGCACTTCGGGTACGACGAGGAGGGCAAGCTCCGCCGCGCCGCCATCTCGATGGCGATCAACCGCGAGGAGATCACCGAGGTCGTCTTCCAGGGCACGCGCACGCCGGCCGAGGAGTTCACCTCCCCGGTCATCGCGGGCTACGCGCCGGATGAGATCGAGGGCTCCGAGGTGCTCGACTACAACCCGGAGCAGGCTGTCGCGCTCTGGGAGCAGGCGAACGCGATCTCCCCGTGGGAGGGCACGTTCCAGCTCGCCTACAACGCGGACGGCGACCACCAGGCGTGGGTCGACGCGACCGTCAACTCGATCAAGAACGTCCTCGGCATCGACGCGGTGGGCCTCCCGTACCCGGACTTCGCCGGGCTGCGGACCGAGGTCAACGACCGCACGATCCAGTCGGCGTTCCGCACCGGTTGGCAGTTCGACTTCCCGTCGCAGTCCAACATCCTCGGCGCGCTCTACGTGACGGGAGCCGGCTCGAACGACGCCGACTACTCGAACCCGGAGTTCGACGAGCTGTTCCGGGCGGGCCTGACCGCGCCGACGTTCGAGGAGCAGAACGAGCTCTTCAACCAGGCGCAGGGCATCCTGTTCCAGGACCTCCCGGCGATCCCGCTGTGGTACGGCTCGGTCACGGCCGGCTACTCGACGCTCGTCGACAACGTCGAGTTCGGCTGGGACAGCTGGCCGATCCTCCACGCGATCACCAAGTCCGCGTAACGCACACGGACTGATCCGCACGAATCCGTGGGGCAGCGCTCCGGCGCTGCCCCACGGACCGTGTCCAGACGGCTCAACGGAATCCACCACATGTTCTGGTACATCGTCAGGCGATTGCTGCAGGGGATCCCGGTCTTCTTCGGCTCGACGCTCATCATCTTCGCGATGGTCTTCGCGATGCCGGGGAACCCGATCCTCCGGATGTTCGGCGACCGCACGCCCACGGACGCGCAGCTCGCCGCGCTCGAGGCGCAATACCACCTCAACGAGCCCTTCCTCACCAGGTACTTCCTCTACCTCGGCGACGTCCTGCAGGGCAACCTCGGCGAGACCTTCTCGGGGCAGTCCGTCAACGAGATCCTCGGCCGGACCTTCCCGACGACCCTGCGCCTCGCGCTGCTCGCCGTCCTCATCCAGCTCATCGTCGGCGTCCTCGCGGGCCTCATCTCCGGCCTCCGCAAGGGCGGCCTCTTCGATCACGTCACGCTCCTCGTGACGCTCGTGCTCATCTCGGTCCCCGTCTTCGTCCTCGCGTTCGTCGCGCAGTGGTTCCTCGGCATTCAGCTCGGCATATTCAGACCGACAGTCGGCCAGGGCGCGCCATGGCAGGACCTCATCCTTCCGGCGATCGTCCTCGCGGCCCTCAACATGGCCTACGTCGTCCGGCTCACGCGCGGATCCGTCATCGAGACGAACAACCAGGACTTCGTCCGCATGGCGTACGGCAAGGGCCTGCGCCGCGGCCGCGTCATCCCCGTCCACATCCTCCGCAACTCGATGATCCCCGTCACGACGAACCTCGCGGCCGACTTCGGCATCATGATCGTCGGCGCGACCGTCACGGAGGGCGTCTTCAACGTGCCGGGCGTCGGCAACGAGCTCTTCAAGGCGATCAACCGCCACGACACCCCGGAGATCGTCTCGATCGTGACGATCCTCGTCATCGTCTACGTGCTCGTGAACCTGTTCATCGACCTCCTCTACGGATGGCTCGACCCGAGGATCCGCTATGTCAAGTAAGAACCCCGTCCGCCGGGCCCCGCACTTCGTCGCCGAGGTCGACGAGGGCGGCCTCGGCGCGGTCGACGCCGTCCGGGTGAGCGAGCGCAAATCGAACCTCTGGCTCGACGCGTGGCGCGACCTGCGCGGCCGATGGATGTTCTGGGTCTCGGCGGCCGTCATCCTCTTCATCGTCTTCGTCGCGCTCTTCCCGACCGTCTTCACGCAAGCGCCGCCGAACGACCAGTGCTTCCTGTCGAACTCGAACGGCGGGCCGCAGCCCGGTCACCCGCTCGGGTTCACGTTCCAGGGCTGCGACGTCTTCGCCCGCATCGTCCACGGCACGTCGACGTCGCTCACGGTCGGCGTCATCGTGACCGTCATGGTCGCGATCATGGGCATCGTGCTCGGCGCGTTCGCCGGCTACTTCGGCGGCTGGCTCGACTCGTTCCTCATGCGCATCGGCGACATCTTCTTCGCGATCCCGTACATCCTGGCGGCGGTCGTCATCATGTCGATGTTCCTCCACCAGCGCGACATCTGGGTCATCTCGCTCGCGATCGGCTTCTTCAGCTGGCCGGCGACCGCCCGCATCCTGCGCTCCGAGGTCCTTCGGGTCAAACAGCTCGACTTCGTCATGGCGTCGGAGGCGCTCGGCCTCTCCAGGGTCCGCACGATGTTCACGCACGTCATGCCGAACTCGATCGCGCCCGTCATCGTCGTCTCGACGGTCGGCCTCGCCGCCGCGATCACGGCGGAGGCGACGCTCTCGTTCCTCGGCGTCGGGCTCCCGAACAACATCTACATGTCGTGGGGCAACGACATCGCGGCGGCGCAGACGAGCCTGCGCATCGCGCCGCAGACGCTCATCTACCCCTCGATCGCACTCTCGGTCACCGTGCTCGCGTTCATCATGCTCGGCGAGGTCGTCCGCGACGCGCTCGACCCGAAGGCGAGGGCCCAGCGGTGACGACGATCGAGACGCACGACATGAATGCGCCTGCCGCGACGCCCGCGGGCCAGCCGCTCCTCACGGTCAAGGACCTCGAGGTCGCGTTCAAGACCCAGGACGGCATGGTCTCCGCCGTGCGCGGCGTGAGCTTCGACGTCTACCCGGGTGAGACCGTCGCGATCGTCGGGGAGTCGGGCTCGGGCAAGTCGACGACCGCGCACGCGATCATCAACCTCCTCCCCGGCAGCGGCCGTGTCACGGGCGGACAGGTCCTCTTCGAGGGTCGCGATCTGACGAAGCTCGGGCGCCGCGAGATCGAGGACGTCCGCGGGCGGCTCATCGGTCTCGTCCCGCAGGATCCGATGAACAGCCTCAACCCGGTGCACCGGATCGGCTTCCAGGTCGAGGAGGCGATCCGGGCGAACGGCATCGCGACGAGCCGGCACGCCGTGCGCAAGCGCGCGATCGAGGTGCTCAAGGACGCGGGGCTGAGCGACGCGGCGCAGCGGCTCAGGCAGTTCCCGCACGAGTTCTCCGGCGGCATGCGGCAGCGCGTCCTCATCGGCATCGGCCTCTCGGCGCACCCGAAGCTCCTCATCGCCGACGAGCCGACGAGCGCGCTCGACGTGACCGTCCAGAAGCGCATCCTCGACCACCTCGAGCAGCAGACCGCCGAGCGGAACACCGCCGTGATCTTCATCACGCACGACCTCGGCCTCGCCGCGGAGCGCGCGGAGAACATCATCGTCATGCACCGGGGACGCATCGTCGAGTCGGGCCCGGCGCTCGAGATCCTCCGCGATCCGCAGCACCCGTACACGAAGCGCCTCGTCGCGGCCGCCCCGAGCATCGCCTCGACGCGCATTCAGTCGTCGAAGTCGGCGGCGGGCGCGGTCGCCGACGAGCCGAAGGAGATCGCCGAGGTCGATCTCGCGGTCGCGGCGCACACCGCCGCCGAGCACTCGGTCGACACCGCCGCCG
>Ga0182737_1001039_pt1 | contig 30213 bp, 29 predicted proteins | sample eDN5th30CBELigOP_FD_128878 | JGI IMG/M metagenome (GOLD analysis project Ga0182737, IMG submission 128878) | Enriched Organic Plus compost microbial communities from Emeryville, California, USA - eDNA 5th pass 30_C BE-Lig OP (version 2) (version 2) ... | reverse complement strand
GGCCGTCCTCCATGCCGAAGATGACGTCGGCATTGTGGATCGTCGAGAGGCGGTGCGCGATCGCGATCGTGGTGCGGCCGTCGCTGGCCCGCTCGAGCGCCTCCTGCACGAGCCGTTCGGTCTCGTTGTCGAGCGCCGAGGTCGCCTCGTCGAGGATCAGGACGCGGGGGTCCTTCAGCAGCACGCGGGCGATCGCCAGGCGCTGCTTCTCCCCGCCGCTGAGCCGGTACCCGCGTTCGCCGGTGATGGTCTCGTAGCCGTCGGTGAACGACAGGATCCGGTCGTGGATGTTGGCGTCGCGGGCCGCCTGCTCGATCTCGGCGGCCGAGGCCCCGGGCCGCGCGTACGCGATGTTGTCGCGGATCGTGCCGTGGAAGAGATACGGCTCCTGGGTCACCATGCCGACCGAGTCGGCCAGGGAGCTCAGGGTCAGGTCACGCACGTCATGACCGTCGATCAGGACCGCACCCTCGGTGACGTCGTAGAACCGCGGTACCAGGTAGGTGGCAGTCGTCTTGCCCGATCCCGACGGCCCGACGATCGCCGCGAGCTGACCCGGTCGGACCGACAGCGTGATCTCACGCAGGGCCCACGGTTCGGTGCCGTGTCCGTCGATGCGGACGCCCGAGTCGCCGAACCGGTCGCCGTGGGTGGCACCGGTGAGCTGCCGGGGTTCCGGGTAGCGGAACGAGACGTCGCGCAGCTCGATCAGGCCACGAGGATGGTCCAGGGCGACGGCACCGGGCCGCTCGGTGATGGCGGGCTCGAGATCGAGGTACTCGAAGATCCGGCGGAACAGCGCCAGCGACGTCTGCACGTCGAGCGTGACGCGCATCAGCTGCATCAGCGGCATCTGCAGGCGGGCCTGCAAGGTCGTGAACGCGACCAGGGTGCCGGCGGTCAGGTCAGCACCGCCGAGGCTGCCGTGCAGCATGTAGCCGGCGACCAGGTAGATCAGGGCCGGCGTGATAGCGAAGAACGTCTGCACCGTGGCGAAGAACGCCCGGCCCGTCATCGCCTGCTCGACCTGCAGCCGGGTCTGTTGGCGATTGGCCTCGCGATACCGCTCGACCTCGGCGTCACCGCGGTTGAAGACCTTCGACAGCAGGATGCCCGAGACGCTCAGTGCCTCCTCGGTGATCGCAGTCATCTCCGACAGCGACTCCTGCGTCCGTCGGGCGAGCCGCTGGCGTCGCTTGCCGACCTGCAACTGGATCCAGACGAACAGGGGCATCAGGATCAGCGTCAGGATCGTCAGCTTCCACGACAGCAGGATCATCGAGATGAACGCCGCCGTGACGGTCACGGTGTTCTGCAGGATCGTGGTGGCCGTGTCGGTGAGGACGGTGCGCACGCCGGCCACATCGTTGGCCAGTCGCGACTGGATGGCGCCGGTCTTCGTCGCGGTGAAGAACGCCAGCTCCATCTTCTGCAGATGAGCGAACAGGTCACCGCGCAGATCGGCCATCGCCGAGTTGCCGACCGTCGAGGTCAGCCAGTTCTGCGTGATGCCGATCAGGGCCGTGATGACGGGGATGACGCACATGGCTGCGACCAGCCACCCGAGCAGGCCGAGATCGGGCCGACCGGACGCGGGGAACAGGGCCGAGTCGAAGACCGCCTTGGTCAGGAACGGCACGATCGAGGTCAGCACGGCGGACGCGACGACGGCCATCGCGACCAGGACGATCTTGCCCCGGTATGGGCGGAGCAGGCGGGCGATGCGGCCCAGCACCGGTTCGCCTCTGCGCAACTCGTCGTCGCCGATGTGCGTGACGGCCGCTCCCCCGCGCGGCATCAGTCGGGGACCCGGCTCAGGAGGATCTCGTTCACCTCGCCGACCGGCACCAGGTCGAGCGTGCCCCACCAGCCGGCCTCGGTGCGCAGAGCGGCCCAGATCAACAGCCGCGACCGATCAGGCACCATCGCGGCGTCGACCGTCAGGGTCCAATCGACAGGCACGCCGTCGGCGGGGATCGCGGTGGCCGCCAGGACCTCGCCGTCGGAGTCGACGACCTTGACGGTCGCGACCGCACCCGGCGGGATCGCGATCCGCTCGCGGATGCCGACGGTGCCGGAGAGGGTCAACAGCGTGGAAGTCATGCTGTGAAGCCTAAGAGGTCCCCGCCAGCGAAGCGGCCGGGGAAGCGCAGCCGTCACGAAACGCTGTCGGAATCGTTGGGGAACTGACTAGGCTCCCACTGACGGGGCTCGACGGCTCGGACTCGGTGACCCAGACGGAAGGACGGCTGTGGACTGGCTGGAGAACTGGGCTGAGAACGTCCACTGGCTCAGCCTGGTCACGATTCCGATCTTCACCGGTGTCATCGGCTGGCTGATCAACTGGACCGGCCTGATCATGCTGTTCAGCCCGGTGTACTTCCACGGGGTTCGGGTGCCCGGCATGCGACAGCTGGCCGGTGTGCTGCCGCGCAAGCTGCAGGAGGTGCCGGGCTTCCTTCAGGGCGGTCTGGGCTGGCAGGGCATAGTGCCGGCCCGTGCGGCCAAGATGGGCAGCATCGCGGTCGACAAGGCGATCTCCAAGCTCGGCACGCCCGCCGAGTTCTATCAACACCTGGAGCCCGACCAGATCGCCGAGCACATCGTCGAGGTGTTCCGGCCCGATGTGCCGCAGCTCGTCGACGACGTCATGATGCGTGAGCATCCGCGCCTGTGGAACGACCTGCCGCTGGGATTCCGCAAGGCCGTGCACGAGCGGGTCCAGGCCCAGCTGCCCAGGGTCGTCGGCAATGTCACGACCGAGATCGGCACCCACATCGACCAGCTGCTCGACCCCAAGATCATGGTCATCGAGCACTTCCGCAAGAATCCCGCGCTCGTCGTCAGGATTTTCCGCGACTTCGGTCAAAAGGAACTGAACCTGATGGTGCTGTTCGGGTTCGTGTTCGGCTTCCTGCTCGGTATCCCGGTGGCGCTGATCGACTCGATCTTCCACCTGTGGTGGCTGCTGCCGATCATGGGCGTCATCGTCGGCTGGATCACCAACGCGCTGGGCATGTGGCTGATCTTCGAGCCGCCGGAGCCCCGGCGGATCCTCGGCATCCGGGTACACGGACTGTTCCTGCGGCGTCAGGACGAGGCGGCCGAGGTGTACGCGCGCATCATCGCCGAGGACGTCATCACGCTGGAGCGCATCGGCGACTTCCTGCTCGACGGCCCGCGCGGCGATCGCACCCGGCAGATGCTCGCGACGGCGCTGCGGCCGGCGATCGACCGGGCCCTCGGGCCCGCCCGCGGCATGGTGCGGGTTGCGGTCGGCTCGAAGCGCTTCGACACGATCCGCGACTCGGTCGCCGAAGAGGCTGTCGGCCGCACGCTCGTCCCCTTCAAAGACCCGGAGTTCAGCAAGCAGCAGTCCGAGAAGATCCGGGTCCTGGTCGCCACGCGCACCAAGGAGCTGCCACCGCGCGACTTCGTCGAGATGATGCGCGCCGCGATCAAGGAGGACGAGTGGATGCTCTACGCCCACGGCGCGATCATGGGCTTGGCCGGCGGGTTCTTGCACCTGGCGATCTTCGGCGCGGGAGGATGACGTGGTGAAGGACGACGATCTTCCCCCGCTTCCCGATCTGGACGAGTTGGGCTACGAGCAGTCGCTCTCGGATCGGCTGGCACCGGCGATGGACGCGATCCCAGGCCTCGCGCGCATCGGGGCCAGCGCGTGGCTGCATACCGCCGAATGGGGCGTGCGGAGTTCGGCGCGCACGGGTCTGCGCGTGCTCAAGGCGCTCGGCGATCCCGACGAGGCCGCGGCGCTGGCCCGTGACGCCGGCGAGGTCGCGGTGGCCCTGGGTGGTGTGTTGCGGGCGGTCAGCAGCGGAGTACCGCTGTCGCGCGCGCTGTCGCTGACGGGCGACTCGATGTCGCCGGCGCTCGGTGCCGAGCCGTCCACTACGACGGCCGACGAGCTGTTGCGGCGACGCGGCGCCGAACTGCTCGAGCGCTCGCGCAACGTCTGGGACGGCAGCGCGGCCCACCCGGCCTTCGCGCGCATCCTCGAGGAACTGGCCCCCGACGAGGCCCGCATGCTGCTGTTGCTGCTGCAGAAGGGCCCACAGCCGAGCGTCGACGTTCGTACCGGGGGCCCGCTCGGTCTCGTGAGCAGTGAGTTGCTCGCGCGTCACCTGACCATGATCGGACCCCAGGCCGGAGTGCGTTACCTCGACCAGGTCCCGGCCTACATCAACAATCTGTTCCGACTGGGCCTGATCTGGTTCTCCCCGAATCCGGTGCACGACCCGCTGGACTACCAGGTGCTCGAGGCCCAGCCCGACGTCCTCGATGTCCTGCACGCCGCGCGATTCTCCCGGCCGGTGCGCCGCAGCGTCCACCTGACCCCGTTCGGCGATGACTTCTGCCGCCGCTGCCTGGTCGACGAGACGGTCGCGACCGAGGCGTTCCCCGAGCACGCCAAGCCCGAGGGTGACGCCGGCACCGAGTGACGTACTCTCGCCACCATGAGCGACATCCCCGGTCTCGACGGCGAACTCGGCGTGGAGTACGCCGAGGTGACCCCCGACAAGGTCGTGGCGGCCTTCACGATCACCGAACGTCATCTGCAGCCCTTCGGCATTCCGCACGGCGGCATCTACTGTGCGGTGCACGAGTCGACCGCCAGCATCGCCGGCCAGACGTGGCTGGGCACCCGGGGCGTCGTCGTCGGCACCAACAACTCGACCGACTTCCTGCGCCAGGCCAAGCTCGGCGACACCATCACGGTCACGGCGACACCGATCCACCGGGGTCGTTCGCAGCAACTGTGGCACCTGGACTCGGTCAGCCAGGAGGGCAAGCTCATCGCGCAAGGCCAGGTGCGTCTGGCGAACCTGGACCAGGAGTTGCCGGCCGAGGCGCTGGCGATCTTCACCCGGTAGACTGGTCTGGTCGGCGCGACTGGCGTTGAGGTGGACATCCACCGGGAAGCGTCCGGCACTCGGCGGTGCGGAACGGTTCGCATCGCATCACGCGGGACCGTTCGCCTGGGCCCCGTCAGCCACCCACCGCTGACAGGAGTCCGTGCACCATGATGATGACCATGACCTCGACCAGAACCGAGTTGCTCGAGGACGGTGACGTCCGCGTCCTGCTGCTCGAGAACATCCACCCCGACGGCGCGGACTTCCTGCGGGGCAAGGGGTATCAGGTCGAGACCGCCGACCGGGCGCTCGGCGAGGACGAGTTGATCGAGGCCATCCAGGGCGTCCACCTGCTGGGCATCCGGTCCACCACCTACATCACGCCCAAGGTCGTCGACGCTGCCACCGACCTGCTCGCCGTCGGCGCCTTCTGCATCGGCACCAACCAGATCGATCTGCCGGCCGTCACCGGCCGCGGTATCGCGGTGTTCAACGCTCCGTACTCGAACACACGCAGCGTCGTCGAGCTGGCGATCGCCGAGATCATCTCGCTGGCGCGCCGCCTGCACGAGAAGTCGACCGACATGCACGCCGGCGTGTGGAACAAGTCGGCGTCGGGCAGCCACGAGATCCGCGGCCGCACGCTGGGCATCATCGGCTACGGCAATATCGGCAGCCAGCTGTCGGTCATCGCCGAGGCCCTCGGCCTGAAAGTCATCTTCTACGACATCGACGACAAGCTGGCACTGGGCAATGCCAAGCGCTGCTCGACCATCGACGAGCTGCTCGCCGAGGCCGATGTGGTGTCGCTGCACGTCGATGGCCGGCCGGGCAATGCCGGATTGTTCGGCGAGGAGCAGTTCGCGGCGATGAAACCCCGCTCGCTGTTCCTCAATCTGTCACGCGGCATCGCGGTCGACACGGTCGCTCTGCGCAGGCATCTGGAGTCGGGCCATATCGCCGGTGCCGCGCTCGACGTGTTCCCGGTCGAGCCCAAGCGCCAGGGTGATCCGTTCGTGTCGGAGCTGCAGGGCGTCCCGAACGTCATCCTGACGCCGCATGTCGGCGGATCGACCGAGGAGGCGCAGCAGGACATCGGCCGCTTCGTCGCCTCGAAGCTGCGCACGTACGCCGCGTTCGGCGGGACCTCGTTGAGCGTGAACCTGCCCGAGATCAACCTGCCGTCCGACCAGGGCAAGCACCGCATCGCACATGTGCACCGGAACGCCCCGGGGGTCCTGGCCACGATCAACGGGCTGCTGGGCGACCGCGGCGTCAACATCGAGGCACAGTCATTGGCCACGCGCGGCGAGAACGGCTACGTCCTGACCGATGTGGCCGAGCCGGTCCGTCCCGAGGTGCTCGCCGAACTGGCAGCACTCCCCGAGACGGTCCGGCTCCGGCAGCTCAGCTGAGACCGAACGGCGGGTAGTCGTCGGTCAGCAGATTGGCGTAGGCGTTGACCCGGGTCTGCCACCGGGTGAAACCGACGGCGAAGTCGCGCAGGCCCGACGGCCAGCGCCCCAGGATCAGCACCGCGAAGAACGCGATGATCATGACGACGTACAGCGCGATGCCCAGGAAGAAGCCGACGATCATCAGCGGGATCAGCAGGATGCCGCGGAAGAAGATCGTCAGCCGACTGCGACCCTCGATCTGCGGGACGACATCGAGGCGCACGCGATCGGTGCCAGGATCGGCGAACTCGGTCGAGAACGCGAACGGCGGGTACTCCGCGCGCAGGAACATCACGAAAGTGCTCACGCGCGCTGAGTAGCGGCTGGTCATGACCACGACGGACTGCAGTCCCTCGGGGATCCGTCCCGTGATCACACCGGCGAACCAGCTGATGACGACCACGATGCCCGAGACGATGCCGAGCGCATACAGGACGACCAGGTGCGGGATGGCCAGGAGCCAGTGCACGAGTGGACGCCACCGAGCGATGCGCTCGGGAGCGTCGAACATGAACGCGACCGGATAGGTCGACGGCAGGGGCGCTCCGGCCGGCGGCGGAGGCGGAGTGGGGGTGCTCATGTGGTCACCGTACTGCTCCACGAGCCCAGCGTCTCGGCACAACCGGCGTCGATCTTGGTGGTGGCGAGGTCGTCGCCGCGGGTCGCACCGCGATTGACGATCACGACCGGAAGACCGCGTCTGGCCGCTGCGCGGACGAATCGCAGGCCCGACATCACCTGCAGCGACGACCCGAGAACCAGGAGTCCCGCGGCGGCGTCGACCAGATCGAAGCAGTGCTGCACCAACGGCTTGGACACGTTCTCGCCGAAGAACACCACATCGGGCTTGAGGCGTCCACCGCACACCTCGCACGACGCGACGACGAAGTCGTCGGTGCGCTCCAGGACGACATCGCCGTCGGGCGCGACGGCGCCGGTGCGATCGAACACCGGGTTGAGGACCCGCAACCGGCGCTGCAGGTCTGCGCGAGGCGACATGGCGCCACACTCCAGGCAGATCACCCGATCGGCACGACCGTGCAGGTCGATCACATCGCGATGCCCGGCCGCGGTGTGCAGGCCGTCGACGTTCTGCGTGATCAGGCCGTTCAGTTCGTCCTGGCGTTCAGCGAGGATGCGGTGTGTCGCATTCGGCTCGGCGGCCGTGAAGTGCCGCCAGCCGATGTACGCGCGTGCCCAGTAGCGCTGGTGGGCGGCGGGGCTCGCGACGAGCTCCTGGTAGGTCATCGGGGTGCGCGCGGGTGCGCCGGGGCCGCGGTAGTCGGGGATGCCGGAGTCGGTCGAGACGCCCGCCCCGGTCAGCACCAGCCAGCCCGAGAGGTCCATGGTCAGGCCGCCGGAGGATCGGGAAAGACCCTGCGGCTGATCGCACTGACGTCGCGGTCGAGGTGCTCGAAGCGGGTGGTCATGACGTCCTCGACCCGTCGGATCTCGGTGCGGACCGCTGACAGCCCGCTGTTCATCTCGCCGCGCAGTGCTCCGATCTCGTTCCGGACGGAGTCCATCTCGGTGCGGACGGAGCCGATCTCGGTGCGGACGGAGCCGATCTCGGTGCGCAGGACCCGGAGGAACATCGTGCTCATCAAGGTCAGCACGCCGAACAGGGCGGCCGCGAAGACGCCGATCAGCGTCCAGACCTGGGGTTCGTTCACCTCGATCACCTCTCCATCATGACGGTGCCGTGATGAGACTGCCAGCCCCCGCCCGATCGCGCAGGGCGTCGTCCACAGGTGCTGTCAGTCGGCGGTCAGCTCGATCAGCTGGTCGACGGTGTTGAGATTGCGACCCGTCGCGGGGACTGCGAGCCTGCGGCCGATGGTGTCGGTCTTCATCTGGCTGCGGCCCGCGCCGTCGGTGTAGCGGATATGCCAGTCGCGGCCGATGACCTCCCATTGGTCGTCGCCGGTCGGGACCTCGCGCGCCGCGGCGATCGCTTCGGCAGTGGGGGCCGACGGCATGAAACTGACATAGGAGTACTTCGGCTCGACGACCTCGAACGGATGAGCGGCGCGCGCGGCGACCAGCTCGCCATGCGTACGCGAGATCGCCTCGCGGAAGTAGCCGAACTCGGCCTCGATGCGCTGCTCCAGAGCCCGGTCGAAGCTTTCGGGATCGTCGCCGACATCGGCGATCAGATTGCCCGAGGCGATGTACGTGGCGACCTCAACGGCCCCCAGGTCCGTGGCGATCTCGCGCAGCCGGACCATCGGCAGCTTCGCGCCACCCACGTTGACCGCCCGGAGCAGGATGGCGCGTCTCGTCACGAGCTCACGCTACAAGGCGGTCGGGTCCTGATCCCCTGGCGAGTCACTTGTTGGCGCTGGGGAGTCACTTGTTGGCTGCGTCGTGGCTGGGGTTCGTGGGGTTGCGACTGGACGGAGTTCTCGGCTCGGTGAGGTTCCGTGGTGAGGCGCCTCCTGCATCTCGCGTGACGACGTGCTTGCGTGGCGGGCGCTCACCAAGTCACTCGTTCGCACTCGCAAGCAGGCAGCTTGCGGACAGTCGTTCGTCTCACCAGCTCGCGAGAGCAAACGACTGACTCGTGAGCGCGACCCGTGGTCACCTTCCACGGGGTCACCTTGTACGTGGTTGGGTCGTGCGGGCTCGCGTGAGCGACTCTGTGACTCGTGAGCGCGACCCGTGGTCACCTTGCCCGTGGTTGCGTTTTCCCCAGGCTCGCGTGAGCGACTCTGTGGCTCGTGAGCGCGACCCGTGGTCACCTCACAGCGGGTCACCTTGCACGTGGTTGCGTTGGGTGGGCTCGCGAGAGCGACTCCGCGACCCGCTAGAGCCGCGTTGCGAGTTCGGTGGCCTGCTTGATGGCCCGCTTGGCGTCGAGTTCGGCCGCGACATCGGCGCCGCCGATCACGTGCACCGGGACTCCGGTCGCCTCGAGCGGCGCGACGAGCTCACGGACCGACTCCTGTCCGGTGCACAGCACGATCGTGTCGACGTCGAGCACCCGCGTCTCGCGACGATCACCCTCGCCGATGCTGATGTGGAGGCCGTCGTCGTCGATCCGGTCGTAGCTGACGCCCTTGACCATCTCGACGCCGGAGTCCTTCAGCGTCGCCCGGTGCACCCAGCCGCTGGTCTTGCCCAGCCCCTTGCCGAGCTCGCTGGTCTTGCGCTGCAGGAGCGTGATCTGGCGCCGCGGGGGCGCCTGGACCTTGGTGGCCAGTCCGCCGCGCTCGAGTGCGGGATCGGTGACGCCCCAGCGCTGCATCCAGTGCTCGAGCGACTCGTGCGGATCGTGCAACAGGAACTCGGCCACATCGAAACCGATGCCGCCGGCGCCCATGATCGCCACGGTCTCGCCGACCGGCACACCCTCGCGCACCACCTGCTGGTACGAGACGACCTTCGGATGGTCGACGCCGGGAATGCTCGGGATGCGCGGCTCGACGCCGGTCGCGATCACGATCTGATCGAAACCGGCCAGATCGTCAGCTCCGACGCGGCGGCTCGTGTGCACCGCTACCTGGGCGATCTCGAGGCGACGGCGGTAGTACCGGAGGGTCTCGGTGAACTCCTCCTTGCCCGGTATGCGAGCCGCGAGGGTGAACTGCCCGCCGATGTCCGGGAGCGCCTCGAACAGTTCGACCCGATGCCCGCGATCCGCCAGCTCGGTGGCAGCGGCCAGGCCCGCCGGGCCGGCACCGACGACCGCGATCTGCTTCACCGTGCGGGTCGGACTCAGAACCAGCTGCGTCTCATGGCCGGCGCGCGGATTGAGCATGCAGGTCGCCCGCTTGTTCTGGAACGTGTGATCCAGGCACGCCTGGTTGCAGGCGATGCAGGTGTTGATCTCGTCGGCGCGGTCCTCGGCGGCCTTCTGTACGAAGTACGGATCGGACAGCAGCGGCCGGGCCATCGAGATCAGATCGGCCTGGCCGTCGGCGATGATCTGCTCGGCGACCTCGGGGGTGTTGATGCGGTTGGATGCGACGACCGGCACGTCGACCTCGGGGCGGAGCTTCGCGGTGACCCAGGCGAATCCGGCCCGGGGTACTGACGTGACGATCGTGGGGATGCGCGCCTCGTGCCACCCGATGCCGGTGTTGATGATCGAGACACCCTCGGCCTGCAGTGCCTTCGCCAGCGCCACCGTCTCGCCCCAGCTCTGCGCGTCATCGACGAGGTCGAGCAGGCTCATCCGGTACATCACGATGAAGTCGTCGCCCACCAGCTCGCGCGTACGCCTGACGATCTCGACCGGGAAGCGCATGCGGTTCTCGGCGCTGCCGCCCCAGCGGTCGGTACGGTTGTTGGTGCGCGCCGTCAGCATCTGGTTGATCAGGTAACCCTCGGAGCCCATGATCTCGACGCCGTCGTAGCCGGCGCGGCGCGCCAGGACCGCGGACTTCGCGAAATCGGTGGCGGTCTGGTCCACCTGCTTGGTCGTCATGGCCTTCGGCGCCCCGAGCGGGGTGATGGGCGACTTGATGGTGGAGGCGCCGCGCTTGAACGGGTGGTAGCCGTAGCGACCCGCATGCAGGATCTGCAGCGCGATCTTGCCGTCGTGCTCGTGTACGGCGTCGGTCACGATCCGGTGCTTGTCGGCGAGCTTGGCCGAGGTCATCAGCGAGCCGAACGGCAGCAGCCAGCCGTTCCGGTTCGGTGCGTAGCCGCCGGTAACCGACAGGGCCACGCCGCCCTTGGCGCGCTCGGCGAAGTAGGCGGCCAGTTCGGGCAGATGCTTGGCTCGGTCCTCCAGACCGGTGTGCATCGAGCCCATGATGACGCGATTGCGCAGGGTCGTGTGGCCCAGCTCGAGCGGGCTCAGCAGATGCGGGTAGCGGGTCATCGGGGGCTCCTGGTCAGAATGGGAGTGTGATCTCGAAGGCGGCGGCGAAGTTCCTGGTGGTGGCGGGCGTGTTCAACGTCGTGATCTGGCCACGGTTCGCCAAGGCGGTGGTCGACGACGACCGTGCGTGGGCGGGTGCACGCTGGGACAGCGCGCCGACCTCGTTCTTCTGGGTGCACGCCGTGCTGATCGCGAGTGCCGTCGCGATCGGGTTGGGCATCCTCGTGATCGGGGTGCTGGCTCACCGTTCCCCCAAGGTCTGAAGGATCTCCTCGCACCACGCGATCGCGCCCTCCTCGGTGCGGATGCCGCCGCGCAGCACGAGCCAGCCGCCGAGATCCGCGGCGCTGATGGCCGAGGGATCGGGATAGAACCGGGCGGCGCTCTCCTCGTAGTAGCGCAGGGTTGCGCGGTGCTCGTCGCGCTGGCGGCGGACATCGGCGATGATCGCGTCGCGGTCACCGAACGGCAGGGCGCGCAGTTTCACGGCGAACGTGCTCCGCAGTCGTTCGGGGGGCGTCGGTTCGGCCGTCCAGCGCCGCAGCTCGGTGCGCCCGGACTCGGTGATCGCGTAGAGCTTCTTGTCGGGTCGACCGGACTGCTCGATCAGCTCGACCGCGACGAGGCCGGCGTCCTCCATGCGCCCCAGCACCTTGTAGATCTGTTGGTGCGTGGCGCTCCAGAAGTGACCGATCGAGGCGTCGAACCGGCGCGCGAGCTCGTATCCGCTCGCGGATCGTTCCGCGAGCGAGACGAGGATCGCGTGCTCGAGCGCCATGCCGAGCACGGTAGACGCCGCCGCCAGGATATGCAACTAGTTGCAAGAGGCGGTCCACTAAGGTACCGCCATGGAACTGGAGCGGCGCGCGCAGGAGCGGCTGGACCCGGGCGCATTCGGATACTTCGCCGGCGGTGCCGGCGAGGAACGTGTGCTGCGCGAGAACGTCGATGCCTGGTCCGAGCACCGGTTCGCGCCCCGGGTCCTGGTCGACGTGTCCGAGATCGACACCTCGGTCACCGTGCTCGGCCGGCACTACGACCATCCCGTGTTGGTCGCGCCGATGGCGTACCAGCGCCACGCCAACCGGGCCGGCGAACGAGCCATGGCCCAGGCGGCGGCCGACACCGGATCGGGGTTCGTGCTGTCGTCGCAGACCACGACGCATCCGCGTGAGGTCGCGTTGTCGCGCGGCGCGGCGGGTCAGTGGTTCCAGCTGTACGCGATGCGCGAGCCACGGGCGACCGAGGCGCTGATCGCCGCCGCGCGCGACTACGGCTACGAGGCTCTGGTCCTGACCGTGGACTTCCCGGTGGGCGGCCTGCGCCGGCGCGATGCGAGTTCGGGCTTCGCCGTCACTCAGCCGACGTTCGTCGATTCGATCAGCGGCGACACCCGGCACCTGACGCCGGCGGTGCGGCATGCGCAGCACGACCCGTCGCTCACGTGGGATCACGTCGCGATCTTCGCGGAGCATTCCGGTCTGCCGCTGCTGCTGAAAGGCATCCTGCGTCCCGACGACGCCGTGCGCGCGGTCGAGGCCGGGGCCGGGGGCATCATCGTCTCCAATCACGGGGGTCGCCAGCTCGACGCCGTTCAGCCGACCGCGCGAGCCCTGGCGGCGATCGTCGACGCCGTCGACGGCCGGGTGCCGGTCCTGGTCGACGGTGGAATCCGTCACGGTTGGGATGTCGCGATCGCCCTCGCGCTCGGCGCCGACGCCGTCTTGGTGGGTCGCCCGGTGCTCTGGGGCCTGACGGCCGGTGGCGAACGAGGTGCGGCCGAGGTCCTGGAACAGCTGCAGGGCGAGCTCGAGAACACGCTCGCCCTCGTCGGTTGTCCCCGCGCTGTCGATCTCGACCGGTCGTTCCTGGCTGATGCGGCGCCGCGGGTCAGCGGACGCCACGCAGCGCCGTGAGCACGCCGCGCGCCGCGATCCGTCCGGCCCGGTTGGCCCCGATCGTGCTGGCCGACGGTCCGTAGCCCACCAGTTGCACACGGGGATCGGCTACCGCGGTCGTGCCGTCGAGCTGGATGCCGCCGCGCGGGCTGCGCAAGCCCAGCGGGGCCAGGTGCTCGATCGCGTAGCGGAAGCCGGTGGCCCATACGATGACGTCGACCGGCTCGAACGTCGAATCCGCCCAGCGCACGCCGCCGGCCTCGATGCGCTGGAACATCGGCCTTCGGGCGGCGTAGATGCCTAGGCGCTCGGCCTCGCGTTCCTGCTCGCGCAGCCGCAGGCCCGTCACGCTGACGACGCTGTGCGGCGGCAGGCCCTGGCGCACCCGTTCCTCGACCTTGGCCACGACCTCGCGGCCGATCTCGGGCGTGAACTCGCGGGTCGACCACACCGGTTCGCGGCGGGTGGTCCAGATGACCGCGGCGGCGACGGGTGCGAGAGCGCCGATGAACTGGACGGCCGACGCGCCGCCGCCGACGACCAGGACGCGCCGGCCGTCGAAGTGATCCGGCCCGGGGTACGCGACCGTGTGCAGCTGCTCGCCGGCGAACGTCTCGATACCCGGGTAGTACGGGATGAACGGCCGGGTCCAGGTGCCTGTCGCGCTGATGATCGTCCGTGAGGCCCAGGTGCGGTCGTCCGCCGTGGTGACCAGGAGGCCTCCCGGGGACGACGCGTTCTCGACGCGCTCGACCTCCACCGGCCGGATCACGGGGAGGTCGAAGACCTGCTCGTACTCGGCGAAGTAGCGCGGCACGTACTGGTTGGCCCGTTCGTCGTCGGCGCCAGGGGACTGCTCCATGCCGGGCAGGTCGGCCACGCGGTGCACGTCGTGCATCGTCAGGGCGTCCCAGCGGTGCTGCCATGCGCCGCCGGGGTGGGCGTTGGCGTCCAGGACGACGTGCTCGATGCCGAGGCGCTTGAGGTGGTACGACGCGGACAATCCGGCCTGGCCCGCGCCGATCACGAGACTGTCCAGAGCTTCCACGATCAGTACAACTCGACAACGGGCCGAATCCATCCTATATTCAACATGTGTTGAATTATGCGATCGAGGTGCGCGGACTCCGCGTGGTGCGGGGAGGCCGGACGGTGCTGCCCGGACTGGACCTGCAGGTGGCGACAGGCACGGTGACAGGACTGCTCGGGCCGAGCGGATGTGGGAAGACGACGTTGATCCGTTGTCTGGCGGGCGTCCAGATCGTCGAGAGCGGCGAGGTCTCGGTTCTGGGTGCCCCGGCGGGAACCACCGTGAACCGTGCCCGGGTCGCCTACGTGACACAGGCCAGCTCGGTGTACCCGGATCTGACCGTGCGGCAGAACCTGAGCTACTTCGCCGCGCTGCACGGTGCCGATGCCGCGGCGCTGGAGAAGAGTCTCGCGGACGTGGGCCTGGCGGATCGGGCCGATCAGCTGACCGCGGACCTGTCGGGTGGTCAGCGCTCGCGGGTCTCGCTGGCCGCGGCCCTGCTCGCCGATCCCGACCTGCTGCTCCTCGACGAACCGACGGTCGGACTCGATCCGGTCCTACGGCGTGATCTGTGGAATCTGTTCGGCGAGCTCGCCGCGCAGGGCCGGACGCTGCTGGTGTCCAGCCATGTGATGGACGAGGCGGGGCGATGCGATCAGGTCCTGCTGATGCGCGAGGGGCAGATCCTGGCGCAGACCTCGCCGGAGGACCTCCTGGCACGCACCGGCGCCGACGACCTGGAGGACGCATTCCTGCGGATCGCGGAGGGAGAGGCCGCATGAACCGCACGACGGCGACGGCACGCCGGGTCCTGGAACAGTTGTCGCACGACCGGCGCAGTGTCGCGATCATCGTGGTGCTGCCGTCGATCCTGCTGGTGCTGTTCCGCTATGTGTTCGACGGCAACCAGATCGTGTTCGACCGCGTCGGCCCGCAGATGCTGGGCATCTTCCCGTTCGTCGTGATGTTCCTGGTGACCTCGGTGACCATGGTCCGGGAGCGGACGTCCGGCACGCTCGAACGACTCATGACGACACCGTTGCGGCGCGGCGAGCTGATCGGCGGCTACGCGATCGCCTTCGCTCTCGCCGCACTCGTCCAGTCCCTCGTCAGCTCGGCCGTGGCCATCTGGTGGCTCGACCTGGGGGTCGAGAGCGCCTGGGTCGTGGTGCTGTTCGCGGTCGTCGACGCTCTGCTCGGCACCGCGCTGGGCCTGTTCTTCTCGGCCTTCGCGCGCACGGAGTTCCAGGCCGTGCAGTTCATGCCGGCCGTCGTGATCCCGCAACTGCTGCTGTGCGGTCTCCTCGCGCCGCGGGACAAGATGGCCGACGTGCTGGAGTGGCTGTCGACCGTCATGCCGCTGACCTGGGCGACCGATGCGTTCACCGAGTCGTTGACGACCTCGGGGTTGAACGGTGCCATGTGGCGCGATCTGGCGATCCTGGTCGGGTGCGTCGTGGTCGCCGTGGCCGGCGCTTCCCTGACGCTGCGGCGTCGCACGCCGTGAGTGGCCGGGGGCCGGGGCGTCCCCCTGGCGGTTCGGCCGGCGACACCCGCTCGAAGCTGGTCGCGGCGGCGCGTGAACAGTTCGCTGCCCGAGGTTTCGCCCGGACGTCGGTGCGTTCCATCGCGGCCGCCGCCGGGGTGAACGCCAGCTTGGTCAATCACTACTTCGGCGGCAAGGAGGCGCTGCTCGTCGCGACGATGGAACTGCCGGTCGATCCGCTGCAGAAGATCGGCTCGGTCGTCGCCGAGGGCCGCGACGGGCTCGGGGAGCGACTGGTGCGCACGTTCCTGGAGTCGTGGGATCCGCACCGCGAGGTGTTCGCGGCGATGCTGCGTACAGCGGTGGCCGATCCCGAACACGCCCCGGCGCTCGACGTCGCGCGCAACGTCCTCGTCGGCCTGCTGGGTGACGCGCTCGGCGATGAGTTGAAGGCGACCCTGGTGGCGTCACAGGTCGTCGGCCTCGCGACGATCCGTTACATCGCGCGCCTGGAGCCGCTCGCGAGCGCATCGATCGACGACGTCGTCGCCCTCTACGGCCCCGCGATCCAGGCGGTCGTCACCGAGTGAGCGGTGAGTCTGTTCCCTTTCCTGGGGTGGAGTGGTGAGCCTGTTCCCTGACGGCACTGTCGATAGGGAACGAACGCACCGCCCCTCGGTTTCAGGCGGCGCGGCCCAGCGTGTCAGCGGTGGTCTGCTCGATGACGCGGACGATCAGCTCGGGGTCGTCGATCATCGGGACGTGGCCGCAGCCGGGCAGGGCGACGTGGTGCGCACGGGGCAGGCGCTCCTGGGCCAGTCCGGACTGGCTGTAGAGCAGGACCTTGTCGCGAGTGCCCCACGCGATGGTGGCAGGAACGCCGACCGGTGACCGGAACGCGTAGCGGACGCCTTGCTTGAGCACCGGGAAGAAGCCCGATCCGCCGCGCAGCGCGCGGGTGTCGCCGATGAAGTCATCGAAGCTGATGCGGTCGCCGTGCTCGAACAGGGAACGGCCGAGGATGCGGCGCAGTCGCTGGGAGCGCAGCGCCGGCGCGACGAGCGCCTCGGGAAGATACGAGGTCAGCTTGAGCGTGAGGAGGACGAGCAGGGCGACGACGCGGTCCAGGCCGCGGAAGAACCCGGCCGGGCTCAGCGCCGTGACGGACCGGGCGAGCCCGCGGGCGCCGAGTTCGAGCGCGATGGCACCGCCGAGCGAGTTGCCGACCACGTGCGGTCGTTCGATGCCCCAGGCCCGGAAGTTGTCGGCCAGGTTCTCGCAGGCGACATCCATCGAATACGGCGTCCCGGGCGCGAAGCCGGGCGACTCGCCGAAGCCGGCCAGGTCGATCGCGATGACGTCGTAGCGCTCGGCCAGCAGGTCGAAGACGGGGTTCCACGCCTGGCGGCGGTGGCCGATGCCGTGGATGAGGACGAGCGGTTCGCCCGATCCCTTGCGGGTGTACACCAGTTCAGACTTCACGTACCGAGAGTATCTGAACGACCCGCGGTTGAACAGTGACAGTGTTACTGTCACAATCGCCGGGTGACTGGTCCCCTCTCAGGTGTTCGTGTCGTCGAGATGGTCGGCATCGGCCCCGGCCCGTTCGCGGCGATGCTGCTGGCCGACCTCGGCGCCGACGTGATCCGCGTCGATCGACCCGGCGGCAACGCCCTCAAGCTCGCGCCGCCCGAGCGCGACATCACCGGCCGTGGCCGCCCGTCGGTGGCGCTTGATCTGAAGAATCCACGCGCGGCCGAGGTCGTGCTGCAGCTGATCGAATCGGCCGACATCTTCATCGAGGGCTTCCGCCCCGGCGTCACCGAGCGTCTCGGCATCGGCCCGGACGCCGCTCTGCAGCGGAATCCGAAACTGGTCTACGGCCGGATGACCGGTTGGGGCCAGGAGGGCCCACTGGCCCAGACCGCCGGACACGACGTCAACTACATCTCCGTCGCCGGCGGTCTCGACCCGCTCGGCCGCGCCGGCGGCCCTCCGCAGATCCCGCTGAACCTGCTCGGCGACTTCGCCGGCGGCTCGATGTACCTGATCGTCGGCGTCCTCGCGGCCCTCACGCATGCCCGTGCCACCGGCGAGGGTCAGGTCGTCGACGCGGCCATCACCGACGGCACCGCGCATCTGCTGGCGATGCCGCTGACGTTGTCCGCGGCCGGGGCCTGGAGCCCGAAGCGAGGCACCAACCTGCTCGATTCGGGCGCCCCGTTCTACGACGTGTACGAGACGTCCGACGGACGGTGGATGTCGGTCGGCGGCCTCGAGGGCCAGTTCTATGCCGCTATGAAGGAGCGGCTCGCGCCCTACCTCGACGGCGAGGAACTGCCCGACCGCGACGATCTGGCCCAGTGGCCCGCCCTGCGCGCGCGGCTCGCCGCGATCTTCGCGACCCGGACGCAGGCCGAATGGACCGAGCTGTTCTCCGACAGCGATGCATGTGTCGCGCCGGTCGTGCCGATGCACGAGGCGCACACCCATCCGCACAACGTCGCGCGCGGCACCTACGTCGAGCGCGACGGCCTGGTGCAGCCCGCTCCCGCCCCCCGATTCTCGGCCACGCCGGCCGAACTCGACCGCCCACCGTCGAACCCGGGCGCCGACACCACCGAGGCCCTCACCGCATGGGGCATCGCCGACGTCGACCAGCTCGTCGCCGATGGCACCGCCTTCCAGGCGTAGCTCAGCCCAGCCATCCAGTCCTAGAGAAGGAAGAACACGCATGAAGCGCAACATCTTCGACGCTGATCACGAGTCGTACCGCGACACCGTCCGGGTATTCCTGGAGAAGGAGGTCGTGCCGTTCCACGATCAGTGGGAGAAGGACAGCATCGTCCCGCGTGAGGTGTGGGAGAAGGCCGGCGAGCAGGGCATGCTCGGGTTCAACCTGCCCGAGGAGTACGGCGGCGGCGGCATCGACGACTTCCGCTTCAACGCGGTGCAGAGCGAAGAGGTCATCAAGGTGGGCGCGAGCGGTCTCGGCTTCGTGCTGCACACCGACCTGGTCGCCGGCTATCTGCTGTCGTACGCCAACGAGGAGCAGAAGCAGCGCTGGTTGCCCGGTATGGCGACCGGCGAGATCATCACGGCGATCGCGATGACCGAGCCCGGCACCGGATCTGATCTGCAGAGCATCGCCACGACGGCGATCAAGGACGGCGATCACTACGTCGTCAACGGCTCCAAGACGTTCATCACCAACGGCATCAACGCCGATCTGGTCATCGTGGTCGCGAAGACCGATCCGAGCCAGGGCGCGATGGGCACGTCGCTGATCGTGCTCGAACGCGGCATGGAGGGCTTCGAGCGCGGCCGCAACCTGGACAAGATGGGCCTGAAGGCCCAGGACACCGCGGAGCTGTCGTTCGACAACGTGCGGGTCCCGGCCGCGAACCTGCTCGGCGAAGAGGGCAAGGGGTTCATCTACCTGATGGAGAAGCTGCCGCAGGAGCGGCTGACGATCTCGGTCGGCGCGATGGCCGCGACGCGCCGCATCATCGACATGACGCTGGACTACGTCAAGGAGCGCAAGGCGTTCGGCAAGCCGATCGGCTCGTTCCAGAACTCGCGCTTCGTGCTGGCTTCGCTGGAGACCGAGTACCGCATCGGTCAGGAGTTCGTCGACCGCTCGATCATGGCGCTCAACGGCGGCGACCTGACGATCGACGAGGCCGCGATGGGCAAGTGGTGGACCACCGAGTTGCAGAACAAGGCGGCAGCCCAGTGCCTGCAGCTCCACGGCGGCTACGGCTTCATGAACGAGTACCCCATCTCCAAGGCCTACACCGACAGCCGCATCCAGACGATCTACGGCGGCACGACCGAGATCATGAAGGAGATCATCGGCCGCGGTATGGGCCTCTGAAGCGAGGCGCCGGTGAGATGAAGGGCTCGGGCGGTCAGTCTCCGGTCCGACGTCGGACGATCTCGCGCTTGCCCTCGTCGACGGCGGTCTCGTAGGCGCTGACGAGCGCGGCGATCGTCAACGGCTTGAAGCGTTCGACCAGGGCGCTGATGTCCTCGGGGCTTCGGCCCGCGTCTCGCAGGGCGGGCCACCACATGGTCCTGAACACCTCGGTCAGGTCGTTGGCGGCCTTGCGACCGGCCTCGTCGAAGATCTTGCGCGAGGCGTGCGCGACCTCGAGCGGCAGGTCGGTGTCGAGGAACTGGACGCCGACGGCCAGGTGGGCCGGTGCCACCTGGAAGACGTCCTCCTCGGGCGTCGGCTCGATGACGCCGACGGCGACCAGGATCTCCAGGTCGTCGTCGGTGAGCTCGCGCCCGGTACGCGCCTCGAGCTGTTTGCGATCGAGGACCTCGGGCTTGTCGGTGCTCCACGGGGCCAGGAGGGTGCGATGCAGGGCTACCTGCTCGGGTGGTGCATCGGCCGGGATGTTGTCGAGGTAGCCCTCGATGGCCGAGAGCGTGAATCCGTGGGCCTGCAGTTCGCGCACCAGCTCGAGACGGGCGATGTGGTCGGGTCCGTAGTAGCCGTTGCGGCCCTCACGTCGAGGTGGCGGGATCAGCCCGCGTCCGGCGTAGAAGCGCACCGTGCGCACCGACATGTCGACCCGGGCGGCGAGTTCGTCTACGCTCAGGGTCTCCGCAAATCCAGTCACGCCTGACTCCTTTTGTGATCGATGCCACAGCGCTCGCCTACCACTTTGACAGTAATGGTGTCACAATCGAGGGACGTCGGGTTCGACGTCCCATTCCGTCTGTGAGGAACTTTCATGGCTGAAGCCTTCGTCTATGACGCCATTCGTACTCCGCGCGGCCGCGGCAAGAAGACCGGCTCGCTGCACGAGGTCAAGCCGATCGACCTGGTCGTCGGCCTGATCGAGGAGATCCAGAAGCGCAATCCGTCGCTCGACCCGAGCCTGATCGACGATGTCGTGCTGGGCTGCGTGTCGCCGGTCGGCGACCAGGGCGCCGACATCGCCAAGACCGCGGCGATCGCGGCCGGCCTGCCCGACACCGTCGCCGGTGTGCAGCTGAACCGCTTCTGCGCCTCGGGTCTCGAGGCCGTCAACCAGGCCGCGGGCCGGGTGCGCTCGGGCTGGGAGGACTTCATCCTCGCCGGTGGTGTCGAGTCGATGAGCCGCGTGCCGATGGGCAGCGACGGCGGCGCCTGGGCCATGGACCCGCGCACCAATCTCGACACGTCGTTCGTGCCGCAGGGCATCGGTGCCGATCTGATCGCCACGATCGAGGGTTGGGACCGCACCGCCGTCGACACGTTCGCCGCCGAGTCGCAGGCCCGCGCCGCGAAGGCCATCGCCAACGGGTACTTCAGCAAGTCGGTCATTCCCGTCAAGGACGCCAACGGCCTGACGATCCTCGACCACGACGAGTTCGTGCGCGAGGGCACCACGGTCGAGAGCCTGTCGGCCCTGCCGCCGTCGTTCGCCCAGATCGGCGACATGGGCGGCTTCGACGCCGTGGCACTGCAGAAGTACACGACGGTCGAGAAGATCGACCACGTCCACCATGCCGGCAACAGCTCGGGCATCGTCGACGGCGCCGCCCTGGTGCTGCTCGGCTCGGAGGAGGCCGGCAAGAAGGCAGGCCTGACCCCCCGCGCCCGCATCCTGTCGACCGCCGTCTCGGGCGCCGATCCGACGATCATGCTCACCGGCCCGGCCCCGGCCAGCCGCAAGGCGCTCGCCAAGGCGGGTCTGTCGGTCCAGGATCTTGACCTGATCGAGATCAACGAGGCGTTCGCCGCCGTCGCGATGCGCCTGATGAAGGACCTCGACGACTACCCGCACGACCAGACCAACGTCAACGGTGGCGCGATCGCGATGGGTCACCCGCTGGGTGCCACCGGCGCGATGATCCTCGGCACGCTGATCGACGAGCTCGAGCGCCGCGAGAAGAAGTACGGCCTCGCCACGCTCTGCGTCGGCGGCGGCATGGGCATCGCGACCGTCGTCGAAGTCCTCTGACCCGGAACCACAGGAGAAAGAATCTTCATGACTGACGCAGTTCGTTACGAGGTCAAGGACGGCATCGGACACATCGTCCTCGACGACCCGAACCAGAGCGCCAACACGATGAACGACGCCTACCGGGCCGGTATGGCCAAGGCCGTCGACGCGTACGTCGCCGACGTCGAGGCGGGCACCGTCAAGGGCGCCGTCATCTCCTCGGCGAAGAAGACCTTCTTCGCCGGCGGCGACCTGAAGCTGATGCTGCAGGCCACGCAGGACGACGCCCCCGCGCTGTTCGAGAACGTCGAGTCCATCAAGGCCACGCTCCGCAAGCTGGAGACCGCCGGCAAGCCGGTCGCCTCGGCGATCAACGGCGCCGCGCTCGGCGGCGGCCTGGAGATCGCCCTGGCGACCCATCACCGGGTCGCGGCCGAGGGCAAGTACAAGATCGGCCTGCCGGAGGCGACCCTGGGTCTGCTCCCCGGTGGCGGCGGCGTGACCCGCACGGTGCGGATGTTCGGCCTGGCCGACGCACTGATGAAGGTGCTGCTGCAGGGCCCGCAGTTCGCCCCGGCCAAGGCGCAGGCGCTCGGGCTGGTCGACGAGGTCGTCGCTCCTGAGGCCCTGCTCGACACCGCGGTGAAATGGGTCCAGGACCACGCCGACGACGAAGAGGCCGCCACGCAGCCGTGGGACCGCAAGGGCTACAAGATGCCCGGCGGCAAGCCCTCGACCCCGTCGCTGGCCGCGATCCTGCCGTCGTTCCCCTCGAATCTGAAGAAGCAGCTCAAGGGCGCCGACTTCAAGGCGCAGAAGAACATCATGTCGGCCGCGGTCGAGGGCGCTCAGGTCGACTTCGATACCGCATCGCGCATCGAGAGCCGCTACCTGGTCGAGCTGATCGTCGGTCAGCAGTTCAAGAACATGACGCAGGCGTTCTTCTTCGACCTGTCGGCCATCAACGCGGGTAAGTCGCGTCCGGAGGGCGTCGCCCCGACCAAGGCCGAGAAGGTCGGCGTGATCGGCGCGGGCATGATGGGCGCCGGCATCGCCTATGTCACGGCGCAGGCCGGGATGCAGGTCGTGCTCAAGGACGTCTCGCTCGAGGCGGCCGAGAAGGGCAAGCAGTACAGCGAGAAGCTGCTCGACAAGGCGCTCGAGCGGGGTCGCATCACGCAGGAGAAGAAGGACGAGGTGCTCGGCCGGATCCTGCCGACCGCCGAGTACGGCGATCTCGAGGGCGTCGACTTCGTGATCGAGGCGGTGTTCGAGAACGTCCAGCTCAAGCACGATGTGTTCGGCGAGCTCGAGAAGGTCGTCAAGCCCGACGCCCTGCTCGGTTCTAACACCTCGACGCTGCCCATCACGGGTCTGGCCGAGGGCGTCACGCGTCCCGAGGACTTCATCGGCATCCACTTCTTCTCGCCCGTCGACAAGATGCCCCTGGTCGAGATCATCGCCGGTGAGAAGACGTCCGACGAGGCCATCGCCCGCGTGTTCGACTACACGCTGGCGATCAAGAAGACGCCGATCGTCGTGGGCGATAGTCGCGGCTTCTTCACCAGCCGGGTCATCGGCACGTTCGTCAACGAGGGCATCGGCATGCTGGCCGAGGGCGTCTCGCCGGTCGCGATCGAGCGGGCCACGACGGCTGCCGGGTTCCCGGCCCCGGTGCTCCAGCTGACCGACGAGCTCAACATGGAGCTGATGGTCAAGATCCGCAACGAGTCCAAGGCCGCTGCCGAGGCCGAGGGCAAGGAGTGGGTGGCGCATCCGGCCGAGGCGGTCATCGCGACGATGGTCGAGGAAGGTCGTTCGAGCCGTCTGAAGGGCGCGGGCTTCTACGAGTACGTCGACGGCAAGCGCACCGGTCTGTGGCCGGGTCTGGCCGAGAAGTTCCCGGTGGCCGCCGAGCAGCCCGACTTCGAGGACCTGAAGGAGCGCCTGACGTTCATCATGAGCCTGGAGTCGGTCAAGTGCCTCGACGAGGGGGTGCTGCGCACGATCCCCGATGCCAACATCGGCTCGATCTTCGGCATCGGCTTCCCGGCCAACCAGGGCGGCGTGATCCAGTACATCAACGGCTATCAGGCCGCTGACGGCTCGATCGGCGTCCAGGCGTTCGTCGACCGGGCCAAGGAGCTCGCCGCCACGTACGGCGACCGTTTCAACCCGCCGGCCTCGCTGGTCGAGAAGGCCAAGAACGGCGAGACGTACGTCTGACCCGTTCCGCGACGGCCCCCGCACCTGGTGTGCGGGGGCCGTCGTCGTGTGCGGCGACGAATGGGTCACAGTCGGAGCACCCTGCTTCCTTCTTAGGTTAGGCTCTCCTGTTGTTGAGTCCCCGACCGAAGGTCCCTCATGAAGCAGAATCTCCGTCTCCTCGTGCCGGCGCTCGTCGCGGCCCTCTTCCTGGCCGCGTGCGGTTCCTCCGATGACTCCGCCGACGGCGACGGCTGGTCGTACAAGAGCGGCGACGGCAAGACGTACACCGCCGAGAAGGTCCCGACCCGCATCATCGCGCAGGGCGAGGCCGCGGCGGCCCTGCTGTCGTACGGCATCAAGCCGGTCGGCATCTACCTGAACGAACCGGTGGAGCAGAACCGCTCGCTCAAGGACTTCGACCTCGACGGCATCGAGATCCTTGGCCAGGAGTGGGGCAAGATCGACGCCGAGAAGGCCGCCCAGCTCGAGCCCGATCTCATCGTCGCCGCGTACTGGCCGGTCGAGAAGGCATACGGCGGACTGGAGAACGGGGTCGAAGAGAGCTCCAAGAAGGTCGGCAAGCTGACCACCGTCGTGGGTCCGACCGCGGGTGAGTCCGTCGAGACCATGCTGACCGGGTTCGAGGACCTGGCCGAGTCTCTCGGCGCCGACGTGTCCTCCGGCCCGGGCGCCGACGCCAAGTCCGCGTACGAGACGGCGCGCGAGCGGTTCAAGAGCGTCGTGGCACAGAACAAGGGCCTGAACACACTGGCCGTCTCCCCGGCCGACGACCTGCTGTACGTCGCGGTGCCGGAGCATTCGGCCGAACTGACCGACTTCGTCTCCTGGGGCCTCGACGTCACGGTGCCCGACTCGCCGGACCCCGGCTTCCCCTACTGGGAGAACCTGAGCTGGGAGAAGGCCGACAAGTACCAGCCCGATCTGATCCTGCTCGACGACCGCACGTACGACACCAGCCTGAAGGCTGCGGAAAAGCAGCCGACCTGGACCACGATCAAGGCGGCCAAGGCCGGCGCGATCACGCCCTGGCCGGCCTATTGGGTCAGCACGTACGCCGATTACGCGGAGCAACTCGACAAGCTGGCCGACGCGATCGAGCAAGCCGATCCGGACCTCGCATGACCAGGACGCTTCGACTCCTGCTGCTGTCCCTCGTGGCGATGTCGCTCGCCGCCTGCGGATCCTCGTCCTCTGACGACTCCGGCGACGCCGCGTGGTCCTACACCTCCGGCAACGGTGACGTGATCAAGCTCGACCACCAGCCGAAGCGCATCATCGCCAGTGCCGCCGAGGCGGCCGGCCTGATGCAGTACGGCATCAAGCCCGTCGCCATCTACCTCGCCCAGGACCTCGAGCTCGAGCCCGGCCTCGAGGGCCTCGACCTCGACGGCATCGAGATCATCGGCCAGGAGTGGGGCAAGATCGACGCCGAGAAGGCCGCCCAGCTCAAGCCCGATCTGATCGTCGGCGACTGGTGGCCGCCGCAGAAGGCATACCAGGGCTTCGAAGAGGGCGTCGACAAGGCGTCGCTGAAGGTCGCCGAGCTCGCCCCCGTCATCGGTGCGAACCAGGAGGGCTCGCTGGAGGACGTCGTCGAATGGTACGAGGGATTCGCGAGGTCGCTGGGCATCGACGTCGACGCTGAGAAGTACGCGGCCGGCAAGAAGCGCTATGCCGAGGCCAAGAGTGCATTCCAGCAGGCCGTGAAGGCCAAGCCCGGCCTCACCGCACTCGCGGTCGCGCCCGGCGCCGATCTGCTGTACGTCGCTGTGCCCAAGTACTCGACGTCGTTGACCGATTTCAAGGACTGGGGTCTGGACGTCATCGATCCCGACTCGCCCAAGGCCGACTTCCCGTACTGGGAGTACCTGAGCTGGGAGAAGGCCGACAAGTACCAGCCCGATCTGCTGCTGATCGACGACCGCGGCTACGACTCGACCATCGACGTGGCCGAGAAGCAGCCGACGTGGGACAAGATCAAGGCCGCTCAGGCCCGCGCCTACACACCGTGGCCCGGCTACTGGGTCCATACGTACGACGCCTACGCCGATCAGCTCGAGCAGCTGACCCGTGCGGTCGAGCAGGCCGACGCGGGCATCGCCTGATCCGTCCTCCCATGACCACCGATCTCCTCCACCAGGCCGCTCCGGCGACGCGCCATCGCAATGGCGCGGCACTCGGAGTGGGCCTGGTGGTGCTCCTCGCGGTGTTGGCGGTCGTGTGCGTCCTGAGCATCACGCTGGGCACGCGCGGGATCGGCTTGGGGGCCATCGTCGACGCATTCCGCGATCGCGACGACTCGGTCGACGCCACCGTGATCCGTGAGATGCGCGTCCCCCGGACGCTGATCGGCCTGTGTGCCGGTGCCGCGCTCGGGCTGGCGGGGGCACTGCTGCAGGGCCTGACGCGCAATCCGCTCGCGGATCCGGGGATCATGGGCGTCAACACGGGCGCCTCGGCGTTCATCGTCAGCGGCATCGCGCTGTTCGGGACGCAGAACATGACGGTGTACATCTGGTTCGCCTTCGCCGGCGCGGCGGTCGCGACCGTGCTGGTCTACGGGGTCGCGTCGTTCGGCCGCGAAGGTGCGACCCCGGTCAAGCTGGCCCTGGCGGGCGCCGCGGTCAGCGCGGGCTTCTACGCCATCACCACCGGCGTCGTGGTCTCGAACGTCGACGCACTCAACCAGATGAGGTTCTGGCAGGTCGGCGCGCTGTCGGGCCGATACTGGGACGAGCTGGTGCGTAGCGCGCCGTTCATCGTGGCGGGCATCGCGATCACCCTGCTGCTGGGCCGGGCCCTGAACGGCCTGGCGCTCGGCGACGACATGGCGGTGGCACTAGGACAGCGCGTGGGCCGCACGCGTGCCGTCGTGGTCGTCACGGTGACGCTGCTCGCCGGTGCGGCGACCGCGGCTTGCGGGCCGATCGTCTTCATCGGCCTGGTCGTACCGCACGTCGCCCGAGCCCTGTGCGGACCCGACTACCGCTGGATCCTGCCGTACACGCTCGTGCTGAGCCCGATCGTGCTGCTGGCCGCCGATGTGATCGGTCGGCTCGCACTGCAGCCCGGTGAGCTGCAGGTCGGCGTCGTGCTCGGCATCGTCGGCGCCCCGGCCTTCATCGCCCTGGTCCGCAACCGTTCCCTGGCGAAACTGTGAGGCCGTCATGAGCGTGGTCGCCGTGCAGGCGCGGGTTCACCGGCGCCGTCGTGAACTGTTGGTCACCGGAGTGCTGGCTCTCGTCGTCGTGGCGCTGTTCGTGCTGACGATGATGGTCGGCAGCTACCGGCTGTCGCCGTTCCAGGTGCTGGGCTCGCTCCTCGGCATCACCGACGATCCGTCGGTCGACTTCATCGTGCGCGATCTCCGTCTGCCGCTGGCGGCCTCGGGTCTCGCAGTCGGCCTGGCTCTCGGGCTGTCCGGCATCGTGTTCCAGAAGGTGTTGTCGAATCCGCTCGCCTCACCGGACTTCGTGGGGATCTCGCAGGGTGCGAGTGTCGCGGGCGTCGTGTCGATCGTCCTGTTCCACTGGGGTGCCGTCACGACGTCGCTCACGGCCCTGGCGGGCGCACTGCTCGCGTCGGCGCTGATCTATCTGCTGGCCTGGCGAGGCGGGGTCACGGGCTACCGGTTCATCCTGATCGGCATCGGCGTCAGCGAGTTCTGCATCGCCGTGGTCGGCTATGTCCTGGCACGAGCTCAACTGTTCGACGCCCGGGCGGCGATGACGTGGCTGGTCGGATCCATCGGGCAGACCGGCCCGCTGCAGCTGCGGATCCTGCTGGTCGCCCTGATCGTGCTGGTGCCGGTCGCGCTGCTGCTCGGCCGATGGCTCAACGCGCTAGAACTCGGGGACGACACGGCCTCGGCACTCGGAGTTCGGGTCGAGACGGCTCGGCTGTCGCTGCTCGGCATCGCTGTCGTACTCGTGGCGCTGTCGACCGCTGCTGCGGGGCCGGTCGCGTTCGTGGCGCTGGTCTCGGGACCGATCGCCGTCCGGGTGGTCCGCACGGGCGGGTCGGTCCTCCTGCCTTCGGCGCTGGTGGGTGCGGCGGTCGTCCTCGGCTCCGATCTGGTCGCGTCGCATGTGCTCCCGGTCCCCTTGCCGACCGGCGTTGTCACCGGCGCCGTCGGTGCTCCGTATCTCATCTGGCTCCTGGCCACCGTCAATCGGGAAGGACGCGGCGGATGACCCCACAGACCCGTCAGCTCAGCGCGAAGGACGTGTCGTTCGGCTACGGCGGCGACGACATCGTCAGGCATCAGGATGTCGAGGTCCCCACGGGGCGCATCACCGCGATCGTGGGTCCCAACGGCTGTGGCAAGTCGACCCTGCTGCGTGGCCTGGTACGCCTGCTCAAGCCGACGAGCGGTGAGGTGCTGCTCGACGGTGCGTCGATCCAGGGTCTGCGCAGTGTCGAGGTCGCCAAGAGCATCGGCCTGCTGCCGCAGACCCCGGTCGCACCCGACGGCATCACGGTCGCCGATCTGGTGGGGCGCGGTCGCTACCCGCACCAGGGCTGGTTCCGGCAGTGGACCGCGGACGACGACCGGGCCGTGTCGAACGCGCTCGCGGTCACCAACACCACGGACCTGGCCGATCGCACGATCGCCGAGCTGTCGGGCGGTCAACGTCAACGCGTCTGGATTGCGATGACGCTGGCCCAGGACACCGAACTGGTGCTGCTGGACGAGCCCACGACATTCCTCGACATCCACCACCAGGTCGATCTGCTGGATCTGCTGACGGACCTCAACCGTGAGGCCTCACGCACCATCGTCATGGTGCTGCACGACCTGAACCTGGCCTGCCGCTACGCCGACCACCTGATCGCCATGAAGGACGGGGTGATCGCGGCGGAAGGTGCGCCGGTCGACATCGTGACGCCGGAACTGGTGGGCGAGGTGTTCGGCCTGTCGTGCCAGGTGGTGCCGGATCCGGTCAGCGCGACGCCGCTGATCGTGCCGCTCGGCCGGCATCATCACTGAAGCGGTTGCAGGTCGATCGGCTGGCCGTCGGACGGGAACGGCAGGGAGTGGTAGTTCATCGGCACCTGGTAGCCGGGATCGACGGTCCACCGGAACCGGCGCAAGAGGTGGTGCAGCACGCTCTTGACCTCGCCGCCGGCGAAGAACAGCCCCAGGCATTTGTGCACGCCGCCGCCGAACGGTTCCCAGGCATAGCGGTGGGACTTGTCCTCACGCCGGGGCTTGGCGAAGCGCTCGGGATCGAAGCGTCCGGGATCGGTCCAGTACTCCGGCATGGTGTGACTGAACTGTGGTGCGACGACGGCGAAATGATCGGCCGGGATGCGTACGCCGCACACGACGGTCTCCTTGACTGTCTTGCGGGCGAGCACCGGCACCGGGGCCACGATCCGCAGGCACTCCTTCATGACCAGATCGAACGACTCCAGTGCATCGAGGTCGGCCAGAGTCGGCGCATCTCCCAGGCCTGACGCCTCGTCGCGCAGCCGCTGCTGCCAGGCCGGATGCTGGCCGAGGTACTGCAGCATCGTCGAGAGGGTGATGGTCGACGTGTCGTGGGCCGCCATCATCAGGAAGACCATGTGGTCGATGACCGCGTCGTCGCCGAACCGCTCGCCGTCGTCGGATTCGATGTGGCACAGGATCGAGAACAGATCGTCACCCTCGCTGGCGCGACGCGACGGCAGATAGCCGCTGAGGAACTCGTCGAGCACCTGCCGGCCCTTCGCGCCGCGATGCCAGCGTGTGCCGGGCACCGGTCGCCGGACGATGCCGGTGGCGGCCTGGAGGCAGTCGATGAAGGCGCGGTTGATGCGGTCCATCTCGGCCTTCGGCGTGTGCTCGGCGCCGCCCATGAACACCTGAGCCGCGACGTCGAGCGTCAGTTGTTTGAGCGCGGGGTAGGCCCGGAAACGGGGATCGGGCTGCCAGTCGTCGAGCAGTTCTCGGATCGTGGGCTGCATCGTGTCGGTGTAGCCCTCCAGGCGGGCCCGGGTGAACGCCTGCTGCATGATCCGCCGGTGCAGGTGGTGCTCGGCGAAGTCGAGGAACATCAGGCCGCGATCGAAGAACGGTCCGGCGGCCTCGACCCAGCCCGGGCCGCTCGCGAACGCCTTCTCACGGTTGGTCAGGACTGCTTCGCAGGCATCGGGTCCGAGGAGCAGGACCCAGGGCTTGCCGAGGAAGTTCAGTCGCGACACGGGGCCGTAGGCGTCCCAGTGACGTTGGAACAGTGCCTGCGGGTCGTGGACGTACGACAAGGTGTGTCCGACGATCGGCCAGCTGCGGGGTCCGTACAGACCGCGGGCGGGCGATGTGTCCTGCGTCACGCTCATGACTCGATCGTCCCGCACGACACGCGAGGTTTCCAGGCCTGGTTCCGACAGGCGGACCTGTCACCATGAAGACATGGTGATGGAGCGGACGTACCGCGGGATCTCGGCCGATGAGCGCCGAGCCCTGCGTCGTCGTCAACTG